>Ga0265313_10000710_pt1 | contig 34401 bp, 46 predicted proteins | sample 4123metaG_FD_203122 | JGI IMG/M metagenome (GOLD analysis project Ga0265313, IMG submission 203122) | Rhizosphere microbial communities from Carex aquatilis grown in University of Washington, Seatle, WA, United States - 4-1-23 metaG | ecosystem: Host-associated > Plants > Roots > Rhizosphere >... | reverse complement strand
TGCGGATCGCCGACCGAGCTCGCCTGCAGATGCAGCATGCTCGACACCACCTGCAGGCTGTTCTTGACGCGGTGGTTGACCTCCCTGAGCAGGATCTGATGACGGTCCAGCGCCAGTTGCAGCTTGCGCTGATATTGCTGCTGCTCGATCGCCATGCCGAGAATATTGGCAGCGCCTTGCAGGAAGGCGATGTCGCGCTCGCTGAATTCGCCCTCGGACTGGCTGTCGACTTCCAGCACGCCGAATGGCGATCCGTCGCCTTGCAGGATGACGTTCATAGCGCGCCGGATGCCATGCTCGATCAGCAATTCCGGCGTCCGGAATCGCGTCTCGTCGCTGAGGTGATTTGAAATCACCGGCTTGCCGGTGTGCAGCGCGAAGCCGGCAGGCGACGCGAGATCGGCGCCGACCGTGGCCCTGCCGACCACGCCGTCGCCCCAGCCGACGCCGGCGCGCACCAGCAGCCGATTGTCGGCGGGGATGTACTCCAGCACCTTGCAATAGTCGGCGCCCAGGCCTTCGGCGGTCATGCGGACGGTGTGATTGAGCATGCCGATGAAGCTGGTGCCCTGCAGCGCCAGGACGCCGAGTTCGGCCAGCAGCTCCTGCTGCCGGATTCGCAACCGCAGTGCGCGGCTGGTCGTGTCATCGGGTTCGGTGCCGTCGGGGCTCTTCTCGACGACAGGCTGGGGTTGATCGGATGAAGAATTCATGCGCCGCCCATAGCACGGCGCCGCGGGCAAATCACCGCGGATCAGGAATGGAACTTTATCGGGTCACGCACAAAAATTCCGGAGCGGCCAAGGCCGCCCCGGAGTCGCGGCCGCAAGCAGCGCGCGTCAAGTGGACGCTAGCGCCACGCGCAGCGACGGTAGCCGTCGCGGTTGATCCAGCAATGGCGATAGCGATGGCCGACGATATTCGGTCCGCCGGTCACCGCACCGACCACGCCGCCGACCACCGCGCCCGGAGGTCCGGCAATGACTGCGCCGGCACCGGCGCCGATCGCAACGCCTTCGAGGGTTCCGGCCTGGGCCGCGAGCGGCAGCACCGCGAGGCTCAGCACCAGCAGTCCGGTTTTCAGAATTGCGCGCATGACAAATCTCCGTTGTTGAATTTCCAAAAGCTCGATGGTCGCGTCAGGCTGCCCGCAGCCCGGCATTGTTTCGCGGCGGCGCCTCTGGTCAGTCGCGGCCTGTCGCGCGCCATGCCGTATTCGCCCTGCCGCTCAATGTGGCGGGACAAGCGCCGGACAAGACAAAAGTTCCGGCGATTCTGTAATAAATGAACTAAATACTTTTATGTGCCATCTAAATACTTGCCCGCGGCGCTGTTTACTCCGATTTACTTTGCGACAGCGGCTTTGACGATGAACTTTTAGCAGGCCGAGCCGTTATCAGGCCGGGCGCAGCACGCGCCCGGGGCCTGCCAAGATGTCCAAATCAATTACTGCGACTTCGATCACTGCCGTGGCCTGCGCCGGGTTCGTGGCGATGCTGGTGGTGGTTCTGACGGCGTCCGGACCGACGGCGAAGGCCGCGCCGCTCGCTGCCTCGACCACGCTGGCCGTTAAGAGCGACCGCCTGCCGGCGCGAGTCAGCGGCACGGCATGTTCAGACCGCGCCTGGCCGAACTACGAGCAAAGCTGCCAGTTCGATCGCCGGATGCCGGCCTATGCCGCGCGTCCGGTCCGGATCATCGCGCTGCAATAAGCGCGGCGCCGAGCGGATCGCTAGATCCGGCCGAGCACGATCAGAATGACGATGATGATCAGGACGATGCCAAGCAGGCCGACGCCGCGATGGCCGTAGCCATAGCCATAGCCGCCGAAGCGGCCGCTGAAGCCGCCGACCAGAAAAATGATGAGGATGATGACCAGTATCAGTCCGATCGACATGATTTTCTCCGCTGTGGAATTTCAGAAGCAATCTGCACAAGCACTGCGCTGTGCGGCAACTCGCATGACGGTCGGCTAGCGCGGCGGCATGAACGTCACTGTAAACCGGCTGCCGCGGCCGGCATCCCCGGCGCCGAACTGCAGCGTGCCGCCGATCTGGGCGATCAGGGACTGAACGATCTTCATTCCCAATCCGGTGCTGCTGGCGGGATCGAATCCGGTGGGCAGACCGCAGCCGCCGTCGATGACGGAAAGGCAAAGCGACCGGCCGGCTTCCTCGATCTCGACCGTGACGTCGCCGCTCGCATATTTCACGGCATTGGTGATCAGCTCATTGACGATGAAGCCGAGCGGGATGGCAAGCGCGGTCGGCAGCGAAATCTCGGCGCCGGTCACCACCACGGCACGGCCGGCGCCGTCCTGAAACAGCAGTCCGGTGAGATCGTCGCACAATTGCTCGAGATAGCGCCGAAGCTCGACGGTCTTTTCATGGTCGAGCAAATGCAGGCGGCGATGGACCCGCCCGATCGCGGCGACCCGCGCCGAGGCCAGATTCAGCTGCTCGGCGGCTTCGGGGGTCGGCGCCGCGCGGCTCTGCATCGACAGCATGCTCACGATCAACTGCAGGCCGTTGACCAACCGATGCTCGAATTCGCGCGCCAGCAAGGTTTCTCGCTGCGACATCTCGTCCTGCAAACGCAGCAGCTCCGCTTCCCGCGCCAGCGCCGCCTTGAGCTCGGCTCGCGTCGCCTGAAGCTCGTGGCCGCCGGCGTCGCGCGCAATGACGCGCCGGTTCGACGATTGAGAGGCGCGAGTGGATGGAAAAATGAGGTCTGTCATGGCGGGTTCACTATGCGCCCTGCCCGGCCGAGCGGGTGTTCAATATTGCTCACATGCCGTCGCTTTGAAAAAGCACGGTCAATGCATAGATAATGATCAACCAAAGGCGGACCTTCGTGAATCATCGCCGCTCGTTTTCCAGCCTGCCGGCTCGCTACGACGACTTTCTGTTTGCGCCGGTGTGCGACGACAGCAACGGAATGCGCGTCAGCGTGCTGTCGGCGCTGGCGCGGATGGACGTCGACCCGTGGGAGGAAGCCGGGCGCCTGGCAACCATGCCGCGCGCCACCGCGGCGCGATTGCTGGCGTCAATGCTCGACGCGGTGTTCGACAAAGCCCCGGGAGCCGGCGCGATTGCCGGGCGGCTGGTGCGCCTGCTTCCGTCCGGTGCGGACGCGGCGGCACAGGCCGGCGCGGATGAGGCAAGGCCCGGCAGTCAACCTGCCAAGACCGCCGTGAAATGGAAAAGCTTCTGGTGGATCTGGGTCGGTTTTGCCGTTGCGATCACGATCATGTCGCCGCGCCAGCCGACTACGCCAGTCGCCTCCGACCTGTCGGCATCGCAGTCGAGTGCCACGACCGTTCACGACGCCGTCGTCCCTCCTGCCGGCGATCCTACGGCACCGCCGGCTCAGTAACCGCAATCACCGATACAAGGATCTCAAGTCAATGAGTGAGCCTCACTTCCACGCCGTCATCTGGATCGACCATCGCGAGGCGCGGGTTTTTCATTTCAATCCGACCGAGGTCGAGAAGCTTGTGCTGCGGCCGGATCATCCGACCAAGCACATCCACCACCAGGCGAACTCGATCGGCAGCGGACATGCCGGTGCCGATCATGACTTTCTGCATGCCGTTGCCCAATCGATTGCCGACGCCGGCGCGGTGCTGATCGCCGGGCCGGCCAACGCCAAGACGCAGTTGGTCGAGCACATTCGCCAACACGACCCGAAGCTGGCGAAGCTCATTGCCGGCGTGGAGACCGTCGACCATCCGAGCGACGCGGAGCTTGTTGGTCACGCGAGGAAATATCTCACCGCGACCGATCGGATGCAGCCGCAGTAGCGCAAATCCGTTGGTGCGAGATTACGTCTAGCGGCGCTTCTTCTTGTTGAATGCGGCCACGACGTCCTTCTTCCTGATGCGGGCCGACGGATTGCCGCGCTGGCCGAGATTCTGCTCCTCGGTGCCGTCACCCATCATGCCGGGATAGGCAACCTTGGCTGACCGCCTGATCTTGCGGGCCGCAGGCCGCTTCTTCTTGGTTCGCGAGACTTTCTTCGCCATCTTCAGAACTCCTGCCCTACTGGTTGTCGTCTCCCGGCGCTGGCACGCCAGTATCCCGCTTGATCGAGGGGGTGTCGTGCAGAACCGCGCTGAGCAGCGAGGTGTGAATTTCGATCGTCCCGTTATAGCTGATGAAGCCAAGCTTGCGGAATTTGTTCATGAAGAAGCTGACGCGCGAGCGGGTCGTGCCGATCATCTCCGCCAATGTGGTCTGGCTGATATTGGGCTGGATCGGCTGCGGGGTTGCTTCTTTGCCGAAATTAGCCAGCAGCAGCAACAGGCGCGCCAGCCGCTTCTCGCTGGAATTGAACAGCTGATCGATCAGATCCTCTTCGATCCGGCTATTGCGGGTCAGCAGATAGGCCGTGAACAGCTCGGCAAACGCCGCCTGGCTGTGCAGCACGGCAACCATGGCTTCCTTGGAGATCGCGGTGATGACGCAGTCTTCCATCGCCGCTGTGGTGGCAATGCGCAACGGGTGGCCGTTCAGGCAGCCTTCGCCAAAGAACTGCCCGGGATTGATGATGCCGACGACCGCTTCCTTGCCCTGTTCGGAAACGACGTAGAGCTTGACGCGGCCTTTCTGGATATAAAAGACGGTCTCTGCCATTTCACCTTGGGTGAAAATGACGTCGCCCTTGCGAAATTTCGAGATCGACTTGCCGTTGCCGACTTTGGCCAGAAAGGCCACCGGATCGAATGAAATTGCCGGGGCTTTGGCCTTGGTTGCTTTTGTTGCACTTTTTAGCTTGGTCGTTTTCGCCATAAAAACCCCCTTTCTCTTCCTCGCTTGAGCGATCAGGCCAGGGGCAGCCCTATAGTCCAATGACTCGCAATGACTCCTGCCCACGGCAAGGCTTTTGTATGGCAGCTAACATACAGGATTTAGCGCAAAAAGTATTGGTCAATTTTGCTCAGACTCGGCACTGCAACTGGGCCTAGCCTCAGGTCGGGGAGCACGGCGAGGGCAGCGCTGGTGGTGGTAAATGCCGATATTGCGAGATCAACTGACCAATCTGCAGAACGCCTGCGCGTTCGCGGAAGCGATTGTGGCGACGGTGCGCGAGCCGCTGGTGGTGCTCGATCAGGACCTGCGCGTCGTCGCCGCAAGCCGTTCGTTCTACTCACGATTCAAGGTCGACGCGGATAACACCGAAGGCCGTCTGCTGTACGAGCTGGGCGACGGACAATGGGACATTCCCGCGCTGCGCGTGCTGCTGGAAAAGATCATTCCGGAGCGCGGCGTGATCGAAGACTACGAAGTCGAGCACGAATTCCCCAATATCGGGCACCGCACCATGCTGCTGGACGCCCGCCAGGTACTCCACGAGGACTCCTCACGCAGGAATATCCTGCTCGGCATCGAGGACGTGACCGATCGTCGCATCCTGGAGCGCGAGAAGGACGAATTGCTGCAGCAGAAGGATGTCCTGCTCGGCGAAATGCAGCACCGCATCGCCAACAGCCTGCAGATCATCGCCAGCATCATCCTGATGAAGGCCCGAACGGTCGATTCCGAGGAAACGCGCCAGCATCTGCACGACGCCCACAAGCGCGTCGTCTCGATCGCGACCGTCCAGAAGCACCTGCATTCATCCGCCGCGGTCGGGCGAATCGACGTGATCCCCTATCTGTCGGAGCTTTGTCAGGCGCTCGCCAGCTCGATGATCGGCGACAACAATTCGATCTCGATGAACGTCACCGGCAAAGGCGGGGCAGTCACCTCCCGCAACGCCGAAAGCATCGGTCTGGTCACCACCGAGCTGGTCATCAATTCGCTCAAGCATGCGTTCAACGATGAGACGAAAGACGGGCGCATCAATGTGGTTTTTGACGGCTCCGGGCCGGATTGGACGCTGTCAGTTTCCGACAATGGGATCGGGAGCCCGAAGGGCGTGTTCGACAAAGCGAAAGCCGGGCTTGGCTCCGGAATCGTCAAGGCCCTGGCGAAACAACTCGAGGCCAGGCTGGCGACGACCAGCGGCAGCCAGGGAACCAGCGTGTCGCTCACTCACGATGCTGCCGCCCCGGTGAAAAACATCCAGGCCGCATAACGCCAGGTCCAAAGATAGCGACTAGGGCTCTCGATCGTCGGCCTTGTTCAATTCCGGCTGCTGATCCGAGCCGTCATCCGATTCCGGCGAGCTCACCTTGATCTCTTCCCGGGTGAGCAGGTCTTGAATCGTGTTGCGTTCGGCGTCGTTATTCGACGTATTCATTAAATTCTGCAGCCGCCTGATATCGATTTCCCACGAGAAATGAGTGCGTGCCATCGGGTAAAAATAGGCAGCGGGAAACCTCGCGTCTGTTCAAAATTGAACACCCGCGGGCGGCCTTGCTACCAGATGCTCGCCACCACCCAGATGCCGGCCAGGCCACCGATGGTACTGAGCAGCACCGAGGCGTAGGACAGCGCCTCGCCGCCCCATAGCAGCGGCAGCGCGCCGCCGACCGTCGAGCCGATCAGGATTCCCAGCCAAACGCGCGACCGCATCCTCAGGACTCACTGGCGTCAAGAATCGAGCGGATTTTCGCGCCGAGATCCTCAAACGAAAACGGCTTGCTGATCAGCTTCACGCCGGCGTCGAGCCGGCCGTGATGGATGATGGCGTTGCGCGTATAGCCGGTGGTGAACAGCACCTTGAGGCCGGGCCGCAGGCGAATCGCTTCGTCGGCAAGCTCGCGGCCGTTGGTGCCGCCCGGCATCACGATGTCGGTGAACATGAGGTCGATATCCGGCTCACGGGCCAGGACTTCGAGCGCCGCAGAGCCCTGCGCGGCGGCAAACACCCGGTAGCCCATCTCGGTCAGCGAATCGACGGCATAGTCCCGCAGCGTTTCGTCGTCTTCGACCACCAGGATGGTTTCACGGCCGACCGCCGTCGACGCGGCACGCCGGTCGGCGGCATCCGGTTGATCTTCGGCGCCGACATAGCGCGGTAAATACATCTTGACCGTCGTGCCCTGGCCGATCTCGCTGTAGATGCGCACGTGCCCGCCGGACTGCCGCATGAAGCCGTAGACCTGGCTGAGCCCCAATCCGGTGCCCTTGCCGGTCTCCTTGGTGGTGAAGAACGGCTCAAAGGCACGTTCGATCGCCAGCGATGTCATGCCGGACCCGGTGTCGGCGACCGCTATCAGGACATATTGGCCAGGCTGCACCGGCTCGGCGATGGCAGCGACGTATTTCTCATCGAGCGAGCAATTGGCGGTCTCGATCGTCACCTTGCCACCGTTCGGCATGGCGTCGCGGGCATTGGCGGCGAGATTGAGAACGGCGTTTTCAAGCTGATTGCCGTCGGCGTAAGTGAGCCACAAGCCGCCGGCCAGCACGGTCTCGATCGCCACCGCCTCGCCGAGCGCGCCGCGCAGCAGTTCGGTCATGCCGGCCACCAGCTTGTTGGCGTCGATCGGCTTCGGCGCCAGCGGCTGCTGGCGGGAAAACGCCAGCAGGCGGTTGGTCAGCAAGGCGGCGCGTTGCGCGCCCTGCGTCGCCATGTCCCTGGCGCGCGCGATCCGCGTCGCCGCAGCCGACGTGCCCAGATGCGGCAGCTGGCGGCCGATGGCGTCGAGGCCGCCCAGTATGATCGTGAGCAGATTGTTGAAGTCGTGGGCGACACCGCCGGTGAGCTGGCCGACCGCCTCCATCTTTTGCGATTGCCGCAGCAATTCCTCGGCCTTGCGGCGCGCCTCGTTTTCCGCCTCGAGCTCGCGGGTGCGCTCCTTGACCGCAGCTTCGAGCGCCTCGGTGAAATTGCGCAGCTCGACCAGCTCGCGCTTGCGCTCGGTGACGTCGACGCTGACGCCGACGACGCGAACCGGATGTCCGGCGGCGTCATAAAATACCAGGCGGCGCGCATGAAGCCAACGCAGAGCCTTGTCGTTGGCACGGATAATTCGAAAATCGAGCTCGAATTCGCGTTGCTTTTCCGCAAGCGCAGTTGCGATCGTATCGCGCAGCCGGCTGATATCCTCACGGTGAACAGTCGCAATCCAGCTGTCGTAGCGCCCGTCGAAATCATCGAGGCCATAGAGCGCCCGGGCGGTTGCCGACAGCCGAACGGTGCCGGCCTGCACCTGCCAATCGATCACGCCGATACGGCCGATCTCCTCGGCGAGGCTCAAAAGCTCGGCGCTTTCGGCTAGACTATAGGCGCCAGGGAGATCCGACACGACTATCCGCCAAGGATCCGCTTGGCTTCCGTCATCGCCTGCAGTTTGCCGTAAGCCACCTGCCGCGGGAGATGGTTGAAGCCGCACGAACTGGTCACGATGGTCTGTTCGGGCGCGAGCCACGAGTATTTCTTGATCCGGCCGGCGACCGTTTCGCCGCTCTCGACCTTCGGGTCCTGCACGTCGACGGCGCCGACGCCGAGCTGCTTGTTGCCCAACAGCCCTTCGTAGTGAGACGTCATGTCGTGCTCGATCAGATAGGACGAGCACTCGATCTTGCAGACGATGTCGGCCTTGTAGCGCCCGGCGTCGAAATAGCGATGGCCGATCTGGGCGTCGTATTCCTTGCCGACGGCATAATTGCCCTGGCAGACGTGACACGAGACATGGACGTCGTCCGGAACATCCTCGATGGCGAGATTGATGGCATCGACGGCGGCCGCGACCTCGCTGTCGTCGGCAAGCGTGAACAGCGGCTCATCGATCTGGATATTCTTGCAGCCGGCGGCGACCAGCATCTTGAAATTGTGGCGCAGCAGCTTGCCGAGATCGGCCATCATCCGCGGCATGTCGTTGTAGTAGTCGTCGTAGGCGACCTTCGCCAGCATGTGCGGCCCGGTCATCGTGACCTTGACCGGCTTCCGGGTCAGCGCCGAGACGGTCTTGAATTCGTCGACCAGCCCGAGATCGGTGCGCTCGCCGATCTGGCCTGTGCAGGTCGCGGCCGGATGAAACACGTTCGGGTCATAGGGCGTGATCGGCTTCGGCCGCGTCGTGCCCTGGAAGGCGGGAATTTTCTGCCAGAAATGATTGAGCATGGCATTGGGCGGCGAATGGCGATTATGCGTGCGCCGGTGGGTCTCGCCGCCGGTGACGATGTCGATGCCGGCCAATTCCTGATCGAGGACTGCGGCTTGGCCGACGCGAAACTGCGCGTCCGCCATCGACGTCATCGAGAGTTGTCCGACCGCCACCAGTCGGTCGAGCGCTTCGTACCAGTCCGGCACGCTATGCGCGCCGATCACCGTCGTCGCGTATTTCGGATAACTCGGCATAAATTGATTCTGCCGCTCGAGTGAGCGGTCCCCGCAGCGGCTCAGCCTATCAGAGTATTAATGAGGGCCCCAAACTTTCGGCCGAGTCTCGGCCGCGGCGGGAACTTCGCCTAGTGGGGCATGCTAGCGCGACAGACGCCGCGCATTGGCGCGGACTTTCTTGCGGTAGCCGCTGACGATCCGGTCGGGACTATCACCCATCGCCAGGCGGCCGGCTGCGCCAAACGCAGCGAAGGCCTTTTCGGAAATCATCAGTTGCGCTTCTTCCAGGGCGTGTTCGCCGCCCGCCGCGAGCTTGACCGAACGCAGCCAGATGACGCGCTGCGACTCCGCCGCCAGCATCGCCAGATTGTACCAGGGTGCCAATGAGAACATTCGCGGAGAGAACGCGCTCGCCTCCGGCAAGTTCCGGCGCCGCTTTGGCATCTAGACCGGCACCTTGTCACGCTGCTCCATCAACTCGATCAGTCGCCCGAGCTTGACGTTGATCTGTCCGAGCTGGAAAGCCGCGAACTCATTGGCATAAGCCAGCCGTTCCGGCGCGCCCTGGGTCTGATCGTGACGGATCAGCGGCATGAATTCCGAGCTGAAAAACGCATCATAGCGGTCGCGGATCTGTTCGCCGGCCATATCGCACCTCGTTGTGAGCGGACCGTCACGCCAGTCCTAGGCTCAATCGATTAACAATCACCGCGCGCTGCCGACACGGTTGTGTCGGCAAAAAAAATAGCCCGGCCTTTGCCGGGCTATTTGTCGCTAACGGTTGCGCATTACTTCTGCGGCTGCGACGGCTGGCTGGGCTTCTGATCGCCTTGTTGGCCGCCCTGGCCCGGAGTCTGGGTCTGCTGGCCGGGCTTCTGGGTCTGGTCACCCTGCTGGCCGCCTTGCTGGCCGCCCTGGTTCTGCTGTCCGCCTTGATTTGGATTGGTCATGGCATTTCCTTTTATGGTTGTCGTCGGTTGGTTATTGATTGATTGAAAGCTGCGCCAGCGGCTGTTGCCCCCGCACTCCACCTTCGCTGGCGTCGTTATTGTCTTCGGTGGTCGCTGGTTGGTCTGAATTGTTTGTGGCGGCGGCATGAGTCGGCGCGTGCAAGGTCTCGTCACGATGGTCGGCAAGCCATTGCACGTTATCGGCCAGCGTGGTCAGGCTTGCGGCGCGCAGTCGATAGCCGCGCATGTCGTCCGGATTGCCGGAGATTTTCGCCAGCCGCGCATATTCCAGCGCTTTCGCACGATAGTGATCGGGCGTGAACATTGGCTGAGCTTTCCGGGTTCGGAGCCACACGCAGGCTTGCTGCGACAGGCTCTCGGTGAAAGGCATGTGGTGACGCCGAAGCCCAATAGCGAGGGCCGCGGCTATATATATTTCCTGACATAGGCCTCGACATTGCGCGCGAATGAGCGCACGTCCTCAAGTTCCCAGCCGCAGCATGAATCGCATTGAATCATGTCCGGCGCAGCATTGCAGGAACGCTTTCATGATGACCTGGTTCGTGCCGCCGATCGTCGTGCCTGCGCTCGCCGCGCTCGGCATCATCGCTTGCGCGCTATTCCTATGACGACAACGTTCCTCTCAGGCATCGCGATAGAAAACGACGGCGCGTTGCAGGGTCCGACCGATCCGCTGCGCATCGACATTCATGCGCCGGCCGAGTTGCGGCACTGGGTCCGCGAAATCGGGCGTCCGGCGGATCAGCTCAAGCAAGCCGTCAATGCGGTCGGGCCGCTGGCCGTCGACGTGCGCGCGTTTCTGAAACGGCGATCGCTCTACCGGCTGCGATGACGCACGGCCGGCGTCAGGCCTCGGCCTTGGCGGCCTTCACCGGCTTCTCGGCTTTTTCCGGCTTCTCCGATTTCTCGGCCTTTTCCGGCTTGTCGGCCTTGTCGACCTTTTCAGGCGTCTCGGCAGTCACCGTCACCGGCAAGTAGCTGCGCGCGGCTGCGTCATACACCAAGGCTTGGATCACCGGATACTCGGTCTTGAGCTTGACGGCCGCCGCCATGGCGTCCTTCTCGGTGTCGAAGCGTGTCTTCAGCTTGCCGTCGACCGACAGCACGTAGCCATCGGTGGGGACCGCGTTGGGCCGCAATTGTCCCGGTTTCTTCTTGGGTTCGAGACTCATTATTGATCCTTCATGTGTTGCTGGGCTCTCGGTCGTGCGCGAACACAGGCGCGCACCGGACCGATCGATAATTCAGAAGTCGCCGGCGTTGAGCTCGTAGGAGCCGCGCCGGCCGCGGGCATAGACTTTCGCGGCGACGGCGTAGATCTGGTCGCGGTGGCTATCGAACGCCTGCAAGAAGCCGCTCTCGTCCGGCTGCATGTCGGGGTCGATGCGCTGCAGCGCGTCGGTCGCCACGAAAAACGAGCTTTCCATCGAGCGGTCATAGCCCCAGAACCGCACCATGCGCCGCGTCGCATCGTAGCTGCGGCTGCGATTAGGGAAATTGACCGGCATGTCAGTGCGCCTTTTGCCCCGGACTAAACCGGGAATGCTCGGCCGCGCGACGCCCGGCGGGCGTCATTGCGTGCGGCTGAGTTCGTGCTCCTCGACGACGCGCTCGAAGGTTTCGCTGGTGCTTTTGATGCGATAACAGAGCCGATTATCGTCGCCGATCGGCATCTGGCGGACAACCTTGTAGGTGCCGCTGCCGGACACCAGCCCGTTCTTGGTCTGATACTTGATTTGCTGCCCGACGCCGAACCTGTGAGCCATTCGTCCCCCGGTGACCGGACCTCCGGCGTTCAGTTGCTCGCGGCGCGCTTGAGCGGAAAATCCGCGCTGTCATAGAGATCGCGGATGTCCTTGTGGCCGAGCCGGTCGTCCTCGACCTCGATGAAGGCACCGAGCAGCAGCGGCGGCGGCATGTCTTCGATGGCAAAGCGGATCGCATCGGCCGCATGATCGAACCGGCGATAGCGGATCTTTGTCGAAGTCTTGCGATTGCGGGCGGGAAACAACTCCGCCGGCACATCGTAATCGAATTTGCTCACAATGATCTCCGGTCACGAATGGGCGATGAAACGACTGAATTTCTCCAGGGGCATATAGGCACGAAAACCGTGGAAACAACCGTGAATTGAAGGCTATTGCCCGGCATTTACTGAGCAGAATAGCTCACTCGGTCTGATACTCGCTCAGCAGCAGTCGCAGCGCGACCTGGCCGGTCTTTCTGGCAAGCGACATTGAATCGAAATAGTCGGTCGAATAGCGGATCGGGCTGGAGCGGCCGGCGCGATAAATTTCCCAGCGCCACGGCTTCGGCGGCGCCGCGCGTTGCTTGACGACAACCGAGAAATCACTGTGATCGAATTCGCCAGCCATAGACCCGTCCTACCACACCATGATCGCGAGCGCCGCACCGATCAGGCCGATCGAGAAGATAAACCAGATCCCGTAAGTGTAAGCCCGGTCCATAAGCTCAGTCCTTCTTCAGCCGCCAAAGCTGGAAACCATCATCCTCGATCGCCTTTTCGATATTGGCCCGCGACAATTTATGCGGTGGCTCGCTGCCGCTGGCAACGACGCCGACGGCATGCCAGGGCCGCAGCCGCGGCGGCAATTTGCTGCCCTCGATGTCGCCGGCAAAGGCGCGCAACTCGCGGCTCGCATCCGACTTGAAAATATAGATACGCATGACGGTTCCTTTCAACCTAACCGGCGCGGGCGCGCGCCGGGCGCTTATCGGCATCCTCGCGCGGCTTCGGCGGGCCAATCGAACTGTCCCATACCGCCTTCTTGCGGGCGAATTTCCGCGCCCTGCGGATCGCCTCGCCTTTGGCCCGCACGATTTGCTCGGACGGCTTTTCGTAGAAGCGGCGGCGCTTCATTTCGCGGAACACGCCTTCGCGCTGCATCTTCTTTTTCAACGCGCGCATCGCCTGCTCGACATTGTTGTCGCGTACGAAAACCCGCAATTTATGTCCCTTCGAGTAGCGATCGCCGCAGCTCAGGCTCGCTCGCCTATGCCACGTCGAGCTCGATTTCCTTGACGACGCGCTGGAATTGTTCGCGTTCGTTCTTGATGCGGTACTGAAAATCGCCATTGCCATAGGGCAGCTGACAGATGATTTCGTAGAGGCCGTCAGCCGCGTTACGATGTGGAAATCCCCGGATCAGCACCACCCGCTCGCCCGTCTGAAAACGATGTTGCAAGGCAAGCCGGCTATTGCCGCAATCGCACGACCGTGACCCAATCGTGGTCGCAATCGTCGCAGTGCCAATGATGATGAACCACGCCCGCCGCGCGATATTCAGATGCGGCAGGATCGGCCGGTGAGACTTTGTTGCAGGACGGGCAGCCGCTGACGACCGAGTTGTCGTTGCAGGCCAATCGGTGAAAGGCGTCGTTTGGCGGGCGGAAACGGCGCGCGGGCAGGTCGAAATGAGGCTGAGACAACATGGTCCCCCCTTTGAGGCGGGAGCGCAAAGATCTCTCAGCCACCGACGCCTGTTATGAATGCCGATGATCGTTTCACTATGGGCTTCGCGACCTGGAATAACCAGCTAATTCGGCGCCCGCCGCGATTCGGCCGCGGCCCAGAGGACGGAAAACCGCGATTTCTCGCGGCCGACCGGCTGGCAGGTATTGCGCCGCGTCAAACAGTCCGGTCTGCAACTTTAGGCCAAGAGACGGCTGCCGGAACGAGGCGTAACCCTTAGATGGGGCAGTCATCTGAGTGGGCACGCGAGGCTGCTCCCAAGCAAAATAAAGTGCCAAATCGGGGAGACGCCAATGACAACGACGACAGTTAACGGCCTTCAGACCGGCGGCATGACCTCCGAGCAAAGGATGGTCATCTTCGCATCATCGCTCGGCACCGTGTTTGAGTGGTACGACTTTTATATTTACGGCACGCTCGGCGCGTTCTTGGCGAAATACTTTTTCTCGAACGTGCCGGCCAATGTCGGCTTCATCTTCGCGCTGCTTGCATTCGCCGCCGGCTTCGCGGTGCGCCCGTTCGGCGCGCTCATCTTCGGCCGTCTCGGCGACATGATCGGCCGCAAATACACCTTCCTCATCACGATGAGCTTGATGGGCGTTGGCACATTCTTCATCGGCGTGCTGCCGGGCTATGCCACATTGGGCATCATGGCACCGGTCTTGCTGATCGCGCTCCGCCTCGTGCAGGGTCTGGCGCTGGGCGGTGAATATGGCGGCGCCGCGATCTACGTTGCGGAACATGCCCCGCCGGGAAAGCGCGGCTACTACACGTCGTGGATCCAGACGACAGCGACGCTCGGCCTGTTCATGGCGCTGCTGCTGGTGCTCGGCATCCGCACAGCGATGGGCGAAGAGTCGTTCGGCGACTGGGGCTGGCGCATTCCGTTCCTGCTGTCGGCGATCCTGCTGGTGGTTTCGATCTGGATTCGCTTGAAGCTCCAAGAGTCGCCGCTCTTCAAGAAGATGGTCGAAGAAGGCACGACGTCGAAGCGTCCGCTCGGCGAAGCTTTCGGCGAGTGGAAAAACGCCAAGATCGCGATCCTGGCTCTGCTCGGCGCCACCGCCGGCGAAGCCGTGGTGTGGTATGGCGGGCAGTTCTACGCGCTGTTCTTCATGACGCAGACCATCAAGGTCCCTGCCGTGACCGCCTCGATCCTGGTCGCCGTCGGCCTGTTGATCGGCACGCCGTGCTTCATCCTGTTCGGCTGGCTGTCCGACAAAATCGGCCGCAAGCCGATCATGCTCGCGGGCTTCGCGCTCGCGGTCATCACCTACTTCCCGATCTTCCAGGGTATTACCCATTTCGCCAACCCGAAGCTGGAAGCCGCACTCAACGCCTCGCCGGTGATCGTCACCGCCGATCCAAGCGAGTGTTCGTTCCAGTTCAAGGCGACGGGCACGGAGAAGTACACCACCGGTTGCGATAACATCAAATCCGCGCTGGTCGGGCTGTCCGTGAACTACCAGAACGTCACTGCGCCCGCCGGTACGCCGGCGAGCGTGAAGATCGGCGAGCAACAACTCTCCGGCGCCGCGGCGACACCCGCCGCCATTGCTGCAGCGGTTAAGGCGCATGGCTATCCGGCCAGCGCCGATCCGAAGGACATCAACTATCCGATGACCATACTGCTGCTCGCCATCCTGGTCGTCTACGTGACCATGGTGTACGGCCCAATCGCGGCCTGGCTGGTCGAACTGTTCCCGACCCGCATCCGCTATACGGGCCTGTCGCTGCCGTATCACATCGGCAACGGCTGGTTCGGCGGCTTCCTGCCGGCGACCGTGTTCGCCATCGTGGCTGCCACCGGCAACATCTACTCCGGCCTGTGGTATCCGATCGTGGTCGCGGCGATGAGCTTCGTCGTGGCCCTGATCTTCCTGCCGGAGACCAAGGATCGCGACATCACGCGCATCTAGCGCGACACCTGGCGGCGCGAGCCGCCAGGTTTCCTCAAACGATTTGGCGCCCTGCATGAAAATGCAGGGCGCTTTCGTTTACAGGTGCTTTCGTTTGGGTCAGCTGCGCATCGACAGGATGGCGGTGGCGGCGGCGACGCCGGTCAGATAGCCGCCATGCGCGGTCGAGAAATAATCGAGCGAGCAAGCCTCGCCGGCAAAGAACAGCCGGCCATCGACCGGCGCCGCCAGCCGCGCCCGGTCGCCGGCCCGCCCCGGCATCGCATATGAATAGGAGCCGCGCGCGAACGGGTCCGCGGCCCAAAGGTGCATGGCGGCAAATTTGAGCCGCTTGGCGAAGCCGCTGCCGTACATGGCAATCAGCTGCTCGACGACGAAATCGAAGAAGGCGCGCTCGCCGCCCTGTTCCAGCGCGTGCGCGTTGCGACCACCGAAATAGCATTCGATCAGCGGCCGGCCGAACGGACGGACGTGATAGGTCGCGGTCGCGATTGTGTCGGTGGCGCCGAACAGCCGGCTGTTGGGCTCGAACTCTTCGGCGCGATCCAGCCCGATGAACAGCTTGTCGGCGAGGCCGAGCGGCAGGCCGAGCGCGGCATCGATCTTCTGCGGCAGCGCCGGCGCGAACAGCTCTTCGGATTGCGCGATAATCGCGCTCGGCAGCGCTACCACCACCTGCGCGGCCTCGATCGTGCCCTTGGCGGTCTCGACCCGCAGCCGCGTGCCGGAATGATCGATCCGCTGCACCGGATTGCCGAGCGACAGCGGCACGCCGTGCGCGTGCGCCGCTATCACCGTGCCGTAACCGTCGGCGACGCGCCAGTTCACCTCGCTGTCGCGATAGTGCTCGAAGTCGCGCGCCGAAACCTGGTCGGGATCGCCGCCGCTGATGTATGTCGTGACCGCCGAAAGCAGCCCGTTCCAGCGCCCGTTCGGCTCAAGCAGATCGGACACCGCGACATCCGGGGTCTCGCGCCCCGCGGCATCGACTTTGTCGAAAAATGCCTGCGACGCCGCCCGAAATTCGCGCTGCTGGTCGATCGGAAAGCCGGGCTGTTCTGTCGGCCGCATCCAGGGCGGCGTTGTCTTGTCGATGACCCTGCCCTGTCCCTCCGCGACCGCGACCCACGGATTATGGTCGGCCGAATGCATCCAGCCGCAGCCGAGATCGAGCGGGTAGCCGTCGGCATGCGCGGTGAAGGCCCGGCCGCCGAGCCGCTCGCGGGCCTCGACCAGGAGGCAATCGACGCCGGCATCGGACAGCTTGCGCGCCGCGGCAATGCCGGCGGCGCCGGCGCCGACGATCAGGACCTCCGTGCTGCTTTTAGCCATCAGGCATCACTCGCGGCGGGGCGGCGCCAAGCGCCGTGAACAGGCGATATGGGTGACAACGCCGCGACGGTCAACCTGTTGCACGGCAACGTCGGCTGCTAGTGTCGGACTATAATCATTCGCGCCCGACACCAGATTGACACCATGACGGACAAGTCCGCTGCAAAAATCGCATTGGTCACCGGCGCCGCCCGCGGCATCGGGCTCGCCGCCGTCAAGCGTTTCCTCGCCGAGGGCTGGCAGGTGGCAATGCTCGACATCGATGGCGACAATCTCGCGCGAGCCCAGGCCGCGATCGGCAAGCCCAATGTGACGCTCGCCATCACCTGCGACGTGTCGGACCCAGCGCAGGTCGAGCGCGCCTTTGCCGAATTCGGTGCCCGCTTCGGCCGGCTCGACGCGCTGGTCAACAATGCCGGCATCGCGGTGTTCGGCCCGATCATGCAGACCAGCTTCGCCGACTGGTCGCGCGTCCTCGCGGTCAATCTCAACGGCCCGTTCCTGATGACGCAGGCCGCGGTATCGCTGCTGCGCGACAATGGCGGCGGTGCGATCGTCAACGTCACCTCGATTTCCGGGTTGCGCGCCTCGACGCTGCGGGTCGCCTACGGCACCAGCAAGGCCGGCCTCGCCCACCTCACCAAGCAGCAGGCGGTCGAGCTCGCCGCGCTCGGCATCCGCGTCAACGCCGTGGCGCCGGGTCCGGTCGATACCGCGATGGCGAAAGCCGTGCACACGCCGGAGATCCGCGCCGATTACCACGACCACATGCCGCTCAACCGCTACGGTCTCGAGGAAGAGCTCGCCGAGGCGATCTATTTCCTGTGCAGCGAGCGGGCGAGCTACATTACCGGGCAGGTGCTGGCGGTCGATGGCGGCTTCGATTCGACCGGCATCGGCCTGCCGACCTTGCGCGGGCAGCGCCGCAACACATGAGGAGACGACGCCGATGATCTCGATCACGCTGCCGCTCGCGCTGCACATGCTCGGCGCCATCGTCTGGGTCGGCGGCATGTTCGCCGCCTATGTGTGCCTGCGGCCGGCTGCCGGCGTGCTGGAAGCGCCGCAACGGCTGAAATTGTGGCGCGGATTTTTCGCGACGTTTTTTCTCTGGGTCTGGCTGTCGATCGTGCTGCTGCTCGTCACCGGCTACTGGATGATGGTGACGACGTTCGGCGGTTTCGCCCACGCCCCGCTATTCATCAATCTGATGCAGGCGCTCGGCATCGTGATGGTCCTGCTGTTCGCCTGGCTGTTTCATGAGCCGTGGCTCAAGTTCAAGCGCGCGGTCGATGCCCAGGACTGGCCGTCGGCCGGCGCCTCGCTCGGCCGCATCCGGCAGATCATCATGATCAATCTGCCGCTTGGCCTGCTGGTCGTCATCATCGGCGGCACCGGCCGGTACTGGGGCTGAATGCGCGTCATCGTCATCGGCGCCGGACTGGCCGGACTGAGCGCGGCGACCTATTTCGCCGCCAAGGGCCATGACGTCGAGGTGCTGGAGGCCGGCGACCGCGTCGGCGGCCGCAACGTCACGCTGACCTCGCGGCGTGGCGACAAGGTCGATGCCGGCACGCAATATTTTCACAGCAATTATCGCCGCGCGCTGGCTTTGATGCGCGACGTCGGCCTCGACACGCAACTGGCCAAGGTCGCCGGGCCGACGCGGTTCTTCGACCAGCGCTCGCCGCGCGGCTATTTCGACATCGCCCACAGCACGCCGTGGATCGCGCCGGCCGGCCTGTCCAACTTCAAGGCGCTCGGTCTGATCGGACGGGTATTGTTGAACTGGGGCGATCCGTTCCGCGTCGATTACCCGGCCCGTTACGACGCCACCGACGCCTGGAGTACGCTGACCGATCCGTTCCTGCGCGACTTCGTGATCCGCCCGCTGGTGCTGGCCGGCGCGCTGGTCGAGCCGGCGGCCGCCAATATCAGCCTGCTCCACGTAATGCGGCTGTTTCAGATCGTGGTGATGACGAATTATTACGTGCTGCCCGGCGGCGTCGCTTCGCTGGCGCAGGCGCTGGCCGCACGGCTCAAGGTCGGGTTGCAGCGGCCGGTGCAGCATCTCGTCATCGAGAGCGGTGCGGTGGCCGGCGTCGTGCTCGCGACCGGCGAAATCATGCGCACCGATCATGTCGTGGTTGCCGTGCCGCCCCCCGTTGCGCTTGCTTTATTGCCGCCGGATTGGGCCGTGGAGCGCAATTATCTTTCCGGTATCACCATACCTGCGTTCGGGCTGGTGTCGTTCTTTATGGATCGCGCGGTCGACCGGCAGGTCTGGTCCTATATGCTGCCGGCCGGCAAGACGCAGCATGTGAGCTTCTTCACCGACGCGCTGCGCAAGGCCCCGGCCATGGTGCCGTCCGGCAAGAGCGTGCTGCAGGCCTGGCCCTGCTATCCGGGGTCAGAGGCGCTCACCGCGCTCAGCGACAGCGAAATCATCGAGGCTTGCCGGGGCGACCTCGAAACGTATTTTCCCGGCGCGCGAGGCTGGATCGAGGAAGCGCATGTCACGCGGCACCCTTACGCAGTGCCGCTGCATAAGGTCGGCCATCAGGCCCGCACCGTCGAGTTCCTGCGCTCCGCCGACGCGCGCCGCGGCGTGTCGTTCTGCGGCGACTACATGTCCGGCGGCTTCATGGAGGCGGCGCTGTGGAGCGCGGAACGCGCCGCGCGACGTTACGCCTAGGGCACGATTAGCCGCGAGGCAGAAGCGCCGCCAGTTTGTCGAGGCTCTGACTCCAACCGGCCTGCATCCCGGCGAGCATTTGCGGCGCATAAGGCACCTTGCCGACCGCGTGCGTGCGCAATGTCATCCGGGTCTGGCCCGCCAGCTCCTCCAGAATGACCGTGGTCTCGCCTTCGAGCAGATGGGTGCCGTCCTTGTCGACCGCGATGTTGCTGAATACCAGACGCTCCGGCTCGACGAGTTCGCGGAACACGCCCTTCATCGGATACTCGGCGCCATCAGGGCCGCGCATCACCAGCCAGATCTTGCCGCCGACCCGCGCCTCCAAAGTGCAGACCGGGATGGTGAACATTTTCGGCCCGAACCACTGCGCCATGTGCTTCTCATCGGTCCAGCACGTCCAGACCAGCGCGCGCGACGCATCGAAGATGCGGGTGATGACGACGGTGCGCTGGTTCGGCAGCGCGTCCGCGGACAGTTGATCCGGTTCAGCCGGCATAGGCGGCCTCGAGCGTGGCGATGTCGAGCTTCTTCATCTGCATGAATGCCTTGGTGACGCGCTGGGCCTTGTCAGACTGCGAGTCCATCAGCATGTTCGGCAGCACCTCCGGAACGATCTGCCAGGACAGCCCGAACTTGTCGTTGAGCCAGCCGCACGGGCCTTCCTGACCGCCGCCGGCGGTCAACTTGCTCCAGTAGTAGTCGACCTCAGCCTGATCGGCGCAGGACACCGACATCGAAATGGCCTCGCTGAACTTGAACTGCGGACCGCCGTTGAGCGCAAGGAAGCGCTGCCCGTCGAGCTCGAATTCGACCACCATCACCATGCCGGCCGGTTGATGATGGATTTCAAGGCCTTCCTTGCCGAAGTGGCTGGTGCGCAGGATTTTCGAGTTCTTGAAAACCGAGACGTAGAATTTCGCGGCGTCCTCGCCTTGGGTGTCGAACCATAGGCACGGCGCGATCCTCGATCGAACTACTGACATGGCGTTTCCCTTCGCGTGCTATTTCGCTTTGGCCAGATAGGACTCGAGCTGATCCATGGTGCCGGTCCAGCCATTCGTCATGCTGGCGCGGGACTTGTCGCTGTTGAACACGGCCAGCTCGGCCTCGGCCGCCTGATAGGCGGTCCACTGCACGGTGAATTTGGTCTTGCCGCCCGGCAGCTCCTCAAACGTGAAGGTCGACAGCATCAGCAGCGGCCAGTCGGCCGCGCCGGGGTGACGGGTGACGCCGCCGGCTTCGTCGGAGAACGAGTTGATGAAGACCAGGCGCTCCGGCGCGGTGATCTCGCGATAGACGAACTTTCCCCACATCGGCGAGCCGTCCGGCGCCGTCATGCCGTAGTGATAGGTGCCGCCGGGGCGCAGATCCATTTTCGACGCGATCACCGTGAAGCCCTTCGGGCCCCACCATTGCTTCATGTGCTCGGGATCGGTGAAGGCCTCCCACACCAGATCGCGCGGGGCGTCGAAGGTGCGGCTGATGATGAAGGGCTTGCTTTCGACGGCCATAATTATTCTCCGAATGTGCCTATCGTTGAGGACTAGCGGCGCCACGGCATCAGCGCGCGCAGCCGCGGGTCGCGCAGCCACAGCCCGCCCCATACCATCGCCCCCATCAGGACGACGGCGATGTTGTGGACCAGCACCGGCGTGGTGTCGCGCAGATGCGCGGCCATGGCGCCGCCGAGATCGGCGGTGAGCAGGATGGCGCCGATCACCGCAGTCTGCGGGATCGCGTAGAGCAACGTCGCCGACAGCATGATGACGCCAAGCGGCCGAGCGAGCTCGACTGGAATACCCATCTGCGCCATGCCATCCCTCACGAAATCGAAAACGATGAGCTGGATGCCGCCGTCGAACACGAAGAAGGCGATCATCACGCCGCTCATGACGCGGCCGATCCAGATCCAGGTTTTGCTGTTCAGATTCACGACGTCACCCCTCACATCGGCTTTGCGGCGATGACCATCCAGTGCACGCCGAACTTGTCCTTCAGCATGCCGAATTTGTGGGCGAAGAACGTCTCGGTCAGCGGCATCGTCGTCGCGCCGCCCGGCAGCAGGGCGTTGAACAGCTTTTCGGCCTCGACTGCGTCCTTGGCGTTGATCGACAGCGCGAAGCCGTCGAAGTTTGGTTTGCCCTTGTTCATGCCGTCGGAGCCGAAGATCTCCGTATCGCCGACGGTGAAACAGGCATGCATGACCTTGTTTTCGCTGCCCGGCGCGGACATCGATTTGTCGGGGCTGTCCTTGAAACGCATCATCATCTTGGTCTTGGCGCCGACCGCCTTGGCGTAGAAATTGAGCGCGTCTTCGCAAACGCCGTCGAAGTAGAGGTAAGGCTGCACGTTCATGACTGTCTCCTGTTGTCGGGTTTGATCGGTCGCCTGCGTGATCCAATTACGGTCCAGGCGACGTCAGCTTGGCGGCGACATATTCGGCGAGCCGCGCCATGTTCTGCACCAGGCCCTTGTCGGCGCCGTAGTCGCGGATGACGCGAGAGCGCGCTTCGGCGTTCGGGAAGGTTCCGCTCCAGGTCAATTTGGTGCGGCCAGCGTCATCCTCGAATGTGACGACAGTGCGGAATTGCACCGGCTCGACATCCTCGCCGCCGCCATGGCGATAGGCGATGCGCTCATTCGGAACGACCTCGTCGAAGGTGATGCGGTTCTGGTAATCGCGGCCGTCGGGCCCATGCATCACGAAGCGCCAGACGCCGCCGGGCCGGAACTCGAATGCGCTGGTCGTGGTGGTGAAGCCATCCGGACCCCACCATTGCGCCAGATGTTTCGGGTCGGTGAACACCGAAAACACCACCGCGCGCGGCGCATCGATGATCCGCGTGCCGACGATCATGGTCGGATCGCTGTCGAGGTCCAGGCTATTTCTTTCGGCCACGTCTAGCCTCCCTGCTTGGCGATGCTTTCGCATCTTTCTTTGGATTTTTCCCGCCGGTGAGTTGCGCCAGGTAGGCGTCGAGCCGATCGAGTCGCTCCTCCCAGAATTTGCGGTAGCGCTCGAGCCACTCGTCCACGGTCTTGAAGCCGACCGGCTCGATCTTGCACGGCCGCCACTGCGCCTCGCGGCCGCGGCTGATCAGGCCGGCCCGCTCCAGAACCTTCAGATGCCTGGAAATCGCCGGGCCGCTGATGTCGAACGGCTTCGCCAGATCCTGCACCGAGGTCTCGCCGAGCGCGAGCCGGGCCAGGATCGCCCGCCGGGTCGGGTCGGCCAGTGCCGAGAAGGCTTCGCTGAGGCGGTCCATGGTATTTATCCAATAAGTTAAATAACCTATAGGTTAAATACAAAGCCGCGTCAAGGGTACGTCGGCAGCCGCTCCTGAAGGTCAGGGCTCGAGAATGACGAACGAATCGAGGAAGCGCCGGCCGAGTGGATCACCATCGGTGCCGACGAAGATCGCCTGGATCAGCCGGCGGTCGGCGATCACGACGCGGATTTCATATTCGTCATTGTCGGAATCCTTCAGCCGGACGCGGCGGGCCGGATAGGCACCGAGCTTTTCCTTCTTGATGCTGACGACCTTCTTGCCGTCGGACTGGCCCTCGACCACGGCGTCGAGCATGGTATCGAGACCGAGCTTGAGGTCGTCCTGATCGCGGTAGTTGACCAGGAACACCTTGTCCTTGCCGACCACGGACACGGCGCTGTAGGTCGCCGGCTTGCCGCCTTTGTCTTCGAGCTTCAAATCGCCCGGCATCTCGATGCGGAAGCCAGCGCCTTTCGGCCGATATTCCTGCCACGACTGCGCCTGCGATGCGACCGGAACCAAAAGCAGCGCCGCGAACGCTGCCCCGAGAATGAAACGCATGATGTTGACCCCCCGTTTATCGCCCAGACCGGCGCGAAGCCTAACCAATTTCCGCGCAAGCCGGAAGCCATGACGAAGTTCCAATTGCGGCTAAGCGCGGCCGTATTCGTACTGTTCGACGAATTTCGGGGACAACTTGCGCAGCCGCTCGAGATCGACGCGGCCGGAACGCGAAATATAGCTCATCGCGAAATCCAGCGGCGCGAGTTCCATGTAACCCGCGAAATTCTCGTACCAGGCCGCGCTCGCCATCGCGCCATTGACGATTTTCTCGACGATCGGCCGGCGCGCCGCTTCGAACGCCGGCAACGCCGCGGCGATGTCGTCGCCGCTGTCATGCAACGCGCGCTCCAGCGCGATGGCGTCTTCCATCGCCAGCCGCGTGCCGGAGCCGATGGAAAAATGCGCGGTGTGCAGCGCGTCGCCGATCAGCACGTGCTTGCCGTGGTGCCAGCGCTCGTTCCAGACCTGCGGAAACCGCCGCCAGATCGAATTGTTGGAAATCAGCCTTGCACCGCCGAGCGCATCGGCGAAAATCTTTTCGCACAGGGCGCGGGAGTCGCCTTCCTCCATGCGCTCGAAGCCGGCGCGGCCGAAGCTTTCCTCGTCGGTCTCGACGATGAAGGTGCTGCGGCCCGGCGCGTAGCGGTAATGATGGGCGTTGAAATCGCCGATCGGGGTGTGGCGGAACGTTTGCGTCAGCGTGTCGAACGCCCTGGTGGTGCCGAACCAGGCGAAGCGGTTGTTCATCGGCGTGACGCTGGCGCCGAACTCGGCGGCAAAGCTGTTGCGCAGCAGCGAATTGACGCCGTCGGCGCCGACGATCAGATCAGCGCCGGCGAACTCGTCGAGCGAGCGCGCCGTGCGGTCGAATGTCAGATCGACGCCGACCGAGCGCGCCCGCTCCTGCAACAGTTGCAGAAGCTTGAGCCGGCCGATCGCGGCGAAGCCGATGCCGTCAATGGTGACGCGCTCGTTCCTGTGAACGAGCGTCATGTCGCTCCAGCTCTCCATCTGCGGCGTGATCGTCGCATAGGTGTCGGGGTCGTCGTCGCGCAGGAATTCCAGCGCGCGATCGGAGAACACCACGCCGAAGCCGAAGGTGGCATTGGCCGGGTTCTGCTCGACGACGCGAACCTCGGCCGACGGCCGCCGCCGCTTCAGCAGATAGGCCAGATAGAGCCCGGCCGGCCCGGCGCCGAGAATGGCGATGCGCATGGGCTGAGTGTCTCAGACCGTTCGTCGCCGCGAAAGCGGGGACCCAGGGACGGCCGAACGTCGGGCATAAGGCTGGATTCCCGCTTCCGCGGGGACGAACGGAGATTGCAGCGACGTCGGGGCTTAAATCGTCTGATTGTATTCGCCAACCTCCGGGTGCTTGCGCAGCACGCCGTCGACCGCCTTGAACATCTCGCGCATGCGCGCTTCCGACGCCGGGCTTTCGACCACCACCACCAGCTCCGGCTTGTTGGACGAGGCGCGTACCAGGCCCCAGGTGCCGTCCTCGACCGTGACGCGCACGCCATTGACCGTCACCAGGTCGCGGATCGGCTGGCCGGCAAACTTTTCGCCCTTGGCCTGCGCCGCCTGAAAATGCTTCACCACCGCGTCGACAATGCCGTATTTCTTCTCGTCGTCGCAATGCGGCGCCATGGTCGGCGAGCCCCAGGTCTTCGGCAGCGCCTTGCGCAGGTCCGCCATCGACTTCCCCGGATTGCGGTCGAGCATGTCGCAGACCGCCAGCGCGAAGATCATGCCGTCGTCATAGCCGCGCCCGATCGGCTTGTTGAAGAAGAAATGGCCCGATTTCTCGAAGCCGGCAACCGCGCCGAGCTCGTTGACGCGGCGCTTGATGTAGGAATGGCCGGTCTTCCAGTAATCGACCTTGACGCCGTTCGCCTTCAGCACCGGATCGGTGAGGAACAGGCCGGTCGATTTGACGTCGACCACGAAGGTCGCGTCCTTGTGCAGGCTCGACAGGTCGCGCGCCAGGATCACGCCGACCTTGTCGGAGAAAATCTCCTCGCCCTCATTGTCGACAACGCCGCAGCGGTCGCCGTCGCCGTCAAAGCCAAGCCCGACATCGGCCTTGTTCGCCAGCACCGCGTCGCGCATGGCGTGCAGCATCTTCATGTCTTCGGTGTTCGGATTGTAGTTCGGGAAGCTGTGGTCGAGCTCGCAATCGAGCGGCACCACCTCGCAGCCGATCGCTTCGAGCACGCGCGGCGCAAAGGCGCCGGCGGTGCCGTTGCCGCAGGCGGCGACGACTTTCAGCTTGCGCTTGATCCTGGGGCGATTGGTGACGTCGGCGATGTAGCGGTCCGGGAAATTCTCGACGAACTCATAGGAGCCGCCGCCAGGCAGCTTGAATTTGGCATCGAGCACGATGTCTTTCAGCCGCGTCATCTCGTCCGGCCCGAAGGTCAGCGGGCGATTGGCGCCCATCTTCACCCCGGTCCAGCCATTGTCGTTGTGCGAGGCGGTCACCATGGCGACGCAGGGTAGGTCGAGCTCGAACTGGGCGAAATAGGCCATCGGCGTAATCGCCAGGCCAATGTCGTGCACCTTGCAGCCGGCCGCCAGCAGGCCGGTGATCAGCGCCATTTTCACCGACGCGGAATAGGCGCGGAAGTCGTGGCCGGTGACGATCTCCGGCTTGACGCCCATCTCGCGGATCAAGGTGCCGAGCCCCATGCCCAGCGCCTCGATGCCCATCAGGTTGATTTCCTTTTCGAGCAGCCAGCGCGCGTCATATTCGCGAAAGCCGGTCGGCTTCACCAGCGGCGAAGACTCATAGGCATAGGTGTTGGGCTTGAGCGCGGGTTTAGGCTTGGGAAACATTCTGTCCTCGGGGCACGGCAGGCGTTGAGATAGCCTAACGCGCGAGTGACGGAAAGCGGCTCAAACTGCCGGCCAATATCGCGCTATTGCTCAAGCACCATGCGGCCATTGGCATATTGATAGCGCGTCAGCCGCGACAGGAACGAGACGCCGAGCAGGTTCTGGCCCAGCACGTCGTTCGGCAGCACCAGTGCCTCGACGTCCTGCACCGTGATGCCGCCGACATCGATGCGGCGCAGCCTTGCGGGCGCGGCGTTGATCTTGCCGTTCGCGGTCGTCACCGTGGCCGAATAGTCTCGCGGCAGAGGATGAATGCCGGCCATGGCGGCGTCGCTCTCGCGCAGCACGACCATCGACGCGCCGCTATCGACCATGAATGGAATGCGGGCGCCGTCGACCCGGGCATCGACCTGGAAGTGGCCCTGCCCGTCGCTGGACAGCGTGACGCTGCGCGGCGCGCTCGACTGCGGCGGCGCTTCGCCCGCGGTCCGGATCGTTCCCGGCGGCTTTAGATCGGTTGCGACCGACGCCGCGGTATTGTCGGCGACCCGCGCCGCATAGACCGCAACCGCCGCAAATCCCGCCGCCACCATGAAAAGCCCGCGCATGGATCGAGCAAAGCATGGCGGGCGCAACACCGGATTAATGCGAGCAGAACGTTTTGAGAATGGTCAACGGAAGGTGAAAGGCCATCTATTTTCCCCGTTCGTCCCCGCGGAAGCGGGGACCCTGTCTTTGCCAAACAGTGTTGCCAAAGAACTGGATTCCCGCTGGAGCCTGTACTCGGGCCGGCGAAGCGAGACCCGAGCACGAGAATGAGCGGGGAGTGGTTGGCCCTTTACGTCCCCCGCGGCTTAGCGCGGCGGGTCGGCGGCGCGGCCAGCGGATCGTCCGGCCAGGGATGGCGCGGATAGCGGCCCTTCATCTCGGCCTTCACATCGGCATAGCTGCCGCGCCAGAAGCCGGGCAGATCGCGCGTCACCTGCACCGGCCGGTGCGCCGGCGACAGCAATTCGACCACCAGCGGCACGCGGCCGCCGGCGATCGCCGGATGGCGGGCGAGGCCGAACAGCTCCTGCACGCGGATCGAGAGCTTCGGCCCTTCCGGCGCCTCGTAATCGATCGGCACCTGCGAGCCCGACGGCGCGGTGAAATGGCTCGGCGCCTCGGTCTCCAGCTTCTGGCGCATCGCCCAGGGCAGCAAGGTGTCGAGCGCGGCGGCAAGATCGTCGGCGGACATCTGCGCCAGCGCGGTCTTGCCGGCGAGAAACGGCGCCAGCCAGTCGGCGGCGCTTGCGGCCAGCGCGTCGTCGGACAGATCGGGCCAGTCGTCACCTTCGGCCTTGCGCACAAAGTTGACGCGCTGACGCAGTTGCAATTGCGGCTTGCTCCACGGCAGCCGCGCGATGCCGAGCGCAGCGATGCCCGCGGCGAGCAGCTTTGCAGAGTCGGGATCGGCCGACACGGCCCGCGTCTGCTCCGCCAGCGTCAGCGCGCCGAGCCGGCGGCTCACCCGCGCCCGCAGCGACGCCGAGCCGTGGTCGAACGTCACCTCGTCGCGCTCCTCGATCTCGTCCGCGAACAGCTCGTCAATGTCCTCGCGCGAGATCGGCGCCGCCAACACGATGCGGCTCGCCGACGCGGTGCCGGTCAATTCCGCCACGGCGAGGAATGGCTCGCGCGCCAGCGAGGACGCCGGATCGAGCATGCCGCCGCGGCCATTGGCGAGCAGAAATTGCGCGCCCCCGCCGCCGCGCCGCCTGGCGACGCGGTCGGGATAGGCCAGCGCCAGCAGGGCGCCGGGGGATAATTCTCCGTCATTCCGGGACGCGCCGAAGGCGCGGACCTGGACAGCCCCACTCCACCTTTTGGCCATCGCCCGCGCATCCTCGGCGCGACGCGAGCGGTCGCGGCGGAAATTGTCGAGCCGGTGCAGCAGATTGGCATCGTCGCCGCCGAGCCCGCGCTCGGTCAGGATCGCCGCAATCTCGGCAGCCAAAGGTCCGGCGCCGCACGCGGCGGCATCGACCACCATGCGGGAGAGCCGCACCGGCAGCGGCAGCTTGCGGAGCGCGCGGCCTTCATCGGTGATGCGGCCCGCCGCGTCGACCGCGCCAAGCTCGGCCAGCAGCGCCCTCGCCTCGCTCAACGCCGCGCGCGGCGGCGGATCGAGGAAGGCGAGCTTGGCCGGATCGGCGACGCCCCATTGCGCCAGATCGAGCAGCAACGACGACAGGTCGGCGGAGAGGATTTCCGGCTGGGTGTAAGGCTCGAGCGAGCCGGTCTGCGCCTCGTCCCACAGCCGGTAGCAGACGCCGGGCTCGGTGCGGCCGGCGCGGCCGCGGCGCTGGTCGGCGGCGGCGCGGGAGACCCGCACCGTTTCGAGCCGCGTCAGCCCGACATCCGGCTCGTAGCGTGGTACCCGCGACAGGCCGCAATCGACGACGACGCGGACGCCCTCGATGGTGAGCGACGTTTCGGCAATCGAAGTCGCCAGCACCACCTTGCGGCGACCGTTCGGCGACGGTGAGATGGCGCGGTCCTGGGTCTGCGCGTCGAGCGCGCCATAGAGCGAGACGATATCGACCGAGGGATCGCTGACGCGTTCGCGCAGCAAGGTCTCGGTGCGGCGGATTTCCCCGGCGCCAGGCAGAAATACCAGCACCGAGCCTTTCTCGGCGCGCAGCGCCCGCTCGGCTGCGTCCGCCACTTGCCGGTCGATCGGCGCCCGCGCATCGCGGCCGAGATAGCGGGTCTCGACCGGGAAGCTGCGGCCCTGGCTCTCGATCACCGGCGCGTCGCCGAGCAGCGCCGCCACCCGCGCGCCGTCGAGCGTCGCCGACATCACCAGGATCTTCAGGTCTTCGCGCAGGCCCTGCTGTGCGTCGCGCGCCAGCGCCAGACCAAGATCGGCATCGAGCGAGCGCTCGTGGAATTCGTCGAACAGGATGGCGCCGACGCCCTCGAGCGACGGGTCATCGAGGATCATGCGGGTGAAGATGCCTTCGGTCACCACCTCGATACGGGTCTTGCGCGTGACCTGCGAGCCGAAGCGGACGCGCAGGCCGACAATGTCGCCAACTTTTTCGCGCAGCGTCGAAGCCATCCGCGACGCCGCGGCGCGCGCGGCCAGCCGGCGCGGCTCCAGCACCAGGATCTTCTTGTCCTTGGCCCACGGCTCGTCGAGCAAAGCCAATGGCACGCGCGTCGTCTTGCCGGCGCCAGGCGGCGCCACCAGCACGGCGCAGTCTCTGGCGCGCAATGCCTGCGTCAGCGCCGGGAGCGCTTCGTCGATCGGGAGTGAGGCATCGAATGTTTTCATGGACCGTCAGCGTCACCACATCCGCTCATTCCCGCGAAAGCGGGAATCCAGCTAAAGCTAAATCTGCCGCCCTGGACCCCCGCTTTCGCGGGGGTGAGCGGAAGATAATCACAGGTTGTCTGGATGCACTGCCTGCCCCGCTTTCGCGGGGCCTATCAACGTCTGGCGTGTCGCGCGGGTGCGACCATCACGTCTTCCCCCGCCCGACGCTCTCATAGGCAAAGCCGTGTCTCGCGACTTCCTCGGGCTGGTAGACGTTGCGCAGGTCGACCAGCACCGGCCGCGCCATCACGGTCTTGAGCCGGGCGAAATCCAGCGCGCGGAACTGCTCCCATTCGGTGACGATCACCAGCGCCGAGGCGCCTTCCGCGCAGGAATAGGCGCTGCCGCAGAAGGTGACCCCGGTCAGCACCGCCCTGGCCTGCTCGATGCCCTCCGGGTCGTAGGCCCGCACTTTGGCGCCCATGTCCTGCAAGGCCGCGATCAGCGGGATCGACGGCGCCTCGCGCATGTCGTCGGTGTTCGGCTTGAACGTCAGTCCGAGCACCGCGATCGTCTTACCGCGCAATTCGCCGCCGAGCGCGCTCGACACCTTGCGCGCCATGGCGCGCTTGCGCTGGTCGTTCGCCGCCACCACCGCCTCGACGATGCGCAGCGGCGCGGCATGGTCCTGCGCGGTCTTGATCAGCGCCACGGTGTCCTTGGGGAAGCAGGAGCCGCCGAAGCCCGGCCCGGCGTGCAGAAACTTGGCGCCGATCCGGTTGTCGAGGCCGATGCCGCGCGCGACCTCCTGCACGTCGGCGCCGACCTTCTCGGCGAGGTCGGCGATCTCGTTGATGAAGGTGATCTTGGTGGCGAGGAAGGCATTGGCGGCGTATTTGATCAGCTCGGCGGTGCGACGATCGGTGAACATCACCGGGCTGCGGTTGAGATAAAGCGGCCGGTAAAGCGCGGTCATGATCTCGCGGGCGCGCTCGTCCTCGGTGCCGACCACGATGCGGTCGGGATGCTTGAAGTCGCGGATCGCGGCGCCCTCGCGCAGGAATTCCGGGTTGGAAACCACGGCAAATTCGGCCTCGGGCCGGGTTTCGCGGATGATGCGCTCGACCTCGTCGCCGGTGCCGACCGGCACGGTCGACTTGGTGATGACGACGGTGAAGCCGGACAGCGCGCGGGCGATCTCGCGCGCCGCTTCATGAACGAAGGTCAGGTCGGCATGGCCGTCGCCGCGCCGCGACGGCGTCCCCACCGCGATGAACACTGCCTCGGCGTCCTTCACCGCGCCGCCGAGATCGGCGGTGAACTGCAGGCGCTCGGCCTGCGCATTGCGCGCGACCAATTCGTCGAGGCCGGGCTCGTGAATCGGAATTTCGCCACGCTTGAGCGCCGCCACCTTGGCGGCGTCCTTGTCGACGCAGATCACGGCATGGCCGAAGTCGGCGAAGCATGCCCCCGAAACGAGGCCGACATAGCCGGTGCCGATCATGGCCACGCGCATTGATTCTCACCGATGGTTAATCTCAACAGCCCTTGAGCCGCGCGCGTTTCTAGCACCCGCCGCGCCTCTAGCGCCAGATAGAGCTGACTTTCCACGACGGCATAAAGACAATGGAAACCAGCCTCGCGCGATAACGTGACAAATGCCGGACCGTCGTTAACCAGCTTCGGCAACCGGGGTCCATGCGCGCGGGGTCCAAGTGAGCGGTCAAACGAACGGCGTTCAGATGCATGACGGGCGAGTCGACTGGGTCGACTATGCCAAGGGCTTCTGCATCTGCTTCGTCGTGATGATGCATTCGACGCTCGGCGTCGGCGTCGCCACCGGCGAGACCGGCTGGCTGCACCCGGTGGTCGCGTTCGCGCTGCCGTTCCGCATGCCCGACTTCTTCATGATCTCCGGTCTGTTTCTCGGCCTGGTGATCGGCCGCGACTGGCGCACCTATCTCGATCGCAAGGTCGTGCATTTCGGCTATTTCTATCTGCTGTGGATGACGATCCAGTTCGCGTTCAAGGCGCCCGGTCTGGCGCACGAGCTGGGCACCGCCGAAATCGCACGGCTATATATGCTGTCGCTGATCGAACCGTTCGGCACCTTGTGGTTCATCTATCTGCTGCCGATCTTCTTCGTCGTCATCAAGCTGACCAAGCGCGTGCCGGTATGGATCATGTGGCCGCTCGCCGCGGCGCTCGAAATCGCGCATGTCGACTTCACCTCGACGGTGCTGGGCGAATTCTGCGCGCGCTTCATTTACATCTACACCGGCTACGTTCTGGCGCCGCAGATTTTCCGGCTCGCCGCCGCGGTGCAATCGCGTCCGGCGGTCGGCATCGCCGGGCTTGTGATTTGGGGCCTGATCAATGGCGCCTTCGTCTACGCCGGCTACGAAAGATTGCCGTTCATCTCGCTCGCGCTCGGCTTGCTCGGCGCCGGCGCGGTGATCTCGGTTTCGGCGCTGCTGTCGCTGAGCGACCTATTCAAGCCGCTGCGCTATCTCGGCCGCAACTCGATCGTCATCTACCTCGCCTTCTTCCTGCCGATGGCGTTGAGCCGAGCCGTCCTGCTGCGCACCGGAATTGTCCACGACATCGGGACGATCTCGGCGATCGTCACGATTTGCGGAATTATCGGCCCGCTGCTGATGTATTGGGCGGCACGCGGCAGCGTCGCGGCGTTCCTGTTCGAGCGGCCGGCGAGGTTCTGGCTGGCGCCGAAGAAAGCCGGCAAATCCGGCGGCAAGCCGGTTCCGGCCCTGCAACCGGCCGAGTAGCCAACGCGTCCACAGGCCTCCGCCAAGCGCATTGATTAAGCGGCATGGCCGGCCCACATTCGGGCTATGCCAGCAACCGCCAAAGCCAAAAAGCCCGCGGCCAAAACCGGGTCCGAACCGAAATCCGCCGCCAATGCCGCCGCGCGGCCGCTGAAAAAGGGCGACCACCTCTTTCTGGTGGACGGGTCAGGTTACATTTTCCGCGCCTATCACGCGCTGCCGCCGCTGACCCGCAAGTCCGACGGCTTGCAGGTCAATGCCGTGCTCGGCTTCTGCAACATGCTGTGGAAGCTGCTGGCCGAGATGAAGGACCCGAGACCGACCCATCTTGCGGTGGTGTTCGACAAGTCGGAAAAGACCTTCCGCACCGAGATGTATAAGGAATACAAGGCCAATCGCTCCGCGCCGCCCGACGACCTGATTCCGCAATTCCCGCTGATCCGCGACGCGGTCCGCGCCTTCGAGATTCCCTGCCTGGAGCAGGCCGGCTTCGAGGCTGACGACCTGATCGCGACCTATGCGCGGCTCGCCTGCGAGGTGAAGGCCGACGTCACCATCGTGTCATCCGACAAGGACCTGATGCAGCTCGTGAACGACTGCGTCATCATGTATGACACGATGAAGGATCGGCGCATCGGCATTGCCGAGGTGATCGAAAAGTTCGGCGTGCCGCCGGACAAGGTTATCGAGGTACAGGCGCTGATCGGCGATTCCAGCGACAACGTGCCGGGAGTGCCGGGCATCGGCGTCAAGACCGCCGCGCAATTGATCGGTGAATATGGCGACCTGGAAACGCTGCTCACGCACGCCGGCGAGATCAAGCAGGACAAACGCCGCCAAACCCTGATCGACAATGCCGACAAGGCGCGGCTGTCGAAACGCCTGGTGACGCTCGACCAGAACGTGCCGCTCGATGTCGCGGTCGACAACCTCGCGGTGCATGAGCCCGATTACAAGAACCTGATCGCCTTTCTCAAGGCGATGGAATTTTCTACGCTGACCCGCCGCGTCGCGGAAAAATCTGGCGTCGACGCCGGCGCGGTCGAGGCCGACGGCAAGCTGTCCTCGACGTCGGCGAAAAGCGCCGCCGCGGACCTGCCGTTCACCGGCAGCGGCGATCTGTTTCCCGCGGCGCCCAGGAGCTTCCCGAAGGGCGAGACCGCGGCCGTGCTCACGCCGATGGCGCTGGCGCTCAAGCGCGCGGAGGAGCTGCGCACCGCCAAGTTCGATCCGTCGAAATATGAAGTGGTCGGATCTCTCGACCGCCTGCGAGCCTGGATCGCGCGCGCCTACGACACCGGCACGCTGGCGCTCAAGGCTGAACTCAACAGCATTGACCCGATGCGCGCCAGCCTGTGCGGTATCGCGCTCGCAGTCGGCCCGAACGAGGCCTGCTACGTGCCGCTCGGCCACCGCCAGGCCGAAGAGGGCGAGGCCGGCGATACCGCCGGACTGTTCGCCGCCAAGCTTTGCGACGGCCAGATATCGGAGCGCGACGCGCTTGCCGCCTTGAAGCAAGTTCTGGAGGACATCAGCGTCCTCAAGGTCGGCCACGACATCAAGACGGACGTGCTGGTGCTCGCCCAGCGGGGCATCGCCCTGGCCGGCTACGACGACACGATGCTGATGTCCTATGTGCTCGACGCCGGCAAAGGCGGCCACGACATGGGCTCCGTGGTCGAGCGCTGGCTCGGCCGCCCCGCCGCGCGCTTCAAGGACATCAAGAACAAGGAGAAGGCGCTGCTCACCCCGCTCACCACTCCGGTGGAGCGGGCCGCGACTTACGTCGCGGAAGACGCCGATGTGGTGTTGCGGCTGCATTCGGCGCTCAAGCCGCGCATGGCGGCCGAGCATGTGATGGCGGTTTACGAGACGTTGGAGCGGCCGATGCCGCGCGTCCTCGCCAACATGGAGCGGCGCGGCATCTCGATCGATCAGGCCGTGCTGGCGAAGCTGTCGAACGACTTCGGCAAGAAGCAGGTTCAGCTGGAAA
>Ga0265313_10000708_pt1 | contig 34475 bp, 57 predicted proteins | sample 4123metaG_FD_203122 | JGI IMG/M metagenome (GOLD analysis project Ga0265313, IMG submission 203122) | Rhizosphere microbial communities from Carex aquatilis grown in University of Washington, Seatle, WA, United States - 4-1-23 metaG | ecosystem: Host-associated > Plants > Roots > Rhizosphere >... | reverse complement strand
CTACTTGCCGAGACGATCGACGAAACACCATCGACCAGCGACACCGTCTACGAGTGCGTGAACGCACTGATCGATGTCGAACAGCAACTGTCTGCGTGTCTCGACCCTGCGCCGCAACCGCGCGGCTGGCGCAAGTCATGAAGCATGCTGATGACACCTGCGAAGCATGTGGACACGCCCGCGTGTTCCATCAGATCGGCAGGGGAGCGGGCGTGTCCGTCGGCAAGGCCTATTGCGACGATCGCCACTCGGCACCGTGCGCTTGCGCCGGATTTGTCGAGCGTGCTGCACTTCCGACTCCGCCCACCGACTGGCAGGCACACGTCGCCGCCTACCCGCGCCAGGAGTTCCTGGCGGCGTTCCGCGCGGCGCACGCCGCGCTCCACCAGCTGTGGTCCGCGGCAGTCGGCACGGAGGGCTACGACAAGGCCGCGTGGAAGGTGCTCGACAACGCACTCGCGCGGTTCGCGCGCGACGCCGGCGAGAAGGTCGGCATCGGCCGAACGGAGCCCCTCCTGTGAGGGCGTCGCCCGCGAAGGCGCGATCCCGCCGCTAGCCGCTGGGCGCCCCGAACCACCCGCGCGCGATCGCGAGGCGCACGACCGCCTCCCGGCCGTGCACGCCGAGCTTCTTCTCCGCGAGGTAGGTCTCGATCGTGCGGATGCTGAGCCCGCCCAACTCTCGCGCGAGGTCGCGCATCCGCCGGCCGAGCGCGTAGTGAACGAGCACGACGCGCTCGCGGTCGGAGATCTCCGCGCCGTCCGCGCTCGCGATCGACGTGCCGCGGATCCCGCGCCGCAGGTACTCCGCCGCCAGCGCGACCCGCGCCTCCTTCCCGAGGAGCTGCTCGAGCACGTCCAGCTCGCGGGCGACGACCTGCTGGAGGCGCTGCTTCGAGGAGCCCGCGATCACCACGACGGCGAAGCCTAGCCGAGGACCCGGGATCTCGCCAAGCGCCGATCGCGAGGGCTCGAGATCAGGACCAGGACCGATCTCGGCGCCCCCGAAGGTCGACCACCTCGACGACGACCCGTGTTAGGACGCCTCGATGCTGCCCCTCCACGTCCTCTTCCGCGTCGCGATCGCGCTGCGCGTGGCCGCGACGATCGGCGGGAGGGCGCCCAGTGCACGCGGGCCCGCAGCGCACCTTCGCCTCGCCGCGCACGCGCTGCCAGACGTGAGCCGCCCCGACCTCGTCGACGCGATCGTCGACGCGGCGATCGACGTCCAGACGCCGCGCGTGCCCGCCGCGCTGATCGTGGCGATCGCCTGGGGCGAGTCGCGGTTCGAGGCCTCCGCGCGACCCGCGTGCGGCGTCCTCCAGGTCTTCCCGCGAGATCTCGCGGAACCCGCGGCGGCGTGCGACGTCTGGCGGCGAGACCTGCGCGCCGGCGTGCGGGCCGGCGTGCGCGAGATCGAGACGATGCTCGCGGACAAGCGCGTGCGCGGCGACCTGCGACGCGCGCTCCTGTACCGCGCCTGCGGCAACCGCGCCTTCGACGGATCCTGCTCGCCGGCGAAGCACGCCTGGGTGGCCGCGGCGCTGGCGCGCTGGCGCGACCTCGCGCGACCCTCCGTGGCGGGCTCCTAGCGCGCCTTGACCCTCAGCTCCTCGCGCGTAAGATCGACCCCGTGACGACCTACCAGACGTCGAAGCTCCTGTGGATCGGCGGCGGCCTCCTGGGAGCCGTCGTCGGGTACGCGATCACCCGGCACGCCAAGGAGACCCTCCTGTCGGGTGCCCTTGGATCGATCCTCGTGGGCGCGGTGGGCGACAAGGTGCTCGAGCAGCACCAGCGCACCGGCGTCTGGTCGCTGGTGCCCGTCCGCTACCTCGACCTCCGATCGACCCTGCACCCGGCACGGTGACCACGGACCCCGACTACTCGTCGACGTCGTCGACCGTCCCAGATCGCGAGGCGACGAGACAGCGCCGCGCGAGGCGGCGACCGCGGACGCGCTCCCTGGCGCTCGGGCGGACGCCGAGGTGGCAGAGGCCCGCGCCGACCTTCGGGTTACCGTGCGTGCGACCGCGGCAGTCGTGACCCCGCTTCTTCGGCTTGCTGTCCCACATGCTGACCTCCAGGCGCGCCCACCAGGCGCGCGGTAGTGGTCCGTGCGGTCGTCCTCAGCATGCGGAGCTTCATCACTGCGTGGCGGCGAGGTACCTCGAGACGATCTTCGAGGCTCGATCCGGGGTCGTGCGACTGCGAGCAGCGCTCTTGATCGATCGCATCCCGTTGTGAAGGATGAGCACGTCGACGAGATCATAGCCGCGCCGATTCTTGGGGTCCTCCACCCTCACGTGGTAGTTGGTCCCGTCGGCGCGCATCGAGATCGAGAGGATCTCGGGGAACTCCTCTCGGCGCCGGATGGTCTGCACGCCGCGGCGCGCCTCGGCCGTCGGATACAGCTCCTCGTCGCGCCGGATCGTGCTGTGCGCTGTGCGCCTGTCGCCGTAGTCGAGCACGAGGTAGTACCGCAGGCCCTCCGCGATCCGGCGCAGGGTCCTCACGTCGGCCTTCGTCCAGCCGTGCTCGCCGCGCTCCGCACTCAGGACATCGCCCTCGATCGCTGCGAGCGCACGCGCGACCTGCTGACGATCCGGGTACTTCTTGTCACTGTAGTAGTAGCTCGCGACCGCACCGATCGCACCGGTGCCCTGTCCGTAGGCGAAGTCTCCGCCCCAGGGGGCCATCAACTCGCCGAGCTTCCTGCGAACGACGCGCCGACCGACGCGCGTCGCGATCTCGCGATCCAGTTGTGCGGGCGTCTTCACTTGGACAAGATCCTCATCTTCACGTCGATCTCGGCGATGCGCCTGTGATACTCGCGAACTTGATCGGACGTGTTTCCCGCGTAGCCGAGAGCACTGAAGAGGCGCTCCTTCGCTTCCCGCAGGTCCTTCATCTCCTGCGACTCTGCCGCGCGCTTCTTCCGCGTCGCGTGATCGTGGCCGCAACCACAGCCGCCACCAGGAGACGGCTTCCCGAGGACCTCGGCGATCTCGCGGTCGAGCTGCGCGGGCGGCGTCTTCCTCGTCGCGTGCGCCGTCTTCCTCGTCGCGTGCGCCGCAGCCGGCACCGCGTACCCCGCCCGGCGCGCCTGCGAGAGCCCGATCGCGATCGCCTGCTCGCGGGACGTGACCTTGCCACCGCCACCGCTCCGCAGCTCGCCGCGCGCGAACTCGCGCATCGTGCGCGCGACCTTCTCGGACGCCTTCTTGGCGAGGAAGGTCTCCTCAAGATCAGAAGGCATGAGTGCCGTCCGGGCGTGGGTAGATGAAGAATGGCCGATCACTGCCCGGTGCACGACACAGGGCCTCGATGATCAGGTCGAGGTCGTCTGGATCGATGTGACGGCACCTGGGACCGATCAGCGCGTGCATGGCGCTCATTCGGCGCAGCAGTGCCACTGTCTTCGTCGGTCGGCCGCCGCGAGCACCGTTCTTGCGTGCCGCTGCCTGCTTCGCGGGGCTCCTGCTCTGACCACCGCGTGATCTGTCGCCGGCCTTCATCAAGGTGAACTCTAGGCCGCTACTTGGGTTACGTCAAGGGCGTCGGCAGGTAACCCAAGCGCGTCACGGGTATCCAACTCTGGTGGGGAGGATCCTCAGGACGAGGATCCCAGCTCCAGCACCCGTGCGCCGTAGTGGCGGGCGACCGCCAGGCTCTCGAGCACGTCGTCCATCGCGCGGTGCGCGCTCTGCGCCGGCCGCGGCCGCGCCTCGTGGACGGCCGGGCAGAAGCGCCGCATCAGTTCGTTGATGCTCGTGACGTCGAGCTGCCGGTGGTGCATCTCGGCCTCGGCGCGGCGCAGGCAGCGCCGCATGAACCCGCGGTCGAAGTGGATGCCGTTGCCGGCGAGCTGCGGGCGCACCAGCGTCGTGCGATCTGCGGCCTGCTCGATCTGGACGGCGTGATCCCGCAGGAAGCGGGCGAGCTCGCGGTCGACCTGGTCGATCGGCCGCGCGATCTTGTCGTCCTGGACTTCGGCCCACAGTCCGCTCTTGGTGTGCATGTCGCGGACGACCTCGGGCAACTCGTAGAACTCGCGATCCGTGCGGACGACGGCGTGGTAGCGGGCGATCTCGCCGACGAGGCGGTCGTCGATGACGAGGCACGCGACCTCCAGGACGTCGTCGTGCTCGACGTCGAGGCCGCAGGTCTCCAGGTCGAGGAAGGCGAGCATCAGGATCCTCCAGGGTCAGCGATCATCTTCGTCCACCGCCCAGGTCGCGCCCCATGTCGACGGTGAGGAGTTGCAGCGTCAGGCGCGAGAGATCATCCGTTGCTTCGTCCGCGCGCAGCTTCGTCCGACGTGCCAGCTCCGCGTCGCGGGGGTCGCTCATGTCCCAGTCCCGGCCGGAGGCTCCCGAACCGATCGCCATCAGATCGAGGGCCAGCGCGATCACGCGCTCGCGAATTTCTCGCGCGTGCTCCGACGAGCGCACGTGCTTGGAGTCGATCTCGAGAGTCGTCTTCATGGCTGTCTGGTCGACCTCCGACGTCACAGGCTCTCGCCGCCCGTCACCGTGATTCCTCACCCATGCCGTACGGGTAATGCAGCGGATGTCCGACCCACTTGCGTCCCTCGGATTCCATAGTTACCGCGCACGCTAAGGCCTCGACGATCTGCTCGTCGCTCTCGACGTTCTTGCCGAGTCGCAGGCGCTCGGCGACCCACGCGCGAATGGCAACGGGCGCTGCGGTGTCGCGACTCAGCAGCACGAACACCATCTCCTCAGGATGCGCGTGCGCCATGCAGGTGTGCTTCTTGTCCAGTTCGTCCTTCTTGCGCATCACGTCTCCTTGGGTGTTGCTCGGATGAGCATACGCGGCTGCGCGAGCGCGTCAACGTCTGGTCGTCAGACGATCCCGACGCAAGATCACGCCGACGCCGACGCCGATACGCGCCGCATGAAGCGTCCGCGACGGTTGCCGCGCCGGGCCCGCTCGCTCCTCTTCGACGCCACCGCCGCGGTGGTCGCACGCTCGTGGCCCGCCGCGAGGAGCGCCTGGCGCAGCGTGCTCTCGCTCACGCCGAGGTTGCTGGCGACCTCGTAGCTGGGCATCCCGTGGCCCTCGATCCAGTTCATGGCCAGCGCCACGGCGTAGTCGTCGAGCTGCCGATCGGGGACCCAGGTCACGTGCAGCAGGTGGAGCTTCGCGCGCGTGAGCACGTACAGGACGCTCGTGCCGGTCGCACACCCGACCTCGAGCACGCCCTCCGCCCGCAGTGCCTCGGGCGTGACGTGCGCGTGCCCGACCGATGACCGCGAGCGCGCGAGCGGCGCAGACAAGCTCACGGATCCCTGCGTGCGCGCAGCCCGCGCGACAGGCGACGCGGCGCGCGCGACCTCGACGCCTGGATCAGGGAGTGCCTCCAGTCCCAGGCGCTCCCGCTCGTCCCGCTCGAACTCCGCGAAGGAGTTGTAGACGCGCGGTGGCTCGATCGTCACCGCGCGCTCCGCTGCCGAGAAGCCGCGCGCGCGTCGCGAAGGAACTGGGCCGTAGTCACCACCGCAGATTTCTCTACCACGACCGCCTGACGCGCTACTGTCCCCCCGGCGGTTCCGAATGACGCGCAGGGTCCAGCTGATCTACTTCCGGCAGACCGGCAGGTTCCTGACGATCGCCGAGACGACGACCACGCGGGACGCGCTGGTCGAGATCTGGGACGAGATCGCCACCCTGCGCCGCCTCGGGCAGTTGCCCGGCCTCCGCCCGGGGGCCGGCCGAGATCTGTTCGTCGTCGTCGACGTCCCCGCCCATCCGCAGCGCCTGCTGCACCTGGTGATCCCGCCGTTCGTCGACGACGACGACGTCACGCCACAGCAGGTCTCCACCGGAGCGCTGACGCCGCTGGTCCGCCTACCCCTCGCCGAGATCCCCAGGACCACGACCCGGGACGTCCTCGAGATCGATCTTCCCGCCCCCGAGCCCGATCCGGACGCCGACACGGTCGTCGCAGATCGCGACGAGATCACCCCCGTCGATCGACCACCGACCAAGCCGCCCGACGAGCCCGAGCGCTAGCCCGAGCTGCGGCTCACGGCGCAGCCTCCAGCACTTCCTGCCCCTGCCCCTCCTGGACGCCGAACGCGCGCGTCCACCACGCGCCCTCCTCGACGAAGTCCGCGCGACCCCGGACGACGATCGTCCCGTCCTGCGAGATCGCGGCGTAGTCGAACTCGTGCACGTCGCCCTCGCTCGACAGGAACTTCGTGTGCACGTCGGGGTCGCAGCCCGTGCCGTCCGGCGGATGACTCGCGTGCGCGTGCGCGATCCACCACTGCCGCGACGGGAAGAACCAGACGGTGCTGTCCTCCGCGAGGCCGATCGGGAAGTCGAGGTAGCCCTCGCTGCCCAGCTTGGGGGCGCGGATCGCGACGGTCCAGAAGTTCGCGATCCACGCTCCGTCGAGATGGACGTTGATCATCCTGCGCACCGACAGCGGCAGCGACGCGTCGCGCATGAACTCCGCGCGACGCTGCTTCAAGATGCCGGGGGCGATCTTGGCGATCTGGATGCGCATCGGGCTCATGCTAGATCAGGTCCCCTGCTTCACGGCGATCACGACGCGCAGGAGCCGCTCGAAGTTCGGATTCGACATCGACCACGAGCCGCGCGCGCGCCGGAGCCGCGCGACGATCTCGTCGGCGCCCAGGCCGTAGACGTCGTGCATCGCGATCGCGGCGATGAGCGCCGATCGGTTCAGGCCCATCTGGCAGGTGCAGAGCACGCGACGCCCCGCGCGCAGGCGGCGCGCGACGCGCTCCGCGGCCTTGGTCGCGATCGCGACCTCGGCGTCGCTCATGGGCCGGCTCGGGGCATCGTCGAGCGGCGCGTGGATCACCTCCGCCCCGGGAAACCGGTCGGCAGGCGGCTGGTACTCCATCGCCGCGAGGACGATCGTGTCCACGCAGGCGTGACGTCCCGGGGAGGGCCTCGAGCCGACGAAGAGTCCAGGCACGACCTCGCTCTGACTCACCGCAGCTCCGACGGCACCCGTCGCGTCACCACCTCGACGGTGCCGAGGACCTTGACGGCGGGACATGCGTGCGGCGCGATCCCTCGACCACACGCGCACGACAGGATCTGCCCGCACGCGGCGCAGTGCGTGCTGGCACCGCAGTGGAGGCAGCCCCCGGAGGTCAGCCCGTCGCGCCGCCCGCAGCAGGAGCAGCAGCCGGCGAAGCTCACGACGCGAAGACCTTGCCGCACATGCCCGCGAGGAAGCGGAGCGGCGCCGCGCCGATGTTCTCGACGCAGATCGCGATCTCGATGCCGTCTCGCGCGATCGGCAGCGTCCACGGCGATCCGAGCAGCTCGGCGGCGCTCTTGCCGACCTTGATCTCGATCACCTTGTCGCGGGCGAACATCGCGTCGATCTCGGCGAGCGCGTCCATGCGCGTCGCGAACGCGTCGGCGGGGATCGGCGCTGAGACCACCGTCATCTCGCGCACCCCCACGCGGAGCGAGTGGATGAGGAACGACGACGCGATCGGCAGGTGCACGAACAGCCGCGCGCCGCGGAACGGGACCCGGGGACGCGACGCGATCATCATGTAGCCGGCCGGCATGACCTCGGCGAGCAGGCGCCCCGATCGACTGTCGAAGCCGATCCAGCCGTCCGCCGTGGGTTCGAGCGCGCCGTGCCGATCCTCGTGCGTGATCGGGTCGCGATGGTTGTCCTTCACGAGGCGCAGCCTAGCAGTCCCCCGGGCAGATCCGCCAGGCTCCCTGAGGTCCGCGAGATCATCCTTGATGGTTGCACCAACACGCTGGTTGGAGTCACGGCTGTTTCTCGAACACGACCGCTTTGAAACACGCTGGACAGATCACACGCGCGTATCCACCGCAGAGGCCCCAGCCCCCGATGAAATGGTCTTGCTTCCCGCACCGCGGACAGGTGGTGAGCGGCGGCAACTTCTCGATGCGCGGTCCGCTCCAGGTCTCGCCAGGAGGCCAATCAGCAAGGCGCTGTGGCAGATCTTCGTCACAGATCCCACAGTGCATCGACGGCGAGCAACCCTCCGGGGCACGCAATGTGCCGTCTGCGAGCACGTGATGACGAACGGTCGATCGATGCCCCCTCGAGCATGTGACACAGAGCTGATCACTCGGCTCAAACATCCACCACGTGGAGGGACCGCGATGCGCGTGTCGAAGATCGCTCATGGGAAGCCGAGCGCGTCCGCGACTCCGTCACCGAGCAGTTGGCGCTCGCGCGAAGGCCGCGGCTCCCCGTGGAGATCCTCGGTCGCCGACCTGCCCGCGACCCTGCCCGCGGCACTCGCGCGAACCAGCGCCGGCGTCTGCTGCGGGTGCACGACGACCGGGACGCCGAACGCGCCGAGCGCGGCCTCGACGAGCCCGGAGAGCGTCATCCCGCGACGGGCGGCCTCCTGCTTGGCCGCCTCGTGGTCAAGGCGATTGAGCGAGACGGTGCGTCGCGACTGCTTCTTCGCCATGGCAAGGAGCCTACGCCGATGGGCTGACAGCTCCTCGCATCCGCACGATCTTCCTAGAGTTCCTCGTCCCACCCGTCTGCATCGACGGGGACAAAACCATTGGAGGTCAGCTCGAAAGAGCCGGCTACATTAGTCGGTCCGAATCTATTTTTCCCGCGGCATTGCAAAACACGCTCGTTACCATCGAACTTCAAGCCCTGCTCCAGCTCGAGCACCACGTCGACGTCGTGCTCGATCGTCCGGGGGCCGGCGACGTCACCGTCCGCCGTGACGTGGCCGATCAACCACACCGCCGTGTCGGTCTTCTTGGCGTACTCGACGAGGCGCGCGGTGCACTCCTTGAGCTGCCCGGGCGACCCAGCCCGACCGTTCACGTCGTCGCAGACCATCTTCTGGATCGAGTCGATCGCGATCGTCTGCGCGCGCATCGACCGCGCGTGCGCGAAGATCTTGGCCAGGTCGCGCTCGGCGAGCACGTAGAGCCGGTTCGACACCGCGCCGATGCGCCGCGCCGTCGCGGCGAGCTGCTCGCGCGTCTCCTCGCCCGTGACGTAGAGGCAGCGGTGCCTGAGCCCAACGAGCATCTGGAGCGTCAGCGAGGAGTTGTGCGTGACTGTGAAGTCTCCGAGCAGGAACCGACCGTCCCCATCGAGCGTGAAGCCGTAGTAGGCCCCTTGCCCCACCGCCTCGACAGCGAAACCCGTGCGCGTCGCGACCTTCTTCTGCTGCCGCGGCAGCGCCTGCTTGCGAGGAATGCGCGTCGGGATCAAGTCGGTGTCTCCTGATATGGTCACCCTCCAGTAGTCCCCCTCGAAGATCGAGCCGTCAGAACGCTTGCAGCGCCCGCGCCGCGCCGCGATCGTCGCGCAGAAACCAAGCGATCGCGCCACCCACCAGATCTCCCGCGCCCAGTCCTCGCGCTTCTGCGTGATGCAGAAGCAGGTATTGACTAGATCGCCGTCACTGTCGAGCAGCCCCGCAAGGAACTGAAGACGCTGGGGTCGTGGAGCTCTCGTGTAACGGAAGGGCATGCACAACTCCGCGCCGAGCAGATCGCGCATCGCACTGAGCAGCAGCTTGATTGTCCCGTACCCGCGACTGCCGTTCGTGATGGCGTACGTCGGACACCCCCCACCATTCAGCACTACCGTGACTTGCAGCCCCCAGCACCTGGCCACTTCTTCACAAGCCGCCTGCACTTCAGGATCTGGCTTCGTGATGTACACCTTCCGGAGCTGTCCCTCCTGGATCTCCTTGGTACCGTCACCGAACCACAGCCCGAGGAAATACGGATCGATCGGAAGGCCTTCGTCGCCGCGGTCAAAATGATCCACACCCACACTGAATAGTTTCCCGTAGTGACGCAGGTCCGAGCGTGGGGCCTTCGCGAGCCACGCATCGAGTGCGACGTCGAAGACCTCATCCGTGGGACTGTTGACGAGCGTGAGAACGTGCGTGGCATTGCAGATCCACGGCTCTCCCTTGATGGGATCGATCCGATAGAGATCACCAAGACCTTCGTTCGTCGCGAGAACGACGCGAGGGGTGCCGTCGGGACCCATCAACCGATCACCCGGAAGGATCTGCTCGACCGGGAGCACGCGCCCGTCGAACATGAGCACCAGCGTGCCTCGTCCTAGGCACTTACCTATCCCCGGAGGGGACGCGAGCAGCACGACGGACCCCACGACCAAGCCACCGCCGAGCACGTGGTCGAGGGGCGGCAGTCCCGTCGAGTCGCGCACGAACGACGCCTCGGCGATCTCCGAGATCGGGATCGGCGCCTCGGAGGAGCGTGCCAGCACGTCGACCAACTCCTCGCCGGGCGCGGTGAGCTCGGGCTCTGGCGTGGGCGAATGCGCGATCACGAGGCGCGGCCGTGCCTCCGCAGGGAACTCCAGCGCCGCGATCTGTGCTGGGGCCTGCGGTGCGAACGACGTCTGCGAGGGGGGCGACGGCGCCTCCGCGGCGACGAGGTCGAGGCCCTCCAGCGAGCGGCAGCTCGGACAGCGCGGTGCCCACGCGACGTGCACCTGGCGGCAGGCGCGACACACGAAGCGGCGTGCCGAGGCAGCGCCACTCACGGCACCCTCCGAGGCGCCGCGCGGCTCCACGTCTCCACGAGATACGACCTCATCAGATGAGTCATGCGACCCGCACCCTAGCGCGCGAGCGCTGCGGAAGGCAGCGACGCAGATCCCGTCACTAGAACGGCAGGACGTCCTGCGCCGGCATCGAAGGAGTGCTCGCGCGCGGCACGGGCGGACGCGCGTGCCGTGACGACAGCGCCACCGCCGCGCCGCTCGCTCGTCGCGAGGCCACGTCGACGCGGCAGTCCGGGCAGTAGATCGAGAGGCTCTCGGCTCCGCCGCCCCCGATCGTCTGCACGAAGTAGACGTGCGGCTGCGGGACCCCCGTCGCGATCTCGCCCCGAGCGCACGGGACCCACGCGTCGATCGTGGCGCCGGGGACCCACGGCATCCAGTGAGCCCGGCGGTAGGCCCCGAGCGTGACCTCGTCGCCGACGCTCCTCGCGAGCCGGTGACCGAGCGCGTTCGTGGCCACGCTAGAGGCCGACCCGACGCAAGATCGCCTCGGCGACGTCGACCGAGATCTCGGCGATCGCCTCGGGCGACGTGACCTTCTTACTCGGAGCCAAGACGACGCTGGCCGCGACGTGGGCCGCCACTCGAGCGAGCAGGCGCTTGCGCTCGTCACCGCCGTCCGCGTCCCCACGCGCGTCGTCGCTGTCGCCCTCGATCTTCTTGTCGCTGCTCCTCATCATCTGCTCTTCCTTCTTCTGTGGGTCTCAAGCACGGTCAGATCTCCGTGGTGAACCAGTCGCCGACCTCGCACGCGGCGAGGACCGACTGGGGCGGTGCCCCGGCGTCACCGAGCCAGACGCGCCGCCGCGTCGCGTCCTGCGCGGAGATCTCGCGCCACTCGACGCCAGCCACTTCAGGCGCGTCGATCGGGTACGCGTCACCGCCGTCTGTCGTGAGCTCGACGCCTGCATCGCGGAGCAACTGCTTGGCGTGATCGAGGTCTCGGGCCACCAGATAGTAGCTGGCACCGCCGTCGTCGACGACGAAGAAGCGCTTGCGCTTACGCGCGTCACCGCCGTCGACCTCATCCCCACGCCCGTCGTCGCTGCCGCCCTCGATCTTCTTGTCGCTGCTCATCAGCATCATCTGCTCCTCCTTCTGTAAGTTTCTTGAGGTCTGCATGCACCTTCTTCGTCCCGGGCTTGTCCAAACACGGAGATCCACTCGGTGCGATCGTTGGTGTTGCTGTTGCGCGCCTGCCCTCTGCGCAGCGCGGTGATCTCGTGAGCCTCGAGGGCCCCGTCGAGCGGCAACGCCTCGGACACGACCACGCGGTGACCACGCGCGGCCCACCGTCGCGCGACACCGGCCGGATCCGCGAGCGTCTTGCCGTAACCTCGACGGCCAGCGTAGGGCGGGTCGAGATAGACACGAGTCGGCAGGTAAGCGTCAGGATTCACCAGCGCGACGTCGACGCAGAGCACACTGAAGCGCCCGGCAAACGGAGCGAAGGTCCGCGTGCGCTCAGCGAGCGTCCGTCGATTGGGCGTGAAGCCGTCGACGCTCGCGCGCAGACAGTGCGCACCCTTGAAGCCACCGTCACGCGTTCCGCCACGCGACGCTGCGATCGTGAGCAACGTGTCTGCCGGCGTCTCTCCTTCACGTGCGCGTGCCCACTCTTCACGGGCTGGCGTGTCGGCACGCGCCTCGATCTCGTCTGCCAACCCGCGCACGTCCCGCGAGAACAACGCCGTGAGCAACCGCGCGAGTTGCGGCTCGACCTCGATCAGCACGACGTGATCGACAGGTGGCTTCACGCAGAGCGCGTCCAAGATCGGGACCGTCCAACCACGCTTGCTGCCGCGCCGCGATGCCGGAAATCCCGGTGCGCCGAGGGCGGCAAGTGATACAGCCGCCGTGCCTGCGCACAGTTCCACCAGATCCGTCACTCACGACCTCCCAGGGGGACGCGCTCCTCGTCCCACGCGCGCGCCTGCGCGGCGACCTGCCGCTGGGCCTCGTCGCGGTCGGCGTCCGTCATCTCGACGTACCAGAGCCGGTCGAGGCGGTCGTAGTGCCGCTGCTCGACGGCCTCGGCGAACAGCGCCTCCGCGGCGACCAGCGCGCACAGATCCACGTACTCGGTGACGTCCGCGGCGCTCACAGCCAGATCTTCCTGCCGTGGTACGCGAGCGACTCGCGCGCGTCGTGCACGACCGGCTTGCCCTCCTCGAGCTTGCACGCCTGCCCGGGCTGCTCGCGGCAGATCGGACAGGCGACCGCGAGGGCGCGCTGGACGAGCCCAGGTGCATGCAGGAAGATCGGGTGGAGGCCGCCGCGAGAGCCACTCATCGCCGGATCTCCTGGGTCGCCGCGACCATGTACGCGCAGCCGCAGGCCGTGCAGACCAACAGGCCGTGCGCCCCGATCGCGGCGACGCCGTCGGAGTGGAGCTCTCCGTCGCAGCCCGCGCACCTGCACGCGATGACGAGCAGCGACGGATCGCCGCGTCCGTGCCGCGCGCTGCACGCCGACGGCTGCGACTTGGTGGGCCCCCTCACCAGGACTCCATGTCCTGCGCGCCGCACTCGTGGATCGAGACGTCCGACGCCCCCAGCTCCGCGAGCGCGCGGACGCACCCCTCGAAGCCGTCGGCGGTGATCCGCTCGACCTGGGCGCGCGTGCGGAGGTGCTCGCGCAGCTTGCTCGCCAAGATCTCGTTGCGGCAGTCCGCGACGAGGTCCTCCGCGGAGGCCTCCGATCCGACCTCGTGGAGCGCGTCCGCGGCGCGGCGCAGTGCCTGCGCGATCGTGCCGTCCGGACCCGCGCCGCGATGCGCCGCGATGCGCGTGAACACGCGCTTCGTGAGGTCGCGATCGTCCTGCGTGACGTCGGCCAGCGCCTTGCCGAACAGCGCCGCCGCGCCGGCCGCGTACGGATCGCAGTCGGGCGTGAACAGCGCGGCGAGCTGATCCTCCAGCGAGGTCGACGTCACCGGCAGCTCCAGGATCCGGGGATCGCCCGTCGCCCCACCTCACGCCAGCCCCGCACCGTCGACACGGCGACGCTGAGGCGACGTGCGACGACCCCGTCGTCCTCGGGCACGCCCAGGACCTGGCGACAGAAGGCGATCGAGGGCGCCCCCGATCGCTGCGCGTAGAAGTAGTCCACCGCGAGTTGATCGAGCGGCTTGGGCCGCGTGGCTTCGATGTCCATCATGAACGACATATCTCTCTACTCCATCTCTCGGTCTTGATCTCGGCGGGTCTCCTCGTACCCGTCATCTTCGTGCGCGGAGGGATCTTCCCGACCCTCCGGGAAGCACCTCGAGCACAGGTACTGCGGCGGAGCGCCCTCGGCGTGGAGGCCGTCGCTGCTCTCCGCATCACCACGCACCCCCTCGATCGGCGCACTCACCCGCCAGAACCTTCGCGAGCCCGTCGCGTCGTTTAGGTAGTCGGTCGATCCCGACGTACCGATGACGATCCGAAACTTCCCTGGATCACTCACCGGCGCCCCCCGATCTTCCGGATCACGCGGAGCCGCCGCGCCTCGGGCCGGAGACTCCAGCGCAGGACCTCGACGGTGAGCACCCCGATCGCGGCGCAGCCCCCGACGGCGGCGAGGAAGCTCGTCGCGCTCACGAGAAGAGGTCCTCCCGACACACGTCGACCACGCGCGCCGCGATCGCAGGATCGTTCAGCGCGGCCGCGACGACCTCGTCGACGAAGGTCGCCACGTTCCCGACGGGAAAGGCGGCGCGCAGGCGGGCGTAGGTCTTGCCCGACACGCTGATCGATGGACGCTGCATCCTGTGCTTCTTCATCTTCTTCATCTTCTTCAAGCTCTTCTCCTCAGTTTGTCGCGGGGGTCTGCGCGGTCTTGTCGACCTCGATGCGCACGCTCCGCATGTGCGGGTCGTACTCGACGACGAGCTCCACCTCGCGCTCGGAGGTGCTTCCCTTGACGTAGGCGTACTCGAGGGAGCCGTCGAAGCGCCTGCGCTTGCGCTCCCAGCCGAGCTTCCGGATCGCGCGGCCGAACCGCTCGATCTGGTCCTGGGTCGCGCGGCCCGCCTCGATCCCGCAGATGAGGTAGGCGTCCGACGTGCGGAGCTTGCCCGTGCGGTTGCCGAGCGCGCGGTAGAGCACGTCGATGAGCGGATCGTCGTCGCGGAGCCGCGCCTCCTGCTCGACCGCCGCCTCCTCGTAGAGCTTGGGATCGAGGCGGATCGACTCGCCCGCCGCCTCGGCGACGGCGGCCTCCGCCCAGAGCTGGTCGCGGTCGGCGCGCAGCCGCCCGAGGTCGAAGCGCTGGACGCGCACCGGCCAGAACCGTCGGTTGCCCGTCGCGTCGCGCAGGTAGCCGTCGGTCTCGTTGGTGGTCCCGATGATCACGAACTGCCGCGCCACGCGGGTGTTCTTGTGACCGTACGCCATGCGGGCCTCGTCGCGCTGACGCGAGAGGCACGCCTTGAGCGCGGAGACGTCGGAGCGGCCCATGCCCTTCAGCTCGCCGGCCTCGACGATCCACTTGCCCGCCGTGCTCTCCATGAACCGCCGCGTGTCCGATCCGAGCGGCAGGTCGTCGGTGAACCAGTCGTCGTTGATCGAGAGCGCGCGCAACCCCGCCGACTTCTCGGTGCCCTGGGGTGACTCGAGGATCAGCATCTCGTCGTACTTCGCGCCGGGCTTCCGGATCCGGCGGCACGCCGCGACGAGCACGATCCGCGACACCGCACGCACGTACGGCGTGTCCGGTGCGCCGGCGTAGTCGATCAGCCAGCGCTCGATCCTGGGCTCGTGGTCCCACGCCAGCGTGCCGAGGTAGTCGCGCACCGGGTGGTAGCGGTTGCCACGCGCGATGTTGCTCGTCACGTCGCGGAACAACTCGCGACCGGGCAGGAAGTGGAAGATCGCGTCGATCTTGAGGCGCAGGTGGATCGTCGCCGGATCGTCGAAGCGCGGCCCGTGGCCGGACAGTCCCTCGATGACCTCGTCGCCCGAGAACTCGTCGTAGCGGAGCTGCACCCCGAGCTTGCGGATCGCGACCTCGATGTTCCACTGGTTGTTGTAGGGGTGACCCTGCTTGTCGCGGAGGAAGTCGGGCTCGCCGTCGCCACCACCCTCACCGCTGCCGTCCCCCCCGTCCTTCGTCCGCGTCGTCATCGGCTGCTCGGCGGCCCAGCGCGCGATCGCCCTGACCTCGGCGTCCGACTTCGGGGGGTTGCAGCGCGCCTTGTTCGCGCCCAGGAGCGCGCTCTCGATCTCGTCGTAGCCCGAGCCGCGGAAGCGCATCGCGCCGGCGAGGCTCTTGAGCATCGCGTGACGCTGACCGGGCTCGACGACGCCGGCTGGATCGATCCTGAGGTTGTCGGCGATCGAGGGGGCGTCCGGCGGCGCCTTCGCCAGGATCGCCTCGACGTCGAGGGGTGCCCCGTCGTGCGCCTCGAAGAAGTACGACTCGGCGTCGCTGGGTCGACTCGGCAGGAAGTAGAGCCGGCTGGAATCGCAGGTGGAGGGATCCGCCGGCTGCTTGAGGACGGCCATCGCGGTCGGCCAGAACCTCGGCCACTCGTCGCGAGTGACCGGCCGACTGAGCATGATGACCACGCGGACGCAGCGATCCACGCGCGACGGACAGTGCTCACCGTGGAGGGCCCCGGGCTCGCTGCCGCACGTGCAGATCGCGCTGCCCGCCGGACGATCCGAGTGACTCGCGTGGATGAAGTGCTGGAGACCCACGAGGGGGGCGCGCGCTGCTCGCAGCACCTCGTCGTTGGGAAGGTGATCCAGGTCGACGACGAGGAGCGTGACGACGTCGACGAACTTCTTCTGACGCGGGGAGCCGGGCGGATAGAGCGCTGGAGACCACGCCCGACCGTTCTTGTAGGCGCAGACGTTGTGCTTGCACGTGGCGACCGTGCAGGCCGTGCGACGAGGCTTGGCAAAGGCTTCAATGAACTTCGCCAGTGCGACGGTCATCTGACGAGGCGACGAGTCGTGCTTGTCCTTGAGGGACGTGACCGTGACGCGATCGATCGTCACGATCTCTGGGTCCTATCCGCGAGGATCTTCGGCAGCTCGGAGAGCTCGCGCTCAGCGAGTACCGCCCGCGCGCTGGTCCGATGTGCAGATGCCGTCGCGCGCCCCACGACCTTGGCCGCGACGTCGCCGTCGAAGAGCAGCCACTGTGCCTCAGCGCGGATCTCCAGCAAGAGCAGCGTCGATCCCGGCGCGAACCTCCAGCGCCGATACAGCCAGACCCGCTGCTGCGGCGTGTAGTGCGGGATCCGGACGCGCGTGGCCGCGCGTGTGGGCCACGCTGCGATGCACTTCAGCTCGATCCACAGCCCCGTGCAGAGGTTCACGTCCGGCGTACCCGGGTGGATCGGGTTCTCGACCCGCACCGGATCGAGCCGGGACGCGACCAAGAACGGCCGCACCTTCTTCCACATGAGGCTCTCGTTGCGACTCACGCAGCGTCCTCCTCCTCGCGTGCGCCGTCCGCCACAGTTGCATCCACTGCGCCGTCCACCGCGCATGACGGCTCGCTCGCGAGGCCGACGAGCGCCTGCGACGCGTCGACGAGCGCGTCGATCACCGCTCCGACGAACGACGCCGCGAGGGGAAGGACGATCGAGTTCCCGTACCCGCGGAGCCGCGCGGTGCGAGTGCGTCCCACGTCGGCGGCAATCCCTGCAACCAGCGGCTCAATGCCGGCGCGAGCTGGCCGCCAGCGCCCGTCTTCGTGCCCCGGCTCGGGGCGACAGTAGATCCACTCGACGTCCTCGGCCCAGTATCCGCGGACGGCCCCCCCCCAGGTGGGATCTCCGGCGAGTCGGACCCGATCGCCGGGCCGGAAGCTGCCGGCACCCCCGGCAGGTCCAGCTGCTCCTCGTACCAGCGCCTCGGCGCGGTGGTCAGCTGCGCCTGGAGCGCCAGGCTCGTCAGCGAGATCCCGAGCTTCGATCCACTCTCCCTCGCCAACTCCTTGCGCTCGATGAACCTCTCCGGTGTCCCTCCCGCCTCGTGCGAGGCCGGCGTCGCCCAGCCGGACGCAACCGCATCCGGGTCCATCAGCTTCACCGTGTCGATCAGGTTCGACCTCCGGCCGTCCAGGTGGCAGAGGCCCCCGCCCCTCGTCCCACACGACGCGTTCGGCGTCGGATACGGCGCCGGCACCATCATCGGATATGGCGCAGGCGCCATCGTCATCACCACCTCGTTCAGGTTCGAGATCCCCGGCGGACCGCCGCTCGTTCGCTTCGGAGCGCGCGCTCGCATCTCCTCGATCTGCTCCGGCGTCTTCGGGCATGCATGGTCGTGCGACTGCGGCGTTGGATACGGTGCCGGCGTCTCCGCCGTCAATCGCGCCGCATCGAGCAGCGTCGTCCCCGCGTTGCCCCCGATCATGTAGCCATGACGCGCTGAGGATCTCGCGTCCTCTCTCACGGGCGTAGGCCACCCAGTAGAAGCGCTGTCGCTTATGCGGCGCGCCGACGCTGCAAGCTGGAATATCGATCGCTTGGACGGCGTAGTTCGCTCCTTCCAAGTCATCGAATACAAGGTCGAGCCAAGCGAGGCCGTCCTTGCTCGATACTTGCTCACCAACGACGAGAGCAGGTCGACAGGCAGCGATGAGTCGGAACCACTCGGGCCAGAGGTGTCGATCATCGGCAAAGCCGAGGCGACGACCCGCTTGCGAGAGCGGCTGACAAGGGCACGAGCCGGACCACACATTGATGTCGTCGGGCCACCCGACATCGCGCAAGGCTCGACTCCAGATTCCGATGCCGCTGAAGAAGTGACACTGTCGATAGCTGGCAACGTCGGAAGGTTGCAGGTCTCGGATGGATCGCTCATCGACGACTCCTTGGGCCAGCTCTCCGGCCTCGATCAGGTTGCGCGTCCACTGCGCGGCGTATGCGTCGGTGTCATTGTAGAAGGCCGTCGGCAGCGCCTCCTTGAGCACGAACTCGCCGCGCCCGACGCGAAGGAAGCGCGAGGTCGCGCCGTGGTCGCGCACGTCGATCGCCAGGTCGCGCGACACCACCGTCGCGGGCGTGCGCGACGACGAGGGCAGCCGCGCCCCTGCCAGCGCGGCGATCTGGCGAGCCTTGAGGGCCCGCGGCGCGACCTCGCGCAGGACCTCGGCGACCACGGCGAGCGTGCTCACGCGGCCACCTCCGCGCTGACCAGGCGCGCGCGCCGCGCGAGCCCCTCGACGATCCGCCGCGTGTCGATCGACGACCCCACGAGCACGTGGTCCTTGCGCAAGCGCGCGAGCGCCGCACACACGTCCGCATGACCGAGCTTGAACGCGGCAGCCGCCTCGAAGATCGCGGAGAGGTCGAGCTGGGTCACGTCGACGTCGACCAGGGAGCGCGACAGCAGGCCGGCAAGCTCGTCCCGCGTCGGGATCGCGAACGCGATCACCTCGTCGAACCGCCGGAACAGCGCACGATCGAGCATCTGCTCGTGGTTCGTCGCTGCCACGATCAGGCTGTCGGAACGATCGTCCTCGATGAACTGGAGAAGCGAGTTGACCACGCGGCGCATCTCTCCGCCGGCCGCCTCCCCCCCAAGGGTGCCGCGATCCGCGCCGAGCGCGTCGAACTCATCGAACAGGTACACGGCCGACATCGCGCGCACGTGCTCGAAGACCTGAGCGATCTTACCGGCGGTCTCGCCCAGGTGCGACTGGATCACGCCGTGCAACTGAACCTTGAACAACGGCAGCCCAACGGCCTGAGCAAGCGCGCCAGCAGCCATCGACTTGCCGACCCCCGGAGATCCCGTGAAGAGGAGCTTGCGCGCGGGGTCCAGTCCACTCGCGTGCAGGACGAACTTCCGGCTCTGCTCCAGCACGACCCGATCGAGCCGATCGCGCACCTCGGGTGCGAGCACCATGTCGTCGAGAGTCGCCAGCTCCGGCGGTGCCGTCAGGAGGCCGCTCGCGCTCGGCAGCGGCGTGAGCGCGACAAGCTCCTGCCGCTCCACGAGCTTGCGCAGCTGGTCGGCGCCGCGCTCCGACCGCGACTCGACGTGAGCCGCAATCTGGAGCGTGATCGCCCGGAACCGCGCTGGGTCACGGTGGACGTGCGCGTCGACGAGCGCCGTCACTTGCGCCAGCGTCATCACGCGCACCCCCTCGACGCGAGCACGAGCCCGCAGATCACCGCCGCGAAGATCTCGACGAAGACCAGCCACGCCAGGAGGACCTGCCCGAGCGACTTGTCCCGCGACGCCTCGAGCACCGCGTGGCACGCCGGGCACCGCAGTCGATCGCCGATGAGCGGCGTGCCGCAGTCGACGCACGCCGAGGTCCGCACGGCCGGGCTCACCGGAGGATCCTCCGCGCGATCTCGACGAGGCGCCGCAGCTCGCGCGCCGACAGCCACGCGCCGCTCGGCGGCTCGTGGCCGCCCGCGATCGCCACGAAGGCCGGCGCCCTCCGCCCGAAGCCCTCGACGACGATGCGCCGACCCCCGAGCGCGCGGAGCGTGCGCCGGGTCGTCGGACGGACGGTGGGCTGCGCGCTCCTCACGCCACCTCCGCGCGACAGGCCGGATCACCCGCGCAGCACGCGTCCCGAGCCTCGCAGTAGCTCGGGTTGATGCACGCCGCGTCGTACGTGCGGCACCGCGGGAGGGATCCAGCCAACGTGGCGAGTCGCGCGCGGAACACCTCAGCGAGGGCCGCGTGCTTCTCTGCCATGCGCCGCAGGCAGCTCGGGCAGGCGACGTCGCCGTGCTGGTAGATCTCGACGTCCTTGTGCGCCTCCACGATCGTCACGTAGTGCGAATGGAGGCAGAGCTGATCTTGGCAGGACCTCACGCAGCGACGTCCCTCGCGTCCTCGCAGTAGCGGTGGATCGCGTAGAAGGAGTGGATCTTGAGCTCCCTCATCATGCCTAGCACGCTGTGACGACGCTTCTGGCGCCACCAGCCCGGCCGGTTCGGATCTTCCTGGTCCCACATCATGCGGCGCGCCTCGGCGAACGTCATGCCGAGACGATGATCCTCGTACGTGCAGCCGCACGAGCACCGAGCGGGCGTTCGGCGGCTAGCCACGACCGCCTCCCTTCGGATCGCCGTTGAGCCCCTCGAACGCCAGCCCCGAGAAGGTCGCGCGGAACGCCGGCGCGTTGACGATCGTGAGCTTCACGCGATACGCCGATGCCCGCGGCTGCGGGTCGTTCTCGCAGCACACGAGCACCTCGGTGCCGTTGCGCGGCACGAGTCCCTTGCGAAACTGCCGATCGGCCCACGCGCGCGCGGCATCGAGCATCGAGGCGCAGGAGACGCTCTCGGGACACTCCGGCGGCATCAGGGACCACACGCGCCACGTCGTGGTCACAGCGAGATCTCCTGAGCGACGTCGGAGAAGGGGTCCTGCGCGGCGGTCTGCGCCGCATCCTTCGACCCGGAACGCGGGTAGTAGGTCGCGATCCACTCGTCGAACGTGCGGCGGCGCTCCAGCGCCACCGTGCAGATCTTCTTGACGTGCGGCGGGAAGTCCTTAGCGAGCATCCACTTGAGGAAGCCCGCGTCGGCGTGCGCGACCTGCTGGCCCTTGTGCTTGCCGAAGCCGAACACGACGGCGCCGCTCTCGTCCCACTGGATGTGGTTCGACGGCCCGAGCCACGTCGTGCGCTTGGCGAACGGGTCGGAGACCGCCGCGATCTCGGACCACGACTTGTCGGCGAGACCGAACGTCGCGAGCATCGCCGCCAGCACGCGCGCGGTCGCGGCGACGTCCGCCTCGGCCTGGTGCGCGTCGATCAGCTCCGCGCCACAGAACTTCGCGTGCGCCGCGACGAGAGTCCGGGGCTCGACGTGGTGCCACAGCCGGAGCACGTCCACGACCAGCTTGCCGGTCAGGTCGAGCGGCGGCAGCTTCGCGCGCGCCATCTCGGCCTGGAGCATGTCCAGGTCGAACGCAACGTTGTAGCCGACCACCACGTCCGCTCCCGCGATCAGCGGCAGGAACTCGGTGGCCACGACGGCGAACGTCGGACAAGTGGCGACGTCCTCCATCGTGAGGCCGTGCACGCCCGTCGCCTCGGGGTGGATCGGGACCTCGGGTCGGATGCGCCACGTGCGCGACGCGGCGTCCTGACCGAGGCCGAACCGGAGGCAGATCTCGATGATCTGGTCCGTCGCCCGCTCCTTGCCGGTCGACTCGACGTCCAGGACCACGATCTCAGGATCCGCGCGAGTCACGACGCCGCTCCCCCCAGCGCGCGCGGGTCGTCGACCCAGCGCGCGCGGGATCCGCAGCGCGGGCAGTACGCGCGCCCCGTCTCCCAGAAGTGCGGCTCCCAGACGTGCGCGCAGTCCAGCGGATCGACGTGCATCCCCAGGAGGCTCGGCCACGATCGCAGCTCGACGTCCTCGACGATCATCGACGGGATCGTGGTCGCCGTCACGGGGCGCCCTCCGATGGGTCGCCGCAGCCGCCGTCGATCTTCGGGACGAACGCGACGGCGACGCCGCCACGGTACTCGACGTCCATGGACGTCGAGACGAGCTCGAACTCGCCCTGCCGTGGACCTCGGGCCACCTCGAGCGCGATCTGGTAGAGGTCGTCCCACGAGCTGGTCGCGTGCGCGCCCCTCGGCGCAGACTCGGGCGTGTTGTGCGGCGTGCGCCAGAGCACGGCCGTCCGACCGGGCCAGCGCGTCGACCACGCCTGCACGTGCGCTGCCTCGTCGTCGACGAAGACGTCCGCCTCGAACGGGGCCTTGTCGGCCGCGTGGTGCACGCGATCGATCCCGAAGTGCAGCGCGAGCCACGCGGTCCGCTCGTCGCGCCACCATGGACTCGAGTCCCACGGCGACGTCACGCAGCACACCTCGCCCAGCTCGCGCAGGCGACGAACGCCCTGCCGCGCGTGCGGATACGGCGCGAGCGCCGCCGCGAAGCCCTGCCGCGATCCGATCCGCTGCTTGACCGCCCGCCCCTCGTCGAGCGTGAGCCCGAGCGCCTTGACGAAGTCGAACTTGGTGACGTCGGAGAGCGCGAAGCGCCGGCCGGTGACCTCCTCGACAACGCGAAGTGCCCCCGACGTAAAATCGCAGAGCACTCCGTCCGCATCCAAAATGATCTTCAACTGGCGCATCGCATGAGCCCTTCCATGTCAACTAGAACGCGACGCGACTCCTCAAGCGCGACGCGTCACGCCGCGGCCCTCATGGTGAGGGCGCTGAACGCCGAGACCACGGCCTGCCGGAACGACGGCGTGCGCGTCTCGGAGAACGTCTCGTAGGTGAGCAGCTCCGGCATCGGCGCGCGGGAGAGGTCGATCCGCGGGCGCCTCAACTTCCCGAACAGCTCCCACTCGGAGAGCGTGCCGCGCGAGAACTCGCCGCCGACCGCGACCGCCCCGTGGTGGTGCTCGGCGCAGACGAGCGCGTCGCGGAGACCGCGCTCGCGATCGACCATCGCCTCGGCGTAGGGCAGCCACGGCGCGGAGATCACGACGTCCGGCAGCAGGTCGACGAGCGCGCGGAGCCAGAGCTTGGCGGAGAGCACGTTCATGGAGCGCGTCGCGCCGATCCCGACCGGATGGAGGAGGAAGATGACCGGATGAGTCACGGCGATCACGGCGCCCCCCCGCCCTCTGCCCACCGCATCTTCTCCTGGCGACGAGCGGACTCGACCTCCGCGCGCTCACCCCCCATGAGGCGCGCGCAGTCGAGCGCCTCGACGATCTGCGCGTCGTCCAGGTGGTTCTTGCCGAGGTGGAGGCGCTCCTTGACCCACGCTCGGATCGCGACCGGCGCAGCGGGATCGCGGGCCAACAGGACGAAGAGGCGCTCGCCGTCGCCGGCCTTGTTGAAGCAGGACTCGGTGTCATCGATCTCGTCGCGCTTGATCATCTGCCTTCGTTCCTTCGTTGAGGGTTCACGCCGCCGCGGACAGCGAGAGCGTGGTGTGCCTGCTCGCCACCGTGAACAGCTTCTTCAGGTCGCCGTAGTTGGTCCCCGCCTCGATGTCGCAGCGGAACGGCACGCGAATCACGACGGCGTTGCACGTGATCTCACCCATCCGACGCGCCTCGTCCTCGTCGTCGCCCGAGTAGCCGAACTCGTCGTGGACGGTCAGCTGGAGGGGGAAGCCCTCCTTGTCGAGCTCGACGAGCGCCTTCTTCGTCTGGTGCGCGCCACTACCCTGGATGAGCTTATTGAGCGCCTTGTGCTCGTCGCGGATCTCGCCGTTCTCGTCCAGCTCGAACCGAACGCGACGGTTGCCGAGCGCGATGATGTACTTCTTGCTCTGCGCACTCTTCGTGCACATCCGAGCGAGCGCCTTGACGTACGGCACGCCGCGGTCGAAGCGATCGATCTTGCTCTGCGCCTCCGGACCCGCCGCCTCGTAGGTGAAGCCGGTGCGGTCGTTGGTCTTCCACACCGTCGGCAGCTTGAGCTTCTTGGCGAGCTTACCGCCTCCCATGCCGTAGCAGCGGCCGAGGTAGACCTCCTTGAGGTCATCGCGCAGTTGCTTCAGGTCGAGATCTGCCTCCGTCTTGCACAGCTCCACCATGAGTTGGTACGGGTCGAAGCACGGGTCGTCGCGGAACGCGTTTCCCGCCTGCGTCGCCCCCGGGAGCTTGCACAACTCGGCGAAGTGCACGGTCAGGCGCGGCTCCTGCTGCCCGAGATCGGCCTTGAACCACCGCTTCCCCTCGTCGGGAATGATCACCTTGCGCCAGCGCTTCTGGATCTCCTTGGAGCGCTTCATCTGCGCCTGGACGTTCGGATGCTTGCCGGCGCACCGCCCGAAGCGCGCGCCGCTCGAGTCCCCTTCCTCGTCGCCTCCGTCCTCGTCCTCGTCCGAGGCACCGACGAGCTGCTTGAACGTCGGGTGGAGTCGATCTTTGACGAGGTGCTTGCGGAAGCCCCCGACGTAGGTCCCGAGGAGCTTCGTGAACTCGCGCCCCGAGATGACGGCCTTGGACACCTCGTCCGTCTGCTGCTGGAGCCACAGCTTCTGGACCGTGTACATCTGCTTGCCCGTGCCGGCGTGGACCTTCGTCGGCACCTCGACACCGTGCTTCTTCAGCGCGCGGGCAACCTCCTCGGCCTTGCTGATCGATCCGATCCGGACCCCGGTCAGTTGGTGGATCCGATCGAGGTAGTCGTTCAAGCGGCCCTTCGCCCACGCCTCGACCTGATCCAACTCGTCGAGGTCGACGCGGATGCCCCGCCGCGTCATGCGCACGAGCGCGGGCGTCACCGCGGACTCCAGGTCGTACGTCTCGCGCAGGCCCTGCTCCTCGATCTCCCGCTCCTGCACGCGCAGGAGCGGCAGCGGCGCGCACACGTCGCCGATCGCGTAGTGGCCGACCGCGCCGGCGTGCAGGCGCCAGAGACCGGTCTTCGGATCGATCCCCCACGCCTTGGCGTGCTCGCGGAGCTTGTTCTCGTCCTTGCCGGGCAAGCCACGACGCGCGCAGATCGCGTCGAGCCCGTACTTCTTCTGGAGCTCGTCGAGCAGTGGCTCGGCGACCTGGACGTCGCGGTGCGCGAGGACGTTGGTGAACGCGACCTCGTTCTCCCACAGGTAGTCGAGGTCGTACGGCGCGGAGTTGAACACGACCTCACCCGTGAACTCGCGCGCTCGGTCGCGCAGGTACGCCCAGACCTGCGGCTCGGGCAAGTTGCCGCCGCCCTCGTGACGGATCGGCAGGTAGTGCGCCGGGCCGTCCTCGATCGCGAACGCGACCCCGCACACGTAGCCACCGCGGCGGACGCCCGGCCCCAGTTGGTAGAGGTTGTCGTCGCGACACTCGACGTCGACGCAGATCCGCTTCGCGTCGGTCCACGCGGGCAACTGCGCGACGGGCGTCGCCTTCCACGTCAACTCCGGTTCCCAGAGCGGCGCCTGGAGCCAGCCCGCCGCCTTCTGGGCCTTCGAGGCGGTCACGCGCGACCCTCACGCACCGCGCGGCGCAGATCCGCCGCGAACGATCGACCGTCGATCACGCCGCGACCTCCTCGACGTCCGCGGATCCCCATGGCACCTCGGGGGCGACCTCGCGAAGGAGTTGCCGCGCGCGATCACGCGCCCACGGCTGATTCCAAACAAGGTTACGGCCGCTGGGGTGCGGCAGCGAGACCAAGATCGTCCCCGAACAGCACGTCCAAGTCGAGAAGGCCGCGAGCGGAGCACCGGCGAGCGCGACCTCCTCGAACGCCTCGGTGACCTTGCGCCCGAGCAGCACCAGCACACTCGGAGGAGCGACTGGATCACAGGTCACCAGCAGCTCCCGAGCGCGAGAGCGCGCAGCCTTGGTCGACCACCCTCCGACGCAGAGATTCGTGCGACGGAGAGCCAGGTACTGGTGCTGCGGGAGCCCGAGGATGCGGCGCAGTCGGTAGCCCGCGCATCCCGACGGGTAGCAGTAGAGCGCGAACTCCGGCGCGGAACCGTACGGATTGTCTTCTCCGCAAAGCAAGATGCGTCCAGAAGTCTCCATCACGCGCTTGCTCACTGGATCACCGTGAGCTGCTTGCTCGCACGAGAAAACGCGGTGTATCGCCACTTCGACGCGTTCGCTCCGAAGGCTCCGGCCTCGTCGAACACGACCACGTTCGACCACTCCGAGCCCTGCGCGCGATGGCACGTGACCGCGTTACCGAAGTCCAGTTCGGCGTGCTTGCGCCGCTCGACGTTCTGCAACTCGTCCTCGCGTGCCATGAAGTGATGGAGCCACGTCTCGCACTCGATGGTGTCTGGACGATCGTCGTCTTCGGCGCTCGTGATCTCGATCTTCGCCGTGAGCCTGTCGAGATCCGGCAGGCAGCGATCGACCTTCCACTGCGTCCCGTTGAGCATCCCGAGGTCGTGATCGTTGCGCAGGCAGATGACCCGATCTCCCACGACCGGAGCCGGCGAGTCGGCCCGCCCGAGCAGGCGCCGGATCTTCGCGTTGCACGCGTGACGCGTGCGGTTCCGACCGACGATCACGATGTCCGCCGCGAGCACGCGATCCTGCACGATCGGATCGCCGAGCCGCAGCACCTCGCTGTCACCGTACGTCCCGTACGTCAGACGCTCGCCGCGCCGAGCCTTCTCGCAGAGCTGACGGATCGGATTGTCGAGCTCCTGCCGCAGGATCTCGTCGAGGAACACGTCTGGATCGCGACTCGTGAAGTAGCCCTGACCGAAGACCGGCGGGAGCTGCGCAGGGTCGCCGAGCACCAGGAGCTTGGTCCCGAACGCCTCCAGATCTCGACCCACGCGATCATCAACGAAGCTGCACTCGTCGATCACGACGAGCTTGGCGTACTTGATCTCACTCGCCTCGTTGAGGGAGAACCGCGGACCCTGGCGCTTGCTGTCCCGCTCGGAGTGCTTGAGCTCCTCGACGAGCTTGTCGGCGGTCGCGTGCGCACCCGGATCATTGACGGCATACAGCCGCTTGATCTCGTCGCGGAGCTTCGCGACCTGCTCGGGCGACGGTGGGTCACCTGCCGGTCTGTAAGCCAAGCGGTGGATCGTCGTTGCGCCCGGACAACCCTTCTTGCGCATCACGCTCGCAGCCTTGCCAGTGAACGCCGCGAACAGTACCTTGCCCTCGATCTCGTCGACGATGTGCTCGACCGCGGTGCTCTTGCCAGTGCCGCCGAGACCCGCGAAGTAGAACGTCTGCTTGGAGTTCGGATCGTGGTACCAGCGAAGGACCGCGTCCTTCGCCTGTGCCTGCTTGGGCGTCAGTGTCCTGACGCGCGTCACGCCACACCCTGCTCGCGTGCCGCTGCGACCCGCGCCGCGTGCACGCCCTCGATCGGAGCGCCAATCGCACCGACGCCTAGCATCGGCACCGTCGAGACGCACGACTTGCCGACGCGCGATCCGCAGTCTGGGCAGACGGCTCCCACGGCCGGGTGGAGCTGACGAGCACGATCCGACATCCGTTGCTCGGGCGAAGACTTCACGATCACCTCAGGACAGGAACGAGGCCGACAGGATGAGAGCAGCCTCCGCCGTCGACCGGTCAACGACGACGGAGGCTGTGCCAGTGCTGCCCTAGGGAGGAACTGCACCGGCGACGACGGAACCAGCCGAGCTACGCCGCGAGCTTCGCGACGTCGTCGAGGCTGAAGCCCGCCTCGACGAGCTTCTTGGTGAGCCGTGCGATCGCTTCATCACGATCCGCGATCGCTTCATCACGATCGCGGAGCTTGGCCTCGAGTGCCTCTCGCGCCGCGAGGTGCGCCTTCTTCATCTCGGCGTAGCCGGAGGAGCGCTGGAAGCGCTTGACGTGCTTGCGGGTCGTAGAATCGTACTTGGACGAGTCCATGGTGTCCGTTCCTTCGTCTCGATCGACGGGCGACCGAGTAGCTCTAAGCGTTCATCTCTAGTTCGAGGCCCACACGATGATCCGTGTGGGCGAAGCAGGCAACTTTTTGCCCATCCGGTGATCAGAACGGGACGCCGCTCTCCGGGTCGACGCCTGGCTCCTGCTTCGACGTCTCGTAGGCCGCCTTCGCGAGGCCCTTGAGCACGTCGTCGTGGAGCTTCTTCGCCTCGACGTAGCGGGGGTCGTTCTTGGGCAGGAGCGAGTTCTTGAGGTCGTCGCCGCCCTGAGCCGGCGAGAGCACCGGCACCATGTACGTGTTCGTGCCCTTGGTCTCGGACTCCGAGGTCATCTTCACGCGGTGCGCGAAGATCGGGACCTGACCCGGCGCGAGCTTCTTGCCGCCGAGCGTCGGTGCGAAGTTGCCGATCGCCGAGTTCCACGCTCGGTAGATCTTGATCTTCGTCGAGGTGAACGCGATCATCGCGAAGCCCAAGACCTCGTTGGTCTTAGCATCGTAGAGGATGGCGTAGATCTCGAAGCTCTCGACCAACTCGTGGTCGGGCTGCGGCTTGCCGGTCTTCTCGTCCTTGGGCTGCGGGACCTTGAGCTTGCCGATCGCGCGACCGTCGTTGCGCGCCACGGCATCAGTGACGATCTTGGCGTCCTTGCGGTGGCGCCCGCGGAAGCCGCCGCCATCGTCGCGCGAGATCCACTCCGTCCAGCAGTGGTCGGTGATCGCAGGCACGAAGTAGACCTCCTCGTAGAGTTCGCCAGTCACGGTGTTGCGGAACATGCCCGCCCACACCTTGCCCTTGCTCTCGGCGACCTCGGGCGAGTTCGACTGGAGCAGCTCGATGATCGGCAGCTTCCGGTCGGACATGTCCTGGTTCTCGAAGCCCTGGCCGGCGTCGTCGCCGTACTCGAAGACTTCAATCGCGGTCGTCTCGGGCGGAGGCGTCATCGCCATCGTCGGGGCTTCGGTACCCAGCGGCGGCGCATCCTTCTTGTTGTTCTTGCCAGTCTGGGTCTGCGTCTCGTTTCCAGCCATGTGCGTTCTGCCTTTCTTCGTTCGTTCGTTCGTTGCTTCAAGGCAGTGCCGAGGCACTGCCAACAAAATTATTTCCTCGACAACCGCGCGAGGCGCATGTCGAAGAGGTTGAACCGATCGGGCGGCACGATCTTGCCGTCGGCCACCAGCTCGCGGACGAGCGCACTGAGCGTGGAGGCGTGCACGTCCTTCTTGGCCTCGACCTCGAAGCCCCTCGCGCGCAGGTCGACGACCAGCGCGTCCGCCCGGTCATCCTGCCCGCGATCGAGCGCGACGGAGACCTGGTTCTTGATCACGCCGCCGTGGCCCTGCTCGACGAGCCACCGCAGCGCGCCCATGCGCGCCTCGACACGATCGTGTCCAGGCAGCGACGCCTTGATCTCGCGCTTGACCTTGACCTGGATGCCAGAGGCCGTGGTGCACTCGTCGAGGCGCATCTTCGCGAGCAGCTCGGGGATGTCCTTGTTGAGCAACTGCTCCTCGGCCTGCTTGCACTTCTGGAGGCGCTCCTCGGCCTGCTTGCGCTGCTCGGTGAGCCGCTCGGCCGCGAGCGTCATGCGATCGAGGTCGGCGAAGGCACGAGCGACTGCTGCGTCATCGGGGACCGCGTCGGCGCCGTAGTCGAACGGATCGTCGGAGGTGACCGCCGCCGGAACGGTGGGGATGCCGCTGTCAACTGTCGCCGCGATGTCGATGGAGCGATCCATGGGCTGACCTTACGCGCGCCCTCTGACACGCCTTCGTTCACGATCACAAGCTCTATCGATGAATGCTTCGGACACGGCACGCACCTGTAGCGAATCCGAGATCGATCCGTCAAGCGGGAGCGCGCGCAGGCGTCACACCGTGCTCACGCGCCGATCCAATCGGGCGATCTCGCGCGGCTGTGGAGAGTTGTGGATCCGTTGTGGACAGATCTACCCGCACCACCGCCAACTTCGTCGGGAGCGTGTGCGGTCTGCCCGCTCTCCATGGGCCGAGATCCCTGTGAACAAGCTGTGCGATCGCCGAGGAGTTCCTGGAGTGATCCCGGGGGCTAACTTTCTCTGACCGCCGTTCGAACCCGACGCAGCAGCAACGCCGGTGATCCGGATGGCTCTTGATCAGAGCTCGCCGCGCAACTCGAGGACGACCTGGTCGACGATCCGTTGTCGGATGTCACGACGCACCTCTTCAGGTCGATACGCCGCGCCGACGATCGCGTCGACGACCTGCACCGCGGGCAGCCGACCCGGCACGTACACGTCGAGGATCGTGCCGTCGGAGAACCGGAGCCAGCTGTGCTCGACGGGACCGCAGTGTCCGTCGACGACGCTGATCGTGCTGTCGCCGAGCACCCGGTGAACGGCACGCGCGAGCTCGTGACAGCGCAGCTCGTTGCCCCAGGAGTCCGACACACGCGCGACGACCTCCTGCACGCGACGGAACACGCTCAGCTGCGATGGCTGGAAGCACGATCGCTCGGCGTACGTGATCACGGCGCCTCCGCGCGCACCGCGCACCAGGCGTCGAGTTGCCTCACCAACTCCTCATGAAGCCACGCGTCGAGCGCGTCCTGCGTCCAGTCCGCGTCGCGCGATGCCTGCGCCGTCACCTCCCAGTAGCTGTTCGTGCCCACGACGAACAACGCGACGATCTTGTGCGGACCGTGCCGGTACGTGTTCACCAGCTTGGTCCCGCGCGCGGAGAAGTCAGCGCACAGCAGCGACATCTTCCGCGCGTGGGCCAAGACGAGGTCGAGGATCTCCGCGGCCGACAGCGTCACGAAGCGCTCCTGATCGGGAACGTCCACGACCGCACGACGGCCGACGTCACTCCGATCGCGTCGGCGATCATCTGATACGACACGGTCGGCGCGCGGAGGACCTCGCAGAGGCGACGCTTGAAGTCGTCGGTGACGATGCACGCCGCGTGACCGTCGAGCTTGCTTCCCGCCCAGCGACGCCAGTGCTTGCCGCAGTAGCGACACGTATCCAGCTCGGCACCCGGATCGTCGGCGCACCAGCGTGCGCGCTGCGACGCGACGAGGTTCGAGAGTCGGAACTCGTCCCGCAGCGCCGCAGGATCGAAGGGCGTCTGCGCCCAGATCTCACGATCCTCCTCGGTTCCCACTAGATCACCGCGCCCATGATCTCCTCGTAGGAGAACTCCGTGCCGAGCGCGTCGTCGATCGTGATCTGCTCCTCGACGGCGCGGTGGAGCGGCTCACCGTTGTAGAGGTAGACGTGCGACGGGACTTTCACCTGACGAGCAACGAACTGCCGACCGAGCGCCGTCAGCTTCCAGTAGCCGACGCGGGGACTGCCGTCGTCCCGCGTCTCGGGCTTCTCCTCGATGAGCCCCCAGAACTTCAGCTTCGCCCAGTCGCCCCGGACGGCCGCGGCGCGGCGCGGATGATCCGCGACCATCTCGGCGATGTAGCTCGGGACGTGCAGCCACTCCTCGACCGGATCGCCGCGGAAGTAGCACGACATCAGGAGCAGCACGTACGCCATGCTCTTGTTGAACGGACGCTTGTACAGCTTCACGAACTGGTTGCAGCACGGACACGCCGCGCCCTTGCCGAAGCGCGCCCGAAGCCAGCGCTTCGCTTCTTCGAGCGTCGTCTTCGCGGACGCCACGAAGAACTCGTCCCTCACGTCCTTCGTGCTCTTCTTGGTCTCGCTCATGACTCCACGATAAGGAACAGATCTGACGTTCAATCCTCGGTCAGCCACTGACGGTAGCGATCTCCCGTGACGGCGTTCGCCACGTCAGCGCACTCCTGAAGCGATCGCAAGATCTTCACGTCGACCGTCCGCGCAGCGACCATGTCGTAGTAGCAGACGGGCGTTAGACCGCCGCCCACGAGTCGGTGCGCCCGATCCTCGCTCTGGAGCCGCTCGATGTACTTCTCGGTGTTCGAGTAGTAGTAGACGCTCTTCGCCATCGGCAGCGAGAGCCCCATGCCCATCGAGGCGGCCTTCGCGACGCAAAATTTGACCTTGCCGTCCTTGAAGCGATCGATGCCCTGGTCACGCGCCTTCTGCGACACCTGACCGTCGTAGCGAATGCAGCGCGGCGGACCGAGCGCTCGACAGATCGAGTCGACGTCGCGCGTGAAGCGCGCCCAGATGATCGCCTGGTGCGGCGTGTCCTCCAGTCGCTCCAGCAGCAGCCTCAGGCGTGGATTCTGGCCGTCGTCGTCGAAGAAGAGCTTGGGGTTCTCCGAGTCGTCCGGATTCGGCAGGTAGCCGCACGCGATCTGCTGGAGGCGCAGGATCCGGACGAGCGCGAGCGGCGCCGTGATGAACGCGCCGCTGTCCAACTCGACCATGTACTCCGTGCGGAGCTGGTCGTAGACGCGCCGCTGCTCGGTCGTCAGGTCGAACAGGAGACGACTGTAGAGCTTGGGCGGCAGCTCGACACCCGCGTCCTCCTTGGTGAGACGCGTCGACGCCGACGCGATCATCTCCTTGAGCTTGTCGAGCTCGCGGAAGCCGACCACCACCTCGATCGTGCGACCGACCGTCGCCTTCGCGGCAGGCTTCGCTGCTGACTGGGGCCTCGGGAGCCTCAACTCGTCGTAGTCCGCGGCGGCGTCGTCGCCATCGCCCAAGATCCCCGCGAGATCGAGCTGCTCGTACGCCGCGATCCCCTCCTCCGTCGCGTCGTGCGGGACGATCGGCTCGTGACCGTGCCTGCCGCGCGAGTCGCGGTCGTCCTCACCACCGACCTGGATCCTCCGCGTCACCGCGAACTGCGCCTTGAACGCGGTCCACGACCCGAAGCCGCGCCGGATCCAGAACATCGGATCGAGCAGCTTGAACTGACTGTATGCATCGAGCGCGCTGTTCCCGATCGGCGTGCCGTTGAGCAGGCGCACGTGCGTGGCGAACTGCCGGAGCGCCGCGACCTTCTTGGTGCGATTCGCCTCGGGATTGCGGACCTTGCTCGCCTCGTCGATCACCAGCATGCTTCGCGGAAAGCGTCCCGGCTTGCCCGGCACGCGCCGTCCGCGGGCATCGAGATCCCCGACGGTGAAGGCCAGCAGGGCCTTCCGCCCGCGCGGCGTCATCATCCCCTCGTACGTGATCGCGAGCCACGCGATCTCGGTGCGCCGCCCCGGCGTCGGCGCGAGTAGCCGCTCGAGCGCGCGATCTTGTCCCTTGCCACGATCGGAGTGCCAGTCGAGGCCCCGCCACGTCATGCCCGCGTGCCGCGGCAACTCGTCGCTCACCCAGTTGCGGTGCACGCCGTTCGGCGCCACGACGATCACGGCGTCGATCTTGTCGAGCCGGTAGAGGTGCTCCGCGGTGCGGATCGTCGGCGCCGTCTTGCCCAGCCCCTGCTCGAACAGGACGGCCCACGCGATCTCGTCGCGCGTCTTGTCGAACAGGTCCTGCTGGTGACGGAACAGCGGCGGTGGCTCCTTGTCCGGTGCCGTCACGCGCACCTCCGTCGCAGCGACTCGGGTCTCACGACGCGCGTCACCCGCCGACCGTCGCGCAGCGAGATCTCGATGCGCACACGAGACACGCACACCTTCACCACCACGACGTCGACGGGAACCGCGAAGCCGTAGCCGCCCCGCGGCTCGTGGATCCATGCCACGGCCATGCCCGGAGCCAACTCCGCGATCGTCACCCGCGCTCCCTCGAGATCGTGTTCGGCGGCGTGGGCCACGCACCCTCGCCGTGCTCGTCCTCACCCTCGTCGCTCGCCGCGCAGTCGCAGCACAGACCTCCGCGATGGAGGTGGCAGGAATCGTCGTGCATGTCCGGCGATCCGTACGGCCAGCGATCGGGCGGGACAGGCGAGAGGAGCCGACCGAGTCCGTCGATCTCGTCCTCGCGTGGACCCGTCCACGACTTCAGTGCTTCGGCGACCTTCATCGCGTCACCTCAAGTGCTTCTTGGCGAGCTTCACCTCGCGCGGTCCGGTCGTCGCCGCGACCTCGTCGCCGCAGCTCGGGCAATCAGCGTGCTCGTTGTCTGCTGGATGACTGCGCACGATGACGATCTTGCCGCAGACAGGGCAGTCGTACTCTTGCGCGAAGCCGACGCGCTGCGTGCCCGTGTTCCTCATTCGCGTCACGGTACCTCGTGGGCCTTCTCGAGCTTCGCGCTCACGGCAACCTGGACCTGCACGTTCGCGCGCACGCACTCCTGACACAGGATCGATTCGATCCGCGTGCCGGTCCGATACTTCGCGGACCAGTACGGCCGCGCCGAGATCCCCGCGTCGCGATCGAGCACGAGCTCCTGGACGTCGATCTGGACCAGGAACGCGCCCGGAGATCCGCACGTGCAGAGCGGGCGCGCGGGCTCGGGCTGGTCCTTCGCTCTCCTCGTCATCATCATCCTCAGGGCTTGCCGGGCGGAGGCTGCGCTGCGGTGGGCTGCTGCGCGACGGGCGCCTGCTCCGCGGCGCTGGCGAGCATGGCACTGATGTGCAGGAGCAGCTCCTTGCGGGCGGCGTCGTCACCGGGAGTCGACGCGGCGATCACGTCGACGAGCGCCTCGGTCAAGAACACGATCGGGTCATTCTTCGACGACGTGAGCGCGTACAGGAGCGCGTTGGTCAGGAAACTGACCACCTGACGCGCCGCTAGC
>Ga0265313_10000707_pt1 | contig 34481 bp, 25 predicted proteins | sample 4123metaG_FD_203122 | JGI IMG/M metagenome (GOLD analysis project Ga0265313, IMG submission 203122) | Rhizosphere microbial communities from Carex aquatilis grown in University of Washington, Seatle, WA, United States - 4-1-23 metaG | ecosystem: Host-associated > Plants > Roots > Rhizosphere >... | reverse complement strand
CAGCGACGGAACCCCGAACGACCGGAAGTTCTTGTGGTCGGGCCTTTGGAAAGACGGGACATTCGCGCTCGAGAGCTCGGGGCATACCCAAGAGAGCTACGGAGGACCGTCCGCGATATTCCGGCGCGACAACGGGAACGCGATCGCGACGACCGGGTTCGACGGCGTCATCGAGGCGGTCACGCCCGCGTTCTCGCGTGACGGGACGAAAGTAGCCTTCAACTACTGGACCGGCACCCTGCCGCCGGGCGGCGGCGGCGGACAGACACTCGACGTGATGGATTTCGCGTGCGGTCCCGTCGCCGCACCTCGGGCCGGGGCACCGAGTTGCGGATCGTTCGCGTTCTCGAATCTGAGGCGCCTGTACACGAACCCAGACGCGCAGAACGGCTACGTCGGCTGGCCCGCGTGGCTGCCCGATTCGAGCGCCGTCGTATTCCAGAACACGCTGACGCCGGCCGTCAATGGCGGGGATTCGCCGCTATCGACATGGCATTCCGCGAAGGCCGACCTGTGGCTGGCAGGCGTTCCGGCAAACGGGGCGACCCCGCCGGCTCCTATCGCGCTCGACGCCTTGAACGGCGACGATCCGACCGGGACGAGCGTGCTCCCCGTCGCGACGGGCGTCACGGCCCACGTCGACGACGACCGAATGAACTACGAGCCGACGGTCAACCCCATCGCCTCCGGCGGGTACGCGTGGGTCGTCTTCACGTCGAGGCGCATGTACGGTAGCGTCGCGCAGGGGGACCCGTACGCGGCGGCCGACGGCAAGACGCCCGTGCCGAAGAAGCTATGGATCGCCGCCATCGACCTTCATCCGGCGCCCGGACGCGACCCCAGCCATCCGGCCTTCTACTTGCCGGGGCAGGAGCTCCTGGCCGGAAACATGAGGGGCTTCTGGGTCGTCGACCCGTGCAGCGCGGACGGCGCGTCCTGCGCGACCGGCGACGAGTGCTGCGGCGGTTTTTGCCGCCCGACCCCATCGGGAGCGCTGACGTGCAGCGCGGTGAAGGCCGGGTGCGCGCTCGAATTCGAGAAGTGTGCCGCCGCCGCCGACTGCTGCGGCGCCCCGCAGGGCTACGAGTGCATCAACGGATTTTGCGCGCGACCCGCTGCCAAGTGAGGTTCGGCGCGAGCGGAAGAGCCTCCTTCGCGTCCGACGGTACGATTGGTGTAAAACGCGTCGCAGGGCCTGCCCAAGCCATGCCCGTGGATGAATGCATTCTCCCAAGACTTCGCTCCTCCTCACGGTCGCGTCCCTGCTCGTCGCCTCCGATGAGGCGATGGCGGCCAACGCCGAGAGCGCCACGTCGTCGCTGAGCTGGGTGCAACTGCCCGGCGCCGAGGCTTGCGGTGGAGCGATCGCTCTTTCTCGCCTCGTCGAAGACCACCTGGGGCGGCACGCTCTGGTCTCACCGTCGCAAGCGGACTTGTCGATCGAGGGTCGCGTCGAGCGCACGGACTCTCCACCGTTTTGGCGGGCGTTCATCGTTCTGCGCGACGCGGGCGGCGGGGAGCGCGGTAGTCGCGAAATCGAAAGTTCACAGTCCGATTGCTCCGAGCTCCGCGAGTCGGTCGCGCTTGCCATGGCCCTGATGATCGATCCGGACGCAATGAAGCGGTCACCGCCGCCGATCGCGGCACGTGTGCCCGCCCCGGTCGCATCGCTTCTCGCAACTCCGCACACTGCGCCAGTGCCGGCGCCACCGAGTGGAGATCGCACGATGTCGCCGCGAGAAGGCGACTCGACAGCGCCCGGCGCCGCGATCCACCCATGGAGCGCAGAAGCCGATGCCCGGATGGAGCTCGCTTACGGCCTCCTGCCGTCGGCCGCATTTGGGCTGGGCGTCGGCGTCACGTTACGTCCGCCGCGGTTTTGGCGCTTGCGGGTTTTGGGCGATGCCTTCTGGCCGCAGCGGCTTGCCGCCGAAGGAAGCGGTTCGACCCGCTTGACCCTCGTCGTCGCGGGACTCGCCCTTTGTCCGGTCGCGTTTGAAGACGCGCATGGTGTATCCCTCGAGCTCTGTGCGGGCGCGTTGATGGGCTCCTTGGGCGCCGACGGGACGGGCTTTGGGACATCGCATTCGGCCACCTCGCCCTTCGTCGATCTCGCGGGCATGGCCACCCTGCTCGTCCGCGTTATTTCGCCCTTGTCCGTAACCGTCGGTGCGACGTTGGGGGCGGCGCCCGTTCGCAATCGCGTCGTGTACGAAGATTCGGCGGGCGCCTCGCAAACACTGTATGTCGGGCCGCTGGTCAACGGTGTGGGCACGATCGGGCTGGCGGTCGTCGTGCCGTGACCGGAATCGCGCCCGCCGCCTGGCGTCATGGGGCGCGTTTTTGCATCATAATCTCGGGCAATCGGGGCCACACACCAGGGGCGGCGGAGCCCGAGCCAACCTTGTTTCCGAAAAATCGCGCGATGACCCTCGAGGCGCCGACCGACGGCCCTTGCGCGCTGCGCGTGGCCGACGTGTTCCATGACCAAGCGCCCTTCGCGTGGCGCGTTCTGCGCAGGCTCGGCGTCGCGGAGGCCGACGTCGATGACGTCTGCCAAGAGGTCTTCATGACCGTTCACCGCAAGCTGGCCGAGTTCGAGGAGCGCTCGTCGGTACGCACTTGGGTCTACGGCATCTGTGTTCGTGTGGCCGCCGACCACCGCAAGCGCGCGCGTCGCCGCCGCGAAGTCGCCGCCGCAGACGTCCGCGAGCCGGCGATCGATGCCAGTCAGGAACGCAGCGCCGCGTTGCGCGAGGCCTGCGAGCGGCTCGACTGCATTCTGGACGGAATCGACGATAAGAAGAGGGAGGTCTTCGTGCTCTACGAGATCGAAGAGCTCTCGATGGCCGAGGTGGCTCTTGCTGTTGGGTGTCCGCTCCAAACCGCGTACTCGCGGCTTCACGCGGCGCGGCGCGAGGTCGAATCGATGGCGCACCGTCTCGAGAAGAAAGCGGGGGCATTATGAAGAGCCCCCCCCGCTTGGCGGACCCGGACTCGCGGGCGTCGGATGCACTGCGAACGGCGCTTCGGGCGGCGCGCGCCGACCTTCCCGGTGCTCGGCGCCTGAAGACAATTGGGGCCGGCCTCGGAGCGCTGGCCGGCGGATTGGGCGCCGCTCCGGCCGCTGCTGCCGGCGGTTTCGCGACGGTCGCCGTGAAGATAGGCGTGGCCGTAACGGCCATCCTTGCCGCCACCGGGGCGGGCGTCGTGGCGAGCCGCGAGCTGCTGCATCGTCAGGGTGCCCGCGCGTCGTCCGGTACGACGGCGAACTCGGCGGCCGGTCCGGCGGCCGCGGCCGCGCCCGTGGACGCATCTCTCACGCCACGCGCACAGGCTCCCTCCCCCGGGGGTAGCACGTCGAGCGATCGCCAAATGGCGTCTGCCTCGGAAGGCGTCATCGCCGCCGGGGACCGTCGCGATAGGACCGCACCTTCGGTCGCGATCGCGCCGGCTCCGACCGAGGTGGATCTGCTGAGAAGGGCCGAGCGCGCGCTTCGGACGAACCCGGCGCTCGCGCTGGCGCTCGCGAATGAAGACGCCGCCCGTTTTCCCCGAGGCGCTCTCACCCAAGAGCGCGAAGTCATCGCCATCGAGGCTCTGCTTGGCCTCGGTCGCCTCGTCGATGCGCGCGCCGAGGCCACGCGCCTCTTTCATGACGCGCCCGACACAGCTCATCGCGCGCGTGTCGAGGCTCTCCTAACGGCGGCGACCGACGCTTCGATTCATAATCGATGACGGGGCGGGCCACTCAGTGCGGAAGATGCCTATGAAAAACCGGATCTGGCGGACTTTTGCGATCGGCGTCGCGGGGGGCGCATGGGGATGCACCGGACAGCTCGATGTCGGCACCAACGCGGCGACGGCGGGCGGCGCGTTGCAGGGGCAGGCGACACCGTCTCCCTGCGTCACGACCGATGCCGCGCCGTCCTCGGATGGTGCGGTCGCCGACGCGGCGGATGCGTCCGTCGGAGTCGGACCGTTCGATGCGAGCGGCCTGCCCACCGCACTGGTCATGACTTGCGACGGCGCCGCGCCGACCGTCTCACTGGCGCTTCCGTGCCTTCTCGGCCAAAATCTGGCCAATCCGGCGACGCCGGCTGGACTTAACGTGCTCGAATGCCAATTGGCAGAGAGCCCGGACGCGCCCCTAGGAGTCCTGAGTTTCATCATCCCTTTGGCCAGTCTGCCGGCGATGCTCAATCAGCCAGTCATCGTGCCGTTTGCAAACGTCGAGGCTCCCCCGCCTTCCACGAGCGGCGACGGCGGTCTCATTGCCGCGTACCCCGGCGAACACTTCTCGGCGTCGCTGAACGGTACAGCGGTCTTCACCGCAGTCGATCCCGACGGTCGCGCGTTCGTCGCCCAACTGCAGCAGGCAACATTCGTTTGGACGGGCGACCGGGGCGACCAGTTTTCTTGCACTGTGTCCAATGGACCGTTCTGGGCGGCCCCGGGCGGATTTCTTTGAGCCGGCATCCGCGGGCGTTCTCCTCCGCTGGCTGAATGTAAAGGTGCTGAGCTCGCGTAGGAAACGCCCTCATGCCACGCCCGCGGCGGGCGGCAGGCAAACGTGTTATTCTTCGAGGGTGAAATCGCGTCGGGCGGCCGAGCGACAGAGTACGTGGACGGGTGGAGTCGCGCGCGGTTTCTCCGAGATGGAAGAGGCCGATCTCGCCTTCTGGATGGCGGCGACGGCCGGCGAGCGGATCCGCGGCGTGACCATGCTCATCGACGAGATGCGCGCCATGATGGGTAAAGATGGACCTACCCCCCGACTTCAGAGAACTGTTGGCGGAGTTCGCCCGAAGCGGAGTTGAGTGGGTGCTCGTCGGCGGCTACGCGGTCGCCTTTCACGGCAGACCGCGCGCCACCAAGGACATCGACTTGGTTCTGGAAGGGAGCGCCGCGAACTTGGAGCGTGCGGCGGACGCACTCGCACGTTTCGGCGCGCCCTCTGTCGTTGTGGAAGCCGTTCGCAGGCAGGCGCCGGACGATATCGTTTACATGGGCCAGCCGCCCTTGCGCGTCGACTTCTTGCGCACGATCGATGGCGTCGATTCGGCCAGTCTCGTCGCCCATGCCGTCGCCGCGGAGATCGATGGGGTTCCGCTGCGGGTCATCGAACTCTCCGACCTCATTGCCAACAAGCGTGCGGTCGGGCGTCCTCAGGACGTTGTCGACGCGGACTTCTTGGAGCGCGTGCGCGCCAGAAAGGCCCCCACCCGCAAGCGGAAAGGGGGCCGTGGGTGAGGTTTTGCGGGCGCTAGGCTATCGCCCGCCGCTCAGCGACCGATGTAGGAGCCGAGCTCCCGCTCTTCCGAGGCGGCGCGCAGCTTCTTCAGCGCGGCAGCCTCGATTTGGCGTACCCGCTCGCGCGAGAGGTTGAACGATTTTCCGACTTCTTCGAGCGTGTGCCCGGGACCGCCGTCCATGCCGAAACGCAGCCGCAAGAGCTGCTGTTCGCGCGGCGTCAGCAGGTGGAGCAGGGCACGGGTTTGCTCCTGCATCCGTTCGCGGGCGAGCTGCTCGTCCGGAGCCGGGGACCGTGGATCGGCCACCAGGTCGACCAGTCGCCCGCCGTCGCCTTCGTCGCCGAGGGGCGCCTCGAGTCGGAGGGGCTCGCGGACCAGTCCAACGATCGTCCGCACTTTGTCGAGAGGCAACCCGCTCTCGCGGGCCAGCTCTTCGTCGGTGGGCTCGCGCTGGCCCTGCTGGGCCATGGTCCGCCGCACGCGCTCGAGCTTGTGACGGCTCTCCAAGAGGTGAACCGGAACGCGAATCGTGCGGCTTTGGTCGGCGATCGCGCGCGCCATGGCCTGCCTGACCCACCACGCGGCGTAGGTCGAGAAGCGCAGGCCGCGCCGCCAATCGAATTTCTCGACCGCGCGGATGAGGCCCAGCTGGCCTTCCTGAACGAGATCGTGCATGTCGAGGCCCTGCCCGATGAATCGACGGGCGTAGGTCACGACCAGGCCAAAGTTGGCGGCCACGAATTCGTGGAGCGCCCGCGACGCCTCCGCAAGCCCGCGCGAGAACGCGCGGCGCGTGCGGTCGTCGGCGCCCGAGGTGCGGAGATCGCGCGCGAGGCGGGTGAAGAAGTGGCGCTCGAAGCGTGCGTCGGCGAGCTCGGACGCGATGCGCGCGCGACGGCGGCGGCGGCGCTCTTTGGTCGCGGCGTCAGGCGCCGGGCGGCCGAGTGCGGTCGCGGTGCTCGCGGCGCGCTCGAGAAGGCGCGCGAGTCGCTCGGCGAGCGCTTCGTCGTCCGCACCCTCCTCGGCGTTGCGTAGGAGCGCCGACGGAGCGATTTGCCCCGCTCGAAGCTCCGCGGCGATGGCGCGGATCGATGCGACGGTCGTGCGCGTCCCGAGCAGAGCGTGGAACGCACCGCACTCGCCCGCCTCGATTCGGCGCGAGAGCTCGACTTCCTCATCGTGAGAAAGCACTCGCCGCCGATGGGAGCGTGGCGGTGCGAGCGCAGCTACCGTGGCGTCGTTCGCGGCTGTGCTGGCGAGGGGCTCGAGCTCCAGCGATTCTTGCCGGGGTTCCACCCGCCTGGGGACGAGGGCTGTGCTAGGTGCGTTCACGATCTTCAGTGGGGTGGGATGCCTGGAAGGCTGGTGGCGTCGCTCGGGGACCATGGGGACAACACGCGCCAAGGCCCGGGCCTTCCCGCGGAGAGGCTTACATTAAGCACCCTGGGGCGTTTCGCCATGCTTTTTTCTGGTTTCCCTCAGTCGAGCCCCTTCGGGCCGAGACCTCGCTTCCGAGCTCGGTTTCCCGCGCGGGAACAGGCGAGCTCGCCCGCGAAAAGCCCCAGGTATGGCCATTGCTCCTCCCGCCAATCCCATGACGGCAGCGCTTCTTTCATCCCCGCCGCGCCGGCGCGACATCGTCCTTGCCCCGAACCTCCTCAGTCTTTCCAGGGTGCCCCTCGCGGCCTTGTTTGCGTTCGAGGTGCGTTCGAGCTCGGCTACAGTCACCCCCTGGCTGGCGCTCGCGACGGTCGGCTGCGCTGCGCTCACGGACGTGGCCGACGGATATTGGGCGCGCAGGCTCCATCAGGAAACCTCGGTCGGGCGACTGGTAGACCCCACGGCGGACAAGATCTTCTTCGCCACCGCCGCGATCGCCCTGGTCGCGGCGGGGAGGCTCTCACCGGCCGCCTTGGTGCTCCTCGGTACCCGCGAGATTGCTCAGTTTGGGCTCGCTGTCGTCCTTGCGACCCGAGGTACGCTGCTTCGCAAGAGCGCTTCGATACCCTCGAGTCCGGCTGGCAAGCTGACGACGATCCTCCAGACCGCGGCCATCGCGGCGGCACTCGTTTGGCCCGACGCGCGGCGGCCGATGGTGTTGGCCGCCGCGGTCACCGGGCTGGCGGCCGGGGTCGAGTACTGGACCAGGGGGATTACAGGCGCCTCGTCACGATCAGGTGCCCGTGCCCGTCCCTGTCCGGATAGCCGTACCGAAACGGGAGATCGCGCGCAGGCTGCGACGTAAAGAGCTTCTTCATGTCGGTCGCGTCACGGTCGTCCAGCAAGCCGAAAGGCGCCGGACCGTGGAAGGCCCCGTAGGTGTCCTGCGCGAATCCGGCGGGGTTTGCGAAGCGCGGAGGAATGCCCGTCGAATCGGAGATCATCCAATCGGTGTGCTCGAGGAGCCAGGAGCGCATGGTGGAGAAGTGTTCGCTCCAGAGCAGGTGGCTTGCCGCTTTGGTCATTGCCGCGACTTTGCCTTTCGCGCCGAGATGGGCGAGCAGGCTCGGGTCGGCGCCGAGGTGCGCGTCGTCGAGATTGAAGCTGATGTGACGGAAAACCTGGACTGGCCCGTCCGACCCCGAGGCCCGGAACCGCAGCTCGGCATTCGCGAAGAGCGCCCGCCTGTCGGCCACCGTCTTGGCGGCGTCGATGTCCCCCTGCGTGACGTACGCGACCGATCCGTCGGGACGGAGCCGAAGATAGCGGAGGCCGACCGGCTCGTCGCCGGAGACGGCGAGCGCGGCCAGGGCGAAGAGTATCTCGCCGGGAAGCTCGGTCTTCGATTCCTTTTCGAGGTTGTCGGTGCGCGAATGGGCCTTCTCGAACAGGCGTTCGAGATGCGAGCGGTGGGTCTGAAGCTCGGGGGCCAAGCGGTCGGAGGCCAGCGTGTCGATGGGGCGAATGTCCCCGGCCGGCTCGAGCGAAATCGTCGTGATCTCCGTCGCAGCGGGGAACGTCGCGAGGGCGCTGGCCAGGTCGCCGCCGCCGAACGGGTACACGACCACGCTCGGCAGGTCTTTCGGCCGGAGCGACGCGATGAATGGCTTTGCCAAGTCGACCCAGCTCTTTTGGTACTCGCCGTAGGCGCGCCCCAGCGCTTCGCAGTGCCGAGCCACGACGGCCGGATCGAAGCGCGCCGGCACGTCGCCCGTCGAACCGCACGCCGCGACGCGGAAGAGCGTTCGAGCCTCCGCGCCGAAGTCCCTGCCCTCGATCTGTGGCTCGGCGGCCGCGGCCCTGGACGCGACGCCGGCGTCCCCCGCAGAGGTCGAAAGGTCGGCGCTACCGGACGGCGCGTCATACGACGCCGCGGGATCGGCGGCATCGGGAGCCGCGACGAGGACCGACGAGGCCTCCGCCGCAGTCGCAGCCGCCGCGTTCGCGGACACTTCGGACGCGGTGCCGCTCGCGGCGGGAGCCGGCGCACGCGCGCAGGACGACGCGAGCAGGACGAGCAGCGCGGGCCAACGAAGGGTCATCCGGAAGTCTCCTTGGATCGCCCGAGCGATCGGAACGCCATGTACGCCGGAACACCGGTGGCCACGATGAAGAGCCCGATGCGGGCCTCGTTCGCACCCCCGATGAGTACGCTCCAAAGCACCCATACATTCGCGCCGACGAACAGAAAAGGAAGAAGAACGCCGCCGGGCACTCGGAACGCCCGCTCCGCGCCCGGGCGGCGCCACCGCAAGACGACGACGGCGGCGACCGTCAGCGTGGAGAACGCCACGATCGCGAACGTGGCAAAGCGGAGGAGCTGGTCGAAACTGCCGCTCGCGAGCAAAACGAGCGCGACCACCGATTGAAGCAAGAGGGCGACGAGCGGTACCTGGGTCTTGGGATCCAGTCGGCCGACGGGCGCAAAAAAGAGGCCGTCGACGGCCATGGCCCGATAAATCCGCGGCCCTACGAGCACCGACGCCTGCATCGAGCTCAGCACGCACACCGCGACGAGGGGCGAGAGAACCGATGCGACGGCGCTACCGCCCAGCCTCTCCGCGGCCAGACGCGCCGGCTCCTCGGTGTGCGCGAGCGCCTCGAGCGGCATCGCGCGCAAGTAGACGGTGTTGACCAGCAGGTAAAGAACGACGCAAAGCAAAGTCCCGACGGCGAGCGCACGCCCGAGCGAGCGCCCTGGATCGCGCATCTCCCCGGACACGTAGGTCGCGGCGTTCCATCCGCTGTACGCGAACATCACGGGGACGAGCGCCATGCCGACCCCGCCCGCCGTGTCGCCCGCCGCGAAGAACGGCGAGAGACCGGTGGGCACGCCGCGGTGACGCATGAAGAGACCGAGCGTGAGCAGGCCCCCGAACGCCGCGAGCTTGGCGGCCGAAAGGATGTTCTGGGTCCATTTCCCCGGGCGCAGCCCGAGCGCGTTGATCCACGTGAGTCCAGCGATGGCGACCGCGCCGATCGCGACGGGCGCGCGGGCGGCGGTCAGGCCGAGCATCGGCGCGATCGTGGCGCCGAATCCGGACGCGAGCGCGGCGATCGAGCCGGGAAAGCCGATCCAAAAACTCATCCAGCCGCTGAGAAAGCCGAACGCCGGTCCGTAGGCCTCCCGCAAGTAGACGTACTCGCCGCCGGAACGTGGAAAGAGCCCGCCGAGTTCGCCGTTGCTAAGCGCCCCCGCGAGCGCGACCGCGCCGCCGATCAGCCATGTGCCGAGGAACGCGGCCGGCGAGTGCACCTGCTGGGCTACGAAGGGGCTGACGAGAAAAATGCCCGCGCCGACGATGCTGCCCACGACCAAGAGGGACGCGTCGACGACCCCGAGACCGCGCGCGCGGGAGGTCAGGGATTCCGGGCTGCGGGTCAGAGTGCACTCGATGTAGAGCACACGGCTGCTTTCGTCTAGGATTGCCGGCCGTGCCGTCACGCCCTCGATACTTTGCCTTGGCCGCGGTCTCCGCCGTCCGCTTCGTTTCGCTCGTCTCGCTCGTCGCGCTGCTCGGCTCATGCCGACCGAAAGCCGGGCAAGAGTGCACGGACACTCCCGGTAGCTGCATCGACAAGGCGTCGCACGCCGTGTGCATCAACAAGAAGTACGTGATCGAAACGTGCAAGGGAAAAGACGGGTGCAACGACGACGGCAAGTCGCTCGTTTGCGACAACACGAAAGCCGACGTGGGCGACGGCTGCGCGCACGAGGGCGCGCGGGCGTGCAGCAACGATGGCAAGTTCGAACTCCGATGCCGGGAGTCGAAGTACGCCGTCGAATGGAGCTGTCGCGGCAGCTGCGCGCTCGACGCCGACAACAACCCGAAGTGCACCCCGAAGGGCGAGGTGGGGGACGTGTGCCGCCCCGATTCCATCGTCTGCGACGGGGCGCAGAAAACGGAGCTTTCCTGCGTCGACGGGAAGCTTGCCGTTCGCCGCACCTGCCACGGCGACCGCGCGTGCCAGACGCTCCCCGGCGGCGGCGTCGGGTGCGACCGATCGGTCGCGCTCGAGGGCGAAGAGTGCCAAGAAGAAGGAACCGGCGCCTGCGATACGACACGCAAGAACGTCCTCGTGTGTATCGGCGGGCACTTCAAGACCCGTCTCCAGTGCCTCGGTCCGCTCGGCTGCGAGCTGCCCGGGAACTACAGCGCCCGCTGCGACAAGAGCATCGTGCGTGAGGGCGAGGCGTGCGACGAGGAGATGGCCCCGTCTTGCTCGACCGAGGGCAAGCAAGTCCTTTGCAAGGACGGGCAGTTCGTCGCCGACAAGAAGTGGAAGCCCAAGAAAGGCGAGAGTTGCAGCAACCGCTACCGCATCAGCAAAGAGACGGCGAAGTTCGAGGCGAGGTAGCGCTCCTCACGCGAAAGTGCGGCGATTTCTCGACCGCAGGCGCGCGCCCCCGTACTCTCGGACGCTAAAGGGAGACACCATGGCCAAGGGAATCGAAAAAGGGAAGAAAGACAACAAGCCGAAGCTCTCGACGAAGGAAAAGCAGAAGAAGAAGAAAGAGAAGAAGGCCGCCAAGTAGGCCGACCTCACCATCCAAGCCGCTCAACGAGCGGAGGGACCGGGGGCCGGCGTCGCCGAGCAGCGCGCGAGGAGCGCGAGAACCGACTGCTTTCGGCCCCCACCCGCGCTTTTCGCGAACGGCGACGCGTCGGATTGAACGCGCGCTCGAACGCGCTCGATCGCGTTCGAATCCTGGAGCGCGCAGGCGCAGACCGCCCGCTGCCGCAAGAGCTCCCGTCCGACCGAGGGCGTCGGGACTCCCGCCTCGAAGGCGCTGTCCAGCGACGCGGCGGCGCGGGCGTACTCGCCGTGAAGGGCGAGGTTTTTTCCGATGAGGTACGCGGCGAGCGGGTCGTGATCGGCCTCCGCCCATACCGCGAGCGAAAGCGCGCCCAGCCAGGGGTCGACCGTCCGGCCCGGCGTACCGACCAGCAGGTCGACGATGGCCCGGCGCGCCGAAGGATTCGATGTGCTCTGCGCCTTGACCTCGAGCGTGCGGGCCGAGTCCTCGTCGAGCGTGTGCGACGCGAGTGCGCGGTAGGAACCCGCTGCCCGTCGGGTCGCGCCGCGCGCCAGGTCGTCGTCCGCAAGCAGCTCTTGGGCGCGGTCGCGCCAGGTCCTGGGCGCCCGCTCGTCCTCTTCCATTCTGGTGAGCTCGTCCCTGCCCCGGGCGTTGTCGCCGTACCACACGTCGATTCGAGCCAGCTCGAAGCGCGCGTGCCAGTCGTTGGCATCGCGGGAGAGGACCCGGTCATACGCCTCGATGGCCCGAGCAAGTCGATGGTCGTCACGGCAACGGTCGCCGTCGCGGTTCAGCGCGTCGACCACGTGCGGACACTTGCGCACCCAGACGCTCGGACGCTCGAACCTCGCCCGCGCGTAGGCGAGCGCCTCGGGGGGCATCGGCAAGCTCCGCAGCGATTGCCGGAACTGGTCGTCCAGCGCCTCCCAGCTCTGCGCGGACAGCGCTTCGATCGACGCGCCGCCATACCAGGCGCGCACGACCGACGAGCCCCAGCGGTCGAGCACCCAAGTGACGAAGGCGCCGGCGATGGTGTAGCTCTTGGCGGCGTTTTCGCCGAGGAAGCCGAACGAAAAGAGCTGCGAGATGGGCGGCAAAATCCCGAGATCGAGCATCGCGCGGGCCCATTGCGCGTCGGTCAGCTCCTCGTCGTCGGGCGCGGCGGCGACGGCCACGCCCTCGATGAGGCCGGGGTTCGGCCAGAGCCCGCCCGCGCTCCCGGCGATACGAAAAGGCCCGCGACCGAAACTGCCCGCGACGACGTGCGCGATCTCGTGGCCAAGGATTGGGTGCGGGTAGCCGGCCAGCTGCACGTAGACTTCGCGCCTCCACGGCTTGGCGATGGAAGTCTGCGCGGCGCCCATCAGCCGCCGCTTTTCGTTCACGTCGCGGAATACGAACTCGGTGAGCCGTCCGCCGAGGCGGGCGCCGAGCCGCTTCTCGTCGGCCGATAGCTCTTCTTCACAGTCTCGCACGAGCAGCGCGACCTGCTCTTCGAGCAGTGAATCGGGATAGAGAACGTCGCAGTGCGGCCCCGCTGCCCGGCCACCGAGCGAGCGCGCGATCGAACCGACGGTTTGCCAATGTCCGAGCTCGGGGCCGTTGGCCGCGACGGCGACGCTGCCGGCCAGTGCGGCAAGACCGAGGAGCAGCCGGCCCGCGGCGGCCCAATCGCCGCGAAGAGGGCGCAGCGCGAGCGTCCCGGACGGGGTGCGCGAGAAGACGGAAGCCACGAGGGCGAGGCCCGCAACGGTCGTCAGAGATCCCGCGCGATAGGTCCAGAGTTCGGTGCGGACGTCGACGATCGTGTCGTACAGCGTTCCGCTGAAGAATCCGAAGAATGGGTCGAACGCGAAGATCATCGGCGAGCTCACGAACCGCGCGACACTGAGGACGATGCCGCCGACGGGACCCGCGAGCGCGAGCAGCACACAAGCGGTCCGCCTTCTCGGTTTGCCGCGACAGATTTCGCCGACGACGGCGCCCCATGTTCCGCCCAAAATCGCGCCACAACCCGCCGTGAGCGCGTAGAAAACGGCCCCTCCGGAAAAGTCGCATAGGCCGACGCGCAGGCCGTGGAGCAGCGCGGTCGCGAACGCGACCAACGCGAGTGCCACGCCCCACGCGACCCCGCGGGCGATGCCCGCGAACGGGGCCAGATCCGAGGCGGACAGGTCGAGCGCGGTCGCGATCGCCGCCGCAGCGGGTACGACGAGACCGCTCGCGAGCGCGTGCTCGTACCCCGGACCGCCGAAGAGAGGAAGAAATCCGACCGCGCCCAGGATGATGAACACCGCAAAGGCAGAAGCGAGCGGTGGTCGCGGGATGGGTCGCCGAGCCCGCATTTCGATTGGCCGTTAGCCTATCGCCAATCCAGTCATGATCCAGCGCATGCGTGTAGCGCGTCCGTCGTCCTCATCATTCGTCCCATCGCGGCACCAGAGAACCTCACCCCCGGCCCCTCTCCGCAAGCGGTCCGCAAGCGGAGAGGGGTGTCTTCGGGCTCGCGATAACGGAGCTGCTCCCCCTCGACGCGGCTGGCACGCGCGATGCTGCCCTACAGCCCCCGCGGACAGGAGATCGCCATGAACCCCCTCACCAAGTGGCTCACCACGGGAGCCGGCCTGCTCGGCGCCGCGTACGCGGCGCATTCGGCGAACACCTGGCTTCGCTATGGGCATCCTCGACGCGTTCGTGAAGACGCAAAGGATGCGTTACTCGACGACTTCATGCGCGTTTATGACGTGCGCGAGCTCCAGGAGATAGCCCTTGCGGCACCTGCCGACGTGACGCTCGCCGCTGCGAGAGAGATAGAGCTCGACGACTCGCCGATCGTTCGAGCGATCTTCAGGGCTCGCGAGCTGATCTTGGGCAGCAAGCCCGATGCGGCGAGGCGCCCGAAGGGCCTCGTCGAGGCGATGAAAGCGATCGGCTGGGGCGTTCTCGCCGAGAGTCCAGGCCGCGAGATCGTCATGGGCGGGGTGACGAAGCCCTGGGAGGCCAACCCGGTGTTCCGGGCGCTGCCGCCCGACCAGTTCGCGGCGTTCGCCGAGCCCGACTGCGTGAAGATCGCATGGACGCTCCGGGCCACGCCGGCGCGGTCCGGAGGCTCGATCTTCGGCACCGAGACACGCGCCACCGCGACCGACGCCGGCGCACGCAGGAAATTTCGCATCTACTGGTCGCTCCTGTCGCCCGGCATCATCCTCGTTCGCCTCGCGATCCTTCCCAGGCTGAAAGAAGCGGCCGAGCGCAGATGGCGAGTCGAGGGGGACGACATTGTCTAATCCAACATAATGCGGAGCCAGGAATTGAACGGCGCACCGGTACACGTCGAGCCGCTGAAAACTGACCCATGGGCGCGCCTTGTTGCCCTTCCGTCCACGTCCACGTCCACGTAACGTCCAACGTCAACGACGGCCTTGCTCGGGCTTCTACGGCCTTCTCAGCCCGGTCGCATTCATCAGAAGCATCTCGCGGATCGCGCCGGCGCGCTCGCGGGCTACCGGAACGTGCACCCCCCTCCCGGCGTCGGCCACACCCGACCCGACGAACAGCTTCGTTTCGTGCCCGTCGCGTTCGAACTCTTTGATGTGCGTTCCGTTGACGAGCCAATTGCGGTGAACGCGCACGAACGCCCGCCCGAACGAGCTCTCGACCGCCGCCAGCGAGAGGTCGATGTCGAACGTGCCGTGTAGCGTGTGCACGAACGTCAGGCGATCGGCCGCCTCGAAGGCCCATATTTCCTGGGGCTCGAGGAAGACCAGACTGCGCTTTCGTCGAGCGACGATGCGCGGGGGGGCGATCGCAGAGGCGCTCATCCGAGAGCGGCGCGGGCCCAGGCGCTTCAAGCACTGCACCACGCGCTCCTCACTGAACGGCTTGAGCAGGTAATCGACCACGCCGAGCTCGAACGCCTCGAGGGCGTGCTGGTCGTACGCCGTGGCGAGAACGAACATCGGGGCGCCCTCCTCGCCTGCCATCGACCGCACCACGGTCAGTCCGGTTTCCCCGCTCTTGGCTCCAACGAGCTGGACGTCGACGAACGCGACGTCGACCCGCACACCCGGTAGGTCGCTCCCGAGCGCCTGCCTCGCCTCGTCGATGCTCCCGACCGCGCCGACGACCTCGGCGAGTCCCGAAGACTCCAGAAGCTCGACCAGGTAGTTTCGCGCGGGCCACTCGTCCTCGACCACGAGGGCACGTAGCGGAACGGCCGCAGTCGTCGGCATTCATGCACCTTTCGCAGATCGTGCGATTTCGACGATCGATCGCGTGCCTTCGCTGGAAGACTCGAGACGGAGCGAGGACGGCTGCGGCGTTTCGAGCTCGAGTCGGCGCCTCACGGATTGCAGACCGAACGCGCCCGCCCTCACCTCGGCGTCGGGGACGCCGGGGCCGTTGTCTTCGACGACGCAGACGAGCGTCCCGTCGTCTTTCATGGAGGTCCGCACGACGACTTCCCCCGCGCGGTCGCCTCGGCGCAGCGCTCCATGTTTGACCGCGTTTTCGACGAGCGGCTGGAGCAAGAGGCGCGGGAGGAGAGCCGACCCGCAGTCCGGCGCGAGGTCCCACCGAAACTGGAGGAGGCCCCGGTGCCGCGCTTCGAGAATCTCGGCGTACCGCCGCAACCATGCGATTTGGGCGTCGAGCGACTGGAGCTCGCCCTGGTCCTGAAGAGCGTCGCGCAGCAGGTCGCCGAGGCAAACGAGAAGGCGGCGGGCCTCGCGCGGCTCTTCGGTCACCAGGCCCCCGATGGCGTTCAGCGTATTGAGCAGGAAATGCGGCTCGAGGTGCGCGCGAAGACGCGCCACTTCGTTGCGGCTGCGCAGCTGCTGGGCTTCGAGAGCTCGAACCCGGGCGCTCTCGACCGCGAACGGATAGACGAACGCCAGCGCCCACACGCCGAAGTAGAGCTGCGCGTTGAGAATGCCAAAGAGCGTCGATCGGGCGAAGCTGGCGCCCCCCGGATTGTGGAAACGAAGGGCGGGCAGGTGCTGAGCCGCAAATCCGTAGAGCAACCCGAACGCTCCTCCGATCGCCGTGGCGATGGCAATGCCCGTGACGAGACCCCGTACCGCCGTAATTCGCCGGTGGATCGACCAAACGAAGGCGGACGACAGGGCAAGCATGAGCATGGGCAGCTCGAGGGCCATGAAGGCGATTCGAGCCAAGATGCGCGCGCTGTCGCGGCCGGTAACGACCTCGGTCGCCAGTTGGAGGAGGAGGACTCCGCACACGACCGAGATCCCGAGGGCGCGTCGGGACCGAAGCTGCGGGATCGCCGATTCACGATCGGCGCCCGCTCGAGGCTCGGTGCCGGCCTCGGCCGCCGCATCGGAGATGGACGCAAAGCGGGAAGCCGTGGACGCGGACATGTTCTCGGAACCGTACCTTGAACGCCGTCCTCGCGCCTTGCCACCGGTCGGAAGGTGTGCGCGCCTCGTCGGTCGAAATCCACGGCTCGTCATTTGCCGAGAAGCGCGATAAGCCAACGCGGCATCCTTTACCCTGGAAGAGACGATGCCGAGACCTGCTTTTGCGCTCACGCTCCCCGTGCTTGGAGCGTTCCTCGCCATCTCGGCGTGTCCTCCGGCATACGCGCAGGAGAGCGCGGCGGCCCAGCCCGTGCGCGTGGTCAAACTGCCGGAAGTCGAGCGGTCGGCGCTCGAACTCCAGCCGCAGATCCTCGTCGCGCGCGCCGCCACCAACATCGCCGCGGGACAGGCCGACCAGGCTCGCGCGCCGCTCTTGCCGCAGGTGACCGCGACCGCTTCGTACACGCGCGAAACGGGGAATTACGTCTCTCGCCCGGGCGTCATCCCGGGCAGCACGACGGTCTCGACGCCGGGGTGGGACCTCGGGAGATCGTTCGACTATTGGAACTTCGGCGTGACGGCGGCGCAGCTGGTGTACGATTTCGGCCAGACCTACGAGCGCTACAAGTCCGCTCGTTCGACGGTCGAGGCGCAGCGGCTACAGGAACAGACGACGCGGCTCCAAGTCGTCGCCGGTGTCCGGCGCACGTATTTCAACGCGCGGGCGATGAAGGAGTTGGTCGACGTCGCACGCGAAACGCTCGACGATCAGAATCGACACCTGACCCAAGTGCAGGCCTACGTCGCCGTCGGGACGCAACCGCCGATCGCGCTCGCCCAGCAGCGAGCAGCGGTGGCCAACGCGCAAGTGCAGCTCATCACCGCGCAGAACAACTACGAGACGGCGAAGGCGCAGCTCAATCAGGCGGCGGGGCTCGCCGCGGGGACCGACTACGACGTCGGCGACGAAGAGCTCGCTCGCGTCGAAGAAGAGGACCAGCCGCTCGAGAAGCTCGTCGAAAAGGCGCTGGCCACCCGGCCCGAGCTGGCGTCTCTCTTCAGACAGCGACAGGCGCAAGAGGCATCGCTGAGCTCCGCGAAAGGGTCGTACGGGCCGTCGCTCTCGGCGGCCGCAGGAGCCACTGCGCAGGGCGTCCAGCTCGACCACCTCGTGCCCAACTGGAATGGAGGTCTGGTCGCGACTTGGTATGTCTTTCAGGGGGGACTCACCAATGGCCTCGTCCGCCAGGTGGAGGCGCAGGTGCAGAGCATCGACGCCCAACGCAGCCTCGAAGAGCTGCAGGTTCGCCTGGACGTCGACACGGCTCGGCTGGCCGTCCGCGCGGCGAAGGCGACGATCGGAGCGGCCGCGGACGCCGCGACCAGCGCGCGCGAACAGCTGCGCCTCGCCGAACAGCGCTACGCGACTGGCGTCGGGAACATCATCGAACTCAACGACGCGCAAGTCGCTTCCACGTCGGCCGCAGCACAGCTCGTGGAGGCACGTTACGGACTCTCGACCGCGCGCGCGCAGCTCCTGGCTGCTTTGGGGCGAACATGATGCACGACGATCCGATAGCCACATCCCCAGCCCTCACGCCGGCTACGCCCCGGCGTTTTCCGACCACGAGGGTCGTCCTGCTGCTTTTGCTCGTCTCGACCGTCGCTGGCCTTTACTGGACGTTCTCGGCCCGACAGCACGACGCCGCGATGTCCGCCGCCGCGGCGGCCAGCGCCGCCGCCAACCGGCCGACCGCGGTGCTGACGGCGCAGGTCGCACAGCGCGATGTCCCGATTTGGCTCGAAGGACTGGGAAACGTAACCGCGTTCTATACCGTCACGGTGAAGTCGCTGGTGGACGGTCGCCTCGACCGAGTGCTCTTCACCGAGGGCCAGCACGTCCGGAAGGGGGACCTGCTCGCGCAGATCGACCCGCGGCCCTTCGCGATTCAGCTCGAATCGGCGCAGGCCGCCTATGCGCGCGACATCGCCAACCTGAAGAACGCGCGCGTGAATCTCGATCGGTACAAAACGCTCGTCCAGCAGAACCTCATTGCAGTCCAGCAGATGACCGATCAGCAATCGAGCGTCGATCAACTCGACGCGCAGGTTCGGTCTGACCAAGCGCAGATCGACACCGCCAAGCTCAACCTCGACTACGCTCGGATCGTCTCCCCCATCGAGGGCGTCACCGGCGTTCGCATCGTGGACCCGGGAAACATCGTGCACGCCGCCGACGCGACCGGTCTCGTCGTCGTCACGCAGCTCGATCCCATCGCTGTATTTTTCACCCTTCCCGAGGACGATCTCGGAGCGGTCCACGACGCGATGGCCGGCGGCGACCTCACGGTCGAAGCGCTCAGCCGAAACGGCGACAAGCCCATCGGACAAGGAAAGTTGGCGGTCATCGACAACGAGATCAATCAGGCGACCGCGACGATTCGCCTCAAGGCGATCTTTCCGAACCCGCAAGCCCTTCTTTGGCCGAACCAGTTCGTCAAGGCGCGCTTGCGTCTCGCAACCCGGAAGAACGCCGTCGTCGTTCCGGCCAACGTCGTGCAGCACGGACCTCAAGGAACGTTCGCGTACGTCGTCGGAAAAGACTCGACCGCGGTCATGCGCCCCGTCACCGTCGAATCCATCCAGGGCGAAAGCGCCATCCTGAGCAAGGGCCTCGCGCCCGGCGAACAGGTGGTCACCGACGGCCAGGCGCAGCTCCGTCCGGGGGCGCGCGTGTCGGCCAAAGCAGCGGGGAGCGCGAGGCCAGACTCGCCAAACGCCTCACCACAGGCGACTGCTTCCGGCGCCATCGCCGGTGAGAGGCCGTGATGGGCGGCGGCGTGTCCGAGCCGTTCATTCGGCGGCCGGTCGCCACGACGCTCCTCATGGTGGGCTTGCTCCTCGTGGGGCTCGCGGCCTTCACGCAGCTGCCCGTGTCTGCCCTTCCGCAGGTCGATTATCCCACGATCGTCGTTTCGACCTACCTGCCGGGCGGCAGCGCCGAGACGATGTCGTCGGCGGTCACGACCCCCCTCGAGCGTCAATTCGGGCAGATGCCGTCGCTGACGCAGATGACGAGCGTTTCGAGCTTCGGGTACTCGCAGGTGACGTTGCAGTTCGATTTGGACCGCAGCATCGACGCGGCCCAGCAGGACGTGCAGGCGGCGATCAACGCCGCGTCGAGCCTTCTGCCGGCCGAGCTGCCGACGCCTCCCACGTACTCGAAGAGCAATCCGGCGGACCAGCCGATTCTCACGATTGCCATCGGTTCCGACGTCCTGCCGCTCGATCAAGTCGACGACTTCGCCGACTCGATCCTGGCTCAGAAGATCTCGCAGGTTTCCGGTGTGGGCCTGGTGACGATCAACGGCGGCCAGAAGCCCGCCGTGCGCGTTCAGGTGGACCCCCAGTCGCTCGCCGGTGCGGGGTTGACGCTCGAGGACGTGCGCGCAGCGCTCGTGGCCGCCAACATCAATCAACCCAAAGGGAACATCGACGGTCCGCGGCAGGACTACGCGCTCGCCACGAACGACCAGCTGTACAAGGCATCTGGATTCAAGCCTCTGGTCATTGCATACGCGAACGGGTCGCCGATTCGCCTGGCCGACGTCGCCGACGTGGTCGACGGCGTCGAAAACGACCAGCTCGCCGGCTGGGCGAACGAAAAGCGCGCGATCATTCTCAACGTGCAGCGCCAGCCGGGGGCGAACGTCATTCAAGTCGCCGATCGCGTGAAGGCCCTGCTTCCACAGCTGCAAGCGTCCCTGCCGCAAGGCATCGACGTGAAGGTCCTCAGCGACCGCACCGAGACCGTGCGCGCGTCGGTGGCCGACGTCGAGCGGACGCTCGTCATCACCATCGGCCTGGTCGTCGCCGTGATCTTCGTCTTCTTGCGCGACCTTCGCGCGACCTTGATTCCGAGCATCGCCGTGCCGCTCTCGCTCATCGGGACGTTCGGGGTGATGTACCTGGCCGGCTACAGCCTGAACAACCTGTCTCTCATGGCGCTGACGGTCGCTACGGGGTTCGTCGTCGACGATGCAATCGTGATGATCGAAAACATCGCCCGCTACATCGAGGCGGGCGATAGCCCGTTTCAAGCCGCGCTCAAGGGCGCCGGGCAGATCGGCTTCACGATCGTATCGCTCACCGTCTCGCTGGTCGCCGTGCTCATCCCACTTCTTTTCATGGGCGGGCTCATTGGGCGCTTGTTTCGCGAGTTCGCCGTCACGCTGGCCGTTTCGATCGGTGTCTCGGCCGCGCTATCGCTCACGCTGACCCCGATGATGTGCGCCCACCTCTTGCGGCGAGCGCCCGAGGCAAAGGATCGCAGCGCGGTCTACCGGTGGTCCGAGCGCGCGTTCGAGAGCACGATCGAACTTTACGACAAGGGCCTGCGGGTCGTCTTGCGGCACAAATTCACGACGCTCATCGTCACGATCGGAACGCTCGGAGCGACCGTGGCGATGGCACTCGCCGTACCCAAGGGCTTCTTCCCCGAGCAGGACACAGGGATGATCCTCGGCGTGTCGGAGGCCGCCCCCGACGTGTCGTTCCCGAGGATGATGGAGCTGCAGCGCGCGCTGGCCGACGTAATCCTCGCCGACCCCGACGTCCAGACCGTGGCTTCGTACATCGGGTCGGACGGCACGAACGCGACGACCAACAGCGGCCGAATGTCGATCACGCTGAAGCCAATCGAGCAGCGCAAGGCGAGCGCCGCCGACATCATTGCGCGCCTCAAGCCGAAAGTTGCGGCGGTCGACGGGATTCAGCTCTTCATGCAATCGGTCCAGGACCTGCAGATCGACAGCCGCGTGAGCCGGACGCAGTACCAGTACACCCTGCAAGACGCCGATCCGAGCGAGCTCGCGACATGGGCTCCGAGACTCGTGACGGAGCTGAAGAAGGAGCGCACGCTGCGCGAGGTCGCGAGCGACGAAGAGAGCGCGGGACTCCAAGTGTCGCTGACGATCGACCGGGACACGGCGTCCCGACTTGGCATCTCGCCGCAGGCGGTCGACAGCACTCTCTACGACGCGTTCGGGCAGCGTCAGGTGTCGATCATCTTCACGCAGCTCAACTTGTACCGAGTCATTCTCGAGGTAAAGCCGGAGATGGCGCGCACCGCCGCCGCACTGGACAACATATTCGTCCGCTCGCCGAGCGGTCAGCCCGCGCCGCTCAGCGCGATGGTGCACCGCGCGACGACCACGGCGCCGCTCGCGATAAACCACCAGGGGCAATTTCCGGCCGTGACCATTTCGTTCAACCTCGCGGAGGGTGAGTCGCTCGGCGACGCCGTGAAGGCGATCCAGTCCGCGCAGTCGCGCATCGGAGTGCCGGCGAGCGTGCATTCGGCCTTCGTGGGTACGGCGCAAGCCTTCAACGATTCGCTGGCGAGCGAGCCGCTGCTCATCGCCGCCGCGATCGTGACCGTCTATATCGTTCTCGGCGTTCTCTACGAGAGCTACATCCATCCCATCACGATCATCTCTACGCTTCCGTCTGCAGGCGTCGGCGCGCTCCTGGCGCTCTACGCATGCCGGACGGACTTCGGCGTCATCGCACTCATCGGGGTCATTCTGCTCATCGGGATCGTCAAGAAGAATGCGATCATGATGATCGACTTCGCGCTCGAGGCGGAGCGCTCGCAGAAGATGAACCCCGAAGAGGCCATTCACCAGGCGTGCCTGCTCCGGTTTCGACCCATCATGATGACGACCCTGGCCGCCCTGCTCGGAGGCTTGCCCCTCGCGCTCGGTACCGGAATGGGCTCGGAGCTGCGCCGGCCGCTCGGAATCACCATCGTGGGCGGCCTGATCTTCTCTCAGATTCTCACGCTCTACACGACCCCCGTCGTCTACCTCTACATGGATCGGCTCGGCCGGGCCCTCTCTCGCACGCGGGCGCGCGAACCGATCGCCCCGGAGGCGGCGTGAGGCGGGGGGCTCGTCTGGAGCGGGGCGGATGAGCATCTCGGCTCCGTTCATCCGCCGCCCCGTCGCCACGTCGCTCTTGGCGGCGGCCGTGATGCTGGCGGGAATGGCGGCGTACTTTCAGCTCCCCGTCGCGCCGCTGCCGCGGGTCGATTACCCGACGCTTCAGGTCAGCGCCAGCCTCCCGGGGGCCAGTCCGGAGACGATGGCGTCGTCGGTCGCGACGCCCCTCGAGCGACGCTTCGGCCGCATCGCGGGGCTGACCGAGATGACGTCGATGAGCACGCTCGGCTCGACGTCGATCACTCTGCAGTTCGACCTGGATCGCAACGTCGACACGGCCGCGCGCGACGTGCAAGCGGCGATCGCGGCGGCGGGCGGGGAGCTTCCGCCCACCTTGCCGGTCAAACCGACCTACCGGAAGGTCAATCCGTCCGACGCGCCGACACTCATCATTTCTCTGACGAGCGATACCCTGCCGCTGGCCCAAGTATTCGACGCGGCCAACAACATCCTCGCGCAGAAAATCTCGCAAGTACACGGGGTCGGGCAGGTGTCCGTCGCGGGCGGCCAGCAGCCCGCCGTCCGCGTGCAGCTCGACCCGAGCTCGCTCGCCGGCATGGGGGTGAGCTCGGCCGACGTCCGCAACGCCCTATCTTCGACCACCAGCGACGAGGCCAAGGGGACCATCGTCGGGAAGGTCCAGTCGTCGACGATTGGGGCAAACGATCAGGTCTTCGAAGCGCGCGGATACAAGCCCCTCGTCATCGCCCAAAATGGGCAGACGACGGCGCGCCTCGGCGACGTCGCGCAGGTCTTCGACAGCGTGCAGAACGACCGGGTGGCCGGTTGGGCCGACAAGGACCGCGCGGTCCTGCTCATCATCCGAAAGCAGCCCGACGCGAACATCATCGAGACGAACGAGCGCGTTTTGTCACTATTGCCGCAACTGGCAACGTCGATCTCGCCCGCCATCAAGATGGAAATCAGCAGCGATCGCACGCAGACGATCCGTGCCTCGGTGGCGGACGTGGAAAAGACCCTGGTACTCAGCGTCGCGCTCGTCGTCGTCGTGGTCTTCGCCTTCCTACGGTCCTGGCGCACGACGCTCGTTCCGACCGTGGCAATGCCGCTTTCGCTCTTGGGTACGTTCGGCGCCATGTACCTCTTGCACTACAGCATCGACAACCTGTCGCTGATGGCGCTCACCATTTCGACCGGGTTCGTCGTCGACGACGCGATCGTGGTGACGGAGAATATCACCCGCTCGATCGAGCACGGCCACTCACCGCTCGATGCCGCGTTCGAAGGCGCAAAGCAAATAGGCTTTACGATCGTTTCCATCACGGCGTCGCTCCTCGCGGTCTTCGTCCCGATCCTGCTCATGGGGGGCATCGTCGGGCGCCTGTTCCGCGAGTTTGCTGTCACGCTCAGTGTCGCTGTCGCGATGTCGGCGCTCGTCTCGCTCACGCTGACGCCGATGATGTGCTCGCGCATGCTCCGCGCCGAGCACGGGACGTCCAAGGGTTGGTTCTACCGTGCCTCGGAGCGGGGCTTCGACGCAGCCCTCGCTTTCTACGAGCGGGGACTGCGGTGGGCGCTCGCGCACCGCACGACCATGCTGCTGGTCACGCTCGGTACGGTGGCTGCCAACGTGGCCCTGTTCTTCATCGTACCCAAGGGCTTGTTCCCGCAGCAGGACACGGGCCTCCTCATGGGGTCGACGCAGGCGGCGCAGGACGCCTCGTATCCAGAAATGCTTCGCCTGCAAACGACGGTCAACGAAGTGATCAATGCCGATCCGGACGTCGATCACTTCGTTTCGTTCATCGGGTCCGGAGGAATGGGGACGGGCAACACGGGGTCGGCGTTCATCACGCTCAAGCCTCTGCCGCCGCGCAAGGCGACCCCCGACGAGATCCTCGCCCGCTTGCGAGGGAAGCTCTCGAAGATCGAGGGCATCACGACGTATTTGCAGTCGAGGCAAGACGTCAATGTCGGCGGCCGAATGGCGCGCACCCAGTATCAATACACGATCGAAGACGCGAACTTGGCGGAGCTCCAGGCTTGGACGCCGAAGATGCTCGAGGCGTTTCGCAAGCTGCCGCAGCTCAAAGACTTGAACAGCGATCAGCAGAACTCGGGACTTCAGGTCAACGTCGATCTCGACCGCGACACCGCGTCGCGCGTGGGCGTGACCGCGCAGGCGGTGGACGACGCGCTCTACGACGTCTACGGGCAGCGCCTCGTCGCCAAGACGTACACTCAAATGAACGAGTACTATGTCGTCATGGAGGCTGCGACGCCTTACCGGCAGTCGCCGGATTCGCTCGACGGCATTTACGTCAAGAGCGGTAGCGGCGCGGCCGTTCCGCTGCGCGCCATCGCCACGGTTTCGCTGTCGATGACACCGCTCATCATCAACCACAATGGACAGTTTCCGGCGACCACTCTCTCGTTCAACCTTTCGGCGGGCGCGTCCCTCGGCGAGGCCGTCGACGCGATTCACAAGGCCGAACTGGCGATGCAGTTGCCCCCGAGCATCCACGCCGACTTTCAGGGGACGGCGCAGGCGTTCACCTCGTCGCTCAAGAGCGAGCCGCTTCTGGTCATGGCCGCTCTCCTTGCCGTGTACGTCGTGCTCGGGATGCTTTACGAGAGCTACATTCACCCCGTGACGATCCTGTCGACGTTGCCGTCGGCCGGAATCGGAGCGCTCGTGGCGTTGATGCTGTTCGGCGCGCAGCTCGATGTCATTGCGATCGTCGGACTACTCCTCCTCATCGGCATCGTGAAGAAGAACGCGATCCTCATGGTCGATTTCGCCCTCGAAGCCCAACGAAACGACCACGCCGAACCGGACGAAGCGATCTTGCGCGCCGCGCTCTTACGCTTTCGTCCCATCATGATGACGACATTTGCCGCGCTATTCGGCGCTCTGCCGCTCGCATTCGGGCACGGCCTGGGTTCGGAGCTGCGGCGTCCTCTCGGGATTACGATCGTCGGCGGCCTGTTCGCCTCGCAGCTCGTCACGCTGTATACGACTCCGGTCGTTTACCTCGCGCTCGAGCAGCTCACGAAACGGAAGAGTCGCGCATCGGGGCAGGCGGGGACCCGTCCAGCAGCCGCAACCGCGGAGTGACCGGACGGCAGAATTGCCGCGGAGGCTCGGCCGTCCGAGCCGTCACTGGGGGACGCCCTGTCCGGCGTCCTGACCGCTGCCCGGGGGCGCCAGGCACGAGGTCAAGTCGAAGAGCATGAACTCGAGCGCCTTTTCTTGCGGCGAGAGCGCGACACCGGCATTGCACCCGCTCGGCACGACGCCGCCGCTCGGCGGGCTGGACGCCATGGGCGATTCTCCGTAGTCGCCCGAGTTTCCGCCGACGTGAAGATCGCTGTACACGAAGCGCCCGCACGTGGTCTCCGTTCCTGGCGCCTTCGTATCGTAAGAAAAGTACAGCGTCGAGTTCAACGTCGAACTCGACACCAGGGGATCGTTCGTCGAATTGGGGTCCTCGAACGGGGAGCTGGCCACGTCGAAGTTGATCCAGGGGATTGCAACCTGGGGCATGCCGGTGGGAATGTCGATGTTGTGGCGCGCCTGATAGACGAGGAGCTCGTTCTTGGCGTCGACAGCGCCGGTCGCCTGGAGAAAGGCGAGCAAGGACTGCCCTTCGTAGAAGGGATTGCCGTTCGGGAGGGTGGTCTGAATCACGCCGTGCGACGTCGCAAGCTGGTTGGAGTTCTGCTTGTACCAAATGCCGAAATTGGGGAACGGTGCGCCGAGAAACCACTCGTAGTGATAGTGGGAAGCGAAGACGCGCCCGCCGGCTTGTCCATACGCGTAGAGGTTTGCCGGGTTCGACTTCATCGTTTCCGCCCCTTCGCACGAGAGGAGCACTGCATCGTATTGGGACAGGTGAGCCGGCGAGTCCCACAATGCCGCGGAAGACTGCGGCGCGGCCGGAGACGTGTTCGGCGCGGCGTTGGGGTCGGATCCCTGATAGATGTGCACGTGGCCGCCGCCGGCCGTGCCGGGCCCGGGTACGTACTCCTGCTTGTCGACGCCGACGCGTGTGAGCAAACACTCCAGGGTATCGGCTCCTCCGGTCGAGACCGCGATCTCGGGGAGATCGCCCGGAAACATCACTCCGGTCCCGGGACGACCCTGGGGCAGACGAAGCGTCTTGTCGGGCACGTCGTTCTCCATCCCGCACGTGACGGCGACGCGGGTCTGGTAGCGCCACTTGCCCACTTGTACGACGATGGGCACCGACCCACCGGTTCTTGCAGATGGGGCGCCGGTGATCGTGAACGACCCGTCGGGCTTGGTCAGATCGTACGCCCCGACGAAGCCCCCGGTGTAGAGCTCGGAGCAGTTGCAAGTGAGGCCGGTCGGCATCGGACCCGGGGTCGTGTAGGGCACCCAGACGGCGGCGTTGTAGACGGGATTGTTGCCCGCCGGGTCGAAGACCTTGCCTTTGATCGTCGTCGTGGTTCCCGAGCAGAGGTTCGTGCAGACGTTGCCGTCGTGGCTACAAATGTGAGATCCGTTGCCGGTGATATTGCCGTCATAGCTGACGAAGCCGCCGCCCGAGCCGGCGCCTCCCGAGCCGCTCGCTGCGCCTCCCTCGCCCGCGTCCGGCGTGCTGTCATTGCCCCCGCCGCAACCGGCGCTCCACCCGAGGAGAGCAACCCATGCGGCCAAGGCAAACGACGCGATGTAACGAGTTGTGCGCATATGAACCGCTCCGTCAGAATGTCTGTTTTCGGCAAGCGCGACGCGAAACGCCATAAAAACGCGACGCGAAGAATCGAGTCGGGCGAGACACGACAACACTCGCGAGTCTCTGGGACGGCACACTGCGAGGGATCCGATTAGCCCAGTTGCGAAGATGGCCCTCTGCTTCGATGAACTCCACCCGACGGTGCTCAGGCGAGAGGAGTCCGCGCCGACGAATCGCGGTCGAATGTCCCGCCCACAAGCGAGACCCTGGTGCGGCAGCGGGCGCGCAGGAACCACTGCGGTCCCGTCCACGAAGGGAGTGCGCGGCGCCTGGCCCGAACCGGAGCCGTATGCTACTGGGTGGGCGCCAAAAGTGAACCGCCGTTCACGTCCCAGAACCGTGTCCACAAACGTCCGGACGCAGGCAGAAGACTTCGAGTCTCGCCTTGTGTTCTCACGTTCCCGCCCATCGGAGTAGCCCAATGTCCTCGACGGCGAGCACCCAATCGTTATCGGAGAGGACCGAGCGCGCCCCGGGCGCCCTCGGCGACACCGCGGAGCCCATACGGGTTGCGAAGAAAAACCGCGCAAGGCCGTATCTCATCCTCGGCTGCGTCGTCGCCGCCGCACTCATCGTGTACGGGGCGATGGCATGGATGTCGCGGGGCAGAGAGAACACGGACGATGCGCAGGTCGACGGCGACACGGTCACGGTTTCCACCCGCGTCGGTGGCGCCGTCCTCAAGGTGCACGTCGTCGACAACCAACAGATAAAGAAGGGTGACTTGCTGGCCGAAATCGATCCGGCCGACCTCGCGACCAAGGTAACGGAACAGCGGGCGGAGGTCGCCGCAGCGCGGGCGCAGGCCGATGCCGCGGACGCCCAGGTCGCCATCGTGGAGGCCATGTCCCGCGGAGGACTCTCGGCGGCGCGCGCGCAGCTCTCCGGGTCGACGCTGTCGCTGGCCGGCACCGACGCGCAAGTCGAGTCGGCGAAAGCCGCGCTCTCCCGAGCCCAGGCGGAGGCCGCCCGCGCGGAGACGGATCTCGCTCGGTCCGAGTCGTTGCTCAAAGATCAGGCGATTCCCCGCGCGCAGGTCGACACCGCACGATCGAACGCACAAGCGGCGCACGCCGCGGTCGAGCAGGCCCAGGCGCAGCTCGCAGCTGCCATCGACACGAAACGCACGGCCGAAACCCGCATCGCCGAAGCGCAAGGCCACGTCGTCCAGAGCGCGCCCATCGAAGCGCAGCTCGCTGCCGCGCGCGCCAATGCCAGCCTGGCTCACGCCCGGAGCGACGCCGCGCAAGCGGCGCTCGATACCGCCGAGTTGCAGCTGTCTTATACGCGCATCCAAGCGCCGACCGACGGGCTACTCTCGCGCCTCGCCGTACGCGAGGGACAGCTCGTTCAGGCCGGACAGCAGGTCGTCGTCATCGTCCCGAACACGACCTACGTCATCGCCAACTTCAAAGAAACCCAAATCGGGCAGATGCACGCCGGACAGCGCGCCGAGATCACCATCGACGCATTCCCCGGTCGGACGTTCGAAGGAAAGGTCGACAGCACTGCACCAGGCACCGGGGCTCGCTTCTCGCTTCTGCCTCCCGACAACGCCTCGGGCAACTTCATCAAGGTCGTTCAGCGCGTACCGGTCAAGGTCTTGTGGACCGCCGTCCCCGCGGACATCAAGCTCTCGGCAGGGCTCTCCGCGGACGTGACGGTTTACACACGGTAGGTCGGGATACCTTCATGGGAAGAGCAAACGTTGTCTCGGCGGCGCTGTGCCTGGCGATGGGCCTCGGTTCGCGCAGCGCACCTGCGCAGCAGCCATCGACGGTGCGACAGTTGTCCCTCGCGGATGCGGTCTCCATCGCGCTGGAGCACAATCCGGACTCGCTATCGAGCGAAGCCGAATTGAAGGGCGCCGAGTCGGCGAGAGCCGAAGCGCGAGGCGGCTTCGGACCCAAAGTGCATGTCGATGCGAACGCACAGCAATGGAATTCGCCGTTCGACATCGCTTTCGGTGGCGGGAGTATCCGCGTCCGTGACGCCTTCACCTGGACCGCGAGCGTTTCGGCCGTGCAGCCGCTCACCCAGCTATTTGCTATTTACGATCAATACAAATTGCAGGACTTCGGCGTCGACGTCGCGACCATGCGTCGCGCGGCTACGAGACGAGATATCGCCTTTCGGGTCATCGAGGCCTATTATCGGCTCCTCGAGGCGAGTCGGCTCTCCCAAGTGGCCGAGGCGTCGGTGGCTCAGCTCGAAGCCCAGCAGAGGCAGGCCCAGTCCCTGTTGGACAACGGTGTAATCGGAAAGAACGACCTTCTCCGCGCAAGCTTGGCGCTGGCCAGCGCGCGCCAGCGGGCCATTCAAATGCGTGGACAAATCGACCTCGCGCGCGGCCAACTGGCCACGGCAATGGGCGTACAGGAGACCGAGTCGTTCGAGCCCGCTCCGTTCCTGGGGGAGCCGCCCCCGACCGGCACGGCGACGATCCGTTCGGCCGAAGCGCTCGCGACGGCCCAGCGGCTCGAACTTCGCGAGATCGATCGACGCATCGATCAGGCGGACAAGAATGTCGGCGTGGCGAAGACGAAGCTCATACCGCAGGTCAGCGCGGGCGCGAACTACACCCACTTTGAAGGCTCCGCGTTCCAGCAGTCGAACGCGTTTTACGCCGGTCTCTTCGCGTCGTGGGATGTCTGGGACTGGGGAACGACGCCCGCGGGCATCCGAGCGGCGGAATCGCAACTGAGTCTTGCGAGGCTCGCGCGCAGGAAGGCCGAAGACGAAGTGAGGCTCGAAGCGCGCCAGGCGTTCGTGAACGCGACGACCGAGCGGGAAGCGCTCGCGGTCGCCCGCGCGGCCGTATTGCAGGCCGAAGAGAACTTCCGGATCGTCACGAAGCGCTTCGAAAACGCCGCGGCCACCTCGTTCGATGTCGTCGACGCCGAAGCACTGCTCACGCAGACCCGCGGGCAGGTCGAAACGGCGCTCTACGATTTGCTCATCGCCCAGGCCGCGCTCGAGAAGGCAACCGGAGCACCGCTGCCGGGAGAGCGGTAGTCGCCATAGGTCGGTCTGCGAAGCTGTTACGACTCTTCGTCCATCGGGGCTTCGGTGAACCGATACCCCACCCCGCGGACGGTCTCGATGTATCGACCGACGCCTTTGAGCTTTTCTCGGAGTCTCTTGACGTGCGTGTCGACGGTGCGCGTCGTGATGTCGGCTTCGATGCCCCAGATGTCGTTGAGCAGGACCGAACGCGTTTGGACTCGGTTCTTCCGCTCGTAGAGCGTCACCAGAAGCTTGAACTCCAGCGACGTCAGCGCGATCTCCAGGCCCCCCACCCAGATCCGGTGGGCGGCTGGATCGATGCGTAGCTCCCCGAACTCGACCAGATCGGAAGGCGGCACGTCCTTTCGGCGAAGCACCGCGCCGACCCGCAAGAGGAGCTCTCGCACGCTGAACGGTTTCACGACGTAGTCATCTGCGCCGAGCTCGAACCCGACGACGCGATCGATCTCTTCGCCCTTCGCGGTCACCATGATGACCCGGACGTCCCGCATCGCCTGATCCTTCTTGAGGGTCTTGCAGACCACCGTGCCGGACATGTCCGGCAGCATGAGATCAAGAAGAATCAAGTCCGGGTGCAGCTCGCGCGCGAGTCGCAGGCCATCGGCCCCCGTCGACACGAGATGGACGCGATGCCCTTCTTTGGAGAGATTGTAATCGAGAACCTCCCGCAGGTCGGCCTCGTCCTCGACAACCAGCACGCGCGCCATGGGCAAGCTCTAGGGCATTTCGCGGGCGAAAGGCCAACGATCACGTGACGGTCCGGTGACGGTAGCCTTGAGGCGCTCCCGTCTTAGGTTGGGCAACCGTGCGCCCGAGGGATTGGAGTCGTCGAATCGCAGAGACGTTCGCCACTACCGCGATGACCGCAAGCGCTCCGACAGGGGGAGCATGCTCGAGCCAAGCGGGAAGCATGAAGTGGTGCGCCAACCACCGGAACGGAACCACCATCCCGACCCCCACGCAGAGGCACACCGCGCGCTCCGGACGGCGCATTGCGCCGGGAGGCGCGGGTTTCGCGAGTGCCTCGGCCTTCGCGCTGCCGTAGCTGACCATGAAGGACCCGGCGAGAGCCGCCAACGCGAGAACGAGAACAACCACCGCGCCACGGAAGAAGATCGCCAAGCCCCCGATAAAGAAGAACTCTTCGTAACGATCAACCGAGGCGTCGAGGAGAGCGCCCGAGACGGACGCGCAACCGGTCCGGCGTGCGACGAGACCGTCGAGCGCGTCGCCTAGCGACGCCGCGACCATCGCTAACGCCGCAGGGCCTGAGTATCCGAGAGCGAGAAGGACGCCCCCCACCACGGCTATGCCGGCCCGGAGCAGGCTGACGGCATTGGCCGACATCCCGAGTGTGGCGAGATGGCGCGCCGCCCGCTCGAGAAGCCACAATGTCCCGTCCGAAAGAAGCCGAGGGACCACAAGCGAGAGACGGGCGTTGCGCACGGTCCCGGGGCCAGATCGATCGGGCATCGTAGGGGCTGCATCTACTTGGCGGAGCGTGACAGGCTTCTGGAGCAAATCCGATGCGCGGGGGGTGCGGTCCCCAGCGAGCGGGGCTGGAGCGGGAACTCAACGCACGAAGAGAAGGTTTTGAGAGGTTGACGACAAACCCTCGCCTCAGCAAAACTCTGCGCCCGCTCTGGTCGGAACGCAGCGCAAGGAGGAACGAATGGATCGACGGGTCGTATGGTTGGCTTTGAGGCTGACGGTACCCGCGGGCGCGGGTCTGGCAACCATCGGTTGCGGCAATGGCGATGACGCGAGCGTCGCGCCGGCGGTCGACGGAGGCTCCGACGCCAAGGCGGATTCCACGACGCAAGCGGACGTCGGCGCGGACTCCACGGTGGGTCAGGAAGCCAGCCATGGCAACGAAAGCGGAACCGACGCTGGCGCATGCACCCTCGTCGATACCGGAACCCTCGACGACGCTTCGGTCTCCGCAGGTCTCGACCTCGTCGCGAACGTCTACAAGTGCTGGAAGTGTCACCAGAACGGACCGCCGGATGCAGGGCTCACGCTCGAAGGGCGAGACGCGTCCATTAAGGACGGAGGGCTGGTTTTCCCGCCCAACCTCACGCCCGATCCGACGGGCCTCGGGTGTTGGACGAACGACCAAGTCCAGAGCGCATTCCTGAAAGGCATCGCGCCGGACGGCGGCGACCTTTGCATCATGCCAAAATACGGCGTGATCGCGGATGACGCGGGGACCGAACCGATCGACGCGGGGACGGCGGCGCAGATCGTCCAGTTCCTCCGCAGCCTGTCGCCGGTCGCTTACGAGGCGCCGAACACGGTTTGCCCATTGCCCGAGCCCGACGGAGGTGCGGTCGATGGCGGCGCGGATGCTTCGGACGGTGCAAATGCAGGGGATGGGAGCGGCCCAGGCTGACGGTGGGGGCCGCGCGCGGTACAGCTCGCGTTGACACCTGGCAAGCGTGCGCGCTACATGGCGGGGGTTCCGGTCGCCAAGCGGCCGGGCTCGCGGGAGTAACTCAGTGGTAGAGTGCCACCTTGCCAAGGTGGACGTCGAGGGTTCAAATCCCTTCTCCCGCTCCACTTTTCTCGAGGATCTGCGCTCCGGGTCCGGTCAGCCGACGCTATGAGTGGCTACCCGAACGGTGTGAAAAACGGTGTGAAGGCAGCCGTTCAGTAGGTGCCTCCCGTTCAGCACGGGCGGAACGGACGTGCTGCTCGATCGCGAACGATGAGCGCGACCGATGGATGACCCGCAAGCGGGACGTCGCTCTCGCGATGACGCCGACTGTCGCCGCAAGATCGTTGCGCGTCGACGCGTCGCTTACCCGCCCCGCTGACGCGCTCCATCCAACCCTCACCGCCCCAAGGGCGTGCTGCGCTCCGACGCGGAGGCCACCATGAGCTAGGCGCGCGGGTGGCAGAAAGAACTTCGGCCTTGTTCGGCGCGGTGCCACCCGCATCAAACAAGGCCGGTTCGAGAGCTTTATCTCGGAAGTGGTTTCGCTCGCCGCTTCGAGACTAAGCATAGGAGTTCGCTTGTCCGCGCGCAAGACTGTTTGCGCGCCGACTCCCAAGGCGACGCGACGCTAACGACGCCGCTCGCATGGAGCGCGCCACGCGCTTCAGGAACGAACGCCCCGAGAGGACACGCCCGCTCATCGCGCAGGACGTGATCGGCGATCGTGTGTCCTCCTCGAGGCCCTTCGCCGCGCCGCTCGGCGCGGAGGGGCGCACGTAATGTTGAGTGCAGCAAACGCTCTCCCGGCCGGTCCGGGAGAGCGCGACGATGACGTGTTTCCGATGCGTGAGAGGATTCGTCTTCGAGACAACTTCGGTCTGGCGCTTCTCGAACTGCGCGCTCGTAATGTTGAGTTTCAGAGACTGAGCAAAGGGCCTTGGGCGCTCTTTATCGGGATTGCTGTCCACTGGCAGGGCAACGCCGAGGCGTGGCCGAGCCAAGACACGCTCTCGCGCTTCAGTGGATGGTCGACCCGCGCGGTCCGCGACCAAGCGGACTCACTCGAACGTGCTGGATTCATCCGCGTGCGGCACGAACGGCGACCGGACGGATCGGTACGAATCTTCTACGCGCCCGGGCTCGTGACACTCGCCGCGCTCGCAGACTTCGTGGAGCGCTTCCCGCGCGATCGGGCGAAGGCGCTTCGGCCCGAAGTCCCGTCGCCAAGGACGGTGGCGCCTACCGCGACCCACCCACCGGAAAGCCACGCCGGTGGGCCACCGGAAGGCACTTCCGGGGAACTCAGAGAGAAAGAGATTAAACCTTCTTCTTGCGAGAAGACGGCGCCGAAACCCAAGAGCGCTGAGCCAGTTGCCGAAGAACAACAAGTCGAGGTCACAAAGGAGGACCAGGAGGTCGCCCGGAAGGCGCTCGCCGAGCGAATGGAGCGAAAGCACCCGAACCGCCCAGCGGCGCGGTGGTTCGACGCCAGGGAGCTCGTCCTGGTCGCCGCGTGCGCGGCCGCGGTGGGCGGCAACGGGGAAGCGAAGATGCTGGCGCAACGAGACGCGATCGCGGGCGCGTTCCTCGCGTCGAAGGACGGCCCGCCGACAGTTCGATTCATCTGGGAGAAGCTCGACCACTTCCTCGACCACGTCGAGCGAGGCCGCCGACGGCGTCTCGCCGAGGAGCGGGCCGCCCGGCATCGTGCGAACCCAGCGCTTTCGCCTCGCGAGGC
>Ga0265313_10000706_pt1 | contig 34509 bp, 23 predicted proteins | sample 4123metaG_FD_203122 | JGI IMG/M metagenome (GOLD analysis project Ga0265313, IMG submission 203122) | Rhizosphere microbial communities from Carex aquatilis grown in University of Washington, Seatle, WA, United States - 4-1-23 metaG | ecosystem: Host-associated > Plants > Roots > Rhizosphere >... | reverse complement strand
GCCTCTCCCATCGCGCTCAGCCACAGGCCGCAACCGCCGGCGGCGCCTGCCGCGAAGTACCAGCCGGTGGCCCGCGCCCCGGCCGCGGTGCCGGCCACGAGCAGCAGCATGCTCCACAGCGAGCAGGCCTGCACCAGCCCGAAGTCGTCCGCGATCCCGGGAGGAAACGCCGACGCGAGCGGGAAGAGGGCGGCCATGCCGACGGCGAAGAGCGCCGCGCAGAAGCGCCCGAAACGTGCGGCGACGAAGATCGTCCCCGCGGCCAGAAGCAGCACGTGCAGGAGCGGGCCGGCGAACAGCGCGGCCCGCTCCACGCACCACCCGAGCGGCTGCCGAGAAAGCGCGTGCTGGACCCAGGCGACGCCGACGAGCCACCACCGGTAGGGCGAGGCGACATGCACCTCCCGCCCGAACGGCGCATTCTCATAGTCGACGCTCCGCACGCGCCAGTCCCCGCGGGCCAGCATCAGCTGGGTCTCCTCCACCCACTGGTAGGTCGGGTTGTGGTGCCCCGGCGCGATGAGCCACCGCTTGCCGTCGGCATAGCCCGTCGGCGAGGCGGGGTCGATCCGGGCCTCCTCCCCGGCGAGACTGGAGACGGCCTCGACGTGGCGCAGCCGCACGCCGTCCGACCAGAGGATGAACGCGAGCGCGCAGACCGGTGCCAAGACCCAGGCTCGGGAGGGAAGCCGAGTGAGAATGCTCATGGGCATCCTTGCATTGGCCTAGGATCGGGAATATTTCGAGTCAAAGGAGGGGCAGATGGAACGGCTTTCCGAGATGGCCCCCAAGGGTGGCAGGGGCGCCCGGCGGCTTGAAGGCGAATTGACATCCTGCCGGCCGTGAAGGGTTCTGGGAATCCTTGCCGCCGCGTGGTGATGCGGCCCGAAACAGGCTTGTGAAAAGGGCATTGCGGGCGAAGGCCGCCGCGGGCCCGCGGGCGGGGATGCCTTCGCGCTTTGCAAGCGGGCGATTATTCATTGTGCTTCAATTGGCAGTGAAAGCTCCTAAGGCGATCAAACTCCCCAGCCAAGGCCCGACGTGGCCGGCGGCGTCGCGCGGACACCCGACGCCGTCGGGAGGTGCGGCCGCGGGCCCGGCCCTCGAACCCAGGTGAACCGCAAGCGATTCATAAAGACCGTGGCGGCCGGCGGAGCCGTGCTCATGGGCCGGCCCCTGTCCCTCCTCGGCGGGCTCGCGCCCGCCGACAGGTCGCCGAAAATCGGGGCGCCGGGCCCCGCGGGGTCGATCGCCGAACAGCCCCTGGCCCCGCGCCGGGGCCGCAGGGGCGCGACGATGTTCAAGGTGCTTTCGCCGCAGGAGACCGGGGTGGCCACGGAGAACCCCTATGACGATCCGAAGATGTGGGGAGCCCTCAACTACGAGATCGAGAACGGCGAGTTCGGCACGGGAATCGCGATCGGCGACTACGACGGGGACGGCCGGCCGGATATCTTCGTCGTGAGCAAGACCAGGGGCTGCCGGCTGTTTCGCAACCTGGGGAACTGGAAGTTCGAGGACGTGACGGAGCGGGCCGGGGTCGGCGACAAGGGCGAGGCGGCGGGGATATGGAAGCAGGGCGCGACGTTCGTGGACGTGGACAACAACGGGCTCCTCGACCTCTACGTCTGCCGCTACGGGGCCCCGAACCTCCTCTACATCAACCAGGGCGACGGCACGTTCAAGGAGGAGGCCCGGGCCCGGGGCCTCGCGGTCACCGACGCGTCCGTCATGGCGGCCTTCCACGACTATGACCGCGACGGCTTCCTGGATGTCTTCATCCAGACCAACATCCTCGATTCCAGCCACCCGAACGGCCAGAGGGACTACCTCTTCCACAACAATGGCGACGGCACCTTCACCGACGTGACCGATCGCGCCGGGATCAGCGGGGAGGCCCAGGGGCATTCCGCCATGTGGTGGGACTACGACGGGGACGGCTGGCCGGACCTCTACGTGGCGAACGATTTCGCGACGCCGGACAAGCTCTATCACAACAACCGGGACGGCACCTTCACCGACACCCTCGACCGGGTGGTGCCGCACACGACCTATTCCTCGATGGGCTCGGACCTGGGCGACGTGAACAACGACGGGCTGATCGACCTGTTCGTCGCCGAGATGGCGCCGACCACCCACCAGAAGGACCAGCGCGGGATGGCCCTGGTGCGGTCCCTGCTCACGGACCCTCCCGACGGCTCGGCGGCCGCCCCGCAGTGCATGCGAAACGCGCTCCTCATCAGCACGGGGAGGGGCCGCTGCCTGGAGGCCGCCTGCCTCGCGGGCCTCTCCGCGACCGACTGGACCTGGTCGCCGCGCCTCGAGGACCTGGACAACGACGGCCGGCTGGACCTCTTCGTGACCAACGGGATGAACCGCGAGCTGCATAACGCGGACCTGAACGCGCGCAAGGAACTCGCGGAGACCCTCGACGAGAAGGTGCGCATCGACAAGGCGAGCCCGCCGCTTGTCGAGCAGCACCTCGCGTTCCGGAACATGGGCGACCTGCGCTTCGAGGACGTCAGCGCCGCCTGGGGGCTGAACCAGAGGGGCGTCAGCTTCGGCTCGGCGTTCGGCGACCTCGATGGCGACGGCAACCTCGACCTCGTGTACGCGAACTACGAGGGGGGTGTCACGCTCCTGCGAAACGACGCGGACACCGGGCACAGCGTCCTCATCGCGCTTCGCGGAACGCGTTCCAACCGGTTCGGCGTCGGCTCGACCGTGCGCATTGAGACGGATGCGGGCGTCCAGGTCCGCGCGCTGGTGCTTGCCCGCGGCATCCTGTCCAGCTCCGAGCCGGTCCTGCACTTTGGCCTTGGGGAGGAAACGACGATAAGGCGCGTGGTCGTCTCGTGGCCGAGCGGGCACGTCCAGACGTTCTCGGGGCTCGCCGCCGACCGGCGGTTCACGGTCACCGAGCCCTCCGCGCCCGTTTCCCCCGAGCCTCCGGGGGAGGCCGCCCCGGGCCAGTTCTCGGACGCGAGCCTCGCGGCCGGCTTTTCGCTCCCGTCGCGGGAGCCCCTCGTCGACGAGCTGGCCCAGCAGCCGCTCCTGCCGATGCGCCAGAACAGGCGGGGTCCCGCGCTCGCGGTCGGCGACCTGAACGGCGACGGGACGGACGACGCCGTGCTGGGGGGCACGCCGTCCGATCCCGCGCGGATCCTCATCGGCGGCGCTTCGGGGTTCACCGGGGCCGGCTCCGGCCTGGCACCCACCGGGGAGACGCTCGACGACGGGCCCGTCCTCATCTTTGACGCCGCCGGCGGCGGTGCCGGCGACCTGCTGGTGACGAAGTCCGGCAGCAGCCTTCCCGCCGACGCTGCGGACTACCAGCCGAGGCTCTTCCTGAACGACGGCCGAGGCGGCCTCAGGCCGGCGGCCCCGGGTGCGCTCCCCCCGTTCCCGGTGAGCGTCGGCGCAACGGCCGCCGCCGACTTCGACCGCAGCGGCCGCCTCGGCCTCTTCCTGGGCGGGCGCGTCGTGCCGGGCCAGTATCCGACGGCCCCGCGGAGCGCGCTGTGGGCCAACCGCGGCGGAAGGTTCGAGGATGTCACCCTTCAGGTGGCGCCCGGCCTCCGGGAGGTCGGCATGGTGACGGGCGCCTTGTGGAGCGACGTGGACGGGGACGGCTGGCCCGACCTCCTGCTGGCGCTCGAGTGGGGCACGGTGAGGTATTTCCACAACGACCGCGGCAGGCGCCTCGAGGACTGGAGCGACCGGTCGGGATTCTCAGCGGCCGGCGCGGGATGGTGGACGTCCATCGCCGCCGCCGATTTCAACGGCGACGGCAGGCCCGACTACGTGGTCGGCAACGTGGGCCTCAACACGCCGTATGTCGCGACCCGGGAGCATCCGGCGCTGCTCTACTACGGCGACTTCAAGGGCGACGGCGACCGCCAGCTGGTCGAGGCGTATTTCGAGGGGGACAGGATCTACCCGCGGCGCACCCGCAGGGATCTCGGCGCCTCGATTCCCCAGGTCCTGAAGCGCTTTCACCGGAACGACTATTACGCGCGGGCGACGCTGGGGGAGATCCTGGGCGAGGAGAAGGTCGCGGCCGCGCAGCGCTATGCCGCCACGGAGTTCCGGAGCGGGGTCTTCCTCAGCCAGCCCGACGGCACCCACCGCTTCGAGCCGCTGCCCCGTATGGCGCAGCTCTCGCCCTTCCAGGGGCTGGCCGCCGGGGACTTTGACGGCGACGGCCGCGCCGACATCTACGCCGTGCAGAACTCGTACGCCCCGATCCCGAGCGTCGGGCGCTTCGACGGGGGACTGAGCCAGCTGCTGCGTGGCGACGGACGCGGCGGGTTCACGCCCGTGCCGGCTGCGGAAAGCAACCTGGTCGTGCCCGGCGATGCCAAGGCCCTCGCGGTGGTCGACCTGGACCACGACGGCTGGCCCGACTTCCTCGTCACCCGCAACAACGGCACGACGCTCGCGTTTCGAAACCACGCGGTCGCCGGCCGCCATTCGCTCTGCGTCAGGCTCCGCGGCGCCGCCGGAAACCCGACGGCCGTCGGGGCGCGCATCACGATCGAGCTCGGCGACGGGTCCGCCCAGATGGGCGAGGTGCACGCCGGCTCGGGCTACGCGTCACAGTCCGCGGCCGCGTGTTTTTTCGGCTGGAGCGACCGGAATCCCCCCCGGCGCGTCCGCGTGCGGTGGCCTTCGGGCGCCGAGACGGAGCACGGCGTTGCGCCCCAGTCGAAGACCCTGGTCCTGTCCGCCTCGTCCGCATAAGCCGCGCTAAAGGGCACGGAAAGCCACGCTTGCGTGCCTTCGCAGCCCATAGGCCAACGGCAGAATTCGTAAGAAACATTGGGGTTGCAACGGCCTAGCAAGTGTCTCTAAAGGGCGGTCCCGCCCGTGTTTGTAACACAGGAGCCCCTTTTCTTTGATGGACAAAGGGGTGGGTATGTGCTCACTTATTCACAGGATATTCCCAACCTTTTAAATGGATAACACGCGCGGGGTCACTGCCCCCAACTCGCGGATAAGGGTTACGGCAAAGGTCAAGACGTTCGTGCTGGATACGAATGTTCTCCTGCACGACCCGCAATCGATTTACAATTTCCAGGACAACAACCTGGTCATCCCGGTGGAGGTCCTTGAGGAGCTCGATTCCATCAAGACCGAGCAGTCGACGGAGCGCGGGCGCAACGCCCGCCGCGTGCACCGGATCCTCCAGGACCTTCTTCCCGACTCGCGCTCCATGCACGAGGGGGTCGAGCTTCCGAACGGCGGCACGCTTTCGGTCATCATCAATCCCTACCTGATGGAGCCCGGCAAGCACTCCCCGGCCATGGAGCGGCTGCGGGCGGTGCTCCCGGACCTCTCGAAGCAGGACAACCGGATCATCGCCTCGGCCCTCTTCGTCCAGGAGCGGTTCCCGCCGCCGACGGTGCTCGTCACGAAGGACGTGAACGTGCAGCTGAAGGCCCGCGCGGTCGGCCTCGAGTCCGAGGACTACCTGACGGACAAGGTGCCGGAGGACGTCGACGAGGCGAGCTACCGCGAGCTTCCGCTCTCGATCTACGAGCTGCAGCGCTTCTGCTCCGAGGGCGAGTTCGAGATCGACACAAAGTGGGCGAGGCAGCTCTACCTCAACGAGTACGTCCTCCTGCGCTCCGACGAGGGCAAGACGATGCCCGCGCGCTACTACGGGGACGGCGTCGTGCAGCGGCTGAAGCTGCCGGAGTTCGTCAAGGCGCCCGGAGGGATCCCGATCCGCGCGCGCAACTTGGAGCAGCAGTTCCTGATGGACGCGCTCCTCGACGACGGCATTCACATGCTCACCTGCTTCGGGAAGGCCGGCACCGGCAAGACGCTGCTCTCGACCGCGTGCGCGCTGCACCAGACCCTCGACGAGAACTCCCGCTACGACGGCGTCTCCATCTCGCGCCCCGTGATCGCGCTCGGCAAGGACATCGGGTTCCTCCCCGGGACGCTCGACGAGAAGATGAAGCCGTGGCTCCAGCCCTACTACGACGCCCTCGAGGTCCTCATGCCCTCGAAGCCGCCGAAGGAGCCGCAGTTCGCGTCAAAGAAGGTCTCCAAGAAGAAGCGCTGGAAGCGCGACAACATGATGGCCTCCGCGAGCCCGCCGCAGCCGCTGAACGGCGGCCACGCGAACCACGGGACCCTCGGGATGGTGAAGCCCTACGAGCGGCTGCTGAAGAGCGGACTGGTCGAGATCGAGGCCCTCTGCTTCATCCGCGGCCGCTCGATCGCGAGGCGCTTCTTCATCCTGGACGAGGCGCAGCAGCTGACGCCGCACGAGGTGAAGACCGTGATCACGCGCATCTCCGAGGGCTCCAAGATCATCCTCATCGGGGATCCCGCGCAGATCGACAATCCCTACGTCGACTCGCGCAGCAACGGCCTCGTCTACTGCCACAACCGGATGAAGGGCCAATCCATAGCGGCCCATGTCACCCTGAAGAAGGGCGAGCGCTCGGAGCTCGCCGAGCTAGCGGCTGACCTGCTTTAGCCCGAGGAGACTTGGGGCGCCCCGGCGCAGGGAGGCGTATTCCATCGCGAGGGCGAAGCAACCGGTGAAGAGAAGGTCGCTCACGAGCGTGTTCCTAAAGAAGAACAGCGTCGGGAAGAACTGGGGGTGCCCCACGGTGACCGCCTGCCACCATCCGGCCATGTCGTGGGTGTATCCGAGGTCCCCGAACCAGGACACCGTGTTCGTCACGAGGTAGAAGAGGACGGATCCGGCGAGTGCCCCGCCGAAGAGGTTGAGCCAGTTGCGCCTGCCGGAAACGGCGACGCCGAGCCCGATCGCGGCCATGAAGCAGATGATCCTGCTCGCCGCGCCGCCGGCGCCCCACTGGTAACTGTAGACGGTCGCGTAGTAGTGGTCGATGTAAAGGTCCGAGACGACGAGCGCCGCGAACGGCGCCAGCCACATCCACCTATTGTGCGTGTAGACGCCCGCGCAGAAGGCGAGGGCCATCACCGGCGAGAAATTGCTGAGCGCGGGAACGTAGAGCGTGAACACGCGCCAGCCAGCGGCGAGGACGAGAATCAATAGTGCGGACGGCATAGGAATGGAAAGGTGTGCGGAAGCGCGGCGGATTTCAAGCGTTCCCGGTGCGTGAGGTGTCCCAAATTGTCCCGGTCGCTGCCATTCGCGGCGCTACTTGACGACAGCCGCGGAGCTTCTGGGCGCGGCGTGCGAGGTCATCGGGCCTTCGGCCGCGCTTCGGCCTCCCGGGCCAGGAGCCAGAGGAGGTCGGAGAGCCGGTTCGTCCACTGGAACACGAGCGGCCTCGCCTGCCGGCCGGCGGACTTGAGGGCGGCGAGGCGCCGCTCGGCCCGGCGGGCCGCGACCCGCGCCCTGTCGAACGCGACGGCCGCGGCGTTGGCCCCGGGCGTGGCCCAGCCCTCCAGGCGAAGGCCCTTAGACTCGAGCGCCGCCAGGAACCCGTCGAGCGCCCGCAGGTCGCCCTCGGACAGCCGCGCGAACCTGGACCTGGCGTGGGCGGGCGCATCCTCCTGCGCGCAGGCGATCTCGCCCATGACGGCGACCAGCTGCCCCTGGACCCTCGCCAGGAGGTCCCTCGCCGCAGGGCTTCGGGAGGCGAGCCGGGCCGCCCCGACCTCGACGTTGAGCTCGTCGAAGGCGCCGACCGCCTCGATCTGAGGATGGTCCTTCGGCACGCGCTGGCCATGGAGCAGGCCCGTCGTTCCCTTGTCGCCCGTCCGGGTCGCGATGCTCATTTCGCCGCGGCCGCGCGCGCGGCCTTGGTCGCCTTGGCCAGTGCCTTGACGGCCTCGTCGATCGTGGAGCGGACCGCCTTGTCCATCCGGTCGATGAAGAGGATGCCGTTCACGTGGTCGGCCTCGTGGAGCATGCACCGGGCGAACAGCCCCGTGCACTCGAGGGTGTGCTGGAGCCCGGCCGCGTCCTGGAACCTGGCGGAAATCGCGTCGGCCCGCACCACCTCCCCCCGGATCTCGGGAAACGACAGGCATCCCTCCTCCAGGGAGACGGTTGGGGTCTTCCGGGCGACGGTGACCTTGGGATTGACGACCACCATCGGCATGAAGAGCTCGAGCGGCGTCTTCGCCCCGTCGATCTTCCAGTCGAAGTCGGCCTCCGTCTCACGCAGGTCGACCACGAAGAGCTGGACGGCGCGCCCGACCTGCTGGGCGGCGAGGCCGATGCCGTGCGCCTCGTGCATGGCGTCGATCATCTGGTTGGCGAAGGAGGCAAGCGGGTCATCGAATGCGGTGATTTTCTCGCCTTTCTTACGCAAAACAGGATCGTTGTAGTGAACAATTCCCAGGGACATCGGTCGGTGAGAATACGCCCCATACGGGGCCGCAAATCAATACTTTAGAGGAGTTCATGATCCCCAGCCAGATACCCCGACACACCCCTGCTTCCGCGCCCGCCCTCGTGCTTGCCGGTGCGATCGTGGCGGTGCTCGGGTGGCTGCTGCCGGTGAGCCTGAAGTCCGTCAGCAAGGGGCTCCTGAAATCCGCGGGCGAGGGCACGCCCTCGGTGGCGGCCTTCGGCCGCGATCTCGTGGACTCGGAGAAGATCGGGCCCGCCGTGTTCCTCCTCGAGGCGGCCAAGGCCGTGGACGACCCGAGGGCGGACGCGCTCGCGCGCGCCCTGGACCAACTCTCGCAGCGCCAGCCGTCCCTCGCGGCCTGGGGAGGCTGGGACCCCGCCCTCGATCCGCTCTTCAACCTGCGGCAGAAGACCGCGCACGTCTCGAGCACGCCCGTGGTGACCTTCCTGATCCCGGAGCACGCGCGGGACACGGTGCGGACCTATCTCGCGAACTCGGGGTCCATCGGCGTCCAGGCGGTCCTCAAGACCCGGGACGCCGCGAAGACCGGAAGGTTCGTCCCCGCGACGCGTCCGGGCGGCCAGCCGCTTGACGCCCTCATCCTCCTCACGGGCCTCCTCTACCAAGGGGAGCACCTGTCGCCGACGCTCCAACGCGAGGTGCGCGCCCTCGCCGAGACGGCGGTCCAGCGCGGCGAGCTGGGAGACCTCGAGGGCTTCTACGTCGACCTGCTCTCCCTCGGACGCCGTCTTGACTGGACGCAGCTCTGCGAGCTCGTCCGGCGGACCGACAGCGTCCGCACGGTCGGGGAGTACGCGCACCTTTGCCGGGTGGCGCCCGACCAGCTGCCCTTCATCTACTCGGCCGCGATGCTGTCGAACTCCGCCGACCGCGTCGCCGCGTACCTCATCCGCTACGGCAAGTCCGGATCGGAGGACCTGCGCCTCGCGCTCTCCGACGGGCAGGGTGCCGTGAACCTCCTCCTGCAAAGGGCGGTGCCGGTCAACCGCTCGCCGGGGCCTGGCATGGGGGCCGCTGCCGCCCTCGTTCTCGAGCACCCGCGGCTCATGCTCGCCGTAAAGTACGCGGGCTACATCCTCGGGCTCTATCTCCTCCTGCGCGGCCTCGACCTCTGGATCGTGTCGCCCGCGGGCGGGCCCTCGGCGGGCCCGCACCAGCACGTACGCGCCGGCGTCCTCGCCGTCGTGATGTCGGCGCTCCTGATCGTCGCCACCGAGCCCTTTCTGCTTAAGGCCGCCCCTGCGTCGGAATACCGCGTGCACTTGGTGATCCCGATGCTGGCGGCGTCGGCGACCCGAACGGAATCCGCCAAACCCTCAACACCGGTCACTATGGAAACCTCCACACTCGTCTCTATCGGCATATTCGCGGGCCTTCAGGTCGCGATGTACATGGCCTGCCTCCGCAAGATCAGGGAGATCGAAGTCCAGGACGCCTCGCCCCTCCTCAAGCTCCGGCTCATGGAGAACGAGGAGAACCTCTTCGACAGCGGCCTGTACGTCGGGATGATGGGCACGGCCGCGGCCCTCGTCCTGCAGGTGGTCGGCGTCATCGAGCCCAACCTGTTGGCCGCGTACTCGTCCAACCTGTTCGGCATCATCTGCGTCGCCCTGGTCAAGATCCGGCACGTCCGCGGCTTCAAGCGCCGGCTGATCATCGAGGGCCAGAGGCCCGCCGCCGCTCCCGCCGGCCTATGAACAAGACCCTCCTCCTGTTCATTGTCGATTTCCTGTTCCTCAACCTCATCGCGCTCACGCGGTGGGAGCGGGCGGTGCCGTCGCGCCCGGCGCAGCCGCCGGTCAACGAGATCTCGGCGAACACGGTCTCGAAGGAGCAGGACCTGGTCGAGGCGATGAGGCAGTCGCTCGTCGAGGAGCAGCTCTCGCGCCAGGCGCTCGAGCAGAGGCTGACCACGACCGACTCGACGCTCGCCTCCCGCGAGCGCAGCCTCGGCCAGCTCCAGTCGGAGAGCCAGAAGCTCACCGCGCAGCTGGTCGACACGCAGAAGTCGCAGGCCGAGCTCAACCTCAGGTACCAGGCCGAGACGCAGGAGAATTCGCTCACCCGCAGCCAGCTTGCCCAGCTCCAGCGGGAGCTCGAGGACAAGAAGGCCGAGGCGGCGCGCCAGAAGGAGTCGCTCGCCCTGCTGGAGCAGCAGCAGGCCGAGGCAAGGAAGCAGATCGAGAGCCTGAACGTCGCCGTGGCGGTCGGGGCGCACGAGAAGGAGCAGCTGGCCGCAAAGGCCACCGAGCTCGAGGCGCAGGTGCAGACCGAGCGCACGGAGCGCGCCAAGGTCGAGCAGGCGACCAACCAGCTTGCGCAGGGGGTGGGGGCGCTCGCGCAGAACTCGGGCGAGCTCACGAAGGAGATCCGCGACAACCGGCCGATCTCCGCGAACGTGCTCTTCAACGACTTCCTGGCGAACCGCGTCCAGACGACCTTTGCCGCGAGCCGCAAGGGGCTTTTCGGCAACACCACCCGGGACAAGGAGGCGAGGACCGTGTTCACCACGGATGGGAAGCAGGTCTACGCCCTGCTCGAGGTGGAGGACACGCCGTTCTCGCTGCGCGAGATCGGCTCGGACTGGGAGCGGATCTCGGTCCGGTTCGACCGGCCCCCGGACTACCGTTCCACCGGGACGATGGTCGAGTTCCTCCAGGCGGACCCGCGGGTGGTGGTCATCCCCGTCGATCCCCAGCAGGTGGCCGCGCTGGGCGCCAAGGTGTACCCGCTCGCCTCGGATCCCTTCAAGTTTCCCCAGGCGCTCCTGATCAGCGGCGGCGGCAAGGGCTACGGCGAGCTCGGGTTCAAGCTGGACGACGCCCACCATGGCTATTTTCGCGTGGACAACCGCCTGATGAAGCGCCTATTCGGTGACTTTGCGACGTCCAGAGGGGACCTCGTCTTCAGCGAGACCGGCGAGCTGCTCGGCATCATGGTCAACAGCGACTACTGCGTCCTTCTGAGGGACTTCTCGCCCCTGGCGACCATCTATTCCGGGGAGTCAAGGACGGTCCAGCACACGGGGAGCCTGCTGGATTCCCTGTCGGCCCGCGTCCTGCAGATGCCCCTCGAGCTTCAGTAAGGGTGCCTGTGGTCTTGGCTCGGCCGTGCCGGAGCCTATGTTGGACGCTGGGTTGCACACGAACACGGTGTCCTGTTGGGTTATCGGGCAGCCTCAGCTCTTGCCCGCGAGCGAACCTCCCATGCCGCCAAACATCCTCTGGATCGTGACCACGCAGTGGCGGGCGCAGGCGTGCGGGTACACCGGGGACCCGAATGCCCGGACCCCCTTCATGGACGCGCTGGCCGCCGAGGGCGTGGACTTCACGCAGGCCGTGACCCCGCATCCCTTCGGGCCCTTCGCGAGGGCCGCCCTGCTCACGGGCGTGGAATCGCCTCAGAACGGGGTGCGCGGCTACTTCGACCCGCTCCCTCCGGGGAGCCGGACGATCGCGCACGTGATGAAGGAGCGCTCCTACCGGACGGCCTTCTTCGGAAAATGGCACCTCTCCGCGCGGGACCCCAAGGCCATGCTGACCGGCGACGAGCACGCGCGGGCGGTCGTCGAGCCCCAGTACCGGGGGGGATTCGATTTCTGGGAGGGTTTCGAGAGCGGGTTTCTTCTCAACGACCCCTGGCTCCACGGGACGCACCTCCCGGAGCCCGTCCGCTTCGAGGGCTACCAGAGCGACGTCGTGTGCGCCCGGGCGCGCGAGAGCCTCCTGGCGTGCGCGCGGCCGTGGTTCGCTCTCGTCAGCCTCGAGCCGCCGCATCCGCCCTACGGCGCGCCCGCCTCCGGGGTGCGCGCCCGGCCCCCCGGCGGGCTCGTCCTTCGCGGCAACGTGCCCCTGGGCGGCGCCGAGGAGGCGAGGTGCCGGGCGGACCTTTCGGGGTACTACGCCCACGTGGAGGCGACCGACCGCGCCATCGGCGGCCTCGTCGGCGCCCTGCCTCGGGACACGATCGTCGCCGTCATGTCGGTCCACGGCGACATGCACGGCTCCCACGGGCTCTTCCGCAAGGGCTGGCCCCACGAGGAGAGCGTGCGCGTGCCTCTGCTCGTGCGGATTCCCGGGGCGGCCGGCAGGGACGACCGGCCCGTCTCGCTCCTCGACCTTCCACGGATGACGGCGGGATGGGCCGAGGGCGCGGCCGCGCTGCCGCGCACCGGCGCCGAGGCAGCGCGCATTTCGATGCCCTCGGTCGTGCGGCTGCCCGACCAGTGCGACCGCACCTGGGCCGGCGTGCGCACCCGCGCCCGCAAGCTCGTGCTGAATGCCGACGGCTCGCCGTGGCTCTTCTTCGACCTCGAGCGGGATCCCCTCGAGCTCACGAACCTCGCCGCCGAGCCGGCGCGCGCCGGTGAAATCGCCGCGCTTGCGGCCTCGGTCAGCCGGTGACGGTCGGCGCGACCTTGCTCTTGGAGAACTGGCGCCGGATTGCGGCGACGATCTCGTGCATCTTCACGGGCTTTGAGATGTAGTCGTCCATCCCCGCGTCGAGGCAAATCTCGCGGTCGCCCTGCATCGCGTTGGCCGTCAGCGCGATGATCTTCGGCTGGCGGTCCGCGGGCACCGTCCTGCGGATCCTGCGGCTCGCCTCGAGCCCGTCCATCTCGGGCATCTGGAGGTCCATGAGCACCAGGTCGTAGTTTCGGTTCTGGAACGCCTGCAGCACCTCGAGGCCGTTGCCGACGGCGTCGGCGTTGTAGCCCATCCGCTCGAGGAACCGCAGCGCCACCTTCTGGTTGACCGCGTTGTCCTCGGCCAGCAGCACCGTCAGGGGGATCTCCTCGGCGATCGGGCGGTCCTCGTGCCGGGTCTGGACCACGATCCCGCCGCTGCCGCTCCGGTTGCCGAGGAGCGAGAGGGCCTGGAGGAACGACACCGTCTTGATCGGCTTCGAGACCGTCGCGTACGGGAACCCGTCCTTCGGAGCCGGCGGGGGCGTCTGGCCGAGGCGGAAGAGGACGATCCTCGGGCTCTTGATCTCCGTCGTCAGGTCGAGCGCTCGCTGGCTCTCGAACTCGGGCAGGTCGAGGATCACGATCGCCGGCGGGTTCGGCAGGTTCGAGGCGATCTCCACGGCGGACTCCGGATCGTTGGCGAACACGCAGGTCGCGCCGAGCGAGTCGAACAGCGTGCGCAGGCGCGCGCGCGTGATCGGGTTGTCCTCGATGCAGAGCGCCATCTCGCCCTTGAGATCGAGGCCGGCGAAGGGCGGGGCGGTCACCTCCGCCGGGCGCTGCGCCGCGTCCGTCATGATGGCGATCGTGAAGGTCGAGCCCTTGCCGAGCGTGCTCTCGACGCGGATGTCGCCGTTCATCAGCTGGCACAGCCTCTGGCAGATCGCCAGGCCGAGGCCCGTGCCGCCGTACTTGCGCGTCGTCGACGAATCCACCTGGCTGAACGCCTTGAAGAGCCGGTCGATCCGGTCGGGCGGGATGCCGATTCCCGTGTCCTGGACCGTGATCTCAAGGCGCATTCGGCCCGCCGGCGTCGCCCGGACCGAGGCGTCGAGCGGGATCCTGCGGACCTGGATGGAGATGCTGCCCGCCGGCGTGAACTTTATGGCGTTGTTGACCAGGTTCACGATGATCTGGCGCAGGCGCGTGACGTCGCCCACGATCCACGGCGGGACGTCGGGCTCGACATGGTAGCCGATCTCGAGCCGCTTGGCGGCCGCCGTGGGCGCGAACAGGTCGAGCGCCTCCTCGACGCACAGCGCCAGCTCGAACGGCGCCTTCTCGAGCTCCATCTTCCCCGACTCGATCTTGGAGAAGTCGAGGATGTCGTTGATGATCGTCAGCAGGGCCTCGCCGGAGGTGCGGATGGTGTTGACGAAGTCCCGTTGCTCACTCGTGAGCGGGGTCTCCATGAGGATGCTCGTCATCCCGATCACCCCGTTCATCGGCGTGCGGATCTCGTGCGACATCGACGCCAGGAACTCGCTCTTCGCGCGCGACGCGAAGTCGGCCTCGGCCTTCGCCCGCCGCAGCTGGTTCTCGGTCTCGACCCGGGAGGTGATGTCGTTCTCGATGGCGATGAAGTTCTCCACCTCGCCCGCCTGGTTGCGGACGACCTGCACCTCCATGTGCAGGTAGTACTTCCGGCCGGACTTCGAGTACTGGACGATCTCCGTGTTCGTGCCGATGCCCTTGGCGATCTCGTCGCGGATCAGGTCCGCCTGCGCCTCGTCGGTGTCGGGGCCGCTCAGGAGGCGCCCCGGGTCCTTCCCCACGACCTCGGCGAGCGTGTACTCCATGACCCTGCAGAAGGCGCTGTTCACCCACTCGATCCTCCCGTCCGCGGAGCCAATGATGACGAGGTTGTCCGTCTTCGACGCGACGAGCGACAGCTTGCGCGCCTCGGCCTGGCTCTCCCTAAGGGCCTGCTCCGACTCGCGCCGGATGGTGATGTCCTGGACGGTGCCGATGATCCGCGTGGGCCGGCCGTTCGGGCCCGCGAGGACCGACTTCGACCGCACGTAGACCCAGCGCCAGTCCCCATTGCGCGCGCGGACGCGGTATTCCGGGTCGATGAACGAGGCGATGCCGTTCAGCTGGGACTCGGTCCGCTTCCGGTACATGGGAAGGTCCTCGGGGTGGATGAGGGACTGCCACACCTCGAGGGTCGACGGCATGCGCGCATGCTCGTAGCCGAGGAGGCTCCAGAGGCCGGGGCTGTAGTAGACGTGTCCCTTCGGGACGTTCCATTCGAGGATCCCGATCTGGGTGGAGTCCAGCGCGAGCCTGAGTCGCTCGTCGGAAACCTTGAGCCTGGCCTCGATCCTGCGCCTCTCCTCGTTCTCCGCCACCAGCCTCTTGTTGGACAGCTCGGACAGATACTGGCCCGAGCGCGCGCGCCGCGCGAAGTGCAGGATGAAGCCGAGCAGCAGCGTGATCGCAAGGCCGCCGCCGAGCGCCATCTCGGGCAGGTACCGCTTGTCCGCCCTGATGAGGTCGGGGGTGGGCGTGAGGCGCAGCTTGACGCGCTGGCCGAAGAGGCTCGCCAGCGTCTCCTCGCTCGGCTGCAGCTTGCCCTCGCTGTCCGTCAGCGCCGAGTTGTACACCTGGGTGCCCGCGACGGTGACCGCGAAGGTGTAGTGGCCGGCGAGCTTGAGCTGCTTGTAGACCGCCGCGAAGAACCGGGCGTCGAGGTACTCCACGGCCACGAAGTGGCTGGGGCTCCCGTTCCTGCCGATGGGCGAGTAGATCACGAAGCCCGGGCTCCTCTTTCCGCCGGCATCAACGAACGTGGAGATCTCCGGGGCATTCTTGGCGCGCGCCGCCTCAATGGCCTCGCGCCTCCTGGGATCCGAGGCGTGGTCGTACCCGAGCGCCCCGAGGTTGTCCTGGGTCGGGTAGATCCACCGGGTCAACCGCTTGGCGCCGACGGCGTCGATCAGGGAGATCGACTGGCAGCCAAGGTCCCTCGAGTCGTCGTACAGCGAGGCGGCGTCCGACTGCCACGCCCCGATGTTCGCGTCGGGGTTGTCGGTCCCGTTGCGGGCAAGCCGGTCGACGAGGTTGGTCTGCTGGTCGACCGAGGACTTGATCAACGACGCGATCTGGTCGATCTCGCTGTAGGTCTTCGCCTCCAGGTACGCCGTTTCCCGCTCCTGGAGCCCGATCCAGAAGATCAGGGTGAGGGTGAGGCTGCCGATCACCGCGGGCATGGGCAGCCACGCGGGCGGCCCGCCCTCCTCCTTCATGCTGGCCCGCCAGGCGAGCACCAGAAGCGCGGCGCCGGCGAGGAGCAGCCCGGCGGCGGTCACCGCCGACGTCGCCGTGTTCGTGCCCCAGTTGTAGACCGCGGCAAGGTCGAACGCGTAGCCGAGCAGGGTCGAGAACCCGACCGAGGCGAGCACGGACCCGGCCACCGCTTCGGCGAAGAGCCGCTCGCGCGCCCGCCTTTCCCAGATCTTCCAGAAGACCGTCAGGCCCGCAGCCAGGACGCAGCCCGCCGCCACGATGGAGCCCCTGCCGGGCTGGCTCGTGTCGATGAAGAGGGCGTCGCGCACGAAGAGCTCGTCGACCTTGAGGTCGACCCCGGAGAACCCCTCGAACGCCGTCAGGGCGCCGATCGCCGCCGGCACCAACCCCGCCCAGGCGGCCCGCCTGGAGCCGAGTTCGCGCCCGAGGAGGGCGATCCCGATCGCCAGGAAGCAGAGCCCCTCGTTGAACATGACCGGGGCCTTGTGCTCGATCGGCATGACCAGCCGGTCGATGTGCAGCAGCCAGCCCAGCGGCGTCGTGAGGCCGATCAAAATAAGGCCCACCGCTAGCGCGAGCGACACCCTCTCTGTCCAGGTTCGCCGGGGCAATGTGTTGACGTGATCCATGCGGCCCGGGTGAATTAAGCGTTTCGACCTAGCCGGGGCAATGTGTTTCGGATCACGGACGTTACGCAATAATGCGGTGCGCCCCGGCCCCCGCAGCCCCTTTTAACCCGCTGTCATGGCGGGGGATTGGCCAGCGGGGTCGGAGGGGTCGACTTGTCCGGCACGCCGAGCTTCTCGTCGCCTTCGCGCAGGAGGTTGAGGGGGCTGTAGGCGAGCCGCCAGGAGGGTTTGTCGATGCTTCCGGTCAGCCTCACGCGGAAGACGGCGGAGATCGGGGCGGAGATCGCGTTGATGATCTGCAGCAGGGACTTGCTCTCCATGAACGGGTAGATCGTGGCCGAGAAATCGAGCTTGCGCCGCTCGATCGCATACGTGCCCTTGGCCTGAATCGCCGAGTTGGCGCCGATGACGCTCAGTTCGGGGAAGTCGAGCGAGGCGTTCTCGATCTTGAACGAGGCCCGGGCCTGCGTGAACCGCAGCTCGGGAAACTTGAGGACCTTTGACAGGCCCCCAAGGAGCGAGAGCTCGCCCAGGTTCCCGCCCTGGACCTGGACGTTGCCTTCACCCACGAAGGTGGCGAGTTCCCCGGGGCGACCCTGGGCGGAGGCGTTGAGGTCGAGCCGCACCCCCGACTTGTCCTTGGCAAACGTCTCGAGCGCGGTGGAGCTCCCCTTGGCCCGCCCCACGACGTAGCCCTCGGCGGCCTCGGCGGCCTGGCCCAGGCTCGCACCCGTCAGCGACGCCTTAAACCGCATGCGCCGGTCGGCGCCCGTCCCGGTCACATGGGCGGTGCCGGAAACGGACCCGCCGGCAAAGCCCGCGTCGACATCGGCGATGTCGATCTCGTCGTCGGCGACGTCCAGCTTGAACGACCCCCGGTCGAACGCGACCCCGTGGACGCGGAAGGAGGAGTCCGCGCGGACGTCGGCGTGGAGGGACTTGTGCGGGGCGCCCTCGGCCGCGGGTCCGTCGAAATGGCCGCGAAGCGCGATGGCGGGCGGCTTGTCGAACGCGAACGCGGCGACCGCCGCCGCGCCGGCGCCGGGGAGCATCGAGGCGAGCGGCACCGGGTCTATCGTCGCCGCCGCGTCGATGTCGAAGCCGGTCCACGCGCCGGTCGTGGGCTCGGTCGCCAGCCTGAACGAGCCCTCGGCGCTCCCGCCGCCCTTGATGAGCTCGACCTCGAGGCCGTCGCACGCCGCCTGGTCGACGTACAGCAGCGTGCGGACCGAGTCGAAGGGCACGCCCCTGAGCACGGGGTCCTTCGCGTCCGCGTACCCGTACACCGCAAAGGCCCTGGCGTGCACGTACCGGCCGCGCACGTCGATCGTCGCATCCGGCGGCCGGGTGGGGAAGTCGAAGTGCTTGAAGATGCCGTTCCACCAGTCGCCGAGGAACCACGCCGAGATGTCGAGCGGCCTGAGCCTGCCGGAGAGCAGGTACCGGAACTCCCTCGTCGAGAAGTTCTGCTCGTAGGAGCCCTGTGCGAAGTTGTCGCCGCTGACGGCCGTCGCCTCGCGCGCCGCGAAGCGGGTCCCGTCAAAGGTCACCACCCCGCGCGCCCCGTCGAACTTGACATGGTAGGCGACGAAGTCGTGGGTGTCCACGCGCGCCGAGGCGTCCCCGAACTTCCAGCCCGGCAGGAGGCGGACCCGCCCGGAGGCTGCGACGGGCTCGTGCAGGTCGACAAAGCGCCGGACATCGACGCCGGTGTGGCCCGAGATGGAGCCGAGCACGTCGGGAGCGAGGGAACCCTCGAAGGCAAGGTCGGCGGCCTTGGACGCCAGGTCGACGCTGCCCCAGGCCCACATCGGGCGGCCGAAGAGAAACGCGGAGGCCTCGACACGGCCGGCGCGCCCGCTCCCGGGGGTGAGGGTTGCCAGCGGCGCGGCGACCGCGTCGGCCGCAAACGAGGCGGAACCTGCCGAGAGCTCGAAGAGCCTCGGGCTGAACGTCATCGTGTCGACCTTGAGGATCCCCCGCACCCGGGCGCGCAGGCCGAGGATGGCGAGCTTCGGGCCTATGCGCAGGCTCTCGGCGGTGGCCACCGCCGAGGTCATCAGGGGCGCGCTGCCGAGCAGCGGGAACCGGCACCCTGCGCGGATCCCCCGGGCCTCGACCGCCATGGGGGCGGCCATGCTCAGGCCCTCCGCGGAGAGTTCCGCGTTCACAATCGCCCCCCTCGTGTCGGAGGGCGTCAGGAGCGCCGTCACGACGGCGCGGTCCAGGCCGGCCAACCCCACCTCCGCCCGGGCGAACTCCCGGCTGAGGGCCACGTAGTTCTTCGCCACGAACTCAGGAAGCGGGAGGGAGGTGGCCTGCGCCCCGTTGCGGGCTACGGTGCCCGCGTTGATCCGCCCGTGCGCCGAGACGCACACCTCCCCGAGGCGGCAGTTCAGGTAGTCGACCGAGAACTCGTCGCCCCTCGAGGTGATCGAGAATCCCGCGTCCAGGTCTTGGACGACCTTCTCGGCGCGGCCCGAGGCCGAGAGCATGGCCGGGATGAAGAGGTTCGCCCCCGTGGCGCGGATCTCCCTCGCCTCGAAGCGCCGCTCGAGGAGCGCCAGCGGGTCCAGCCGGATGTAGATCGCGTCGGCCGTCACGATCGGTTCGTTGAACGACGCCAGTTTGAAGCGTGCCTTCTGCAGGAGGACGCGCCCGGATGGGTCGAACGTTGCGCGCCCGAACCTCACGCTCACCCCGGACTCCGCGAGGTGGTTCTCGATCGCGCGAAGCAGGAACCGCGGGATCTGCAGCTCGTTCACGGACGCGATGTAGAGCTGGAAGGCGAACAGCAGGAGGAGCGCGAGCCACGCCGACCACACGGCGATCGTGACGAGGCAGGTGGCGCACACGCGGGCGCCCGCCAGCCAGGGCCTTAGGATTCCGGCGCGCATCCAGTCAGGGCTGCGTCAGCCGGAAGAGCGCGTCGAGCAGCGGCTGCTCGACCGTGAAGACCGCCCCGAAGTCCTTCGAACCCGCCAGCTGCTCGGAGCCGCCGGTGCGCTCCGCGAACCAGAGGGTCATGGTGTTCACCTGCCAGGCGCCGGCCCCCCCGGGAAGCGAGACCGAGGCGTCCAACCGGTACTTCCACGAGCGCACCTCTCCCGCCGCGAACACCTTGTCCGGGAAGCCCTCCTGCACGAAGCTTGCCGCGCGAAGGGTGCGCAGCTGGGAGAGGAGGGTTGTGATCGCCTCCCGGCGCGTGGCACTCTCCTGCGCGAGGGCCGCGTCCCATGCCTCGCCGTCCGCGAGCTTGCGCGAGTAGATGACCGAGCCGTCGGCCGCGCTGGTCAAGGTCAGCGACGTGATGCGGGCCGACGCGGGAAGGGAGCTGAGCAGGCGCTCGCGCCAGGCCAGCGGCGAGGCGCTCGTGTCCTTCAGGATGTCGGGCTCCACGGCGTAGACGGTCGGCAGTCCGGCGATCCGGGCGTAGGCGACATTCTCGCGCCTGGTCGGCAGTCCGATCTGGAGGGTCACCTGCGTCGGGGGCGCGGTCCCGAGGGTCAGCGTGACCTCGCGCTCGGGCCGGTTGAAGCCCCAGTCCTCGATGTCGGCGTTCGTGGGCGCGTCGCTCTGGAAGCGGAGCGCGCTCAGGGTCTCCAGCTGGTCGAGCAGCCGCTGCACGGCCGCCGAGTCCGCCGTCAGGGCCTGGGACGCCTGGGCGCCCCCCCGGCGGATGATCTGCCAGTCCGCTCCGTGGCCCGTCGCCGCGGACTCGAGGCGCTGGAGCGCGAGCTCGGGCTGGTTGAGCGCCGAGAGGGCGACCGACGTGACGGTGGCCGCGTCGAAGTCCAGGATGTGGCGGTCCCTCAGGTCATCGGCGGCGTTCTTCAGGGTCTCCATGAGCGCCGCCGGGATCGAGACCGCGAAGATGGCGCGGCGGTCCTCCAGCTGCGCGAGGTAGTCGTCGTCGCCGCCCGCGCGGGCGCCGACGTAGAGGGTCTCGTGGCGGTTGTTGCCCTCGATCGTCACGCGCAGGAGCGGCGCGGCCGAGGGCGTCGTTGCCGGCGGGTTCTGCAGGACGAAGGACTTTATCCGGAGCGCGTCGAGCGCGTTGATGGCGAGCTCGGTCGCGTTCTTGCCCGCCCTTGCGTTGACCGGAGTGCGGAACAGCCAGCGGCCGCTCTGGCGGTCGCGGTCCAGCCTGACCCTCACGCTCGACGGCGCCGCGGTCTGGAGGTTGAGCGACTGGGCCTCGAAGACCTGGATCGTGAAGATCAAGTCGGAGCGCAGCTGGTCGAAGGGCACGGACAGGCTGTCCGCCAGGGACCGGTTGACGACGTGGATCTTCTCCCCGTCCGACGAGAGGAGGTAGAGGTGGTCGCCGACCTTCGTCGTGTCGCCGATCCGCAGGACCGTCGGCTGCCCGGCCGCGGCGCCCGAGGACCCCTCGTCGCCGGCGGTGAAGGAGAGTGTCAGACGGGGCTGGTCCAGCCCGTAGTCCGCAAGCCTCTGGCCGTTCTTCTCAAGGTCGCGGGTGCTGAAGCTCGTCTCGTGCTCCAGGAACTGGAGCTCGTTCAGGATGCGGCTGACGGCGTTGGGGTTCGCGGGCCACTCGACGGGCCGCGTCAGGAACCAGGCGTCGCCCCGGCGCTCGAGGCTGAAGCTCGAGCCGGGCGCCGCCCCCGTGACCTCGAGGCGCCGGATGTTCGAGGCCTCCGGCCCGAGGACCCTGCGCCGGGCCTCCTGGGAGGCCCGCTCGATCCGCCAGTCCCGCTCGAAGTAGAAGATGAAGAAGAACAGCGCGACGTTCAGGAACAAGAGGACGAGTGTGACTTTGGAGCGCATTTCGGGGTGTCGGGAATGGGTCGGCCGGCGTCTAGGTCCGCCGGGCCCAGTATACGGCGATGCCGAGCAGCGCGGCAATGCCGGGAAGCGCGAGCATCAGGGTGTAGCGCAGGCGGGCGAGCTCGCCCGCGCTGAGCGAGAGCGAGAAGCGCTCGATCGGGCGGGAGGGGACGTTGAGCGCCACGTCGCGCCCCACCGTCCAGTTCACCGCGTCCAGGAAGAACTCCTCGGCGCCCGTGTTCGTTATCCGCGCGTTGGAGATCATGTCGCCCGTCCCGACGACGACCAGCTTCCCGCCCGGGATGCTGGAGGGAAGGTCGCCCCGGACCGGGACGCGCTCCGAGGCGACGGCGACGCCCAGGCGGTTCGGGGGGTCCATCTGGGGCATGCCCTTGATGTCGACCCCGGGGGTGAAGGTCGTCTGGATGCCGCGCTGGGCGTACCCGACCTCGCCCCACGCCGACGTCGAGGTCGCCGCAAGCGTCACGACCGTGAGCCCGGCGGCGGTGGGGCGCACCGGCAGCGGCCTTACGCTGCGCGCCAGCCCGATCCGGAGCTCCTTCTTGTAGTCGACGAGGATCTGGGTGATCGGGTGCGGCGTGTAGGCCCGGATGATGAGATCGCCGTCCTCCGTCAGGCTGTCGGAGGCCAGGTCGAGGATCATGTCGTCGTCGACCAGGACGCCCCAGTCGTCGATCATCAGGTCGTTGAGCCCGGGGTGGGAGTTTGGCGCGAGGAAGAGGATCAACCGGCCCGCACCGGCCCCCAGGTACTGGCGGAGCAGCTCCTGGTCGTAGGCGTTGAACGGGTCCTGCGGGGCGACGCTCACGAGGAGGGCCGCGTCGGGGGGGATCTTGCGCGCCGTGACGATGTCGAGCGTCTCGACGTCATAGTTGCGCAGGCGCAGCTGGTCGCGGGCCATTGAGAGCCCCCGGGCGGGGTCGACGTCGTCCGGGCGCAGCTCCCCGTGGCCCACGAGGAAGTAGATCTTCTTCCGGTCGGGGTTCGAGACGTCGAGGATCGCGGCTGTAACCGCCTGTTCGCCGATGAAGTCCTTCACGGTCTTGTTCTCGACCCGGTACAGGTTGGAGGGCGTGAGGACGCGCCTCTTGTCGCCGCAGAGGAGCAGCACCATGCCGGGGTCCTGGATCCCGTACTTCTCGGTCTTCCTGCGGTCCTGGTAGAGGTCGACGTACTCGACCGTGACCCGTCCCGCGGGATTGGCCTCGGTCGCGTAGACGTACTCCCTCAGGAGCCCCTTGACCTGCGGGTCGTCCGCCTGCTCGCCGTTCGAGGTGACGACGATGTGCACGGGCAGCGACAGCTCATGGAGGTAGGCGAGGGACTCGGCGGTGAGCGAGAACCGCCGGTAGCGGGTGAGGTCGTACCGCCACGAATGGCTGCGGGCCAGGAAGTTCAGGCCGCCGACGAACGTCAGGAACAGCACGGCCTGGAGAACCAGGTTCAAGGTTCGGATCCATCGGGCTGCTCTGAAGCTGTCGATCACGGGGGCGTGGGGTCCGGTGGCTAGCTGTGAAGCAGCTTCGCCTCGACGGAGAGGATGCTGAAGATGAGCGCGAGCACCGTGCCGCTCAGGTAGAAGAGCAGCTCGCGCATGTCCACGATGCCCCGGGTGAAGTCCTCGCGGTGCTGGGCGACCTGGGCATAGGCCACCGCCTCCTTGAGGGGCAGCAGGGCCTCGCGGTCGAGCCACGGCGCGCTGGCGAGGTACTGGCCCCCGAGGATGATCCCCACGAGGATCACCACGCAGATGATCCCCGCGACCGACTGGTTGCGCGAGAGCGAGCTCGCGAACACCCCGATCGCGATGAAGAACAGGCCGGAGACCGTGATGAAGAGATAGCCGCCGAAGATGGGGCCGGGGTCTATCAGGTGGGCGTCTCCCGCGAACCGCCGCAGGATGTAGAAGAACCCCGATGAGGACGCCCAGAAGAGCAGGTACAGGAGGTACGCGGCGGCGTACTTCCCGAGCACCACCTCCACCGTGGTGACCGGGGAGGTGAGGAGGGTCTCAATCGTGCCGAGGCGGCGCTCCTCCGCCAGGCACTTCATGGTGAGCAGCGGAACCATGAAGATCACCGGGAACCAGTAGTAGTTGAAGAAGACGGACGCGGGCGAGACGTCCTGGGGCGCCGTGCTGTACTGCTCGAGGATGGTCGTGAAGGTGAAGCCCATCAGCAGGAAGAAGGCGACGGCGGCGATGTAGGTGCTCGGGCTGACGAGCAGCATGCGGACCTCGTGTCCAAGGATCGTGAGAAAATGCCTCATTTGGGTGCGCCCTTTGTCGAGGGGTCCTCGGCGACGGCGTCCCAGCTGCGGCGCGTCGCCGCGAGGAACACGTCCTCAAGGGTGGGGTGCTCGCGGCTGAGCGCCCGGACGCGCAACCCCTCGGAGAGGCAGGCCCTGAGGATCGCCTCCCCGGCGTCCTCGAGGTTGAGGGTCGTCAGCCGGATCGTGCGGAAGCCCTGGGCGTCGGCGGGGCCCTCCGAGGCGACGGACAGGCCCGGGTCGATCGACCCGAGCAGGAACGGGAGCGACCCCAGGTCGCCCGCGGCCTCGATCTCGTAGGCCGACTTCCCGAGCACCTCGCGGCGGAGGTCGGCCGGCGTCCCCTGGGCCACGATCCGGCCCTGGTTGATGATCAGGACCCGGTCGCAGGTCATCTCGATCTCGGGCAGGATGTGGCTCGAGATCAGGACGGTCATGCGCCCGCGCAGGCTGGCGATCAGGTCCCTGACGATGAGGATCTGGTGCGGGTCGAGCCCGATCGTCGGCTCGTCCATGATGATCACGGGGGGCTCCGCGAGGACCGACTCGGCGATGCCGACGCGCTGGCGGAACCCCTTGGAGAGCTTGCCGATGATCTTGTGGCGGACGCGCTTCAGGTCGCACAGCTCGAGGACCTCGTCGATCCTCGACCCGAGCTTGCGCCGCGGGACCTCCTTGAGCCGGCCGCGGAAGTACAGGTACTCGCTCACGCGCATCTCGTCGGGAAGCGGGTTGTTCTCCGGCATGTAGCCCACGCGCCGCTTGACCGCGTCGGCCTCCGTCGCGACCGGGAACCCGCAGATCGAGACCTGCCCGGAGGTCGCCGGAAGGTAGCCGGTGAGGATGCGCATCGTGGTTGACTTGCCCGCGCCGTTCGGCCCCAGGAACCCGATGATCTCGCCTCGGGGCACGGTGAAGCTGATGTCGTTGACCGCCATCACGCCCGCGTAGGTCTTCACCAGGTGGGACACCTCGATCGCCTGCTCTGTGGGGGTTGGGGCCATGCCTGTGGGGGAGCGCTGCGGCGGCCTCAGCCGCCCTTCTCGACCGTCACCTCTCCCGCCCGGAACCCCCGCGTCCGCCCGTGGTCGTCGCGCAGGAGCAGCGAGCCCACGTCGTCGACTCCCAGGACCCGGCCCCGCCGCCTTCGGCCGCCCTGCACGAGGGTCACCTCGCGGCCCCGCAGGACGTCGTGCTTGTTCCAGAGCTCGGCGAAGGTGTCGATGTGCTCGCCCTCGATGAAGCGCTCGTAGGCCAGGAGCACGCGCCCGATGAGGGCGGCGGTGAGGCGGTTCAGGTCGACCGGGGCTCCCGCGATTTCCGAGAGCGAGACGGCCCGCCGGCCGAGGTCCGAAGGCCAGGCGGAGGAGGGGCTGTTCACGTTCAGGCCCAGGCCGAAGACCAGGTCCTGGATCTGGTCGGAGTCGACGCGCGCCTCGGTCAGCATCCCGCCGGCCTTCCTCCCGTCGAAGACGATGTCGTTAGGCCACTTGATGCGGGGCGCGACGGGCAGGAACTTGGACACGAGCTCGCAGACCGTCACCCCCATCCAGAGCGTGAAGGTCTGCATCCGCTCGGGCGCGATCCTGGGCCGGAACGCGAAGCTCGAGTAGAGGTTGCCGTTCGCCTCGCTGTGCCACACCCGGCCGAACCGGCCGCGGCCGCGGCTCTGACGGCGCGCCAGCACGGCGAACGGCGTGGCGCGCCCCGTCGCGAGCTGGCGCGCGCACTCGTCGTTCGTGCTGTCCACGTCGTCCAGGATCATGAGCGAGAACGCCTTCCGGCGGACCCTGAGCTGGGCCTCCACGAGCGCCGCATGCAGCGTCCTCGGGCGTCCCGACAGCCGGTAGCCGCGCGCCGGCAGCGCCTCGAACTCGAAGCCCTGGGCGCGCAGCTTCTCCATCTGGTGCCAGACGGACACGCGGCTGACGCCGAGCTTGGCAGCGATCGCGCCGCCGGAAACCCAGCCCGGCTCGGCCGCAAGCAGTTCGCGCAGGATCAGTGTCTCGGTCACTTACCCGCGCCCCCCATTGTGCCTCCGCCGGAGATGGGGCCGCCAAAGTAGTTGATGGCGTCATCGGTGCGCATGTAGGTGCTCTGCGTCTGCTCAAGGATGTAGGCCCCCGCCTTCGGGTCCCCGCGCGACATGGCGTGGGCGATGTCGGTGAGCTCGTCGATGTTCTGCTGGCGCTGTTCGTCGAGGTACATCTCGTACGCGACGCCGGAGTTCAGACCGAGGAGGTTGCCGAAGAGGAGGCCCGGGTGGCTCTTGAATGAAAGGTCGATCTGGCCGACGGTCGTGTTGAGGTCGCGCTCCCTGAAGATGGGCGGCCGGGACTCGCGCACGACGTACTTGGGCAGGCGCTTGATCTCGTTCCTTGGCTTGTCGATGTCCCGCAGGTCCTGCGGCTCTGCCGCCGGCGCCGGCGTCGGCGTGGGCGTCGGGGGGCTGTACTTCGCTATCCCCTGCGTGAGCGCGGCGGCGATGCCGGGGGAGACGGAACGGGTGACGCCGTCCGAGTCGGCGGGCTGCGCGGGGGCGAACTCCCTCGGCCTCTGGGCGAGGACGATGCTCGACGCGTCGCTTGTCCCGGCCCCGGAGGCCGGCGAGCTCTCCGCACCCGGGACTGCGGCGGCCGACGGGGAGGTTGCCGCGCTCTGGGCCGAGGCGGCCCCCGCGGCCACCATGAGAGCGAGGAGGAAACTGGGTGCGCGATTCGTCATATCTCTCAGCAGAAACCTACCGCGGGTAATGGTTCCACGCAAACCCTATCCATTGATCGCGCCGTCGGAAAGGGGGCGGAACGGGCCCGGTCCTACGTGCGGACCTGCCCGGTCCCCGTCACGAGCCACTTGTAGCTGCAGAGCTCGCGAAGCCCCATGGGCCCGCGGGCGTGGAGGCGGTCCGTGCTGATCCCGATCTCGGCGCCGAACCCGAACTCGAAGCCGTCGTTGAACCTCGTGCTCGCGTTCCAGAACACGGCGGCGCTGTCCACGCCCGCCATGAACCTCGCGGCGGCCGCGCCGTCGGCCGTCACGATGGCGTCGCTGTGCGCGGACCCGTCGCGGTTGATGACCGCGACCGCCTCGTCGAGCGAGCCCACGATCCGCACCGCGACCACCAGGTCGAGGAACTCCGCCGTGAAATCGGCGGCGGACGCCGGCTCGGTGGCGACGCCCGCGGCCGCGAGGAGCGACGCGGCGGCGGGGTCGCAGCGCAGCGCCACGCCCTTTGCGGCCAGGGCCGCGCCCACCCGGGGCAGGAGGGCCCCGGCGGCGTCCCGGTGCACGAGGAGCTGCTCGGCCGCGTTGCAGACCCCGGGCCTCTGGGTCTTCGCGTTGACGACGATCGCCTCCGCCATGGCCGGCTCGGCGGCCCTGTCCAGGTACACGAAGCAGACGCCCGCGTAGTGCTTGATCACGGGGATCGTGCTGTTCTCGGCGACGAAACGGATGAGCCCCTCGCCGCCGCGCGGGATGATGCAGTGGACGAGCGTGTCGAGCCTGAGCAGCACGTCCAGGGCGGCCCGGTCCGTCGTCGGGATGAGCTGGACCGAGTCGCGGGGGAGCCCCGCGGACGCGAGCGACTCGCCGATGAGGGCGGCCAGCGCCTGGTTCGTCTCGAAGATCTCGCTTCCGCCGCGCAGGATCGCTGCGTTGCCGCTCTTCAGGCACAGGACGGCGCAGTCGACGGTCACGTTGGGGCGCGCCTCGAAGATGACGCCGATGACGCCGATCGGGACCCTCACCTTGCGCAGCCTGAGGCCGTTCGGGCGCGTGGCCTCCTCAAGCACCTCGCCCAGCGGGTCGGGAAGCGCCGCGACCTGCCGGACGGACTCGGCCAGGTGGGCGAGGCGCTCGCCGGTGAGCGTGATCCGGTCGACCTGGGCCGCCGTCAGGCCGCTTGCCTGCGCCGCGCCGAGGTCCCGCCTGTTGGCGGCCGTGAGGGCGTCCCGCGACCGGTCGATCCTAGCCGCGAGGTCCATGAGCGCCGCGTTGCGGGCGGCCGGCGGCGAGACCGCGAGCGCGAGCGAGGCCGCGCGGGCGCGCACGGCGATGTCGGTGACGAGCTTCTTGAGGTCCTCGGCCATGGGAAGCCGTCAGCCTCGCCTAGGCCCGGGCCCTCGGCAAAGGAATTTTGGAGGCACCCAAGAGGGCCTCAGTCGAAGATTTTTCCCCTGCTGAAGCGCCACACCGAGAAGCCCATCACGATCGTGGTAATCAGGGCCAGGTAGCCGAGGGTCGGCAGGAGCTCGGCCAGCGTGGCGTGGGCCCAGAGCACCTGGCTGAAGCCCTCGATGGACCAGTAGACGAGGGTGAGCTTGCTGAATTTCTGGATGATCTCCGGCATGAAGCTCACCGGAAACCATGCGCCTCCGATCGCCGACATGAGGAGGATGGCGAAGGTCGAGAGGCCCCGCGCCGACTCGGCGGTCGGGGAGAGCGCGGCGATCAGCATCCCGAACGACGTGCAGGCGGCCGCCGCGAACACGCAGACGATGACCAGGCGCACCGCCTGGCCGGAGATGTCGATGCCATACAGGAGCTGGCCGGCGAGGAACAGGACCAGGAGCTGGATCAGGCCGAGGCATATCCCGTAGAGGAACTTGCTCCACAGGATGTCGCCCCGGGTGACCGGCCCCGAGAGTACCCGGTCGAAGATGCCGATCTCCTTCTCGGCGAAGAGGCCCGTGGCCGACGCCGTGAGCGCGAAGAGAAGGAACTGGATTGCCCAGCCCCCGACGAGTTGGGTCGCTGCGGGCGACCGGACGTCATTCCCGACGACCTGGATGTTGTCCACCTTGACGATCCTGGTAAGGGCGTCGCGCATGCCGCTGGACGGCGCATCAGGAGCCCCGTCGTCGTTGTCGAGACGGCGCAGGGCGAAGTTGCCATTCTCCATGCGGGCCTTGATGCGGTTCCGGTCGCCCCCGAACGCGTCGGCCACCGCCGAGGCCATGGACGTGTTGAACTGGTCGAACCGCTTGTCCCCGAGATAGGCCTTCGAGCGCGCCTCGAGCGACTGGCCGAGGAGCTCGGGAACATTGGAGAAGAGCGTCTTCTGCAGGAGGCCGTTCACGGTCTCGGATTCGATCTCGTTCCTCGGGTTCGAGTAGATCTTCAGGTGGACGCCGATGTCATCGGTGCGAACCAGGTCCTTTGGGATGATCAGCGCGAACCGGAACTCGTCGGCGCGCATGAGCGGGCGCAAGTCCCCCTCGGCCAGGGGCCGGGTGGTCTTGTCGGGGTTCACGAACTTGGTGAGGATCCTGAAGGACTTCTCCGCCATGAGCGCGTCGATCAGCTTCGCGGCAGCCGGATTGTCGCTCTGGTTCACCACGGCTACGGGGATCCCGGAGGGGCCCGGATCCTTCGAGTTCACATGGAAGATCTGGCCAAACAGGTAGATCATCGCGAACGGAACCATGAACGTGAGGGCGATGGCCGTCCGGTCGCTTAGGAAATGGGCGAAGTCCTTTCTCAGAAGTACGAGGATGGGGTTCATTTATTCGCGGAGGACGCGGCCGGTGAGCTGCAGGAAGAGGGCCTCGAGGGTGGGCCTCTGGCTCGTGAAGAGCCTCGGAGGGAGCCCGTGCTCCTCGGTGAGCGCGTAGAAGGAACTCATCGAGTACCCGGTCCTCGGCCTGAACCGGTGGACGCCGTCCACGGTCGCGACCTCGCCGTTGGCCGCCAGCCGCCCGGAGAGCGCGGACGTCTCCGGCGTCGAGGGGAACCGGACCTCCTCCTCGAAGGGGAGCCGGGCGAGGAGCTCGTCGATCGTGCCGAGCGCAAGGATCTTCCCGTGGTCGATGATGCCTATCCTCGAGCAGAGGCGGGTCGCCTCCTCCATGTAGTGCGTGGAGTAGATGACGGTGAGCCCTCCGCGGTTGAGCTCGAGGAGGTACTCGAATATCGCGTTGCGAGACTGGGGGTCGACGCCGACCGTCGGCTCGTCGCAGAGGAGGAGCTTCGGCCGGTGGAGCAGCGCGGCGGCGAGGTTCAGGCGGCGCTGCATCCCACCCGAGAACGCCAAGACCAGATCCTTCCTTCTGTCGGCGAGCTGCACGGCCTCGAGCGCGTGGTCTACGCGTTCCCTGAGGGCCGCGCCCCGCAGCCCGTAGAGTCCGCCGAAGATCCGCAGGTTGCGCTCGGCGCTCAGGTGTCGGTACAGGGCAATGTGCTGCGGCACGAGGCCCAGCGACCGGCGCGCCTGCGCCGACCCCGCCGCGGCCCCGGCCCCGTCGACGGTCAGGGTCCCTGCGTCCAGCGGGCGAAGGCCGCAGACGAGCGACATGAAGGTGGACTTGCCGGCCCCATTGGGCCCGAGGAGCCCGAAGAACTCGCCCGGGGCGATGTCGAGGGACACGCCGTCAAGGGCGGTGACCGCCCCGAAGCGCTTGACGACGGCCTTTGCGGAGAGAAGGGAGGGCGGGGGGTTCATTTGGGCGCGAGCAGCAGCTGGAGGGCGGCGACATGTTCCGCGAACGCCTGGCGGCCCGCCGGGGTGACGGCGACAAAGGTCTTCGGCCGGCGCGCGACAAATTCCTTGTCGACGGCGATGTAGTCCCGGGCCTCGAGCGTCGAAAGATGCGCGCCGAGGTTGCCGTCGGTGAGGCCGAGATGATCCTTTAGATAGGTGAAGTCCACGCGTTCGCCCTCCAAGAGCTGGCAAAGCGCCGACATGATCTGGAGCCGGGCCGGCTGGTGAATGGTATAATCGAGCTGGCTCATGAAGCGTTACCGCCAAAAATAGCGGACGTAGAATCCGCTGCCCACGAGGACGGCGCCGCAGAGGATCGTCAGGGCCCAGAAGAGCCCGGGGACGAGGAGGAACCCGGCGACGACAAGCGCGGAGACGGCAAGGCCGACCCAGAGCAGGTAGTTGTCGAACCAGATGCCGGCAACGATGTAGAGCTGCATCCAGAGGAGGGTGCTGTACCCGAAGCCCGCCTTGTAGGAGGAGAGGCCGCCAAAGAAGATGGGCCAGACGAGGTAGCCGAACCCGAGAAGGACCGCGCAGACGGTGACAAATCGCTTGTCGATCCGGCTTCGGATCTGCCGGTTCTGGAACATGCCAATCGCGAACGAGGCGATGATCCCGGCCACGCCGACCGCCGTTGCCGCATATTGAAACCGGTGGGCGTCGGCCCAGAACAGGGCCGACATCACGATCCAGACGAGACCCCAGAGCCACAGGAACAAATGGCCCCGGTGGGACCGGATCGCGCCTCGCATCGCAAGCCGCGACGCCTCGATGTCCTGTAGCGCGCGCTGTGCATCCTCCTGAGTAATATTCATGACAGAGTACTCTACTACACAGAGTAATCTGTCAATGTTTTTGTTCGGGATGAACTATAATCTATTGTTCATTAACATTTAATAGAATTACATGTTTCGGGCAAATCCCGAACAAGAGTCATTTCAAGATGCGCCCACGAGCCTCAACCCAAGCCGAGTCGGGTATCAAGGGCCCCAGGTGCCGGACGGTCTCGGAGCCCATCGCCGAGGCGATGGCCCCGCACTGGCCCAGTGGAAGATTCCGCAGGTAGCCGCAGAGGAAGCCGGCCGCCCAGGCGTCCCCTGCACCGTTCGTGTCGACCACGTGGGGTGCGGCAACCGGGGCGATCCGATGGAGCTCGCCGCCCCTGGCGATCCATGCTCCATCGCGCCCCAGCTTCACCGCGGCGGTGACGCCGTGCCCCGCGAGCTCGCGGGCCAGCGCGTCATAGCCGCCCCTGTGCGCGGGGTAGAGCGCCCGGATCTCGTCCTCGTTGGCGAACACGACGTCGATGCCGTGCCCGAATTGCGCGAACATCCAGTCCCTGGCGGCGTTGACGACCTCGAAGGACGACAGGTCGAGGCTTATCGTGCAGCCCGCGGCACGGGCCGCCCCGAGCACGGCCTCGCAGAGTGCCTGGTTGAACACCAGGTAACCCTCGATGTGGGCGTGGCGCACGCCGCGGAAGTCCTCCTGGGAGATCTCCGAGGGCGAGAGGGTCATCGCCGCGCCGAGGTTCGTGCGCATCGTCCTCTGGGCGTCCGGGGTCACGAGTGCGAGGCAGCGCGCGTTGGCCACCGAGCCGTGCTTAAAGCGCGAGACGTCGACCCCCGCCGCTCTGAAGCGCTCGATGTAGTTGCGCGCCACGCGGTCGTTGCCGAGCTTCCCGACGAAGGTCGTCTTCAGGCCGAGGCGGGCGGCGTTGAACGTGGCGTTCGCGGCGGAGCCGCCCGTCGTCGCCTCCGTCGGGGCCCCGAGGAGCGAGAGGATCCGGCCCATCTCCGCGTCGTCCACGAGCACCATGCCGCCCTTCTCGCCGGAGACGTTCTTCAGGAAGGCGTCGGGCACCTGGGCCACGAGGTCCATGATCGGCGAGCCGACCCCGGCAAGTTCGAAATCGGGCGCGTTCGCGCTCATTGCGGGCGTCAGGAGGCGACCACCAGGCTCGTCGCCAGGAGCGGCTCGTCGTCGATCTCGATCAGGATTGAGTACTCGCCGGCGCGCTCGAAGCTCAGGTTGCGTATCTCGTTGATCAGGTTGATCCGGATGAGGGGGCCCTGGGACTCGAAGGGGCGCTCGATCAGGAGCTTGGGGTTGGTGGGGTCGAGCCCCATCGAGATCTTCATCCTGTGGCTGCCCGCCGCGACGTCCGTCAGCGTCATGAACCAGACCATGTGCGGGTGCACGACGGGGAAGCGCTTCGCCATGATGTTCGAGAAGACGCCAAGGATCGTGTGCTTGCCGGAGCCCGGGTCGATGTGCACCCCGTCGCACAGGAGCCACGCGAGGAGCTGGGGCCTGGACTTCACGTTTCGGTCTTCCATCGGGCCGAGTTGGAGGTCGAGGGCCCCGCTCGGCAAATCATTTTGCGTGGGCCGCGGGGCGCGGCCAACCTGGGGCATGTTCGAATCCCTGGCCGAGTATCCCCATTGGTTCGTCGTTGCCTGTGCGGCGGTTGCGGCCGTTGCGGCCCTCTGGCTCCTGGTCCGGCTGCTGAAGGCGGCGCTGTGGATCCTCTTCACGGGGATCGTGCTGTCGGCGGCCCTTGCCGTGGTGTGGCTCCTGCTCAGGTAGGGCGCCCTGCGGCGTTTGAAGAATCTTGCGCGTTTCGGGCGGGGCTTTAAACCCTCTCGGATGAAATACATCTTCGTGACGGGCGGAGTGGTTTCTTCGCTGGGAAAGGGCCTCACCGCGGCGGCGCTGGGTGCGCTGCTTGAGCTGAGGGGCCTGTCCGTCCGGATCCAGAAGTTCGACCCGTACCTCAACGTCGATCCCGGGACCATGAGCCCGTACCAACACGGCGAGGTGTATGTGCTCGAGGATGGGGCCGAGACCGACCTCGACCTGGGCCACTACGAGCGGTTCACGAGCGGGAAGCTCTCGCGGCTCAACAGCCTGAGCTCGGGGCAGATCTACGAAAGCGTGATTCAGAAGGAGCGGCGCGGCGTCTACCTCGGGAAGACCGTGCAGGTGATTCCGCATGTCACGAACGAGATCAAGGAGCGCATTTATGCGGGCGGGAAAAACGTCGACGTCCTCATCACGGAGATCGGCGGCACCACGGGCGACATCGAGGGCCTCCCGTTCCTGGAGGCGATGAGACAGTTCGCCGTCGAGATGAAGCCGAAGGACGTGATCTTCATCCACGTGACGCTCGTTCCGTTCCTGGCCGCGGCCGGGGAGCTCAAGACCAAGCCCACCCAGCAGTCGGTCGCGAAGCTGCGCGAGATCGGCATCCAGCCCCATGTGCTCGTGTGCCGCTGCGACCACCCCCTCGACCTGGACCTGAGGGACAAGCTCTCCATGTTCTGCAACGTCCCGGTCAAGGCGGTCATCGAGTGCCGCGATGTGGACAGCTCGATCTACCAGCTGCCGCTCGCGCTGCACAAGGAGGGCATGGACGAGCTGGTCCTCGACCTCCTGGGCTACTCGATGCCGGCGCCCAAGCGCAACATCTGGGTCGAGATCGTCAGGCGCATCCTCAACCCGAAGCACGAGGTGACGATCGGGGTCGTGGGCAAGTACATCGAGCTCCAGGACGCGTACAAGTCGGTCTACGAGTCGGTGACGCATGCCGGCATCGCGAACACCTGCAGGGTGAACGTGCGCAGGATCGATGCCGAGGACCTTGAGAAGAAGGGCGGGATGGCGCTCCTGAAGGGCCTCGACGGGATCCTGGTGCCGGGCGGGTTCGGCGACCGGGGCACCGAGGGGAAGATCGCCGCGGCTCGCTACGCGAGGGAGCGGAAGGTCCCGTATTTCGGCCTGTGCCTCGGCCTCCAGATTGCGGTGATCGAGATCGCCCGCAACGTCCTGGGGCTCAAGGGGGCGAACAGCACCGAGTTCGACCCGAGATGCGAGGACCCCGTCATCAACATGATGGAGGAGCAGAAGGCGATCACCGACAAGGGGGCGACGATGCGCCTCGGGAGCTACGACTGCGCGGTCGCGCCCGGCACGATCGCCGCGAAGGCCTACGGCAGCGCGATGATCCGCGAGAGGCACCGGCACCGCTACGAGGTGAACAATGCCTACATTGCCCGCCTGAAGGGGGCCCTCACCGTGAGCGGGATCAACCCGACGCGGAACCTGGTCGAGATCATCGAACTCAAGGGACATCCGTGGTTCCTGGCCGTCCAGTTCCATCCCGAGTTCCAGTCGAAGCCGAACCGCGCGCACCCCCTGTTCGCGGCGTTCGTCGCGGCCGCTATCCGGCACCGGCGCGGCCTCGGCAAGGGTGCGGGGAAGGGC
>Ga0265313_10000703_pt1 | contig 34516 bp, 29 predicted proteins | sample 4123metaG_FD_203122 | JGI IMG/M metagenome (GOLD analysis project Ga0265313, IMG submission 203122) | Rhizosphere microbial communities from Carex aquatilis grown in University of Washington, Seatle, WA, United States - 4-1-23 metaG | ecosystem: Host-associated > Plants > Roots > Rhizosphere >... | reverse complement strand
GCGTGGACTACCAGGGTATCTAATCCTGTTTGCTCCCCACGCTTTCGCACCTCAGCGTCAGTATCGGGCCAGTGAGCCGCCTTCGCCACTGGTGTTCTTGCGAATATCTACGAATTTCACCTCTACACTCGCAGTTCCACTCACCTCTCCCGAACTCAAGCTCGCCAGTATCGAAGGCAGTTCTGGAGTTGAGCTCCAGGATTTCACCTCCGACTTAACAAGCCGCCTACGTGCGCTTTACGCCCAGTAATTCCGAGCAACGCTAGCCCCCTTCGTATTACCGCGGCTGCTGGCACGAAGTTAGCCGGGGCTTCTTATGCGGGTACCGTCATTATCTTCCCCGCCGAAAGGACTTTACAACCCTAAGGCCTTCATCATCCACGCGGCATGGCTGGATCAGGCTTGCGCCCATTGTCCAATATTCCCCACTGCTGCCTCCCGTAGGAGTCTGGGCCGTGTCTCAGTCCCAGTGAGGCTGATCATCCTCTCAGACCAGCTACTGATCGTCGCCTTGGTGAGCCGTTACCTCACCAACTAGCTAATCAGACGCGGGCCGCTCCATTGGCGATAAATCTTTCCCCGTAAGGGCTTATCCGGTATTAGCGCAAGTTTCCCTGCGTTATTCCGAACCAAAGGGCACGTTCCCACGTGTTACTCTCCCGTCTGCCGCTGCCGTATTGCTACGGCCGCTCGACTTGCATGTGTTAGGCCTGCCGCCAGCGTTCGCTCTGAGCCAGGATCAAACTCTCAGGTTGGATGAGATTTTTATCCCGGCAGGTCACGTTTGCTCGCTTTGACAAAAGATTGGGATCTCTTGTCATAACTTGACGAGGTCCATTCACTGATCATCTGCACCCCGGGCTTGCGCCCGAAATTCAAACGGTCAGCGATGCACCTTGTTAGAAAACGTGTACCGCCGAAGTCTCTTCCAATGGCTGCCTCTACTTCGGAAAATTGCTTTCCCGCCGAGGAAGCAGCCCGCAAGGACTCCGCCGTCCACGTTTCTCTTTCTTCCGATTCAATTTTCAAACAGCCCGGGATCTCGCGACCCCCTCTCCGGCAAGCCGAAGAGTGTCGAAACTCCGCGCACCCGAGAACTGTCGGATGCCTTGTCACTGATCCAGTGAGGAGCTTCAGAGGCGCGCAATCACGCCGTAAGCGGACGGCGCGCCGAACGCCGTATATAGGGTAGGCCGTCCGGCAAAGTCAACACTTGTTTGGCTTTTCGCGGGGTTTTGGGGACCCTGTGAAAAACCCCAGGGCACACCCGGTAACGGGCTTTAAGAATGCGCCCGACGCACCGCATATAGACCTTGCCGCGCCGCACTCAAGCCATATTCATCGGACGATCTTGCTGGGGTGAATGCGCGATGAACGTCAGGCTTGGGTCTAGGCCTCAGGCCCTGGCTTGGTCGCGCAGGGGCAATCCGGCCGCCTGGCAAGATTGACCCGCCACTGGCCAGTCGGCATCGTGCCGGACGCGATTCTTCGGGGTTGCGGCATTCAAGAGCGCAGAGGGGACGGCGAGCTTGGACCAAGCCAGATCGCGCGGCGCAAACCGGTCGAGGCAGGTTGAAGCGAGCGAGCTCGGCAACGAGCCGCCGCTCTCCGTCGACGGCGGCACCGCCGGTTTCGTCGATCGCCGCCGCGTCTCGGTGCAATGGTTTGCCGGCACCATCCTGACGGCTCTATCCGGCGCGGCACTGATGGGCGGCGCCGTTTTCACGTCGCTCGACGGTGAAACCAATTTCGCGGCGCTGCCGGAGCGCGTCGAGGTCGCGCTGCGCGGTGCGCTCGGCAGCTCGAGTGACCGGTTCGGCGCGGCGCGCAAGAGCGATCGTCTGCCGCAGGCGGAGGAGCCGAACGTCGCGCGTCAGCTGTTCCGCGTCTCGACGACATCCCGCGTTGGCAACCATGAGGTCGTGCGCGTGCGGCCGTTCGTGCGGGTCGCCGGCAACCTGTCGCTCACGGTCTCCGATGTCTCGGCCGGTATCCCGACCTGGAACCCGCAGCGCATGCTTGCGGATAACGCCTCCGACGCGACGCCGGCAACGCCGGCCGCAGAGCGCGATGCCGAAGTCGCCTTCGTCATGCGCGACCTGCCGCCGATGCTCGGCAAGCTCAAGATCGCCGGCGTCACGCCGAACGATGAAGTGCTGGTGCGCGTGCGCGAGGCGGCCGACTGGATGGAGAGGACGGCGCGCAATTTGCCGGCGGGCGCCAATGTCACCGGCATCAAGCTCGCCTACGCGCAGGAATCGAATGCTCCCGATCCCTATGCCGGCTTCGAAGCGCGCATCGTTCCGGAAAACATCACGCTGCTCGCCAAGACCACCAAGGAGACGACCGGCGGCAATGCCTGGAACGAGCGCGTTGTAATCTCGAAGAAGACCGACTCGATCGGTTCGATATTGCGCGAGCTCGGCGCCGCCGCTGAGGACATCAAGGCCATCGGCGGCGTGCTGGGGCCGCGCGGTGCCGACAACACCCTCAAGGAGGGCCTCAAGCTTCGCGTCCTGCTGGCGCCGACCGCGAACGGCACGCGGCTGCAGCCGATCCGGGTCATCATCGCCAACGACGCTTCGGTCGAGGCCGTGGTTGCGCTGTCCGACACCGGCAAATACGTCTCGGTCGACGTCAAGAGCGTCGATACCGAAGTCGCGGACAGTGAAAGCGGCGAAGCGCCGCAGGACGACGGCAGCGGCGTGCGGCTGTATCAAAGCGTTTACGAGACCGCGCGGCGCGACCAGATTCCCGATCCGGTCATCGAAGACCTGATCCGCATCTATTCTTACGACGTCGATTTTCAGCGCAAGGTCCAGCCGGGCGATTCGTTCGAGGTGCTGTACGCCGGCGAGGAGGAAGCCGCCGGGACGGAAAACCGCAATGACGTGATGTTCACCTCGCTCACGGTCGGCGGCGAAACCAAGAAGTTCTACCGCTATCAATCGCCCGACGACGGGCTGGTCGATTATTATGACGAGAGTGGAAAGAGCGCCAAGAAATTCCTGGTCCGCAAGCCGGTGATCGAAGCCATCATGCGCTCGGGCTTCGGGCTGCGCCGCCATCCGATCCTCGGCTATACCAAGATGCATACCGGCGTGGATTGGTCGGCGCCGACCGGCACGCCGATCTACGCCGCCGGCAACGGCATCGTCGAAAAGGCCGGCTGGGAATCCGGCTACGGCAAGTTCGTGTTGCTTCGCCACACCAATGGCTACGAAACCGCCTACGGCCACATGACCGCCTTCGCCAGCGGCATCGACGAAGGCACCCGTGTTCGGCAGGGCCAGGTGATCGGCTTCGTCGGCTCGACCGGCCTGTCGACCGGTTCGCATGTCCACTACGAGATCCGCATTAACGGCCGCTTCGTCGATCCGATGCGCATCAAGTTGCCGCGCGGGCGCGAACTGGACGGCCCGATGCTGGCAACGTTCGACCGCGAGCGTCAGCGCATCGACAATCTGATGACGCGCGCGCCGTTGCGCACGGCGCAAAACTAATCCCGCGACTGGCTCCTTAGGATACGAGCGCGGAAGACCCGCGCTTCGGCGTGCGGACGAAGATTGCCTTGCGTCCCATGATGATGGCCGGCACCGACCAGAATTGCAGCCAGCTGACGTACATGATCAGGTAGGGAACCGGCCAGACGTCGAGCAGGAAACGCCAGAGCGTTAGCCCCCGCCCGGTCGCGCGGTTGGCGACCCACATCATCGCCAAGATCACCGACCACGTCGTCAGCAGGCCGCTATAGACGGTAAGACCCAGCAGCAAGGCGTGCGACGGGTTCAACACCATGGCCGGAATCGCCAGCAGATAGGTTGCCGTGAATACCGTGGCGAAGAACCACTGCAGCAGTGGAGCAATGGCAGCGAATCGCTCCTGCGAGGACAGGCCGTGATCTCCGAACACCCGGGGCAGCATTTGCCAGGACACCTGCCCCATCCCTTTGGCCCATCGCTTCTGCTGCGGAACCCAGCTGCGCAGATCGCGCGGCAGCTCGCCGGCCGCCGTCACCGTGGTGATGACGACGCCGCGCATGCCCTTGAGGCTTGTGTGATAGCTCAACTCCCAATCCTCACTCAGCGTCTCGCCGCGCCAGCCGCCGCCGAGCTCGATCGCCTTTCGCCGCCAAACGCCGCAGGTGCCGTTGAATGGAACCACCTCGCCTGACCAGCTGCGCCGCGCCTGTTCCACCGCGTAGTGGTAGTCGAGCATCAAGGCCTGGGCGCGGGTCAGGATATTGGTGCGCGCATTGAGATGATCGGGCCGGGCCTGCACGAAGGCGAGGTTTGGATCCGACAGCAGCACGGCCATGCAACGGCGCACGAAATCCGGTGGCGATACATAGTCGACGTCGAGAATGACGAAATATTCGTGGCTGGTTTGCTTGAGCGCCGCCTGCAGCGAGCCGGCCTTGAAGCCCTGCCGGTCGTCGCGATGAAACACGGCGACGTCGAAACCTTGTGCCACGGCGCGCGCCGCCGCGGCGCGGGCGATCTCGGTCGTGTCGTCCGTGCTGTCATCGCAAATCTGCACATGCAGCCGGTCTTTCGGCCAATCGAGATTCATCGCATTGGCGATGGCACGCTCGACCATCGCACCCTCGTTGAACGACGGAATCTGCAGCACGACGTGCGGAAGATCGGTTTCCGGCAGCGGATGGGCGAGCTGTTCGTGCTCGCGTGCCAGGCCGGCGCGGCGCAAGCGGACATAGTTGAACAGCTGGCTCAGCCAGGCCAAATTGGCGAACAGCATCAAGACGCAGCCGACCAAAGTCAGCATCAGGAACAAATCGCCGAAGACCTTGCCGATTGTTCCCAAATGCGCCCCGCAACGCTCGATCACTGAATTTCCGCAGCTTGTATCGGCCCGGGCCGTGGAATTCAATGATGCCGCATCATTGGGTCATTTGCGCAACCAGCGGCGCAACCGCGGGCCGAGCGGCACCGCCGCGCAGGCGTCAATCAGGAAATCCCATCGCGTGAAGCCGGCCGCGGCCGGCGCCCAGCGATAGCCGCCCTTCCGGAACAGCGCGTGCATCGCCTTGACGCGCGTAAAGTAAGACGGCGAGGCGTAGATCGCGGCACGCTGCTCCAGAAGCCGGCGTAACGCATCGTAATAGGCGATGCCCTGCGTACACAGCTGCTGCCAAACGGGTGTCAACTCATCATGCAGCCGGCCGAGCAGTTCGCTCCGGTTGCCGGCCGCGCGGGCGGCAGATGCAAGGAACTCTTCGCCACGGGCCACCCGATCGAAATGGGCGCGTTCGTCGGGATAGTAGCCATAAACGCTGTCGTCGTGCTGACGATAGCGCACCAGCGATTGCGGCACATAGACGATGCGGCCAAAAACCGAGGCGAGAAAGAAAAACCAGCGGTCATGCGCGAGCGGCTGGTCCGGCCAATCGACGTCACGTGAGTCGACTTGCAGAGTGGAAAATCGCGTCAGGCTGCGCCGGAATACCTGCATGAAGCCGGGCACCACGAGCCAGGGATGGCGCGTCAACGGTGGAAAAATCCCGATGCCGCCGCCGCCGCGATAGACACGCGCGACCGGGGCGCCGTTTGCGCTGGCCAGCGTTGCGTTGTGGTAGGCCAGCAGCACTTGCGGGTCGTCGAATACCCGCTCCATCACCGCGAGTTTTTCCGCTTCCCAGATATCGTCCTGGTCGCAAAAGGCGACCAACTCCGACTCGCAGTTTCCAGCCGCACGCAAGAAATTGTTACTAAAGCCGACTCGCTTTTCGCCGCGCAGGATCCGCACCGGAAACGGCGCTCGCGCGGCGAATTCGTCCGCAACGTCCAGCGTGCCGTCCTTCGAGCAGTCGTCGGAAATAACCAGCTCGGCCGGCAATCGCGTCTGGGCTGCCAGACTCGCGAGCTGCGCCGCCAGATATTTTTCACCGTTATACGTCGCGAGGGCGATCGAGATGCCGGCCATCAGGAAAAGTCGTCCCCGTCAGATACGCTCGCTACGGAACAGCGTCCGTGCATACACCGTACAGGCATCGACTTGTGCGGGGCAACAGCAGGGCCCGGCCGAAGCCGCGCCCGTGTTTCATTATCATGAATGCCCGCGACGATTACGCCGCCGCGGCCATCTTGCCATTGAAGGATAGCCCGAGCTTGTCGGCCGAAATTTTCACCGTCTCGCCGTCCTTGACGCGGCCGGCGAGGATCATTTCGGACAGCGGGTCCTGCACCGCCTTCTGAATGACGCGCTTGAGCGGGCGCGCACCATAGGCCGGGTCCCAGCCCTTGTCGGCAAGCCAGTCGCGGCCCTTGGCGTCGAGCATGATGGTGATCTTGCGATCGTCGAGCAGCTTCTGCAGCCTGATCATCTGAATATCGACGATCCGGCTCATCTCCGACTTCTTGAGCCGGTGGAACAGGATGATCTCGTCCACGCGGTTGAGGAACTCGGGACGGAAAGCCGAACGCACCACCGTCATGACCTGGTCTCGGACCTTGTCGGTGTCCTCGCCGTCCGGCTGGTTGACCAGGAACTCGGCGCCGAGATTCGACGTCATGACGATGAGCGTGTTCCGGAAATCGACGGTGTGGCCCTGCCCGTCGGTCAGCCGGCCGTCGTCGAGCACCTGCAGCAGGATGTTGAACACATCCGGATGCGCCTTCTCGATCTCATCGAACAGGATGACCTGATAAGGCCGCCGCCGCACCGCTTCGGTGAGCGCGCCGCCCTCGTCGTAGCCGACATAGCCGGGCGGCGCGCCAATCAGCCGCGCCACCGAATGCTTCTCCATGTATTCCGACATGTCGATGCGCAGCAGCGCCGACTCGTCGTCGAACAGGTATTCGGCCAGCGCCTTGGTCAGCTCGGTCTTGCCGACGCCAGTCGGGCCGAGAAACATGAATGAGCCGATCGGCCGGTTAGGGTCCTGCAAGCCGGCGCGGGCGCGCCGCACGGCGGTGGCGACCGCATGAACCGCTTCCTGCTGGCCGATCACGCGCTTGGCCAGTTCGTCCTCCATGCGCAGCAGTTTTTCCTTTTCGCCCTCGAGCATGCGGTCGACCGGAACGCCGGTCCAGCGCGACACGATCTGCGCAACGTGGTCGGCGGTGACCGCCTCCTCCATCATGGCGCCGCGCCTGCCCTCCTGCGCCTCGATGTCCTTGAGCTTCTTTTCAAGCTCCGGAATCCGGCCATAGGCCAATTCGCCGGCGCGCTGGTATTCGCCGCGCCGCTGGGCATTGGCGAGTTCGACGCGCAAGCCGTCGAGCTCGTTCTTCAGCTTCTGGGCGCTGCCGAGCTTTTCCTTCTCGGCTTTCCAGCGGCTGGTGAGGTCGGCCGACTGCTTCTCAAGCGAGGCGAGCTCGCCCTCGAGCGTCTTCAGCCGGTCCCTGGAGCCGGGATCGGTTTCCTTTTTCAGCGCCTCCTGCTCGATCTTGAGCCGCACCACTTCACGATCGATCAGGTCGAGCTCTTCGGGCTTGGAATCGACCTGCATCTTGAGCCGCGCCGCCGCCTCATCGACCAGGTCGATCGCCTTGTCGGGCAGGAAACGGTCGGTGATGTAGCGATTCGACAGCGTGGCGGCGGCGACGATGGCGCCGTCGGTAATGCGCACGCCGTGATGAGCTTCATACTTTTCCTTGAGGCCGCGCAGGATCGAGATGGTATCCTCGACCGTCGGCTCGCTGACGAAGACCGGCTGGAAGCGCCGCGCCAAGGCCGCGTCCTTTTCAACGTGCTTCTTGTACTCATCGAGCGTGGTGGCGCCGATGCAGTGCAATTCACCGCGCGCCAGAGCAGGCTTGAGAAGATTGGACGCATCCATGGCGCCATCGGCCTTGCCGGCGCCGACCAGGGTATGCATCTCGTCGATGAACAGGATGATGTCGCCGGCCGCGCCGGTGACTTCCTGCAATACCGCCTTCAGCCGTTCCTCGAACTCGCCGCGGTATTTGGCGCCGGCGATCAGGGCGCCGAGATCGAGCGCCAAAAGCTTCTTGTCATGCAGGCTCTCCGGCACATCGCCATCGACGATGCGTTTCGCCAGGCCTTCGACGATTGCGGTCTTGCCCACGCCCGGCTCGCCGATCAGCACCGGATTGTTCTTGGTCCGGCGCGACAGCACCTGAATGGTGCGGCGGATCTCCTCGTCGCGGCCGATCACCGGATCGATCTTGCCGTCGCGCGCCGCCTGCGTCAGGTCACGCGAATATTTCTTGAGCGCGTCATAGGCGTTTTCCGCCGACGCGCTGTCGGCGGTGCGGCCCTTGCGCAGCGCATTGATGGCGGTGTTGAGATTCTGCGGCGTGACGCCGGCCTTGGCAAGCAGTCTGCCGGCTTCGCTGTCCTTCTCGAGCGCCAGCGCGAGCAGCAACCGCTCGACCGTGACAAAGCTGTCGCCGGCCTTCTCTCCGGCTTTCTCGGCGGCGTCGAACACGCGCGCCAGCGCCGGGTCGAGATAGACCTGCCCCGACCCCCCGCCGCTGACTTTGGGGCGCTTGTTGAGCGCTGCCTCTACGTCTTTGAGCGCCTGGCGTGAATTGCCGCCGGCGCGGTCGATCAGGCCGGCCGCCAAACCTTCCGGATCATCGAGCAACACTTTCAGCAGATGCTCTGGCGCGAATTGCTGATGGCCTTCGCGCAATGCGAGCGATTGCGCGGATTGAACGAAACCGCGGGCGCGGTCCGTGTATTTTTCGAAATTCATTCATCACTCCTTCGGCCCAATGCGGCGCCGGAATACGAGCCCCCGAAGGCGGCCCGCCGACCGTTTATATGGGCAGAAATTATCACCTTTGAAGGGGGATGGATTGAGGCTGGTCAAGGTTTTGCGACGCGGTTAAGGAGGGCCGATGACAGCACGAACAGCAGCGATCGAGGCCATTTATCGCTATCCGGTGAAGGGACTTTCGGCCCAGGGCTTGCACCGCGTGCGCCTGTCGCCCGGTGCCACCCTTCCCGCGGACCGGCTCTACGCCATCGAAAACGGCCCGTCCGGCTTCGATCCGGCGGCGCCGGCCTATTTCCCGAAGGCATATTTCCTGATGCTGATGCGCAATGAGCGGCTGGCGGCCCTGCGCACCGATTTTGACGAGGCTAGCCACACGCTGGTCATCCGCAATGAAGGTCGCGAGGCGGCCCGCGGCGATCTGCGCACCAAGGAGGGCCGGCTGGCGATTGAGGCGTTCTTCCGCCGCTTCATGCCCGCGGAACTGCGCGGCCCGCCCAAGGTGCTGCGTGGGGAGAACCACAGCTTCTCTGATGTCGCGAAAAAGGTCGTCTCCATCATCAACCTCGCCTCGGTCGCCGAGGTCGAGGCGGCGATCGGCGCGCCGGTCGATCCGCTGCGCTTTCGCGGTAATCTTTACCTGCGCGGCTGGCCGGCCTGGCAGGAATTCGAATTGCTGGGCAGCGAGCTGGCGACCGGCGATGCCCGGCTCAAGGTCGTCAAGCGCATCACACGATGCGCGGCGACCGAGGTCGATCCGGCGACCGGCATCCGCGACCTGACGATCCCGCGCACCTTGATGGACAATTTCGGCCATGCCGATTGCGGCATCTATGCCGAGGTTATCGCCGGCGGCGAGATTGCCATTGGCGACAAGGTCGAGCTGACGGCGGGGCGGCTGCTCTGATTACTGGAGCGTCGGCCGGCTACGCGGCAAAGGCGCCGATGGCAGGGCCGCGCGCGGACGCGGCATCGGCGTCGATGCCGTGGCCGGCCGCTCAATGCTGAGGTGATAGGCGGTTGCGACCCGCACCCGCGGATCCGGCTCGGGCGACGGCAACTGCTGAACCACCCGGTACGGCGCGAGGCGCGCGTCGGCAAGTCCCTCCGCCCGCGCACGCTGCGGCGGATGTTCGGCGGCGCGCGGCGCTGCACGTTCCTGTACGCGTTCCGGCGGGCGTGCGGCCACACGCTGGAATGGCGCCGGGCCGCGCTCGGTATGGGACTTCTCGGCGTTGATTGCGGCGAGCAGTTCGGCAATCGGCGACGTCAGCCCGCCCTCGCCGTCGGCATCGCTGCGCACCGGCGCCGCCGCACCGGCCTGCGCAAGCTGCGTGACCGGCGAACGGCCGGTCGGCATGACATAAGCGAGCACGCGGCTGCGCGGATAGGTGCCCTCGCCGACGCGGTGGCCGTGATTGCCGGAAATGATGATCGGATTGCCGGCCGGATCGATGCCGGTGACGATGCCGACGTGGCCGCCGCGCCTGCCGCGCGCCAGCACCGCAATGGCGCCGACCTTCGGCTCGTTGATGCGCCGGCCATAAGACGCGAATGACTTCGCGGCGTCGGAGCCGGTGCCGGCATAGCCGGTCTTGGCCAGCACGAAATTCAGGAAGGTCGCGCACCACAACCGCGACCGCGCCGTCGGATTGGTGCCGATATATTTGCGCGCCTCGGTGACCAGCGCTGGCCAGCCCAGCAAAGGCCGCCGCTCACCGACGCTGGCGCGCGCGACCAGTGCATTCGCCGCCGGCGCACGCAGCGGCGCCGCGATGCGCGCCTTGATCCGCACCGCGCCGCGAATCTCGCGCGCGTGGCGAAGCTGGGCGGCACGATTGGCCTCGGCGTGACTGCCGGGCTGCGGGTCGTGGCTCGGCGTTGCAAGCGTCGGGGCGCTGAGGGCGAGCCAGCCAAGACCTGTTGCCAGCAGCAGTGCGACACTGCGCGACCGCAAGGATTTTTCTGCAGGTTGCGAATTCGGCGGCACGTCGTGGGTCATGGCGCGGTCCGTTCGATGACACTCGCCGGCCCGGGGCCGGCGCCGTCCTGAGGTACCACGCCAATTTTCCGCGAATTGAACCGCTTGAATTAATGGTGAAATGGTTGACGGCGCTGACACGGCTGCGGCGCAGGTCCGGCCGGTTAACGAAGCGCGGCGCGCTCAGCCGCCCGGCATGACATAGGCGATGGCCCGCCGCGCCGGATAGGTCGATTCCGCGACGCGGTGATTGTGATTGCCGGAGATCACGATCGGATTGCCGTTCGAGTCGATGCCGGTGACGATCCCGACATGGCCGCCGCCGCGGCGCGTGAACACGGCGATGGCGCCGACCGCCGGGCCCGCAATGCGCGTGCCGTAGGCCGCGTAGGCACGCGCCAGATTGCCGCCGCCGCGATGACCGGTGCGCTTGAGCACCATATCGAGGAATGCGCCGCACCAGTCATGGGCGCGGCCGGTCGGATTGGTGCCGAGATATCGGCGCGCCTCGTTGATCAGGCCGGATGTGTCCAGCGAGGCGCTGGCGAAGCTCTGACCGGCCGGCGCGCCCTCCTGCGCGCTGGGCGTCAGCCGGCGCGATGCTTTGCTCCGCCGCGCGGCCTCGCGCTTCGACCCCGGCGGCTTGTTGGCGGTGCGCTGCGGCGCCGCATCCGGGACGCCTGCCAAACGCGGCCGCGCGCCGTTAACGATCAGCGGAATATTGCCATCATCACGGCCGGCCGCGGCCTGGGCATCGATCATCGCAACAATATTGGCATCGATTTTACCGACGTTCTTGTCGTCGCGCTTCGCTCCGATCTTGGCATCCGTCGCCATTCCGACCGTCACAGCGATGGCGGCATTGTCGATTTTGGTCCCGACCGCTTGCGGCTCCTGGCGATTGGCAACGGCGACGGCCGGATTGTGGATGGCGACCCAGGCCACCGAACCGGACAGCGCGGCAAGCACGGCGATCGCGGTCCCGAGCACGACGCTATTGTGAACGGCGTAATTTCGAGACGCTGCCGCAGGTCCAGATGGCCGCGTCAATGCTTGCTGTTGAACCGGCTCAGCGACACGACGCGATTTTGCCGCACGCGCGATCGCCGTTTTGCGCGAGGAGCGCTTTGCCGGCTTCTTTAGCTTTGACCGTGTCGCAGTCTTTCGCGCTTTCATGGCTCGCTGGTCCGAATTCTGTTGCGACCAAAAAAAGAATATCTGCCGTGCAATGTCGGCCTCTAAAATCATGGTCTTCGCGAAGCGGCAATCCGGAAACTCGCGTCTTGTTTAATATCCGCGGCCCGAGACCGGGCGTTAATGTTCGTTAGCGCGCGCGAATGCGCTGTTAATTTTTATGAACACAGAAAAATACCACCGCGAATGCTGGCGATTACGCTGACGCAACGACGCATGAAAAGGAAATCTGAAATCGGGCCGCGCGCTAACCACGCGCAAAGAAAAGCCGGCCGCGCATTTCGGCGCGGCCGGCCAAAGTCAGCAGGACGAAAAGTTAATTCGGCATCACGTAGGCGAAGATGCGCCCGCGCGGATAAACCGACTCCGCCACTGTGTTGTTGTGGTTGCCCGAGATAATAATCGGATTGCCTGAGGCGTCGAGACCGCTGACGACGCCGACATGGCCGCCGCCCCTGCGGCCCATCACTGCGATGGCGCCGACCTGCGGACCGGACAGGCGCGTGCCGTAGCGCGCATAGGCGCTGGCGAGATTGCCGCCGCCGCGATGCCCGGTATCTTTCAACACCTTGTCCATGAAGGCGCCGCACCACAGGCTGCGCCGTCCGGTCGGGTTGCTGCCGAGATAGCGGCGCGCGTCCGACACAAGATCGCCGGAGCCGAACACCGGTCCGGAGACCGGCGCAGAAGCCTGCGCGGTCATAGCCGCGCGACGCGAATGTCGCGACGTCGTCGCCGCAACGACCGGCTTGTCCTCCGGCTCGACGACCCGCGCCGGATTGTCCTGATCGGTCGTGCTGACGTGTGTTTCTATATTGCCCCGCGACACCGCAGCAGCTTTGTGTCGCGGCTTCGCCGTGGCCTGCGTGGCAAATGCCAGCACCGCAGCCGCGCAGCATGCCAATGCGAATGTATTGGCGAGTTTCGTATTCGAGTGACCCATGAGGTTTAGTCCCCTTTCTCGTAAGCACATCAAGAACCCCCGGACAGCATCAGCCGGAGATTCGAGGCTCATTCGCGGGCCAAACTTGGCAACTTTGTGTTGAAGTGAGGATGTATTTGGCCGTCTAAGCCCGGACATACCTGCTATGCCCACGCCGTTGCATTCATCTCGAAATTCTATTCGTCGAAATACGGAGGTTCTTCAGTGATGTACCGCCAAGCGGGGGCTTAATACTGCCGCGACGTTAAGATGTATGGCGAAGGCCCGAACTGCCGAACTCAGCCGCGGCGGCTGAGCAAGAACACCGCCTGCTCCCCGAACAGATTCCAGAACCACCACGGCGCGTTCAGCCGCAGCGGACTGCCCCAGGCGTTGAACGCCACCGACTTTTCCATACGTGCGCCGATGTCCTGACACAGCCCGCGGAAGTCCTTGATCGTGCAGTGATGCAGGTTGGGCGTGTCGTACCAGCTATAAGGCAGCATGTCGGTGCGCGGCATGTGGCCGGCAAACAGCAATTGCAGCCGCACCTGCCAGTGGCCGAAATTCGGAAACGACACGATGGCGTGACGCCCGATGCGCAGCATGTGCTCGAGCACGATGCGCGGATGGCGCGTCGCCTGCAACGTGTTCGACAGGATCACATAGTCGAAGCCGTCATCGGGATAATCCGCGAGATCGGTGTCGGCGTCGCCCTGGATCACGGCCAGCCCCTTGGCGACGCATTCATTGACGCCTTCGCGCGACAATTCGATGCCGCGGCCATCGACGCCGCGCGTCTCACCCAACAGCTTGAGCAGCTCGCCGTCGCCGCAGCCGACGTCGAGAACGCGCGCGCCCTGAGCGACCATGCCGGCGACCACCAGCAGGTCGGGCCGAGCGCTCACCTGGGCGCGGCCATTGGCAATGGCCGGCGGTGCCTTACTGAGCATGGTCAATCCTTGCCCGGCAGGCCGCGAGCACGGCCGGCGCCGTCGAGGAATCCCCGCACGATTGCGAACAACTCCGGCTCCTCAAGCAGGAAGGCGTCGTGGCCCTTGTCGGTGCCGATCTCGGCGAACGAGACCCGCGCGCCGCCGGCATTGAGCGCGTGCACGATGGCACGCGATTCCGAGGTCGGGAACAGCCAGTCGCTGGTGAACGAGACCACGCAGAAGCGCGTCGGCGTCGACTTATAGGCGTTCGACAACACGCCATTGTAGTCGGCGGCCAGGTCGAAATAGTCCATGGCCCGCGTCAAGTAGAGATAGGAATTGGCGTCGAACCGCTCGACGAACGAGATGCCCTGATGCCGCAGATAGGATTCGACCTCGAAGTCGGCATCGAACGAGAAAGTCGGATTCTCGCGATCCTGAAACTTGCGGCCGAATTTCCGGTGCAGCGCGGCGTCGGACAAATAGGTGATATGCGCGCCCATGCGCGCGACCGCGAGGCCGCGGCGCGGATTGGTGCCCTCGAGATGATAACGGCCACCGCGCCACTCCGGGTCGGCCATGATCGCCTGGCGGCCGACTTCGTGGAACGCGATGTTCTGCGCCGAATGGCGCGTTGCGCAGGCGATCGGCAGCGCCGCAAACACGCGCTGCGGATAGGACGCCGCCCATTGCAGCACCTGCATGCCGCCCATCGAGCCGCCGGCGACGGCGAACAGGCTGTCAATGCCGAGATGATCGAGCAGCATGGCCTGGGCGCGGACCATGTCGCGGATGGTGATGACCGGAAATTCCAGGCCCCAGGGCTTGCCGGTTTTCGGATTGGTCGAGGCCGGCCCGGTCGAGCCCATGCAGGCGCCGATCACGTTCGGGCTGATGACGAAATAGCGATCGGTGTCGATCGGCCGGCCCGGTCCGACCAATGTATCCCACCAGCCGCTCTTACCGGTGACGGGATGCACATTGGCGACGTGCTGATCGCCGGTGAGCGCATGGCAGACCAGCACGGCGTTCGAGCGCGCCGGATTGAGCGTGCCATAGGTCTTGTAGGCGATCTGGAACGGCGACAGCTCGACGCCGGCGTCGAGCCTGAGCGGCTTGTCGGCGCCAAAGCGCACCAGCAGCGAATCGCGCGGATTATCCGCGTCGCGCGCTTTGTCATCCGCCACGGGCGGCGGCGGGCTCAGTGTCGCTTCAACCATGTCCATGCGCTCCCGGCGCAGGCAACTTACCGGCCATTCTGCTGCGGTGAGGCCGGTCGCGAGTAAATGTAGTGTAGTCCACCGACTGTCAACGTTGGCGTTTATTGTCACGTTTTCTTTGATTTCGCGAGGCAGGCCACCTATCAATAGCCGCTCCCGCGCGCGGTTTTCCTTATCTTGAGGAGGCCGCGCAGCGACCGTCTCGAAGGATGAGGAGATCATTTGCCCTCATCCTTCGAGACGCGCCCACCGTCACCGGTGGGCGCTCCTCAGGATGAGGCGCACGTTGTGACGAAACCGACTGACAAACCCTTGCTGGCCGATCTGCGCAAGGAGATCGACCATATCGACGAGGAGATGCACAAGCTGCTGATGGCCCGCGGCGAGATCATCGATCGCCTGATCGCGTCCAAGAGCAGCCAGGAAACCGGCTCGGCGTTCCGGCCGGCGCGCGAGGCCGAGATGATGCGGCGCCTGGTCAATCGCCACAGAGGGATCCTGCCGCTCGACACCGCCGAGAGCATCTGGCGTGTCATCATCTCGACCTTCACCTATGTGCAGGCGCCGTTCTCGGTGCATGCCGACCTGATGGCGGGCGACGCGTTGATGCGCGACAGCGCGCGCTTCCACTTCGGTTTCACCGTGCCATTCGTGGCGCATATGGGCGCTGCCGGCGTGGTCGCGGCGGTGTCGGCGTCGAAAGGCGATCTTGGCCTGGTGCCTGCCTTCGCGGCGCCATCGTCGGGTGCCTGGTGGAGCGCGCTCGAATTCGACGCGGCGCCGAAAATCATCGCCCGCCTGCCCTTCGTCGAGCGCGCCGACCATCCGGCGGCGCTGCCGGTGTTTGTCATCTCGCGCGTCGCCGCCGACGCCATGGTGAACGAGGCCTCGGTGTGGAGCGTCCGGGTCTCCGGCTGGGGCGCCAAGACCGCGCAGGCCCTGTCCACCATGGCCGATTTTGTGGCGGTGCCGGACAACGCCTTCGACGGGGCGGCGCTGCTGGTGACGGTGCCGGAAGGCAAGGATATTGCCGCCATCAACAGCGTGTTCGTTAATGCCGGCGCGACCGTGCGCTCCTCGGCCCTCGTCGGCAGCCACGCAACCCGCTATAGGGTTGCCCCCGACAAGCATTGAGTGACCGACATGACCGCGACCCGTCCGCAGCCGCGCCCCGGCGTGCTCGATATTGCCCCCTACGTTCCGGGCAAGAGCACCGCACCCGGCGTCGCCAAAGTCTTCAAGCTGTCGTCGAACGAGACCCCGCTCGGCGCCTCGCAGGCGACCATTGAGGCCTATCGGTCGGTCGCCACGCATCTCGAGGACTATCCGGACGGCGCGGCCTTGGCGTTGCGTGAGGCGATCGGCGGCGTGTTCGGGCTCGATCCCGACCGCATCGTCTGCGGCGCCGGCTCCGATGATCTGCTGAATCTACTGGCGCGCGCCTATCTCGCCGATGGCGACGAGGCGATCCACACCACGCACGGCTTTCTGGTCTATCCGATCGCGACGCTCGGCGCCGGCGCCAAGCCGGTCGTGGCGGCGGAGAAGAATTTCACCGCCGACGTCGATACCATCCTCAAGGCGGTGACGCCGAAGACCAAGATCGTGTTCCTCGCCAACCCGAACAATCCGACCGGGACCTATGTGCCGTTCGACGAGGTCCGACGCCTGCACCGCGGCCTGCCGCCGCACGTGCTGCTGGTGCTCGACGCCGCCTATGCCGAATATGTCCGGCGCAACGATTACGAGGCCGGCATCGAACTGGTCGCGACCAGCGAGAACGTCGTGATGTGCCGCACCTTCTCGAAGATCTACGGGCTGGCGGCGGTGCGGCTCGGCTGGATGTATGGCCCGGCCGCGGTTGTCGACGCGGTCAACCGGATTCGCGGGCCGTTCAACGTCAACGCGCCGGCGATCGCGGCCGGCATCGCCGCGATCAAGGACGCCGCGCATGTCGAGCGCGCCCGCGAGCACAACGCGAAATGGCTGCCCTGGCTGACCGAGGAGATCGACAAGCTCGGCCTGACGGTGACGCCGAGCGTCGGCAATTTCGTGCTGATCCATTTTCCCGACCGGAAGGGCCGCACCGCGCAGGACGCCGACGCGTTCCTGACGAAGCACGGCGTGCTGCTGCGCCAGCTTGGCGCCTACAAGCTGCCGAACGCGCTGCGCATGACGGTCGGCACCGAAGAGGCCAACCGGCTGGTGGTCAAGGTGCTCGCCGAGTTCCTGGGGACCGCGGCGTGACCTCACCTGCTCCGCTGTTCAACCGCCTGGCGCTGATCGGTGTCGGGCTGATCGGCTCCTCGATCGCGCGCGCCGCGCGGGAGCAGAATCTGGTGCGCTCGATCGTCGCCACCGCGCGGTCGCCGGCGACGCGGCGGCGCGTAGCCGAACTCGGCCTCGCCGATCAGGTGGTGGAGACCAACGCCGCGGCGGTCGAGGGCGCCGATCTGGTAATCGTCTGCGTTCCGGTCGGCGCCTGCGGCGAGGTCGCCAAGGAGATCGCCGACCATCTCCAGGTCGGGGCGACCATCTCCGATGTCGGCTCGGTCAAAGGCTCTGTTCTGCGCGACATGGGGCAATATATGCCGCCCGGCGTGCACTTCATCCCGGCGCATCCTGTTGCCGGCACAGAATTTTCCGGGCCCGACGCCGGCTTCGCCGAGCTGTTCGTCAACCGCTGGTGCATCCTGACGCCGCCGGACAACGCCGATCCAGAGGCGGTCGCCAAGCTGAACGCATTCTGGAGCGGGCTCGGCGCCAATGTCGAGACCATGTCGGCAGACCACCACGACCTGGTGCTCGCCATCACCAGCCATCTGCCGCATCTGATCGCCTACACCATCGTCGGCACCGCCGAGGATTTGCAGAGCGTGACCCGTTCCGAGGTGCTGAAATTTTCCGCCGGCGGCTTTCGCGACTTCACCCGCATCGCGGCGTCCGATCCGACCATGTGGCGCGACGTCTTCCTCGCCAACAAGGATGCCGTGCTGGAAATGCTCGGCCGCTTCAACGAGGACATTTCCGCGCTGACCAAGGCGATCCGCAAAGGCGACGGCGATGCGCTCTACCAGCACTTCAAGCGCACGCGCGAGATCCGCAAGGGCATCGTCGACATCGGCCAGGACTTGCCGGACTTCGGGCGGCCGCATCCCGGCCTGCCGCAGCCCCAGTTGCCGCGGCCCTATGCCAGCGACGACGACTAGAACAGCGCCGGAATCTCGCCGAGCTTGATCGGCCCGAGCAGCATGACGCCGTCCGAGACCCGCAGCGGCATGGCGATGGCGCGCCGGCCTTCGACCTTCGCATTGCCGCCGAGCAGGCCGAGCCCGATCGAGACGCTGAAGCCGAGCTTCTGCTTGTTGGCCGCGGCGACCTGATTGATGAACGCTTCGAGCCCCGCCACCGTGAGATTGATCTGGCCGTCGAGCTTGCCGTGCTCGTTGATCGTCGCCGTGCCGCTGCCGACCGCAACCGTGTCGCCCTGCTGCACGCGCGCGCTGCGGATCTCGATCGTGCCGCCGGCCTGCTGAATTTCGCGAAACCGCTGCGGCCACGGCTTCGGCGAAAAATCCTTCAGGCCGCGCAGCACAACGTCGATCTCGGCGTCGATCGGCACCACTGCCATCGCTCCTGCCACCGGCGCCGACAATTTCTCCGACCGCAGCGCGATCTCGATGACCGGACGATCATTGGCCGAGCCTTCCAGCATGCGGCCGTGGATTTCGATGTGCTTGGCCTGGAGAATCGGTTCGGCGGGATTGGCGCGGTTGATCGCCGGGTCGTCGAACACCAGCGACACGCGCTCCGGTGCGCCCGGCAGCCCGCGCAGGCTCGACTGCGCCAATTTCCAGCTGGCGACAATATTCGGCGGCTGCCCGGTTTCGCCCACGGTCAGCGGGCCGGTGAATTCACTGATCAGCAGAGTCGGCTGATAGACTTGGGCGGCCACAAGAATGCCGGGGGTCTTGAGTTCGAGCGGTGGATTGGCGCTTGAGATGGTGGCGCTGGCGCCGTCGCACTGCAGTTCAAACCGGAACGGAAAACCGCCAAGGCTCTGCGACCCGCAGGCATAGAGCCGCCCCGCTTTCGCCTCGCGCGCCTGCCAGCCGTCGAGCGTCGCCTGCGCCTTCTGCTGCGCGTAATACCAGAACGCGGTCCAGCCTCCGGCGACGAGCAGAACCAGGAGCAGCAAGATCAGGTAGCGCCGATTGCGCCTATGGGCGGAGGTGAGGGCCATTGCCGGCCATGGACATGCCGAATACGGCATTTATGCGCCGCCGGTTTCGCGTCAAACCGGTTGCGCGGATAAAGTCAGCCTGTTACGCGGGCCGAACAGCCAGGCTCCATCAACGCCGCACCAATTCCCCGATCGCAATGAGCACAAAGCCCAAATCCGATGCCGGCGACTTTTGGGTCTTCGGCTATGGGTCGCTGATGTGGCGGCCCGGCTTCGATTTCATCGAGCGGCGCAACGCCCGGCTGGTCGGCGCCCATCGCGCGCTGTGCGTCTATTCCTTCGTCCACCGCGGCACCCCGGAGAATCCCGGCCTGGTATTCGGGCTCGACCGCGGCGGCACCTGCCGCGGTATCGCTTATCGGGTCGCGGCGGCTCATCGCGACGCCACCATCGACTATCTGCGCGCCCGCGAGCAGGTCACGATGGTCTATCGGGAAGCCTGGCGTTCGATCTGGCTCGACGAGGACCCGAAACAGCGCGTTCCGGCGCTGGTTTACATGGTCGATCGCGGCCATCAGCAATATGCCGGCCGGCTCACAGTCAGCCAGCAGGTTCATCTGGTCCGGCAAGGCCACGGCCGCTCCGGCCAGAATCGGGACTATGTACTTGATGCGGTCGCATCGATCGAGGCCCTCGGTTACCGGGACACGGAATTGCATGAGATCGCGGCGCGCCTCAAAGGCCCGCATGAGTCGCCTATCGACGAGTCAAAGTGAGCGTTTCGCGAGTTCCCGGCGGCCTTCGTCGACCAGGCGGCTGGATGCACCCTCGATGACGTCCTGCAACCGCGCCTTGAATTCGTCCTTGTCGAGCCCCGGCGGAATCGGATCGAGGATGTCGACGACGATGGTCCCTGGTTTGCGCAGGATGGAGCGGCGCGGCCAGTACAGTCCGGAATTGAGCGCGACCGGCAGGCACGGCACATTGGTCGCGGCATAAAGCTGCACGATGCCGTATTTGTATCTCGGCTCGGCGCCGGCCGGCCGCCTTGTGCCTTCCGGAAAAATCACGATCTGGCGCCCGCTCGCCAGCTCCTTGCCGGCGCGCTCGTTCATCGCCGTGAGGCCTTGCGAGCCGGCACCGCGGTCGACCGGAATCATGCGGCCCTTGATCGACAGCCAGCCGAACAGCGGGATCCACTGCAATTCACGCTTCATGATGAAGGCGGGGTCGGCAAACAGCGGCAGCAGCGCGAAGGTCTCCCAGGTCGATTGGTGCTTCGACGCGACCAGCAGCGGACCCTTTGGGATTTTATCCAATCCACGAAAATCGACGTCGATCCCGCAGATCGCGCGCAGCAGAACCAGATTGCTGCGGCCCCACGCCTTGGCGACCGCGATGATCGCCGAATAGGGCATCAGGAACGTCGGTATCGCAACAAGAAGCCAGATCGCCAAATTCAGATAGAAGGCAATGTTGAAGATAATCGACCTGAGAACGATCACGCTAGCCTCGCTTACGCCAAATCCGGGTCAATGCGCATGCGCAGGACCGCGAAGACATATTTGACATATTCCGACATCAGCAGCCGCAGAATATCGGCGCTGGTCCACCAGGCTTCCGATTTGATCTTGTCCGACACGACCGGATAGGGAACGAGCGTCACGTCCGGCATTTGATGCGAGAGCTCCGCCATCGCGCGCGGCATATGCCAGTTCGACGTGACGACAATCAGCGAATTGAAACCTTTCTCGCGCGCCCAGCGCTTGGCCTCGATCGCATTGCCGAAGGTGTTGAGCGCCGAACGGTCAAGATCCACGCAGCATGCAAAAGTCTGCTTGTTGAGCGGCATCAGGCGGGCGATTTCGCGCGCGCTGGTGGTGCGGTGCACGCCGGTGATCAGCAGCCGCTGGCCGCGCTTGCTGTCGAGCAATTCGAGCGCGTCGGGGATGCGGGTCGCGGCGCCGGTGAGAACGACAATGCCGTCAGCTTTGCTGTCGAGGTGATTCTCCTCGTCCGGCACCTGCCAGACAAACCAGAAAAACCCCGCGGCCAATAGCACGATTCCCACGATCAAGGCGGTCATGGTCAGGAAACCGACCCAGCGGGCAATTCCGGACATTCTAATCGATCGCCTCGAGCGTGCGGTTGACGGTGTGCCGCGAGGTAAAAGCGGTCACCAGCCCGATCAACACCACCACGGCCAGAACCGCAACATAGCCGGTAACGCCGATCGAGAATGTACCGAACAAGGCAGATGCCTGCTCGCCAGCCGGCGTTCCTGACCAGCGGTTCAGCAACCCGGCGATCAGAAACAGCACCATCGCCGCGCCGCCGCCCAGCGCACCGCCCTGCAGGCCGAGGACCAGGAAGTGACGCTGAAAATGGCCGGCGATGAAGCCGTTCTGGGCGCCGATAAAGTGCAGGACCTCGATCACCGGCCGATTGGTCGCCATCGCACCGCGCGTCGCGAAACTGACCGACAGCATGGTGGCAATCAGCATCAGGATCAGCACGCCGACACCGGTCGCCACCGCGCTATTGGCCATGGCGCGCATGCGGCCGATCCAGCCGCGATGATCGTCGAGGCTTGCCGGCGGCACCTCGCTCGCCAGCACGCGGCGCAACTGCGCCAGATCGGCCGTGCCGCCCGAGGCAAGCGTGACCACGATCATGCGCGGCACCGGCAACTCGTCGAGCGACAGGCCGGCGCCAAGGAACGGCTCGAGCAGCTTCGCCGATTCCTGCCGGCTCATGGCGCGCACCTCGGCGACGCCGGGAATGCCTTTGGCCAGCGCGGTTGCGCGCGTGACATCAGCGTCGAGATTGCGTCCCGACACCGGACGGACCTGGATCGTAACCTCGCGTGACACATCGGCCTGCCACTCGCTGGCCGAGCGCTGCACCAGAAGCACCGCGCCGATGGTCAGCGACGCCAGGAACGTCATGATGCCGACAACCGATACCAGCGCGCGGCCGGAAATCGAATTGCGCGGCACGATCGGCGTTTCGAAACGCGGCGCCGCACCGCCCGGCCTGCGCGGCGGCGCCGTCATTTCCGTTGTCGACTCGTCGGTCATCGCAACGTCCGTTCGCTAATCATAGATGTGCAACCGCCCCTCGTGCAGCACGAGGCGGCGGGCGTCATATTGGTCCATCAAGGCGATATCGTGGGTGGCGATCACCACCGAGGTGCCGGACTTATTCAGCTCGATGAACAGCCGCAGCAAGCGTTGCGCAAGGCTGGGATCGACATTGCCGGTCGGCTCGTCCGCGAGCAGCAATTGCGGCCGTGCGATCACGGCGCGCGCGATCGCCGCGCGCTGCTTTTCGCCGCCGGAGAGAACCGGCGGCAATGCCCACATGCGGTCACCGAGGCCGACCCAGTTGAGCAATTCGACCACCTCGTCGCGATAGCTATCCTCGTGACGGCCGCTGACGCGCAACGGCAGCGCAACGTTCTCGTAGGTGGTCATGTGGTCGAGCAGGCGAAAATCCTGAAACACGAGGCCGATGCGGCGGCGCAAGGTCGACAGCGCATCCTTGTTGAGGGTGGCGACGTCATGGCCGAACTGCGTGATCAGGCCACGGGTCGGCTTCAGCGAGAGAAACAGCAGCCGCAGCAGCGAGGTCTTGCCCGCGCCCGAGGGGCCGGTGAGAAACTGAAACGAATGCGGATCGATCCGGAACGAGAGGTCGCGCAGCACCTCCGGCCCCAGCCCATAACGCAGTCCCACATTCTCGAATCGAACCAAACCCGCCATCCCCGGGGGTTTCCCCGTTGCCGCCACATTTGCCACGAGCTGGCCAGCCAGACCGCGCCTCCCTTCGCGGGCAAAGCGGCGCAGTCCGCGTTTTTACAGCAATATCACGGTCTCGCCAGTGCCGCGCCGCTGGCCTCCTGGCAAACCATGGTTTCCTAAGCGTTAACGGTCGCCTGCTACGGTGATGCGATCAAATCGTCTGGCGCCATGCTGATCGTCTGCCCGTCCTGTGCGACCTCCTACATGATCGAGCCGGCTTCATTAGGGCCGGCCGGCCGGACCGTGCGTTGTGCGCGCTGCAAGACCTCGTGGTTTGCCGGCGGGCAAAAATCCGAGGTCTCCAACTTCGTCGATGATGTGATCGCGGAAGCCGAGGCCCGCGACGCACCGACATCGAAGCGAAGCCCGAGCCCGGCCAGCGACGCCGCTGCCGACGATTTTGGCGAGGAGTCGGCGCAATCCGCCGCCGGCTTCTTGAACCATGACCCGACGCCGCAACATCCGCTTCCACAACCCGCCCACAGCGACATCCCCCCGGCCGACGCGCCGCCAATCGTTCCGCCGATGGGCGATGCGGCGGCGTCCGACTCGGACAATGACGACATTGAAAGTTTCGCGACCCGCCGCTCCCGCTCGCAGGCGCGGCGCAAGGGCAAGCGCAAGTCATCGAAATGGACGGCGATCATCCTTGTGTTGCTCGGATTTAATGTGGCGCTGATCGGCGCGCGCAACGAGGTCGTGCGCTATCTGCCGCAGACCGCGTCGATGTTCGCCGCGATCGGGCTACCGGTGAACCTGCGGCAGCTGGCGTTCGGCGACGTCAAGATCAGCAAGGAAGAGCATGACGGCGTCGCGGTGCTGTCCGTCGAGGGCAATATCGTCAGCCTATCGGGCAAGGTGGTCGAAGTGCCACGGCTGCGCCTCGCCGTGCGCAATGCGACCGGCCAGGAAATCTATGCCTGGACCGCGCGCGCTTCCCGCAGCACCCTGGAACCGGGCGAAAAATTGCCGTTCCGCGCCCGCCTTGCCTCGCCGCCCGCCGACGCCAGCGACGTCATGGTGCGTTTCGTCAATGCGCGAGATCCGGCGGACGGAGACAAATAATGGCCCGCATTCTCGTCGCCGAAGACGACGACGCGATCCGCGGGCTTGTCGTCAGGGCGCTCGAGCAGGACGGCCACCAAGCCATCGCCGCCTGCAACGGAGAGCAGGCCTTCGGCAAACTCTCGCTCGATGCCGGCTTTGAGCTGCTGCTGAGCGACGTCAAAATGCCGGTGATGAACGGCATCGACCTCGCGATGGCGGCGGCGCGCCAGGACCCCGAGCTGGTGATCCTGCTGATGACCGGCTTTGCCGATCAGCGCGAGCACGCCCACGATCTCGACGCGCTGGTGCACGACGTGATCGCCAAGCCGTTTTCGGTCGATCAGATCCGCGGCGCCGTCAGTGAAGCGCTGGTTCGCCGCCAGTAGGCTCAAAAGCCTTTCAGCAAGCGCTCGATATAATCGAGTTCGAGCTGCGGCCGGTTCGGGTCGGAATAGCGCCGGCGCAATTCCTCGAGCACGCGGCGCGCGCGCTGGACGTCGATCTCGCCCGGCACCTTGACGGTGACGTCATCGCCATATTCGCGGCCGCGCATCGGCCGGCCGAGCGGATCGGTATCGCGTTGCGCGCGGGCCTGGCCGCGCCGGCCGGGCTGGCCGGGTCCGGGCCCCATGCCGTTCTGCTGCATCGCCTGCGCCATGCCCTGCGCGCCCTTGCGCATCGCCTCGATCGCGCGGCCCTGTGAATCCACGGCGCTATCGGCATCGCCGTCACCAAGCTGGCCTTCGGCGTCGCCCATCGCCTCGCCGGCCTGGCCGAGCTCATCGCCGCCGTCGCCTTTTTCGCCCTTCTCGCCCTTTTGGCCTTTCTGACCCTGCTGCGGATTGCCCAGGCCGCGCTGCCGCAGCTGTTCGAGCAGCTTGTTGAGGCGGTCGCGCAGTTGCTGCTGATCCTGCCGCAGATCGCCCATCTGGCCGTCGCCGCGCTGGCCGCGCTGACGCTCGCGCCGCGAATCCTGGCCCTGCTTGAAGGTGCGGTCGCGCAGTTGCTGCTGCTTGCGGATCATGTCGCTGAGATCGTCGAGCGCCGACATCATGTCGTCGTCGGAATCGCCCATTTCCCCATTATTGGGCTGCGCCATTTGCAGGTTTTCGAGCATCGACTGCAGTTGCTCGAGCAGCCGGCGGGCGGCGTCCTTGTCGCCGGAGCGGGCGAGATTCTCCAGACGGTCGATCATGTTCTTGAGATCTTGCGAATTCAGCATCTTGGTATTGCGGTCGAGCGGCCGCGCCATCTGCTGCTGCGGATTCTTCTGCATCTGCTCGGCCAGCGCCTGCAGGAACTTGTCGAGCGCCGCCCGCAACTGATCGGTCAGCTTCTTGATCTCGTCGTCGCTGGCGCCGCGCTCGAGCGCCTGGCGCAAGGCATCCTGTGCCGCACGCAGCGCCTGCTCGGCGTCCGACATATTGCCGTCTTCGATCTGCACCGCCATCGCCCACAGTCGTCCGACGACGTCGCGCAGCTCATCGTCGCTCTTGGCGTTGGCGAGGAGGAAGTAGATCGAACGCAGGCCGAGATAGATGCTCGACTCCGGGGTAAATTTTTCCGGCGCCAACGCCAACGCGTCGAGCGCGGTCAGCACCAGCGGCGCGGTATTGCCGTCCAATGCCAGAACGCGGCGCTGCTCGACCAGCGCCCGCGCCAACGGCTTGACGAAAATCCGCTCCGGCAAGGTGAATTCATGCGGCTCGCTGCGCCCTTCATTGCCGGCTTCGTCGCGCGCGATCAGGGTGAGGACGACCTCGGAGCCAGCCCATGGATGATCGGACAGATCGTGTATCGTCTGCGACGCGCCCGCCCGCGTGCGCGACTGCGGCAGCGACAGCGGGAATTTCGGCGCATCAAACAACGGATGCGGCGGCAGTCCGGCATTTTCGTCCGGCTTCCTCACAAAAATAGCGCGCGCTTCGACCACGCCGTAATCGTCTTCCATGCGATAATCGAGCCGCAGCGAGCCGCGCGCCTCGCGTTCCGGGTCATGGAGCAGCGTGATGGTCGGCGTTCGATCCGGGATCGCGTTGAACCGCCAGGTGAGGTCTTTGCTGGCAATGCCATGCACCGAAGCGGTGCCGTCGCCACGAATGACGAAACGGCGCTCCTCGGCGCCGGCGGGCAATGGCGAGCCTGAGCCGGGCGCGGCCTCGATGCCGCCCTTTTGCACAACGTCGAAATGCACCTTGCCGGTCGAGCGGATGACCAGTTGGCTGCCGACCGGCACCGGGATCGGCGGGCCCGCGGGTTGCACCGCCTCGCCGGGGCGCAAGCCCGGCAGCATTACCGGGGCCCGTGCGGTATAGACCGGCGGGTTAACCCAGGCATCGACCCGGAAATTCGCGGGCGCCACCACCCCCTGCCAGTCGAAAGCGGCGGTGATCCGCTTCACCCGTTCGCCAGACGCAGCGAAGAAGCTGCCGATCACCAGAAACAGCACCAGCGCGCGGAACGCCATTGGATCGCGCAAGGCCAGCCGCGGCGACGGCCAACCGGCCCTGAGACTTCGCGCCGACAACAGCGCGCGCTCAACATGGGCGCGCCACAGCGCCTGCGCGACCGGGTCCTGCGCATTGGCGGCGATGTCGTCGGCGACGGTCGTTGCGGGACGATGCGGCTCGCCACTATTGCGGTCGAGGCGGCGCAAGCCGTCATAGATGCTCGGAAAGCGCAGCAGCAGCAGCGGAATGGCGGCAACCGCAGCAACCACAGCAAATATCAACAGGCCGGCGGCGCGGCCGAGAGGCGGCAGCGCCAGCCACAGGCCGGCCCACGACAAGGCCAGGAACAGTCCGGCGACCGTCGCCAGCATGGCCAAGGTTGGCCACAACCGTTCCCACAAAATGCTGCGGCGGGCGCGCTTGAGCGCCCGCGTCAGCAAGTTGCCGACCGGCGATCCTTTAGCCTGCGGGGGCTCGTCCAAGCTGTCCAAACAGCGCTCCGTCAGCCCGGCCTTGGAGAATCTTTCAATAAGCTAGCACGCGGAACGGTCCCAAACCACGCAGGGGCGTTATGCGGCGACTGCCAAGTCCCTATAGCCAAGGCGGCAAGCGATCGAGCGCAATCAATTGGTCGACTTCAAGGCGGGGCCGCACCATGGCCCAATCGGAGCCTTTCACCAGCACTTCCGGCACCAGCGGGCGGGTATTGTAGGTTCCGGCCTGCACCGCCCCATAGGCTCCCGCCGACATCACCGCCAGCAAGTCCCCCGCCTGCGGCCTCGGCAGATTACGGTCGAGCGCCAGGAAGTCACCCGATTCACAGACCGGCCCGACCACATCGGCCCGGATCTTCGGCGCCGCCGACGACGTCTCCCGCACCGGCCAGATTTCGTGGTGCGCCTCATAAAGCGTTGGGCGGATCAGATCGTTCATGGCGGCGTCGACCACCACGAAGGTCTTGGCTTCGCCGTGCTTGAGAAACAGCACGCGCGTCACCAGAATTCCGGCATTGCCGGCGATCAGCCGGCCCGGCTCGAAGATCAGCATGCAGTCGAGCGAGCGGGTCGCGCGCTTGACCACCGCGGCATAGGCTGCCGGATCGGGCGGCGGCTCATCGTCGTCGCGATACGGGATGCCGAGCCCGCCGCCGAGATCGATATGGGTGATGCTGTGTCCGTCGGCGCGCAGCGTGCGGACGAAATCCGCCAGCAACGCGAAGGCGTCGCCGAACGGATCGAGATCGGTGATCTGGCTGCCGATATGCATGTCGACGCCGGCGACCTTGAGGCCGGGCAGCGTCGCGGCCAGCGCGTAAACCTCGCGCGCGCGGCTGATCGGAATGCCGAACTTGTTCTCGGCCATGCCGGTCGCGATTTTCCGGTGGGTCTTCGGATCGACGTCGGGATTGACGCGCACCGAAATATGCGCGCTGCGGCCCTTCGCCGTAGCGATCGACGACAGCAGTTCGAGCTCGGCCTCCGACTCGACATTGACGCAGAGAATATTTTCATCGACCGCGAGCGCCAATTCCTCGGTGGTCTTGCCGATCCCGGAAAAGGTGATCTTCTCGGGCGCGATGCCGGCCGTCCGCGCGCGCTTGAGCTCGCCGCCGGAGACGACATCCGCTCCAGCGCCGAGCCGCGCCAGGGTCTTGATCACCGCCTGGTTGGAATTCGCCTTCATGGCGTAGCAGACCAGCGCGCGGCAGTCGGCGAAGGCGTCGGCGAACACCTGATAGTGCCGCTCCAGCGTCGCCGTCGAATAGCAATAGAACGGCGTCTTGACCGCGGCAGCGAGCGTATCGAGGTTCACCGCTTCGGCGTGCAGCACGCCGTCGCGGTAGGCGAAATGATGCATGGTTTACTCAGATCGGTGCGCAGTTTGGCAGGCTCAGTTGAGCAGGACGTCGATCGGCAAATCCCGTTTCGGAACGACCCGGGGCGCCGGCCGATGCGCTCGCATCACCGGAAATGCCGGAGCCGATGCCGTCGGCTTGGCTTCGGCCGCCGGGGCGGCGCCGGCAACCGACGCTGCTGAAGCCGACGTTGCCGAAGTTGGCGCCGCCGAAGCCGACGGCGCGGAAGCTGGCGCCGCGGAAGCCGACGGCGGCAGGTCGAGGCCGCTCTTGCGGCCGCAGCCGCCGAGCGCCAGCGCAGCCACTAGCGCGCCAAGCAATGCCAGAGTCGAAATCGGCCGTTCAAACGATCGCATCCATGCGCTCCCGGGTCGCGGCACCATAGCAAGAGGGGGCATCGCCTTGAACCCTTACCCAGCCTATTTTGCGTCCTTGTCGAGCTTGCGCAGCCAGCGTTTGGCTTGCGCGCGCACGTTTTTCGGCGCCGTTCCGCCATAACTGACACGGCTCTTCACCGATTTCGAGACCGAGAGCACCGAGAACACGTCGTTGGTGATATTCGGCTCGATCGCCTGCATCGCCTCGAGCGGCAGCCGGTACAGCGGAACGCCGGTTTCCGCAGCCTTGGCGACGATCCGGCCGGTGACATGATGGGCGTCGCGGAACGGAATCTTCAGCGCCCGCACCAGCCAATCGGCGAGATCGGTGGCGGTCGCATAGCCTTCGCCGGCGGCTTTCTTCATGCGCGCCTCGTCCGGCGCCATGTCGCCGACCATGCCGGTCATCGCCGCGAGCGACAGCGTCAGCGCCGACAGCGCATCCATCATGCCCTCTTTGTCTTCCTGCATGTCCTTGGCGTAAGCCAGCGGCAGGCCCTTCATCACGATCATCAGCGCGTTGAGCGCGCCGATGATGCGGCCGGTCTTGGCGCGCACCAGCTCGGCTGCGTCCGGGTTGCGCTTCTGCGGCATCATCGACGAGCCGGTGGTGAATTTGTCGGACAGCTTCACCAGCGCGGCGAGCGGCGACAACCAGATCACGATCTCCTCGGCGAGCCGCGACAGATGCACCGCGGTGATCGCGGCCGCCGCCAGCGTCTCGATGGCGAAGTCGCGGTCGGACACGGCGTCGAGCGAATTGGCCGACGGCCGGTCGAAGCCGAGCGCCTTCGCCGTCATGGCACGGTCGAGCTTGAATGAGGTGCCGGCCAAGGCGCCCGAGCCGAGCGGCGATTCATTGAGCCGCTTGCGCGCATCGGCAAAGCGGCCGCGATCGCGCGCCGCCATCTCGACATAGGCCAGCAGATGGTGGCCGAAGGTGACGGGCTGCGCATTCTGCAGATGCGTGAAGCCGGGCATCACCGTGCCGGCATGAGCCAGCGCCTTTTCGGCCAGAGCCCGCTGAAACGCCGCCAGGCCGGCATCGAGGCCGTCGATCGCGTCCCGCGTCCAGAGCCGGAAATCGGTCGCCACCTGGTCGTTGCGCGAGCGCGCGGTATGCAGTCGCCCGGCCGCCGGACCGATCAGTTCGCCGAGCCGGCTCTCGACATTCATATGAATGTCCTCGAGCGCGCGCTTGAAGCTGAACGAGCCTGCGTCCATTTCTGACAGGATCGTGTCTAGACCTTGCGCGATCTTTTTTGCATCGTCAGCCGCAATGATGCCTTGCTTGGCGAGCATCTCGGCATGCGCCTTCGATGCCGCGATGTCCTGCTTGTACAGATGGCGGTCAAAATGGATGGAAGCGTTGATATCTTCCATGATGGCATCGGGAGGTGACGTGAAACGCCCGCCCCACATCTTGTTGCTCATGACACGTCCATCGCAGCCCTAACGGCCCCAAAATGCCAGAACGATCCGAACAAACCGCAAAAAGCTCGTCACGGCGCCGATTTGGGCTGATTGCGGCGGCGATCATCGCCGGATTGGGCGTTGGCTTTGCCGGGGTATACGGGATTGTCGGTTTCAAGCCAAATCGCGACCCGGCCTGCGCCGCGACCGCCGCCTTGGCGCAAAAACTCAAGCCTTTGGCGCGCGGCGAAGTCGCTGCCGTGACCGTGCCGGATGTGCCGCTGCACCTGCCCGATCTGACCTTCACCGATGCGGCCGGCAATGCGAAGCGGCTGGCCGATTGGCGCGGACGCACCGTGCTCGTCAACCTGTGGGCGACCTGGTGCGTGCCGTGCCGCAAGGAAATGCCGGCGCTCGACGCCCTGCAGCAGAAGCTCGGCGGCCCCGATTTCCAGGTGGTCGCCATCAATATCGACACCCGCAATCTCGACAAGCCGAAAGACTGGCTGAAAGAGGTCGCCGTCAACCGGCTCGATTATTTCGCCGATCCGAGCGCCAAGGTGTTCCAGGACCTCAAGGCGGTCGGCCGCGCCTTCGGCATGCCGACGACGCTGCTGGTCGATCCGTCGGGCTGCGAGCTCGGCACCATTGCCGGCCCCGCCGAATGGGCAAGCGACGATGCGGTCAGGCTGATTAAAGCGGCGCTGGACGCGAAGTCATAAACCGTCAGGCGATGGTATCGACCCAGGACGACGTGCTGCTCGCGGACGAGCTGGTCAGCACATTGCTGCTCGTCGAACTCGCAGTGCTGGTCGTGCTCGATGACGTTGCGGTTTGCGTTTGCGTGAGCAGGCTCTGTGCCGAATCGATTTGGGAATTGATGGCGTCGCTTTGAGCGTTTGCCGTGGTCTGAAGGCGCGTCAGAGCGGCCTGTGCGGCATTGGTCGCGCCGGTGCTGATATTGTTTTGCTGCGCGTTGAACATCGCCGTATTGGCGGCGTCCATATTATCCTGGTCTTGCTGGATCGATTGCGCGCGCAACTGGCGATGATATTGGATGTCCTGCCAGGCGGACCGGGTACTGATCCAATGAAAGTGATCGTTGAAGCCGACCGACGAAGAACTGGACATCGCGCACTCCCCACACTCAGGGGCCCCCAAGCGTCAGGGTAAAAGGATGTCGTTAATCAATTATTAGCGCCGGAACCGCTAGCGGGTCGGCACAGGCTTTTCGCCGCGATAATCGTAGAAGCCGCGCTTGGTTTTGCGGCCGAGCCAGCCGGCCTCGACGTATTTCACCAGCAACGGACACGGCCGGTATTTGGAATCGGCCAGCCCCTCGTGCAGCACCTGCATCACCGAAAGGCAGGTGTCGAGGCCGATGAAATCGGCGAGTTCGAGCGGGCCCATCGGATGGTGCGCGCCGAGCCGCATCGCCGTATCGATGGCTTCGACATTGCCGACGCCTTCATAGAGCGTGTAGATCGCTTCGTTGATCATCGGCAGCAAAATGCGGTTGACGATGAAGGCCGGGAAATCCTCCGACACCGCAATGGTCTTGCCCAGCGAGCTGACGAAGGCCTTGCTGGCCTCGAACGTATCGTCATCGGTGGCGATGCCGCGGATCAGCTCGACCAGCTCCATCAGCGGCACCGGATTCATGAAGTGAATGCCGATGAAGCGCTCCGGCCGGTCGGTGGCGGCGGCGAGCCGCGTGATCGAGATCGACGAGGTGTTGCTGGCGAGAATGGCGCTGGGCTTCAACGTCGCGCTGACGTCGGAGAAGATCTTGCGCTTGACCTCCTCCTTTTCGGTCGCGGTCTCGATGATCAGATCGCAATCCGACATGGCGTCGAATCGTTCCGCCGGCTTGATGCGGCCGAGCGCGCTCTTGCGATCGTCTTCGGTGATCAACTGGCGCGAGATCTGCCGCGCCATGTTGCCGTTGATGGTCGCCATGCCGGCCTTGATGCGGTCCGGCGATATGTCGTTGAGCATGACCGAGTAGCCGGCGAGCGCGCAGACATGGGCGATGCCGTTGCCCATTTGCCCGGCGCCGATCACGCCCACGTTCTGGATATTGGCCGCCATTGTTGTTCTGTCCGCGCTCTTGGCTCAACTGGCTCAGCTTGAGCGAAATCCCGGCCGCAGGTGGCGCGGCGCTGCTATTCGGCGAAGGGTTTTACGACGATCCGTGCACCGGCGCAAAAGGCCATCTGACGCCATGGTCAACGGCCCGATTTGCCAAGCTCCGCGGCCAGTTCCGGCAATGCCTGATAGAGGTCCGCGACCAGGCCGTAATCGGCGACCTGGAAGATCGGCGCTTCCTCGTCCTTGTTGATGGCGACGATGACTTTGGAATCCTTCATGCCGGCGAGATGCTGGATCGCGCCGGAAATTCCGACCGCGATGTAAAGATCGGGCGCCACCACCTTGCCGGTCTGCCCGACCTGCCAGTCGTTCGGCGCATAGCCGGCATCGACCGCGGCGCGTGAGGCGCCCATCGCGGCGCCGAGCTTGTCCGCCACCGGCTCGATGTATTTCGTGAAGTTCTCGCGGCTCTGCATGGCCCGGCCGCCGGAAATGATGATCCTGGCGGAGGTCAATTCCGGCCGATCCGACTTCGACAATTCCTCGCCGACGAAGGACGACAGGCCGGGATCGGCGGCGGCGTTCGCGGTCTCGACAGCGCCTGAGCCGCCCTCGCCGGCGGCCTGGAAGGTCGAGGTCCGAACCGTGATGACCTTCTTGGCGTCGGTCGACTTCACGGTCTGGATGGCGTTGCCGGCATAGATCGGCCGCTCGAACGTGTCGGGCGCCACCACTTTGGTGATGTCGGAAATCTGCATGACGTCGAGCAGGGCCGCAACGCGCGGCATCACGTTCTTGCCGAGCGAGGTCGAAGCGGCGACGATCGCGTCATAGCCCGGCGCCAGCGACACGATCAGCGCGGCGAGCGGCTCGGCCAGCATGTGCTCATAGATCGGCGCGTCGGCGAGCAGCACCTTGTCGGCGCCGGCGAGCTTCCCCGCGGCGTCGGCCACCGCCTTGGCGTCCTTGCCGGCGACCAGCACATGCACCGGCTGGCCGAGCGCAACCGCGGCGGTCATCGCCTTGTTGGTGGCGTCCTTGAGCGTCTTGTTGTCGTGTTCGGCGAGCAGCAGCGTCGGCATTACAGAACCCCCGCCTCGTTCTTCAGCTTGGCGACGAGGTCGGCGACCGATGCGACCTTGACGCCGGATTTGCGGCCCGGCGGCTCGGTGGTCTTGACCACCTGAAGCCGCGGCTTGACGTCGACGCCGTAGGCGTCGGGGGTCTTTTCCTCGATCGGCTTCTTCTTCGCCTTCATGATGTTCGGCAGGCTGGCATAGCGCGGCTCATTGAGCCGCAGATCGGTGGTGATGATCGCCGGCGCCTTGAGCTTGAGGGTCTGCAGGCCGCCATCGACCTCGCGCGTCACCGCAATGCTGTCGCCGTCGATCACAAGCTTCGAGGCGAAGGTGCCCTGCGCCCAGCCGAGCAGCGCCGCCAGCATCTGGCCGGTCTGGTTGCAGTCGTCGTCGATCGCCTGCTTGCCCATGATGACCAGGCCGGGCTTTTCGGCGTCGACGATAGCCTTGAGGATCTTGGCGACCGCCAGCGGCTCGACCAGGCCTTCGGTCTTCACCAGGATGCCGCGGTCGGCGCCCATGGCGAGCGCGGTACGGATGGTTTCGCCGGCCTGCGCCGGACCGATCGAGACCGCGATAATCTCGGTCGCCTTGCCGGCTTCCTTCTGCCGGATCGCCTCCTCGACGGCGATCTCGTCGAACGGGTTCATCGACATCTTGACGTTGGCGAGTTCGACGCCCGAGCCGTCGGATTTGACCCGGACCTTGACGTTGAAATCGACCACCCGCTTCACGGGCACCAGAATCTTCATGAGTTCATCACCGGAAAAACGCTTGGGAAATCGGCCGCTAGGTAAGGGCCGCAGGCGGGGGGTGTCAACGTTGCAAGCACGACTCGTTCACCGAGACGAGCTTATGCGCCCCTGTTGTTTGCGGCGCGGGGTACGCCGTAACCCTGCCCCGCTCGGCGGGGCGACTTCCTTCTCCCCTCGCGCAAGGCGAAGGGAATGGAGCGCCGGCTGGCGCACCAAAATTCAGACGCCTTGCGGCGCCGCGCGCCTTGCGATCGGCACGCTCGCCATCCGGCGCTCCATTGGCGGTTTTGCATCGCCGGCTTGCGCCGCCGATACAGGCTCCAGGCCCGCGCTTCCGGGGACTTGGGCTCCTCGGGAGTTACCCGGCTCGCCCTGTCCCAGTCCAGCAGGCTCCCTGCAGAGCGGTCTTAATGCCGCCCGGGCGGGGTCCCGGGGCCTCCCGAGAGCAGGTTTGCGAAACCTGGGCGCGGGCGCCGCATCCGATCCCGCCATCAGAACGCCTCATGA
>Ga0265313_10000701_pt1 | contig 34569 bp, 29 predicted proteins | sample 4123metaG_FD_203122 | JGI IMG/M metagenome (GOLD analysis project Ga0265313, IMG submission 203122) | Rhizosphere microbial communities from Carex aquatilis grown in University of Washington, Seatle, WA, United States - 4-1-23 metaG | ecosystem: Host-associated > Plants > Roots > Rhizosphere >... | reverse complement strand
GCGATATAAGCCCCGGTCGGCGCCATCCTGTGATGGAAGGCGGCGTGTGAGCGGGTGTAGCTCAGGGGTAGAGCACAACCTTGCCAAGGTTGGGGTCGAGGGTTCGAATCCCTTCGCCCGCTCCAATTTCCCCAACCAGAAGAGACAGTCGGCGGACGCGGGCTCGGGCAGGCGAGTGCCGCCATCCGGGATCAGGGAGATCATCCGCATGAAACGCGTCGAATATCTGGAAAAGAACGAGCTCGCCCGGAAGTTCACGTTCTCGCCCGCGGTCATCACGCAGGGAGGGCGCACGATCTGGCTTTCGGGGCAGATCGCCCTTCGCGACGAGGCGGGCAAAGACATCGCCGGACAGTTTGAGCCGCAGGTGCGCACGATCTTCAGTTTGATCGACAAGACGCTGAAGAAGGCCGGCGGCGCTCTGGCCGATCTGGTCACAATGACTGTTTACGTCACCGATCCCCGGCATCTCGATCAGTTCGCAGCGCTGCGCGGCGAGTTCTTTGCCAACGAGAATTACCCGGCGAGCACGTTCATTGCAGTCTCGAGCCTGCCTTTTCCGGGCGTGATCATCGAGATCCAGGGTATCGCCGTGATCAACGAGACCTGAAACCCGCGCGATCGGCGACCTGACGGCGCCTGCCCGGGATTGCGGGATCGCAATCGCGCGACGAGCGGGCTACGGGACAGATCGCGACGAAATCGAGCGGCGGCGGGCGCAAGCGTCCACCGGCACAACTTCAGTCGTGTTTAGTCGTGCCATGCGGGCACTCGACACGGCCGGCGCCATCGCGCGGCTGGCAATGACGCTCGTCGGGCGGCGGCCGGCGCACGAAGCGCGGCCGCTGCCTGTTGCAGGCCCGGCCGCGTTTACGAAGTGGCGGCGGCCTTCAGCTTCGACAAGGCGCGAACCTTGACGCGGACGCTCGCCGGCTTGGCGGCGCCCGGCACCATCTCGCCGGTGGCGGGATTGCGGATCATCGTGCCGGCCTTGCGGGCCGGAACCTTGCGCAGCGTGACCTTGAGCAGGCCCGGCAAGGTGAATTCGCCGACGCCGCGCGGATGAACGGAGCCCAGGAGCACCTTCTCCAGCGAGGCCATAACGCCGGCAGCGACGCTGCGGCTCAGTCCATTTTCTTCAGCCAGCAGGCCAATCAGGCCCGACTTGGTCAACGTTTCCTTTACCGGACGAACGGCCTGACCGTTGGATTTGCCCGTCATTGCTTTTGCCAAAGCAGGTCTCCTCGAATCGCCATAACCAGTTGCAGAGGCGGCAAACGAACCGCTTCCGGAGCGAGTGCTAGCGGGCGCCGTCGATTGTCACAAGCCCGAAATACAGGGTTTTTGCGTCAAATCGTGCAATTTCGCCGACAACGCGCGGTGTCGCCTGTGGTCTCAGCGACGTTGAGCTTGGCATGGCATCAAGCGCCGATAGAATAACAAGATGCGTTCCGGCCTCGGCCGCGCAGGGGGCAGTGGGGGCTCGCGAATGAACATCGCCGTTTCAGATCGACTGGACTTCAGGCCGGGAGCGCTCGGCGAGAGTCTTGCCGCGCGGGCGACGGCCGGCCGTGCCGACGCGGATCTCGTCGCAATCGTCGAAGCCGAGCGCGACCACGTGCGTGAGGCGCTCTACAAATACGGTGCCCTGCTCTTTCGCGGATACGGGATTACCGACCCGGTGCGGTTCGAAGCTGTGACGCGCGCGTTCGTGCCGAAGGCGTACTCTTATGTCGGCGGTAGCACGCCGCGCTCGCGGATATCCGGCGAGGTGTTCACGTCGACCGAGTATGCCGCCGACGCGGTGCTGCCGCTGCATAACGAGGCCTCTTATTTCAAGGTTATCCCGGACTTCGTCTGGTTTTGCTGCAAGATCGCGCCCGAGATTGCGGGCGAAACCCCACTCGGCGACATGCGACGCGTGCTGAAGCGCCTCGATCCGGTGCTGGTCGAGCGCTTTGATGCGCGTGGCCTCACCTACATCACCAATCTCCATTCGGGCGACGGTTTCGGCAAGTCGTGGCAGCAGACTTACCAGAGCGATGATCGCCACGAAGTCGAAGAGCGCGTCAGGGAAAAGGGTCTCGATTTCGAGTGGACGGCGGATGAACACCTGCACGTGCGTATGTTCGCTCCGGCACTGCGGAAGCACTCGGTGACCGGCGATGTCTATTGGGGGAATCAGGCCGTGAACTGGCATCCGTCGCTGTTGCCCCCGGCCACGCTCAAGGCAGTTTCGCGGCTGTATGGGCCACAGGTGAATTTTCCGAAAACGGTGCTCTTCGGCGACGGCACTGGCATACGTGACGAAGATGCCCGCCAGGTCTCGGCTGCGCTGACCGCCGAGGAGACGGTCTTCCGCTGGGAGGCGGGCGACGTGCTGCTGGTCGACAATCAGGCGATCGCGCACGGGCGCAGACCCTTCAAAGGCGCGCGGCAGATCATGGTCGCGCTCGCCTGATGTCCGGGACAGTGGCGGAGTGGCTGGAGGGAAGCTGCTCGGCGGCTCCTGACAAGCCTGCGATCCTTGGTGTGGACGGAACCGCGACATCCTATGGCGGACTGTCGACAGAAACCGCGTCAATGGCCGCGCGTCTTTCGACTGCGAATATTGGCGTCGGTGACGTCGTCATGGTGGTCCTGCCACAGGGGCCACGGCTGCTGACGACGCTGCTCGGCGTGATGACTGTGGCTACTGCGTTTCCCATTAATCCGACCGATCGCAACCTTTCGGACCTGTTCGATCAGATGTCGGTCAAAGCGCTCATTGCTGCGGACACCCTGGACGCCGCAGTGCGGCAGTCGGCGCTGCAACGTGGAATTCCCATTCTGCCGGCTGAGGCCACGCCTGCGGTGCAACTGGCGCCATTGCAGCGCCCGCGTCGTCCCGGACCGGAGGACGCGGCAATCCTTGTGGCGACTTCCGGCACGACGGCGGAACCAAAGATTGTCGCCGTCAGTCACGCGAGCCTGAGCGCATCCCTGCGGCAGATGGTATCGTGGGCAAGCATCACGGCTGACGATCGCTCGCTGTGCCTGATGCCGCTGACCCATCTTCACGGGTTGCTGCGCTCGACGCTGCCGGTGCTCCTTGCGGGCGGTGGCGTGATCGTAAGTCCCGGCTTCGACGAAGCTTCCGTCTTCGACTGGATCGAACACCTGCGCCCGACCTACCTCACTGCGGCGCCGGGGTTGTTTAGAGCGCTACTCAAACGAAAGACCGGCGACGTCAGTTCTCTGCGCGTGCTGGTTACCGGCTCAGACAGCATCGACGCCGCGACAGTTGCGCGAGTCAATACGGTGTTTGCGGTACCGGTTCGACAATTTTATGTGCTCTCGGAAGTCGCTCCGCTGGTCGCGGCAACTGCAACGGGTCGTGAAGCACCGCCGGGCGCTATTGGACCGGTGCAACAGCCCTGGACGGCCGTGATCGTTGGTCCGGACGGAGCCGGTGTCCCGGTCGGTAAGGCCGGTGAAATCGCGATCCGCGGTGGCATTATCAATCCGCTGGTCGGGCGCAACGCGCCGCAGCAGCGCATGAACGCGGCGGGTTATCTGCTCACCGGCGATCTCGGCCGGCTCGACGGCGAAGGCAACCTTCATGTCATCGGCCGTGTCGACGATCGCATCCATCGCGGTGGCGAGAAGATCGATCCGCGGGCGGTGGAGGAAGTGCTGCTCGCGCTTGCCAACGTCCGGGAGGCGACCGTATTTGGAATTCCCGACCCGGTGCTCGGCCAGCGCGTGGGTGCGGCGGTTGTCGCTGCCGGGGGCGCCCGCCTGAAGGCGGCCGACATTCAGCGGGCGGCGGCCGAACGGCTGTTCTCCTACATGGTGCCGGAGCGCATCGTTTTCGTCGACGCGCTTCCGGCGAATGCCGCCGGGAAGATTGCGCGCAGCCGTATGGCGGAGACCCTGGGCATCGCGGGTGTCGCCGCAGCGGCGCCGGTGCAGCCGGAGGGCGCCGCCGATGAGATCGCGGAAGGGATCGCTGCGCTGTTCGAGCGCCGCCTCGCGATCGCCTCGGTCGACCGGCAGGCCCGGTTCTTCGACCTCGGCGGGGATTCGTTCGGCGCGGTTGAACTGCTGTTCGAGGTCGAGGACGCGTTCGGCGTTAACGTGCCGCCGGCGATGTTCATCGCCAACAACAGCGTGGCAGCGCTGGCCGCCCTTGTCCGCGAAAGCCGTGGAGAAAAGCCGGCGTTGCGGCTGGTGGGGCTCAACACCGACGGCGGCCTGCCGCCGCTGTTCGTGCCATACGGTCCGGAGGGCTATGTCGCGTTTGCCGGGATGGTTGCCGAGGCGCTCGGCCCGCAGCAGCCGGTTTACAGTTTTCACGCGCCGCGCGGACCGACCGAGCCGGCTGAGCCGGAGACCATGGAGGAAAAAGCTGCCCGGATGATCGAACTCATCAAGGCCGTGCAGACCAAGGGGCCCTTCTACCTCATCGGGCACTCGCTGGGCGCGCACCTGGCATTTGAGATCGCTCAGCAGCTCATCGGCGCGGGGGACACGGTCGCGTTTGTCGGCGTGCTGGATGACCAGGCCGATCTCCAGAAGCGCCGCTTCGGGATCAAACAGATGTCCCCGCAGCGCCTGACCACCATCGGCTGCAACTACTGGGCATTGCACGGCTACGTCCCAAAACCCTATCCAGGCCGGATCACGCTGTTCAGAGCGATTGGGTCGCGGCCGGAATATCTTTCCGATCCTACCGGAGAATGGGGCGACCTCGCGCTCAGCGGCGTAGAGACGTTTGACGTGGAGGTCGATCACGAATCGATCGTCAGGGCAGATGGATTCAGATGGGGCGCGCTCCTTGGCGTGGTCCTGGCCAGGGCGCGCCATGCTGTTTCGCTCGCGGGCGACAAAAAGCGCCGCAAGGCGGTCGTGCCGGACCTGGCCCGCCATCTCGTCGACGCGCGAACCGCCTGCAAGCGCGGCGAGCTCAAGGCCGAGCTTGCCGCGTATCGGCGAGCCGAGGCCGCCGGTGCGTGGCCGCTTTGGGCGATGCGCAATTTTGGCGAAGCCCTTATCGCATCAGGCGCCGCCGACGCCGGGCTCAAGCGTCTGGAGGAAGCGCTTGCTCTTGATCCCTGGCCGCTAAAGGCGCTGGCAAACCTGATCGAGACGAAGGTGAAATTGAAGCGCTCCGACGAGCTCGACGTGCTTTACCGGCAAGCCGAGGCGATCGTTGCGGAAGACGCCGACGCGCTGTTCGATTTCGCACATATCTGCGCGCTGCTCGGGAAGACGGCGCAGGCCGCCATCGTCATCGGGCGCGCCCTGGCGCTCGACGTCAGGCGCACGTACGGCCGCTACATGCGCGGCAACAAGTACGCGTATCTCGCGGGTCTCTTGACGCATCTGAACCGCTTCGACGAAGCGGCTGCCGCCTGGAAAAGCGCGATCGAATGCCAGCCAGACAATGCCGCCAACATGGCGCAACTCGGCATGCTCCATGCCCGCATGGGCCGACGCGGCGAGGCGGCGACCTGGTATCGGGGGGCGCTCACGCTGGATCCCCTGATACCTGGCGTGCAGGAGAAGCTCGCCGGATTGATACGTGCCGCTGACTAGGTCAGCGCACCTCACACCTGGACGTAGGTCGAGGGGCCGCGGACGTTCTCGTCAATGTGCAGCTTCTGATGCAGCGAGGGCATGGCGCGCTCGGCACAATCGGTGCGCGGGCAGGTGCGGCAGGAGACGCCGATCGGCGTGATCAGTTGCGGATCGTTGAGGTTGAGGCCGTCGGCGTAGACGAGCTCGCCGGCGTGGCGAACGCTGCAGCCCAGACCAACCGCGCGCTGGCCGATGCGGTGCGGCAGGCCACCGGTGGTGAAGGTGGACGAGCGGCCGGCGGTGCGCGCGATGCAGAAGAAGGTGCCGCCATCGGGCATGCGGGAAAGCTGGATACGCACCATGCCGGGCGTGCCGAAGGCGTCATAGACATTCCAGCGCGGGCAGGCGGCGCCGAAGCGGGCGATGTGAATGCCGGAGGCGGAGAAGCGCTTGGAGATGTTGCCGGCGATATCGACGCGGATGAAGTGGAAGGGCACGCCTTCGGCGCCGGGACGGCGCAGCGTGGTCAGCCGATGGCAGACCTGCTCGAAGGAAACACCGAAGCGGCTCTTCAGAATCTCGATGTCGTAGCGAACGGCACGCGCGGTATCGCGGAACAGGCGATAGGGCATGAGCACGGCAGCAGCGAAGTAGTTGGCGAGCGCGGTGCGGGCGAGCGCGCGCGCCTCCTCGCTGGTGAAGGAGCTTTCGGCGACAAGGCTGTCCAGAATCTCGTGACAGGTGAGGTAGGCGATCTGATGCGCGATCTGGAACAGGCGACTGTCCGGCGGCAGCATCTCGGATATCTCCAGGCGGCGCGCGAGCTGATCGTAGTGGCGTGAGCGCCCGGCCATCTCGTCGGCATGTCTGATCTCGACGGCGACGCTGTGGCGCTGGCGCAGAAGGTCGATCAATCCCTGCTGCAGATTGTGCGAGGCGAGGCCGTTGTCGGCCCACAGGCGCTCGGCCGCCTGCTCGAGATCGGCGAAGTAGTTGAGGCGAGCCTGAATGAACTCGCTCACCTCTTCCGAGGGAATCGTGACCGGCGGGGCTTCGGCGGCATCATCTCCGGTCGCGATGTCGTCGGCCGGCATGTTGCGGCGGTAAGCCTCGTAGACGTCGAGGACCGCGCGGCCGACGGCGGGCAGCGTCGCGACCAGCTCCTGCACGTCGCTCGCCTTGACCTCGGCGCCGGAGAAAACCGGATCGGAGAATGCCTCCATCAGCGCCAGTGACAGGCGCTGGTCGGTGTCGGCGGCGAACTCCTTCAGTTCGACCTGAAACTTTTCGACGAGGCGCAAGAGGACGCGCACCGTGACGGGGCGCTGGTTGCTCTCGAGCAGCGTCAGGTAGCTCGCGCTGATGCCGAGCTCGCGCGCCATCTGCGCCTGCGTGAGGTGGCGCTCCTGCCTCAGGCGGCGCAGGCGACCGCCGATTCGCATTGCCTTCATGGAGTCGCGGTCCCTCTACGGTTTCGCATTACTTACTTTACAATATTACAGATGCGATCTGTAACGGCGTTCACAATATTCCAGATTGCACAGTGATTTCAGATATTTATTGACCATCCGGCTTTGTCAAGCGATGTCTCCCTCGCGACCAAACGGAGTTTACATCCATGACAAAGCCACATCGTTTCGCCGGCATCCGCCGCGACTACACCCCCGCCGACGTCGAGAAACTGCGCGGCACCATGAAGGTCGAGCACACGCTTGCCCGCCTCGGCGCCGAGCGGCTGTGGAGCCTGCTCAACGAGCGGCCGTTCATCCGCGCGCTCGGCGCGCTCACCGGCAACCAGGCGATGCAGCAGGTGAAGGCCGGGCTGGAGGCGATCTATCTCTCCGGCTGGCAGGTCGCGGCCGACGCCAACAACGCCGGCGAGATGTATCCCGACCAGTCACTCTATCCGTCCTCGTCGGTGCCGGAGGTCGTGCGCCGGATCAACAAGACGCTGCAACGCGCCGACCAGATCGCGCGGCTGGAAGGCGATACCTCGACCCACTGGTTTGCGCCGATCGTCGCCGACGCGGAAGCGGGCTTCGGCGGCTCGCTCAACGCGTTCGAGTTGATGAAGGCGATGATCGAGGCGGGCGCGGCCGGTGTCCACTTCGAGGATCAGCTCGCCTCGGAAAAGAAGTGCGGCCACCTCGGCGGCAAGGTTCTGGTGCCGACTCAGCAGTTCATCCGTACGCTGAACGCGGCGCGGCTCGCAGCCGACATCTCGGGCGTTGAAACGGTGCTCATCGCACGCACCGACGCGCATTCGGCGACACTGATCACCGGCGATTTCGACGAACGCGACCTGCCGTGGCTTTCGGGCGAGCGGACGAGCGAGGGCTTCTTCCGCCTGGCGCAGGGCAACGACCATTCGGTGGCGCACGCGATCGCGCGCGGCGTCAGCTATGCGCCTTACGCCGACGTGCTGTGGTGGGAAACGTCGAGCCCGGACCTTGGCGAAGCGCGCGAGTTTGCGCAGGAGGTTCACCGGCACTATCCGGGCAAGCTTCTCGCCTACAACTGCTCGCCGTCCTTCAACTGGCGGGCCAAGCTCGGCGAGAGCGCCATCGGCAACTTCCAGGAGACGCTGGCCGATTACGGCTATCGCTTCCAGTTCGTGACACTCGCCGGCTTCCACGCGCTCAACCTCGGCATGTTCGAGCTGGCGCAGGCGTACGGCGAGCGTGGCATGGCGGCGTATTCCGAGCTGCAACAGCGCGAATTCGCAGCCGAGAAGAACGGCTTCACCGCCGTGCGCCACCAGCGCGAGGTCGGCACCGGCTACTTCGACGCGGTGACGATGGCAGTCTCGGGCGGGCAGGCGGCGACCACGGCGATGGCCGGCTCGACCGAGCGGGCGCAATTCGCCGAACCGGCGAACGCGGCGTGAGCGGCGTGCGCAGGGAGAACGACATGAGCCAGGAATACTGGGTGGTCGGGGGGAGATACCGCGACGCGAGCTTCGCCGACATCGAAGACGGCAAGGGCGAACTGATCGGGCCGTTTCCGTCATACCGCGCGGCGATCGTGTCGTGGCGGGAGCGGACGGAGGCGACGCGCTCGCAGGCGACGGTGCGTTACACGGTCGTGGTGACGGCAGGACGGGAGGCCGCCTGAACCATGCGCGCCCTGACCGGAGCGCCGTACCCCGTTTTTGGGGCTCCGGTCAGGGCTGCGGCTCACCCCATGGATGAGGAGCGGGCGGTGTTTCGGGCGTGCCCCATGGACCGGATGCCGGCGGCGTCGGTTCGCCCCAGGGATGGGGCGCAGTTGGCGCGGGATTCGTTTCAGGGACGGTCGTGGTGCTCGCGCTGACCTGCGGAAGCGGGCCAGGATCGCGGCCGGCGCCATAACGCACGAGAGCGGCGATGCGGTCGTCGATCGACGGGTGCGTGTCGAACAGGCCGGTGAGGCCGTGCGCGGCGGGATGGTCGAGGAACATCTCCTGGATCTGCGCCGGCGCCGGCATCTCCGAATGGCCGGCGATCTTGCGCAGCGCGCTGATCATCGCGTCGGGGTTCTTGGTCAGTTCGACCGAGCCAGCGTCGGCGAGGAATTCGCGCTTCCTCGACATGGCCAGCCGCAGAACGATCGCGAGCAGGCGGGCGATGAGAAAAATCGCAACCGCGATCAGGACGAGAACGATGGCGCCCCCACCGCCGCCGCGCTCGCTGCGATCGCGCGAACGGCCGCCGCCGCTATAGCCGCTGCCGCCGGAATAGCCGCCGCCATAGCCGCCGGTGTTGAACAGGAAGAAGCGCGGTCCGCGGATGAGAACATCGCCGGCCAGTGAAACGATGCCGACGAAGACGGCGGCGATGACCAAGAGCTGAACGTCGCGGTTCTCGATGTGGGTGAGCTCGTGGGCAAGCACGGCTTCCAGTTCCTGATCGTTGAGAGCCTCGAGCAGGCCGCGGGTGACGGTGATCCGGTACTGGCCCTTGTGGACGCCGGAAGCAAAGGCATTCAGCGCGCCGGTGTCGATGATGCTGAGGCGCGGCATGGTAATGCCGCGACTGATGCAGAGCGTCTCGAGGATGTTCCACAGACGGGGATTGTCGCTGCGCTCGATGCCGTGGGCGCCGGTGGCCATGGCGACGATGCCGGTATTGGCGAACCAGGCGATGAGAAACCAGATGGCGGCGCCGCCAAGCGCGACCGGGACCAGCTGCGGCGTGATCGCAATGGCGTCGGCGAGGCCCTGATCGACGGACGGATCGCTCCATGCAGCGATGAGCAGCGCAACGCCAAAGCAGATGAGCAGGAGCAGCACCGGAAAGCCGGCGAGCAGCACCAGCGACTTCAGCCGGTTGTTCCAGATGTAGGTGCTGAGGCCGTAGCTGCCGAGCACGGCAAGGCCCTCCGTTTTCCGCTTCCCTTGCCGCGGCGCCTAGAATTTCACCTGCGGAGCGGCATTGACGGCGGCGCGCTCGCTGTCGTCGACGTCGAAGAACGTCTTCGGCGTGAAGCCGAGCGAGCCGGCAACCAGCACGGCGGGGAACTGCTGGATGGACGAATTGTATTCTTGCACAGCGTTGTTGAAGAAGCGGCGCGAGGCGGCGATCTTGTTCTCGAGATCGGAGAGATCGCCCTGCAGCTGCTGGAAGTTCTGGCTGGCCTTGAGATCGGGATAGGCTTCGGACAGCGCGAAAAGCTGGCGGAGCGCGCCGGTTAGCATGTTCTCGGCTGCAGCCTGCGCCTGCGGCGAAGAAGCGGCGACGGCGGCGTTGCGCGCCTGCGTCACGGCTTCCAGCGTGCCGCGCTCATGCGCCGCGTAGCCTTTCACGGTCTCGACGAGGTTGGGCACCAGGTCGTGGCGCTGCTTCAGCTGCACGGAGACGTCCGACCACGCCTGTCCGGTGATCTGACGCAGGCTGACCAGACGGTTGTAGATCATGACGAGGTAGATCGCGATCAGGACGATCACGATGATGACGATCCACAAGCCCATGGCAGACCTCCGCTTGGTTTTCCGGCATGTAGGGACGGAGACAGTAGCAGTGAAGGGGTGGGGGGACCATCGGCGGCGGGGTGATGGGAGACACAGCGGGACGTTGGCGAGGTCGGTGGCTATCCTTGCCGCACCCACCGCCTTCGGCGGTCCCCCTCCCCATTTCATGGGGAGGGATTGGAGCCTGGTTCGGCGAGGGGGATGGCTCCTACCGGAGGCGTGGGTGGATTAATGGAAATTGCGGCCTTTGGGCATGACGTCGCGGGTGGTCGCGGCCTTTTCCTTCTCGAAGAAGCGGACATTGCGCGGATGGCGGGCGCGAGAGCGCTGGTCGTCGGCAGGCGGACGGGCGACCTCGTCGGCACGGGCGAGCGACTGGAGATCGTGCGCATCGGCGGACAGCGTTGCGAGCATCGGGGTGAGATCGTCGAGGCGATCGGCGATGACGTGGATGACGCCCTTCTCGCTCTGCACCCTGCCGGTGATGGCGGTGAGGCGGGCGCCGAGCACGACCGGGCGATAGCGCTCGAAGACGCGCGGCCAGACGATGGCGTTGATGATGTCGGTCTCATCCTCCAGCGTCATGAAGATGACGCCCGACGCCGTGCCCGGACGCTGGCGGGTGATGACAAGGCCGGCAACTGTAATTTTGCGGTTGTTCATGCTGGCGCCATCGCCGTCAGGCGAAGGGCCGCGCAGGCGCGATGCGGGGATGATGCCGCGGGCGGCGAGATCGCGACGCAGGAATTCCAGCGGATGCGCCTTCAGCGACAGGGCGAGGTAGCGATAGTCGTTGACGACGTGCTCGCCGATGAGCATCGGCGGCAGGGAGAAATCGGGCTCGCGGCGGATGTCGGCGTGCTCGGGAACATCGAACAGCGGCAGGCGGTCCTTCTCCTTCAGCGCGCCCTCGCCGCGCGCCGCCCACAAGGCATCGCGGCGATCGAGACCGACGGAGCGGAAGGCATCGCCATCGGCCAGCCGCTCGATGGCCGCGCGATCGAGGCCGGTGCGCAGCCATACGTCGCGGACGGAATCGTAACCACGGGCCCGGGTGGCGACGAGACGCGTGGCGTCATCCTCGCGAAAGCCCTTGATGCGATGGAAGCCGAGGCGGACGGCGTAGCGCGTTTCGATGTCGGGGAGCATCGAGGCGTGGAGGGGGTGGAGATTTCTCGCGATGCTGACCGCCGCCTCTCCCATAGGGAGAGGGCTTTGAGCCTTATGAGCGAAGCGAATTAGGCGAGAAGGGTGAGGGGTTACGGAGTAATCCGGAGAGGGTCTCCGGCCCTCGTTTGCACTCGGGCGTTCGTCGCTCGAAACAGGCCGCTGGCCTGTTTCGTCCGCTGACGCGGACCGCGCCTCAGCCCCACCCACCGCGCTTCGCGCGGTCCCCCCTCCCCCTGTGGGGGAGGGATGGGCGATCCTTTCTGTACCCTTTGCGGATGAGGCACCGATCCCTCCCCGGAACGGGGAGGGGGGACCATGCGCAGTATGGTGGGTGGGGAATTCCTCCAGCGTCGAGTACCAGGCGGAGCGGTTGACGTCCGGCGGGAGGACGGTGACGCCGTGGCGTTCGGCATCGCGGACGATTTGTGCCGGGGCGTAAAAACCCATCGGCTGCGAATCGAGGAGCGCGGCGCAGAAGACATCGGGATAATGCGCCTTGATCCACGCTGAGGCATAGACGAGAAGCGCGAAGCTCGCGGCGTGGCTCTCGGGGAAGCCGTAATCGCCGAAGCCTTCGATCTGGCGGAAGGAGCGCTCAGCGAATTCTTTCGTGTAGCCGCGCGCGACCATGCCTTCGACCATGCGCTTCTGGTAATTGCCGATGGTGCCGTTGCGGCGAAAGGTGGCCATCGAGCGGCGCAGGCCATCGGCTTCGGCGGCGGTGAATTTCGCCGCGTCCATGGCGATCTGCATCGCCTGTTCCTGAAAGAGCGGGACGCCCAGCGTGCGTTCCAGAATCTTGCGCAACTCGTTGCGGTCGCCGTGCTGGCGCGACGGGCCGGGATACTCGACCTTCTCGATGCCCTCGCGACGGCGGAGATACGGATGCACCATGTCGCCCTGGATGGGACCCGGGCGCACGATCGCGACCTCGATGACGAGGTCGTAGAATTTTTCCGGCTTCAGGCGCGGCAGCATCGACATCTGGGCGCGGCTCTCGACCTGGAAGACGCCGATCGAATCGGCGCGGCCGAGCATGCGATAGACGGCGGGATCCTCTCTCGGGATGGTGGCTAGCGTCAGCGCGCGGCCGTAGTGCGCCTGCAGGAATTCGAAGGCGCGGCGGATGAAGGTGAGCATGCCCAGTGCCAGCACGTCGACCTTCAGCATGTGGAGCGCGTCGAGGTCGTCCTTGTCCCATTCGACGAAGGTGCGGTCCTCCATCGCGGCGTTCATCACCGGGACCATCTCGTCGAGGCGATCCCTGGTCATGACGAAGCCGCCGACATGCTGCGAAAGATGGCGCGGGAAGCCGATGAGCGCGCGGCAGAGTTCGAGCACCATCCCCATGGTCGCTTCCTTCGGATCGAGCCCGGCGCGACGCACATCCTTCTCGGCGACGCCTTCCGACGACCAGCCCCAGGTGGTGGAGGCGAGCGCGCCGATGACGTCTTCGGAGAGGCCAAAGACCTTGCCGACATCGCGGATGGCGGAACGGGTGCGATAGGTGATGACGGTAGCGGCGATGGCGGCGCGGTGGCGGCCGTATTTGGCGAAGATGTACTGCATCACGTCCTCGCGCCGCTCGTGCTCGAAATCGACGTCGATATCGGGCGGCTCGTTGCGGTTGGGCGAGATGAAACGCTCGAACAGCAGATTGGCGTGGAGGGGATCGACCTCGGTGATGCCAAGACAGAAGCAGACGACGGAGTTGGCCGCCGAACCGCGGCCCTGACAGAGGATGCCCTTGCCGCGGGCGAAGCGGACGATGTCGTGGACGGTGAGGAAATACGGCGCATAGCGGCGCCCTTCGATGATGGCGAGCTCATCCTTCAGCTTGGCGGCGACATGGGCGGGAACGCCATCGGGATAACGGAAGCGGGCGCCCTCCATGGCGAGATGGGCGAGCGCTTCCTGCGGCGTGGCGAAGCTGCCCATCGGCTCGTCCGGATACTGGTACTGCAACTCGTCGAGACTAAAGGTGAGACGGGCGAGAACACGCGTTGTCTCGGCGATCGCTTCGGGATAGCGACGGAAGAGGCGCGCCATCTCGGCCGCGCCCTTCAGATGACGCTCGGCGTTGGCGGCAAGGTGGAAGCCGGCTGCGGCGAGCGTTGTTTTTTCGCGCACGCAGGTCAGCACATCCTGCAGCGGGCGGCGTTCGGCTGCGTGGTAGTGCACGTCGTTGGTTGCCATCAGCGGAACGCCGGCGGCTTCGGCCATGCGGGCGAGACGCGCGAGGCGGCGGCTGTCTCTGCCGTCATACGCGACGCGGGCCATGAGGCGAACGTTGCCAGGGAAGGCGGCGGCGAGGGTGGATAAGGTTTGTTGGACGGCGGCAAAATTCCCCCTCCCCAAAACCGCTTCGCGGTTTTGACCCTCCCTCAAGGGGAGGGTTGGAGTGGTGGAATAATCGAGCACGCCGAGGATGAGGCCTTCGCCCCAGGTCAGGAGATCGGCGAGATCGAGGTGGCATTCGCCCTTCCTGGCGCGGAGGTTGCCTTCGGTGAGCAGGCGGCAGAGGCGGGCATAAGCGGCGCGGTCGGTCGGCCAGGCGAGGATGTCGGGCGCCTCACCCGGAGTGCGCCCCACCCACCGCGCTTCGCGCGGTCCCCCCTCCCCGTTCCGGGGAGGGATGGGTGCCTCTTCCGGAAACCGGAAAGAGAGGCGGCAGCCGACGACGTAGCGGAGGGGCGGCGGCCTGCCTTCGCGGGCGGCTTCCTCGGCAAGAATGCGCCGCGCGGTGTGGCCGCGGACGACACCGGACAGCGTATTGCGGTCAGCGACCGAGACTGCCGCGAGGCCCAGCGCGGCGGCCTGCTGCACCAGTTCCTCCGGATGCGAGGCGCCGCGCAGGAACGAGAAGTTGGTGGTGACGCCAAGCTCGGCAAAAGCGAGGGGCGCCATGGCATCGGGCGGGCGGGTCGCTTCTGCCGGCGCGGCAGGAAAGGAGACGACATTGGTCATCCAAACTTCCCCAAGCCAGGTCGTCGAACCTTGAGGTCCCGATCAGTTATCGCTATATAAATACACACGATAGCGGGAAGTCCGATCGGGCGGTCAGCCCGGGCCGAAGAACGAGACAGGGAAACCGTTCTGGGGGGCCGCGTGGAGAAGAACAGCCGCAAGCTGACGCAGATGCTGAAGAAGGACGGATGGGTTCTGGACCGTGTGAGCGGCGACCACCGCACGTTCAAGCGCCACGACAAGGCTGAACTGATCTCGCTGCCGCACCCCAAGAAGGACCTACCGACCGGGCTGGTGCGGAGCATCTATCGCATTGCCGGATGGAAATAGGCGAGCAAGGCCATGAGCACGAAGTACTACCTGGGCATTGTTGAGAAGGAACCTGACAGCGCCTTCGGCATCTGGTTTCCGGACATGCCGGGCTGCTTTCCGGCGGCCGACGATTTTGACGATCTGCCGCGCGTGGCGGCGGAGATTTTGCGTCAGCATGTCGAGGCGCTGGAAAGCAACGGCCGCACGGTTTCGTCGCCGCGTTCTATCGCTGAAGTACTGGCCGGTAAGGACGTCAGGAAGGCATTGCGCAATGGCGCGACGACCATGCTGGTTCCGCTGCTGGCTGATGCGGGCCGCACGGTGCGGGTCAACGTGACAGTGGAACGCGGGCTTCTCGATCAGATCGACGAAGCGGCGGAAGCGCGCGGGCTGACGCGATCGGCATTTCTGGCGCAGGCGGCGCGGGAAAAGATCGCCGGCTAGGGGCAAGACGCCGGTCATGCGAAGATGCCGTGCATGTACCACTGCGGCGTGGTGGTTTCGGTGAGGTAGAGGCCGTCGCGGTAGAGCCAGAAGCGGTGACCGGCTTCGTCCTCGACGCGGTAATAGTCGCGGGTCGGGCCTTCATCGCGCCACCATTCGGCGGCGATGCGTTCGGGGCCCTCGGCGCGGGTAACGCGATAGGCGGCGCGGCGCCAGCGGAAGTTCACCGGCGGGCCGTCGGGCACGCCGGCGGTGACGAGGATCGGTTCCGGGCGGGCGAAGAGGCGCAGCGGCCGTTCGGCCGGAGCCATCGCGAGCGCTGCGTGATTGGCAGCATGGTGGGGGGCAGTTTCGCGGGAGACGAGCGCCTCGGCGCGCTCGGGGACGTGGCTGGCGCGTGGGGCGATCACGGCGACGCTGTCCTCGCCGAGGCGCGCGGCGATGCGGTCGAGCAGGCCCTCGACGTCGCCTTCGCCGATGGTATCGCCGGCAAGATCGGTCTGGGCTCCCTCCATCGGCGCGGACACCGTCACCGACAGGCGCGCCATGTCGAAGCCGAAGCCGGCGTCGAAATCGTCGCCGAGGGCGGCGAACTTTTCGCGGAAGAGGGCGAGGATGAGTTTCGGCTCGCGGAGCGGGCGGCCGGCGCCGACGCCAATGTGGCTGACGACGCCATCGACGCGGAAGAGGGCATACTCCAGACGGCGGGCGCCTTCGCCCTGGCGATCGAGACTCGTGGCGAGAGAGGCGGCAAGCGAGGAAAGGGTCGCGGCAATATCCTCCTCGCGGACAATGGGCTCGGCGAAACGGCGCTCGGCAATGAAGGCGGGCGGCGGACGACGCGGGTCGATGGCTTCCTCGTCGCGGCCCAACGCCTGATCGAGACGGCGAAGGAGTTCCCTGCCGAAGCGGGCGGCGAGCGGCGCGCGCGGGGCTTCGACGATCTGGCCGATGCGCTTCAGCCCGACGCGGTCCATGGCCGAGACGATTTCGGGATCGAGGCGGAGCGCGGCGAGCGGGAGCGGCGAGAGCACCGCGGCCGTATCGTCGCCCGCGATCACGCCACCTTCGGTGAAGCGAGCAAGAGCGATGGCGGCGCCAGCAGTATCGGCGATGGCGGCGCGGGCGAGAAAGCCCTGCGCGGCGAGGCGGGCGAGGAGATCGGCGCGCAGCGCTTCCTCGCCGCCGAAGAGATGGGCGCAGCCGGTGATGTCCAATAATAATATCCCGGTCGGGCTTTCAGCCCTCCTCGCCTCTTGTTGGTCACCGAATGCTACAAGCGGCGTGTAGCGCTCGGCCCAGTCGGCGATGGTTTCGAGCAGCGCGGCATCGGCGGCGGGGTCGTCGTCGGCGACGATGAGGTGCGGGATCATCGCGCGCGCGTCGGCGAGTGGCATGCCGCATGCGAGGCCAAGGTTCTCGGCGATCTCGTCCATGGCGACGAGACGGAGCGCATTCTTGATCTTCGCGGCGACGACGAGCGGCGCACCCTCACCCTGTCCCTCTCCCCTCCGGGGAGAGGGGACGCTGCCAGCGTCGTGGCGGTTCTCATCCTGCCTTGCGGTAGGGACCGGGACTGTCGGTGAGCGGCGCCACGCGCGGCCCTTCGTCTGGCGGTGCAGGCGGTCGGTCGCGAGACAGGGCAGGAAGAGGGCGAGGATGCGCCGGGGTGGCGCCGCCGAGGGCGAAGCTCTGCTCATCATGGTTCCATTCCACGTCGAAGGTGCCGGTGGGGCCGCTGCGATTGCGTTCCAGCGTCAGGCGCCAGGCGGGACGGCCAATGCCGTGCGGGTCATCGGGATCAGCGGCGGAGGGCAACGGCGCGACCAGCCAGCGGGTCGAGGCGGCGCCGGGTTCTACCCTTGCCGAGGTGCGCAGCAGGAGGCCGGTGACGCCGCTCTCGCCGGCGCGGAGCGCCAGGCGGCGGCTCGCCGTCAGATCAAAGAGGCGCGGATTGCCGGAAAGCTCGGCGACGACAGCGGCAAGGCCGGCACAGCGCAACGCTTCCTCCGCGGCCCACAGCACGTCGCGTGGACGGCCGACACGCACCACCACGAGGCGTTTCGGGTCGAGCCCGAAGGTGCCGAGGCCATTGCCGTAAGGCAGGCCGGTTTCGCCAGTGGCAGCCTTTTCGACGATCCAGATCAGCGGGCGGGAATCGCAGGCGGCGAGGCAGGCCAAGACGGCCGCGGCGAAGCCGGTGAGCGCGGCGGCATCGCGGCTTTCGGCGGCACGCATCTCATGCAGGGCGGCCCGGTGCAGCCCGCCGCCGAGGCGGCTGTCGAGATCGGGAATGGCAAATGCCAGCCGCGGACCGGCGGCATTCCTTGCCGGCCGGAGAATCGCGGCGGTCTGCTCGATCCGCGCGATTTCCCGGCGCAGATCGGCAAAAGCTTCCCCGGCCATGAAAGCGCTGGCGCGCATGGCTGTTTCGACTCGGTAATGAGAAATGTTCCTGCTTTGTTCTATTGATTCCGGAGATGGGGAAGAGAGTCAAGCGATTCGAATTCTTGATGAAAAGCGGTAGTGTGTATAAATACACCAGTGCAAAGCCGGAAGGTCATTGCAGCGCTTGTCATCGATGGATGGCAGCAGGTCGGCCACGAAGGCAGCCACGTGCAATTCAAACACCCGCTCAAGAAGGGGCGAGTCACCGTTCCTCATCCGAAACGCGACATTCCCATCGGCACGTTACGCAGCATCGAGAAGCAGGCCGGGATCAAACTGAGATAGCCATGCAGCACTACATCGGCATCATTCACAAGGACAAGAAAAGCGACTACGGCATCTCGTTTCCCGACTTTCCCGGATGCATCAGCGCGGGCAGGACGCTCGACGATGTGCGCTCAAGCGGGGAGGAAGCACTGGCCTTTCATGTCCGCGGCATGACGGAGGATGGACTTCCCATCCCGGCGCCGAGCAGTCTGGAAAAGGCGATGCGCAACCCGGATTTTCGCGACGGCGTCGCCGTTCTGGTTCCCTTGCGGGAGCTCGACAAGGCGGTCCGCGTCAACATCACGATGACGGAAGAAACGCTGCGCGCGATCGACGTCTACGCCGAGCAGCACGGTCTCACCCGCTCTGGTTTCCTGCAGGTTGCCGCGAAGAAAGCCTTGAAGGAAGAGGCGGCGTAGACGGGCATTCGGCGCGGCGGGGGGATTGCCCCGCGCGGCGGGAATTGCTCCCTCCGTCGCCCTATCGCGGCGCCACCTCCCCCGTAAACGGGGGAGGATCAGAGCCCCTATGACCGGAGGCGAGAGGTCAGGCGGGAGCGACCGCCGCTCCGCCATGGAAGGCGCCAAGCAGCCAGAGCACCAGCAGGACGACGATCACCAGGCCGAGCGCACCGCCCAGGCCACCGTTGCCGTAGCGATTGTAGCCGTAGTAGCCGCCACCGCCGCCCAGAACGACAATGACGAGAATGATGAGAAGAATGGTGAGCATGCGAACACCTCTTCGCCAGGAAAACCATCGGCTGCGTCTCCAACAACCTCCGGAATGGCAGATCGTTCCCTTTCGCAGCCGCTTTCGCAGCGCGCTCCCCTGGAGATGCCGGAGACAGAGGCGCACCCGCGCGGATGACGGGGCTCATTAGGGAGACGGCAGGCGGGGTGTGATACGGACTTGCTGGCCTCGGTTTCCCGAGCTTCCGGAGGATCTCCCATGCTTCCCAGACGCACGTTCATCGCTGCCGGCATCGCTGCCGGAATCGTCGCCGCGCTTCATCCGGCGTGGGGCAAGGACGCCGCCGCGGCGCTGAAGCCGATCGTCACGCCGGTGCTGCAAACCAGCACGACGATCATCGGCCAGCCGATCGCCTATCCGGCGGGCGAGGCAGAGGTGACGGCGGCGATCGTCACCATTCCACCCGGCGGGCAAACCGGCTGGCACGTCCATGCGGTGCCGCTGTTCGGCTACATGCTCCAGGGCGAACTCACCGTCGATTACGGCGCCAAGGGCACGCACACCTACAGAAGCGGCGAGGCGCTGATGGAGGCGATGAACTGGCCGCACAACGGGATGAACAAGGGCACCGTTCCGGTGCGCATTCTTACCGTTTATGCGGGCGCCAAAGGCATCGCCACCGCCGAACCGGTTGCGCACCAGCCCTGACATAAAGACGGTGGCGCCTTGTACGCGGCCCGGGAATGCTTACGTTCCCGGCGGCATCCTTGCCTGAGGGGAACCATACGATGACCGCCGCTGCCGTCCGCCGTTCGCTGGCCGCCCTGTTTGTCGTTGCGGCGGCGAGTTTTCTCTCCGCCTGCGGCATCAACACCATTCCGACCGAGGAAGAGCAGGCCAAGGCGGCGTGGAGCGAAGTGCTCAACCAGTACCAGCGGCGGGCCGACCTCATTCCCAATCTCGTCGCGACCGTGAAGGGTTACGCGACGCAGGAAGAGAAGGTGCTGACCGAGGTCACCGATGCGCGCGCCAAGGCGACGCAGTTCCAGGTGCCGGAAGACATTCTCACCAATCCGGATGCGTTCCAGAAATTCCAGCAGGTGCAGGGCGAGGTGGGTTCGGCCCTGTCGCGGCTGATCTCGATCACCGAGAATTATCCGGATCTGAAATCGAACCAGAATTTTCTCGCGCTGCAGTCGCAGCTCGAAGGCACCGAGAACCGCATTGCAGTGGCGCGGCGCGACTACATCGAGGCGGTGCGCGTCTACAACACCGAACTCGAGACATTCCCCGGGCGCATCTGGGCGGCGACGCTCTATGCCGGCAAGAAGCCCATGGCGACCTTCACCATCGACCAGCAGAACATGCAGGCGCCCAAGGTGAACTTCAACTAGGCGATCAAAGATGAAACGCCTCCTTGCGGCGGCTCTCATATTCGCAGCGCTGGCGGGAACGGCGGTGGCCGCGCCGACTTTCCCTTCGCTCACCGGCAGGGTCGTCGACGAGGCCGGGATCATTCCGGCCGATGCGGCGCAGCAGCTGACGGAAAAACTCGCGGCGCTCGAAGACAAGACCGGCGACCAGCTCGTGGTCGCGACGGTCAAGTCGCTGCAGGGCTATGACATCCAGGACTACGGCACCCAGCTCGGCCGCGCCTGGGGGATCGGCCAGAAGGGCAAGAACAACGGCGTCATCCTTCTGGTCGCGCCGAACGAGCGCAAGGTCGGCTTCGAGGTCGGCTACGGGCTGGAAGGCACGCTCACCGATGCGCTGACGCAGGTCATCATCCAGAGCGATATCCTGCCGCGCTTCCGCGCCAACGATTATCCCGGCGGGATCGCGCGCGCGGTCGACGACACCATCCAGGTGCTGAGCGGCGACGCGCCCGAGCTCAAGCAGCAGGCCGAGAAGCGCCAGGCCGATAACGGCGGCTGGGGACCGTTCGTACCGTTCCTGCTCATCCTCCTGTTTGTCATCATCATCAACAGTCTCGGCCGGCGCGGCGGTGGCGGCGGCTTCCTTGCCGGCATGGTTGCCTCCTCCATCCTCAATTCGCGCCGCGATGGCTGGGGTGGGGGTGGTGGCTTTGGCGGCGGCGGTGGTTTCTCGGGCGGCGGCGGTTCGTTCGGCGGCGGCGGCTCCTCGGGGAGCTGGTGATGGCCGTGCATCTCGTCGTCAGCCCTGCCGATCGCGCCCGCGTGCGGCAGGCGATTGCGGAGGCCGAGGCAAAGACCGGCGGCGAAATCTTCGTGGTCGTGGCGCGGGAGTGCGAGGATTACCGCTTCATCCCGATCCTGTGGGCGGTGCTGGCGGCGTTCATCGCGCCGCTGCCGCTCATCTACCTGACGCACGTCCCTGCGCTTGCCATCTGGCTCGTTCAGATGGCGACGTTCGTCGTCTTCGCGGTCGTTCTGTCGGTGCCGCCGGTCAAGCTTCTCGTGGTGCCGCGCCACGTAAAGCGGGAGGCCGTGCGGGCTCTGGCGACGCAGCAGTTCCTGGCCCATGGCCTGCATACGACCGAAGCGCGCACGGGCGTGCTCATCTTCGTGGCGCTGGCCGAGCGGCGGGCCGAGATCATCGCTGATAGCGGGATCGCGACACGGGTGGACCAGAAGACATGGCAGGGCGCCATCGACGGCCTGGTGGCGGAAGTTGCGGCCGGCCGGATTGCGGACGGCCTCACCGTGGCAATTGCCGCCGTCGGGCAGACGCTGGCGCGCCATTTCCCGCGCAAAGCCGGCGACCGCAACGAGATTCCGGACGATCTCATCGTGCTTTGAGGGCGCGCGGGCTGGCAGGCGGTCCGGGGTTCTGAAATAACGTCGAGCGGTTCGGCGTTTGTTTTGGCCAAGGCGCGATGGCACAGGAAGCAATCAAGGCGCAGCTTGCGCGCGCGATGGACGCCATGCGCGGCGGGCGCCCCGATGAAGCCGAGCGGGCGTTGGAAGCCAACGACGGCGGAGCGCTGAAGACCGCCGTCGGGCAGAACATCCGTGGCGACATCTTTCTCAGGCGGCAACGCTACCAGGATGCGCTGAAGGCGTTCGACGCCGCCATCCGTCTGGCTCCGTCGGCATCGGAAGGATATTGCAACCGCGGCGTCGCGCTGGAGGCGCTCGGCCGGCTTGAGGAGGCGCTCGCAGCCCATGACCGGGCGCTGCGCTACCGGCCCGACAATGCCACCGCCCACTTTAACCGCGGCAACGTGCTGAAGGCTCTGGGGCGCAATCAGGATGCGATCGCGGCCTATGGGCGGGCACTCGCGGCGCGGCCGAACTATGCGGAGGCGCTGGTCAACCGCGGTGCAGCGCTGCTAGCGTCGGAGCGCCCGCTCGACGCGCTGAACGATTTCGGCAAGGCGCTCGGTCTCAAGCCAAATCTCATCGCTGCGCATATCGGCCGTGCAAGCGCCCATCGCGACCTTGCACAATATGACCTCGCGCTCGGGGCGGTCGCGGCGGTGTTGAAGATGGAGCCGGAGAATCGCGAGGCACTCAGACTGAGATATCGGATAATGGTAGCGGCCGAGCGTGCGGAGGAAGCGCTGACGGAGATCGACGCCTTTCTTCTCGGCGACCCGCTGGATGCTACCACCCATCGCGACCGTGCAACGGTTCTCACCAAGCTCCGGCGCTCTCTGCCGGCGCTCGAAGCGGCCGATGAAGGTGTGCGGCTTGCTCCCAACGAGAGCGACAGCCATGTGGTTCGCGGCGCCGTACTGAATGGGCTCGGACGGTTCGATGAGGCTCTGGTTGTCCTCGACACCGCGGCCCGGCTCGGTGCTTCCGATATCGCTTTTTTCGATGCCCGGGCGCTCGCTCGATCAAAGGTCGGCGATCCTAAAGACGCGCTGGAAGATATGGCTCAGGCCCTGGCGCTGAAACCGGACAATGCCGAGACGCATTACAATCGTTCTTTCCTCAATTTGCAGCTCGGAAATTGGAAAGAGGGTTGGCCGGAATACGACTGGCGGCTCAGGATGGCGCGTTATGCACCGCGCGAGGAGATCGGGAAGATCGCGCAGTGGAAGGGCGAGCCGCTGGCGGGAAAGAAGCTGCTCATCCACGCCGAACAGGGCCACGGCGATACCATTCAATTCGTGCGGTATGTCCGCGAACTCGACGCTCCGGCTGTCCGGATCACGCTGCTCGTGCAGCCGGCGCTGCAGCCGCTGATCGCAGACAATTTTCCCGGTATCGACGTGACCGGGGCGCTGTCGATGCGCTCCGGTTTCGATTTCCGAATTCCGTTGATGAGCCTGCCGGCGATCTTCCGGACAATAGTGGAGACGACGCCGAATTCGGTTCCCTATCTTCACATCGACGGTGAACGCGTCACCCGGTGGCGTGAACGAATCGGGGACCGGGGCTTTCGCGTCGGGATCGTGTGGCAGGGGTCAAAGGACTATGCGGGCGACCGCGACCGGTCGATACCGCTTGCCAGTTTTGCGCCGCTGGCGCGCATCCCGGGCGTCAGGCTGATCAGCGTCCAGGCGATGGTCGGGGTGGAGCAGCTCGACGCGTTGCCCGAGGGCATGGTGGTGGAGCGGCTCGGCAACGAACTGGAGAACAACCCCGACGGCTTTCGCGAGATGGCGGCGATCATGGCCAATCTCGATCTCCTGGTCGTGTCCGATACCGGGCCGACGCATCTTGCCGGTGCGCTCGGGCGGCCGGTGTGGCTGGCCACGTCGCGCTATCCCGACTGGCGATGGATGCGCGAGCGCGAGGACACGCCGTGGTATCCGAACATGCGCCTATTCCGGCAGGCGACCGCCGGCGACTGGGACGGTGTCTTCGCGCGGATGGCGGGGGAGCTCCGTACGCTGGTGGCGGAGCGGAATTCCCCACCCACCACGCTTCGCGTGGTCCCCTAGCCGGCCTTCGCTTGCGCTTGGCGCTCGTCATTCGAAACAGGCCACTGGCCTGTTTCGTTCGCTGTGCGAAGCATTCCTCGCCCCCGTTCCGGGGAGGGATAGTTTTAGGTTAGTGCCGGAAGTGGCGCATGCCGGTGGTCACCATCGCCAGGCCGCGCTCGTCGGCGGCCTTGACCACCTCGGCGTCGCGCATCGAACCGCCCGGCTGGATGACGGCAGTGACGCCGGCGGATGCAGCGGCGATCAGACCGTCGGGAAAGGGAAAGAACGCATCGGAGGCACAGACGCTGCCCATCGCCAGCGACTGCGGCAGGCCGGCGGTGCGCGCCGCCTCCTCCGCCTTGCGGGCAGCGATCATCGCCGAATCGACGCGGCTCATCTGGCCGGCGCCGATCCCGGCAGTAGCGCCGTCCCTGGCGTAAACGATGGCGTTCGACTTGACGTATTTGGCGACCTTCCAGGCAAAGAGAAGATCGGCGATCTCGGCTTCGGTTGGCGCACGCCTGGTGACGACCTTGAGTTCGTCGCGCGTGACAGCGCCGGCGTCGCGGTCCTGAACCAGGAGGCCGCCGGCGAGCGAGCGCACGGTCAAGGCCGGGGCACGTGGATCGGGGAGAGCCCCGGTCAGCAGCAGGCGGAGGTTCTTCTTCGCGGCGAGGATGGCGAGGGCGGCTTCGGTGGCGGCCGGCGCGATGATGACCTCGGTGAAAATCTTCGCGATCTCTGCGGCGGCGGCTTCGTCGAGCGGCTGGTTGAGCGCAACCACGCCGCCGAACGCCGAGACCGGGTCGCAGCGCAGCGCCTTGAGGTAAGCCTCGGCGATCGTCGCCGCGGTGGCCACGCCACAGGGGTTCGCGTGTTTGATGATGGCGACCGCGGCGCTTTCCCCGGGCGAGAATTCGGCGACCAGCTCGAAGGCGGCATCGGTGTCGTTGATGTTGTTGAACGACAGTTCCTTGCCCTGCACCTGACGGGACGTGGCGACGCCCGGTCGCCGGTCGCCGGTCCTGTAGAGCGCGGCGGACTGGTGCGGGTTCTCGCCGTAGCGCAGCACCTCGGCGAGATGGCCGCCGAAAGTGCGCCAGGTCGGGTTCTTCTCGCCGACGGCGTCGGCAAACCAGCCGGAGACGGCGGCGTCGTAGGCGGCGGTGCGGGCATAGGCCTTGGCGGCGAGGCGCCGGCGAAGCTCGAGTGGCGTCCCGGCTTCGGACGAATCGAGTGCGGCGGCGACGGCGCCGTAGTCGGCGGGATCGACGACGACGGCGACATAGGCGTGGTTCTTGGCGGCGGCGCGGATCAAGGCCGGGCCGCCGATATCGATGTTCTCGACGGCGGTGCGCTCATCGGCGCCACCGGCGACCGTGTCCTCGAACGGATAGAGATTGACGACGACGAGATCGATCGGCGGGATGCCGTGCTCCTTCATCGCAGCAGCGTGGCCGGGGTCGTCGCGGACGCCGAGGAGACCGCCGTGAACCAGCGGGTGAAGCGTCTTGACGCGGCCATCCATGATCTCGGGGAAGCCGGTGAGCTCGGCGATATCGCGTGAGGCGATGCCGGCCGCGGTAAGCGCGGCGCGGGTGCCCCCGGTCGAGATTATCTCGACGTTGCGCGCGGCGAGCGCGCGGGCAAGGTCGACGAGGCCGGTCTTGTCGTAGACGGAGATGAGCGCCCGGCGCAGCGGCACGCGATCGGGAATGGGCGTCGATGCCGGTTTGATGGCCATGGGCGCTCCTCGAGGTGAATGCGGAATGGTCGCGTGCGGCCGCGTATCATGAATCGCGCCGCCGTCAAACCCGTGCCAATGGCGCAGGGTGACGCATGGGGAGCGGGGCGGGGAAGCGGGGTGCGGAGTTCGTCCTCAGGCCGAGGACAGAATCTGTTCGGCGGCGGGGAGGAGCTGCTGGGTGCGGCGGCCAAGGGCAGTGCGATGCAGCTGCCAGTGGACGCTCGACGTCTGCTGGACGCGGCCGTGAATGACAATCTGTTCGGTGGCGCGGTTGCCGCGATTGTCGGAGAGGAGAACGCTTTCCTCGAGGGAAAGCTCGGGCCCGTCGGTCTCGAATTCCCAGGTTTCCCCGTCGGGCAGTTCCATCATCACCGAGTGGCGGCCGGTGGCAAGCGTGGCGCGGACGTTGGGGTGGAGATGAAAGCGGATGGCGAAGAAATCCTTGCCGCCGCGATTGGCCGGTTGCCCGGAGGGATTGACGAAGCTGTCGACGCCTTCCAGCCGGTCGCCGGCATCGGAGAGCGAAAGCTGACGTTCGTGGAGAATACGGAAGCGGTCGGCATAGCCGTTATGACGAAGCGCGAGCAGGGTGGCGCCGGGGACATTGCGGCGCTCGATGTCGATGCGCGAGGGGCCGGCAATGACGGCCTCGCCGGCGTATTCGCCGATCAGGCCGCGGGTGAGGATGCGGCACGAGGAGGTGTCGTTGATGGTGACGGTCGAGTGCGCGGCAGTGGTGCGGGCGAGCCGGCGCAGCGCCGCCGCGCTCGGCTTCGGCACGCCGCAGTTCACGATCAGCCGCTGGCGGCCGACGCTCAGCTCGAAGGACAGGCAGCTGGCGTGGGCGCCGACGCTGAATTCGGGCGGCGGCGGCGAACCGGCATCGGCGATCAGGATGGTGCCGTTCGATTCGATGCGCTGGTAGCCGGAATGCGGCGCGCTCGGCGGCAGCGCCGCGCGCACGTCGTCATAGGCGAGCACGGTGGCAAGCTGGTCGGTCGCGGTATCGCCGACGCCGTTGAAGTGGACGAAACTGCCGTCGCCCAGACGGAAGAAGCGCAGCATCGGCATCATGCGATCGATGGCCGACATGAGAATGCGCGAGGGCTGGCCGCCGCGGGCGATGAAGGCCTGGCGGAGCGGCAGCAGATCGATCAGCGCCTCCATGACGGCGCCGGGGTTGCGGCTGACGTGGCCGCCATCGGGCAGCACCTGGGCAACCAGTTCGACATCGAGACGGCGCGCAGCCTGCTTCAGGAAGCGCTGCTGGCCGGTCATCGACAGCGCGATCGAGGCGAGCGCGATCATGATGCGCAGCCGCGGGAGACCCGGTTCGGCATCGTAGGCGACGCGGCGGAGATAGCGCGTCTGGCGGATGAGCGAGCGCATGAAACGGCGGTAGAAATTGTAGTCGCAGCCTTCGAGGACGAGCGGCGCCTGCGACTGCCACGCGATCAGGCGGCGGGCGACGACCTCGGGGTCCCAGGCGACGCGGTCGCGGTGCGCGGAGAAGCGGATCCATTCGTCGATCAACCGGCGGGCGGTGGCGCGGGACACAGTCGGATCGGAGGCGCGCAGGTGCCGCAGCCAGCCGAAGGAATGAAGCTGACGGGCCCACTCCTCGTTTGGCGCGACGGCGTCGAAGACGGAGAAGCCGCTGACGTCGATGCCGTCGCCGTGAAACACCCAGCGCCCGGAATACATGTCGAGCGCAACCGTCGGATCCGACGTGCGCAGGTCGATCGGGGCGATGGTCAGCCGGTCGGGCATCGAGCCGGCATAGCGCCAGCGATAGAGGAGGCTGGCGTGGAGACGGAAGCCGATCGCGCGACGCGCCGCACCCAACGCGAAGCGAAACTGCCGACCCGGACCGGACGGGGATCCGACCGCCATTCCTCTCAACTCCTCACGATTACGCAACGCCGGGGTCGGGACACGACCTCGAATCGGCGTCCGCGGACTATCACCCTATCAAGCCCATCCGGCAAACAGACGATTGAGCCAATTTTTAGCCCTCCGACCGACGTTTGAGGCGCATGATGAAAAAACCGTCGAGGCCGGAAAGGCGCGGCTCGGCGCCCGGCAGATGCGTGGGAAGCGTGCGGACCGTTCCGGTTGCGGGGACCACTTCACTCACGCCGCCAACTTCGCCAGCGGCGACGGCATCGAGCACCACCGGCTGGCGGGCAAGGAGCGGGGCGAGGTGGTTCTCGCCTTCCTCCGGTTCGAGCGAACAGGTGCAATAGACCAGCGTGCCGCCGGGCTTCAGCAGCGAGACGGCATGATCGAGCATCCGTGCCTGCAGCGTCGACAGCGTCGCGACATCCGCCGGACGTTTCAGCCAGGCGACATCCGGATGGCGGCGGATGGTGCCGGTGGCGGTGCAGGGCGCATCGAGCAGGACGGCATCGACCGGCTCCGACGGCTGCCATTCGAGGGCGTCGGCGGCGATCACTTCGGCGGCAAGCGACAGGCGCTTCAGGTTGGCGGAGAGCCGCTCGAGACGGCGGCTCGAAATATCGACCGCGGTCACGTGCGCGCCGGCGGCGGCGAGTGCTGCCGTCTTGCCGCCCGGCGCCGCGCAGAGATCGACGACGGTCTTGCCGGCGACGTCTCCGAGAAGTTTCGCCGGGAGCGCGGCGGCGGCATCCTGGACCCACCAGGCGCCTTCGTCGTAGCCGGGCAGGGCGCTGATCTCGCCGGTGGCCAGGGCGCGCACGCCGCCGGTGGGGAGCACGGAGGCGCCGAGTTGCTCGGCCCAGTGTTCCGGGTCGCGCTTGACCGAAACGTCGAGGCTGGGCTCAAGGCGATGTGCGGCTGCGATCCCGGTCGCGGTCGCTTCACCGTAATTCGCCAGCCAGCGCTGCCAGAGCCACTCGGGCGTGTCGAGCGCCGGATCGTCGTGGGCGGCGAGCAGTGCCGGACGTTCGCGCGCCGCCCGGCGCAGAACCGCGTTGGCCAATCCGCGAAAGTGATTGGCGTCCTTGTCGGCATTTATCTCGGCCATGGCGAGCGACACGGCGGCATGGTCGGGAACCGCCATGAACAGGAGCTGAGCGAGCCCGACTTCCAGAATGCGCAGCAGTGCGCCGGCGTGGCGTGGCGGGCGCTCGATCAGCGAAGCCAGGATTGCGGCGATGGTGCCGCGCCGCCTCAACGCCATTGCGACGATCGCTCGTGCGAGCGCGCGGTCGCGGGGCGGCAGGCGCAGAAACGCCACCTCGGATTCCAGTGCCGCGTCGAGCGGCTGCTCGCGCTCGACCACCGACGAAAGAAGGGCGCGCGCGGCGCGGCGCGCGGGGAGGCCCTCGGTGGGGGCGTTCGGCTGCGGCCTCATCGGCACCCGGCACGCGGTCGACAACGATGTGATACTATTTTCGCGTGCATTATCTTCCGGACGTATACTATTGCGTGTTGGCCAGCGTTAATGGTATGTGAATAAATTCCTACGCACGATTCGGATCATGTTTCACCACAAAGCATCGCTTTCTGCACTCGTGTTCATGTCGGCGGCAGGTCTTTCTTTCGCGGCTGGGGCCGAAGAGATATTTGCCGGCCCGGTGCCGTCGGCGGTGACGCGCATCCTCGACGGGGATACGCTGCGAAGTGCAGGCGCACCTGTGGCCCGGCCTCGAACTGATGCAGCGCGTGCGGGTGCGCGGGATCGACGCGCCGGAACTGCACAGCACCTGTGCGGACGAGCGCGCGTGGGCGGCCGAGGCGCGGAACCGCCTTGCGGCTCTCGTTGGCGACACCGTGACCCTTGCCCGTATCTCGCGCGACAAATATGGCGAACGGGTCGACGCGGATGTGATCAATGCGGCAGGGACCAATGTCAGCACGGCGATGATCAGCGCCGGGATGGTGCGCGCGTACGACGGCGGCACGCGCGGCGACTGGTGCCCGGTGGCCAGTGTCGGCGCCGGTCACTGAGCTGCCCGCGGCATCAGCCCTTGGCAGGACTGTGGCCGCGGTTCTGACGGTTGGAGATGAGGTCTTCCACCACGGCCGGATCGGCCAGCGTCGAGGTGTCGCCAAGCGCGCCAAAGTCGTCCTCGGCGATCTTGCGCAGGATGCGGCGCATGATCTTGCCTGAACGGGTCTTGGGCAGCCCGGGCGCAAACTGAATGAGATCGGGCGAGGCGATGGCGCCGATCTCCTTCCTGACCCACTGGACGAGTTCCTTGCGCAGTGCCTCGTCGGCCTTCTCGCCCGCCATGAGCGTGACGTAGGCGTAGATTCCCTGGCCCTTGATCGGATGGGGATAGCCGACGACCGCGGCTTCAGAAACCTTGGTGTGGGCGACCAGCGCCGATTCGACTTCCGCCGTGCCGAGGCGGTGGCCGGAGACGTTGATGACGTCGTCGACGCGACCGGTGATCCACCAGTAGCCGTCCTCGTCGCGGCGACAGCCGTCGCCGGTGAAGTAGTTGCCGGGGTAGGTCTTGAAGTAGGTGTCGACGAAGCGCTGGTGGTCGCCGTAGACGGTGCGCATCTGGCCGGGCCAGGAATCGGTGAGGATGAGATTGCCGGCGCCGGCGCCTTCGACCGGCTTGCCGGCGGCGTCAACGAGGACCGGCTTCACGCCGAAGAACGGGCGGGTGGCGGAGCCGGGCTTCAGCGCGGTGGCGCCGGGAAGCGGGGTGATCATGATGCCACCGGTCTCGGTCTGCCACCAGGTGTCAACGATCGGACAGCGGTCGCCACCAGCGACGCGATGATACCACTCCCAGGCTTCGGGGTTGATCGGCTCGCCGACCGAACCGAGGAGCCGAAGCGACGCACGGGAAGTCTTCTTCACATAATCGTCGCCGGCGCCCATCAGCGCGCGGATCGCGGTCGGTGCGGTGTAGAGAATGTTGACCTTGTGCCTGTCGACCACCTCCCAGATGCGCGACGGCGTCGGCCAGTTGGGCACGCCCTCGAACATGAGGGTGACGGCGCCATTGGCGAGCGGTCCGTAGACGATGTAGCTGTGGCCGGTGACCCAGCCGACATCGGCGGCGCACCAGTAGACATCGCCGTCGTGGTAATCGAAGACGAGCTGGTGGGTGAGCGAGACCCAGACGATGTAGCCGCCGGTGGTGTGGAGCACGCCCTTCGGCTTCCCGGTCGAGCCCGATGTGTAGAGGATAAACAGCGGATCCTCGGCGCTCATTTCGACCGGCGGGCAGTCGTCGCCGACGCCGGCCGCCGCTTCGTGCCACCAGACGTCGCGCGCGCCCTTCATCGGCACGTCGCCGCCGGAGTGCTCGACAACCAGAACGTGATGCACGCCGGGCGTGCCGGCCAGCGCTTCGTCGACGTTCTTCTTGAGGGGAATGGCGCGGCCGCCGCGCCGCCCCTCGTCGGCAGTGATGACGACGTGCGAGTTGCAGTCGTTGATGCGGCCGGCGAGCGCCTCGGGCGAAAATCCGGCGAAGACCACCGAGTGCACCGCACCAATGCGGGCGCAGGCGAGCATGGCGATCGCGGCCGCCGGGATCATCGGCAGGTAGATGGTCACGCGGTCGCCCTTCTTGACGTCGAGCGCCTTCAGAACGTTGGCGAAGCGGCAGACCTCGCGATGCAGTTCGCGGTAGGTGATCGTCCGCGCCGGCGCCGCGGGATCGTCCGGTTCCCAGACGATGGCGACCTGATCGCCGCGCTCGTCGAGGTGACGGTCGAGGCAGTTGGCGGAGATGTTGAGTGTGCCGTCCTCGAACCATTTGATCGAGACCGGCGGGGCGAAGCTGGTGTTCTTCACCCGGGTGAACGGCCTTATCCAGTCGATGCGCTGGGCCTGGTCGCGCCAGAAGGCGTCGGGCTCGGCGACCGAGCGCTGGTACAGCGCCTGGTACCTGGCGTCGTCAACGTAGGCGCGTTTCGCCCATTCGGCGGGAACCGCGTAAACCTTGTCCGACATGCGACACCCTCCCCTGACGCTCTTAAGCGGCGTTGTCGGGTCAGTTAATCCCGCGGGCGGGGCAGGAGCAAGCGTGCCCTGCCGCTGGATCAATTCACGATTTTATCGAATCGCGAATTGATCTCGATTTCTTTGCTTTCCGCAATTCCGGACGGAAAAGTGGTGCCCACTTTTCCTGTAATTGCTCTTAGAGCGCGGCGATGGGAGGCTGCGCCGGGACGACGACGACGATCCGGTAGCCGGCGGCCTTGATATCCTGCAGAAGCTCGGGGAGCATCCTTGCCGTCGCCTTCTTGATGTCATGCAGCATGACGATGCCGCCATCGTGCTCCTTCAGGTGACGCAGCACCGTCTGGCGGATGGCGTCAGACGAGATTCCGGTCCAGTCGTTGCCGACGATGTCGGCGCTGAAGATGCCGATTTTGGCGTCGATGAGCTTCTGGCGGAGCGCGTGGTCGTCGCCGAAGCCGGGAAAGCGAAAGAAGGGCGCCGGCGCGTGGCCGATGGCGTCGGTGACGGCAGCGATGCCATGGTCGATCTCTCCGGCACCCTGGTCGTAGGGCAGGCGAGCCAGCGACAGCGGATGGCTCCAGCTGTGGGTGCCGATGGTCTGGCCGTCATCAAATTCGCGCCTGGCCAGCTCGGGATAGGTCTTGGCCATGCGGCCAACCAGGAAGAAGGTCGCCTTGACGCAGGCGGCGTCGAGCGCGTCCAGCACCTTGTCGGTGCGGCCGGGAAGCGGGCCATCGTCGAAGGTCAGTACAACCTCGCCGGGCTGAAGCCCGAGGCTGCCCTTGTACTGGATCGAGCCGACCATGACAGGGTGGCTGGTATCGACCGTAATCGTGCGCGAAACGCCCAGCGCATCAGGGTCGCCGCAGGCAGCCAGTGCCGGCACGCCGCTACCTGCCGCAATCAGGACGGCAGCGACAAACATCGAAATCTTCACAGGTTATCCCCAGCAAATTCACAAGCGCCGCAGTGCGCTTCTGATAGCAGCGGGACAGCGTGGAAGTATTGCCGGCGTGTTTCAGAAAGCAGCGGCAAGCGGCCGCATCAGATTCCGGCGAGCGTGGTTACCGCTTTCCATTCGGCGTCGGTGACGGGCTGGACCGACAGGCGGGAATATTTCACCAGCGCCATGGCGGCGAAGCGCTTGTCGGCCTTGATTGCCGCCAGGGTCACCGGTTTCGGGACAGGCTTCACTGCGGCCAGCGTGACGCAGCTCCAGTCTTCGTCACCGGACTCGGGATGGGCTTCCTTCGTCACGGTGACGATGCCGACGATCTCCTTGCCCTCGCCGGAGTGGTAGAAGAAGCCCTGATCGCCCTTCTTCATCGCCTTCATGTTGGCCTGGGCGGTGTAGTTGCGCACGCCCGTCCACTCGGTCCCGGCCTTGCCGGCCTTGACCTGATCGTCCCACGACCAGCTTCCGGGTTCGGACTTGAAGAGCCAGTAGGCCAAGGCAGCGACCTCCCACTTCAGCGAATGCACAGGTTTCGGCAGCGCCGCGATCATATCAGCGACGATCCGGCGCACCAGTACCGGCCCGGCAGCAGGGGTCAGTCGGCCTCGCGTTTCAGCGGGCGGGTCATCAGGCCCTCGATGGCGGCATCGACGGTAAGGGTGCCTTCGAGCACGGCGGCGACCGCTTCGACGATCGGCATCAGGATGCCGCGGCGGCGGGCGAGATCGCGGGCGACGGCGGCGGTGGCGATGCCTTCGGCGAGCGGATGGGGCGCGTCTGCCTTGCCGCCACCGACGCTGACGCCGTAAGAGAAATTGCGCGACTGCGGCCCCGAGCACGTCAGCACCAGATCGCCCAGACCGGAGAGGCCCATGAGGGTTTCGGGTCGTGCGCCTAGCGCCTCGCCAAGACGGCGCAGTTCGGCAAAGCTGCGAGCGATGAGCGCTGCCAGTGCGCTGGCGCCGAGGCCGCGGCCGGAGACGATGCCGGCGGCGATCGCCAGCACGTTCTTGACCGCGCCGCCGATCTCGACACCGACGAGATCGGTCTCGGCATAGGGCCGGAAGGCAGGGCCGGCGAGGGCGCGGCAGAGAGCCAGCGCCAGCGCTTCATCGGCGGCGGCAATGGTGACGGCGGTCGGAAGCCCGCGGGCGACATCGGCGGCGAAGCTCGGGCCGGAGAGGATGGCGGCGCGCGCGTGGGGAACGGTCTCGCCGACCACCTCCGACAGGCGCTTGTCGCTGCCGCGCTCGAGACCCTTGGCGCAGATGACCAGCGGCGTGCCGGGCGCAATCCCGGCTGCGGTGGCGGCGGTCGCCGTGGCGCGCATGGTCTGCGCCGGTACGGCCAGCAGCACAAGATCGTTCCGCGCGGCGCGGCCGATATCGTCGGTCGCGGCGATCGATGGATCGATGTCGATGCCGGGCAGCCGCGTCTCGTTGCGATGATGGCGATTGACGGTGTCGACCATCGCCGGGTCGCGGGCGTAAAGCGTGACGGCGAGGCCGGCGCGCGCAGCGACCGTCGCCAGAGCCGTGCCCCAGGCGCCCGCGCCGATGATGCCCACCGTTCGCATCAGGCCTTGGCTCCCTTGGCGCCGCTGCCGAGGACGGCGGGCGCGGTCAGGTCGAGCGGCCAGCGCGGGCGGGCCGTGGCCGTCAGCGAATCGGTGAGGCCGAGGGCCAGCCGTTCGGCCCCCGCCCATGCGATCATGGCGGCATTGTCGGAACAGAGCTGCAGCGGCGGGGCGACGAGACGGAAGCCACGGCGCGAGGCTTCCGCGCGGAGCGCGACGCGGATGGCTTCATTGGCCGCGACACCGCCGGCGACGACCAGCACGTCCGGCCCGGCATAACGGTCGGCGAACATGCGCATGGCATGGGCGGCGCGATCGGCGACGACATCGGTCACGGCCGCCTGAAACGAAGCGCAGAGATCGGCGACATCCTGGTCGGAGAGCGGGGCAATGGCCTCGGCCGCGAGACGAAGCGCGGTCTTGAGGCCGGAGAACGAAAAGTCGGCGCCCGGGCGGTCGATGAGCGGGCGCGGCAGGGCAAAGCGTCGCGGGTCGCCGCGCTTGGCCGCTTCTTCCACGGCGGGGCCGCCGGGATAGCCGAGACCGAGGAGCTTGGCTGCCTTGTCGAAGGCCTCGCCGAGCGCATCATCGATGGTGGAGCCCAGACGCCGAAACTCGCCGACCCCTTCGACGACGACAAACTGGCTATGGCCGCCGGAGACGAGCAACAAAAGATAGGGAAACGACAACCGGTCGGTGAAACGCGCC
>Ga0265313_10000698_pt1 | contig 34636 bp, 34 predicted proteins | sample 4123metaG_FD_203122 | JGI IMG/M metagenome (GOLD analysis project Ga0265313, IMG submission 203122) | Rhizosphere microbial communities from Carex aquatilis grown in University of Washington, Seatle, WA, United States - 4-1-23 metaG | ecosystem: Host-associated > Plants > Roots > Rhizosphere >... | reverse complement strand
GCAAAGAGCCGTTCGGCCCACGTCTGAAATTCGTGCGACCGAGTCTCGAATTGTCCTCGGAGGGAGTCGAACAAACTCCTCCACACCTCCTCCACCGCGCGGTAGGAGTCTTCCGAAGACTTTGCTTCCGAAAGCCGGAGGAGCCTCTCTATCGTCTGGATACCGAGTCGATAGCTCGAATCGAGGGCCTCGCGGTGCTTCTCGAGGAGTTCCACGGTCAGCTCGATGAAGCGCTTGCGGGTGGCGCCACCCCAGTCCGTCGCGAGCCCCTCCGTCATTGGAAATGGGGAGACGGCATCTTGCGTCCAATGCTTGAACATCGCTTGTTGCATCTGTAACGATGACTCCGCCGCCTTGCGGGAGACCTCGAAAATCTGGTCCAACATGGGTCCTCCGATTGCGCACTTCGTTGTGAGAGCGAATCGAGTAGCACCCGGAGGATCGATGGCAAGGCGGCTCGTGCGTTGTTTTTTTGGCGAATTCATCCAAAGGCGTACGGGCTCTCGAGCGACCACGACGGCCTTCGATGGGCCGGGAGGTATATCTCTATTGGAATTCTGGCCCGGAGCACTATTCGAACGAGCCGGCCCACCGCGTCGCGATTAGTGCCGAGTAGACGCAGACGCCGACGAGAAAGGGGCCGATGCGTACGAGGTCCGGCGAGGGGAGCTCGGTCTGGATGATCTGGACGACCGTGCTTCCAGCGACGAGCGCGAGGGCCATGAAGAGCGCTGCTTGCGGAAGGTCCAGGACCGCCCACGCAAGCGCCCCGATGCCCGGCGCCAGGGCCAGGACGGCGCGGGCGAGGCCGGCATGCTGACCGGAGAACTTGTGCTGCATGTGGCTCTCGACGACCGTCAGGTGAAGCAGCATCGGGAGGGCGAAAAGCATGAGCTGTCTGGCCCCGTGCTCGGCTTCGAGCGCCAGCGCGCCCCCCGTGAACACGCCGTAGACAACTTGAGGCAGGACGTACGCGCGGTAGCGCGCGCGCGGCTGGCCCATCTTCGCCGCGAGCGCTGCGACGACGTACCACCAAGTGGCCCCGACGAGCACAATGGCAAAGAGAGACTTCTCGTACGTGGGGCCGATGGGGATCGTCGCGTGCACGTGCTCCCCGCCGACCGCCGTGAGCTCGACCATCAGATCGACGATGACGTAAGCCAGGCTCGCGCCCGCGGCGAAGCTCTCGGTTGCGCGGATGCGGTGGTGGGACCATCGGCGTAGGGCTCGACCGATTGGCGCCGAAGCGGCGAGCGCGAAGGCCGAAACGACAGCAGAGACGTCGCGCGCGTCGAGGACCACCATGGGTCGCCGTCGATGCAAAACACGTGGCTCTGGCCCGCGCGTTCGCGCTCGAAGCGGTCGACGGCGCGCTCGCCGAGAGCCGAGCCGGAGTCGTGGCATGTGGGTTGCCACCGGGTGGGAATGCAATCGCTCGTCGAACTTCTAATCGGCATCGCGGCCGGCGGTCTGGCCAAGCTTCTGATGCCTCGGAGAGGCCCGGGCGATCTCGCCGCGACGGTGCTCCTTGGTATCGTCGGCTCGTTCATGGCGGCGGCGTTCGCGCGGACCTCGGCCAACGAGTCCAAGTTCGTCGCCGCCTCGATCGGGGCGCTCGGTGTCGCTGGGACCTTCCGTTTCGTCACGCGGCGCCGAAAGGACAATCGACACGACGGGACCGGGGGTCGCGGTACGCCGGGTGCAGCGCCCGGCGGCTTGGAGGTCCACCATGGGAAAGAAGCGCAGCAACCCTGCCGGCAGCGGGTCGAGCAACGGTAGCGGAAAGACTCCCGCGCAAGCCGAGGCGCCGCCGCGAACGAAGACCTATCACGAAGGAGACCGATTCCCAGGCCACATCGGGCGCACTTGGGACGTGTCCGAGCCTGCGTTCCCCGTGCCGCCGGCGGCGCCGAAGGGCGCTCCAAACATTCTCTGCATCGTGCTCGACGACGTCGGCTACGGCTGGTGCGATGCGTTCGGCGGCCTCGTCGAAACGCCGAACATGAAGAGACTCGCAAACGGGGGCCTCCGCTACACCAACTTTCACACGACTGCGCTCTGTTCGCCGACGCGCGCGTGCCTCCTGACGGGACGCAACCATCATTCCGTCGGTATGGCGAACATCACCGAGCTCGCGACCGGTTATCCTGGTTACAATGGCCGGCAGACGGAGGACAAGGCCGCGATCGCGGCGATGCTCCACGCGCACGGCTACACGAGCTTCGCGCTCGGCAAGTGGCACAACACGCCGGCCGAAGAGACGAGCGTCGCGGGGCCCTACGACCGCTGGCCGACGGGCGGCCTCTTTGGCTTCGACCGTTTCTACGGCTTCATGGGAGGGGACAACAATCAATGGTACCCGAAGCTCTTCAGCGACCGGGAGCCGATCGACCAACCCAGGCTTCCGTCGGAGGGCTACCACCTCTCCGAGGATCTCGCCGATCGCGCGCTGTCGCTCATCGCGAATCACGAGTCCGTCGAGCCAGACAAACCGTGGCTCTGCTACTTCGCGTTCGGAGCTTGCCACGCACCGCACCACGTCTGGAAGGAGTGGATCGACAAGTACAAGGGCAAGTTCGACATGGGCTGGGATCGGTACCGCGAGATTGTCCTCGAGCGGCAGAAGAAGATGGGAACCGTCCCGCAGAACGCCGAGCTCGCGCCGATGCTCGAGGGCGTTCAGAAATGGGACGAGCTCTCTGCCGACGAGAGGAAGCTCTTCGCGCGGATGGCGGAGGTCTACGCGGGCTTTCTCTCGCATACGGACGCCCAGATCGGCCGGATCGTCGACTTTCTCGAGACGACGGGCGATCTCGACAACACCCTGATCTTCGTGCTCATCGGCGACAATGGATCATCCGGCGAGGGCACGCTCGACGGGCTTTACAACGAGATGTCCCTCATGACGAATCTCCGCGAGGACTTGGGGGAGACACTCAAGCGGATCGACCAGCTCGGCGCGCCCGGATCGTACAACCACTACCCGATCGGCTGGGCGCTGGCGGGGAACACCCCCTTCAAGCTTTGCAAGCAGTACACGCACTTCGGGGGAACGCGAAATCCACTCATCGTGCATTGGCCGAGAGGCATTCGCGCCAAGGGCGAGATCCGGACCCAATTCCACCATGCGATTGACATCGCGCCGACGATCCTCTCGGCGATTGGCGTCGAGAGCCCCAAGATGATCAACGGCGTCCAACAAGAGCCGATCGAGGGAGTCCCGATGAACTACTCCTTCGACGACCCCAATGCTCCGACGACGCACCCGACGCAGTACTTTGAAATGCTCGGGAACCGAGCCATCGTCGACGGACATTGGAAGGCAGTGACCTACCACGGCCGCAAGCCGTGGGAGAACAGGGCCGCGTGGGGCTTCGACGAGGATCACTGGGAGCTGTACGACCTCGACAAGGATCCGTCCGAGTGTCGCGATCTCATGGAAAGAACGAAGCAGGTCGATTTCGAGCAACCGCTGGTCAAGAAGCTGGGCGAGCTCGTGGGCCTTTGGTGGGCCGAAGCGGGTCGCTACGGCGTTCTGCCTCTCGACGATCGCTTCCAGGAGAGAATCCTCGCTCGGGAAGGCATGAAGACGCAGCGGACGAGATTCACCTTTTACCCAGGGACGGTGCGGGTCCCCGAGGCGGCAGCGCCGGTGACGCTCAACCGATCGTGGACGATTGAAGCCAGGATCGAGGTCCCGAACAAGGGCGGAGCCGAGGGTCCGATCGCTGTCATGGGTGGCGACACGAACGGATGGTCCCTTTACTGCAAGCAAGGTGTTCCGTGCTTCTGCTACAACCTCGCCGCGGCCGAGATAACGTACATCCGAGGCTCGAATGTGCTCGAGCGCGGAGTTCATCAGGTCCGGTTCGAGTTCGAAAAGCGCGGAAACGAACCGTTTGGCGCCGGCGGCATCGGACGTCTCTTCGTCGGCGACGCGATGATCGCCGAAGGCGAAATCCCCCGAACGGCGGCCTTTGGCTACTCGCTCGACGAGACCTTCGACATCGGGTGTGACAAGGGCGCGCCGGTCACGGAGGAATACAGGCCCCTTGCGTCGTTTACCGGAAAGATCGTTCGCGTGGACATGGATCTCCGACCTGACTTCGTCCGTGACGAGAAGAAGCACCACGAGCATCAGGTGCGCGCCGCAATGATCCGCGAGTAAGAAGGACGCGACGAGCGGAGGAGAGTGCGTCGCGATTCCTACGACGCGCTCTCCGCACCGCGCGAATCGCTCAGGCGGGCGCCTTGCTCAGACGCGAGACGCAACGAAACCCGACGTGGCACGTCGTCGTGTCGATCGGCTCCGGGATGCGGGCGGCGGGACGGTATCGCGTGCAGTAATTCGGCGCGCACAAGAAGGACCCGCCTTTGAGCGCCTTGCGTGGAAGCATGCCCGACCGCGGGTCGATGCTTTCGGACCGCGTCGCTCCCCGGGGATTGGTCCGCGTGCAACACGATCGCGTCGGAGCCCGGTGTTTCGGAGCGAACCAGTCGCACGTCCACTCCCAAACGTTTCCGATCATGTCGACGAGTCCGAATCCGTTCGGCGGAAAAAGCCCGACCGGAGAAGTCCGCGGAGGGCCGGCCACCCGCCTGTTTTGCCACGGGAACTCGCCGTCCCAGGTATTGGCCATGATGCGGCCGTCGGGCGCGAACGCGTCGCCCCAAGCATAGACGGCTCCTTCGAGCCCGCCGCGCGCGGCCCGCTCCCACTCGGCCTCGGTCGGCAAAGACTTACCCGCCCACGAGGCATACGCTTCGGCGTCCTCGTACGCGACATGGACGACGGGGTGTTCGTCACGCCCTTCGAGCGTGCTCTCCGGGCCCTCCGGGTGGTTCCAGGCGGCGCCCGGAACGTACTGCCACCACTGCGTGCAATCGCCGAGATCCACGCGGCGGGTGGTATCGAAGAAAACGGCAGACCCGGGCACGAGTAGCTCCGGCAACGCGCCTGGATAGGCGTGCGGATCCGGCGGGCGCTCGGCAAATGTCACATACCCGGCTGATTCGACGAAGCGACGAAATTCGGCGTTCGTCACGGGACAGCGGTCCATCCAGAAGCCGTCGACCGAAACGCGGTGAGCGGGCGCCTCTTCCGGATAGTGATCGTTCGAGCCCATCGAGAAGGTCCCGGCCGGGATCCAAGCCATCGCGCGCTCGAGCCCGACATTCCGCTGCGTCCGCGCCTCGTTCGGGTGCATATCCGCGCCGGCTGCACGCTGCATACCCACTTCGACGCATCGACGAGGCGACCGGAGAGGCAGGGCACAGGTAGGCCGTGCAGCTCATGGCGAAGAATGCGCGCGCCGCGCACGCGTTGCGCTCGTCGCCCTCGGCCGAATTCGCATCTTTCCGCAAAAGCGCGGGTAGGCGCGCTTGGTGCAACGGGCTTCTTATCGGAGGCCCATATGACGGAACCGGGGGAGAGTGGCGTAGTGGAAACGGGTGCGAAAGTGGATGACACTCCCGAGTCGCTGGATAGAGCCTGCCACTCCATGATCGACGCGGTGTCGGCGCTCACCGTGAATCTGGACTACCTCGCCTACGACGCGGTCGGCGAACGGCGGGCGGCGGCAGAGGACGCGAAGCGCAGCCTTGAACGCATCGTCGCTCTCGCCAACTCCGTGCGCCGCAGGCTGCGTGGCGCGCGTGCGGCGGCATGATGCACGCGGAACGTCAGTCCGGTCTGCCCGCGACTCCTGCGTCCCTCATGTAGCCCTCCCTCTCGTCAACGCTTGCAAGAGATCCCTGGACGTTACCACCCCTTCGACGTGCCCCTCGGCTGTCACGACGGGAAGACACGAAACGCGGCGGTCCAGCATCGTCGCCGCGGCGTCCGCCACCGAATCGTCGCCGCGGGCGACTACGAGATTGCGGGACATGATCTGGTGTACGCGCTTTTTGAGGGTAGCGAGATCCTGAGGGCGTTCGGCGAGCGTATCGAGGAAAGGGCTCGCCTCCCGAAGCACGTCCCGGTCGGAGATCACGCCGACGAGCTGGCCTTGGAGCACCACGAGCACATGGTGGAACCCGTGTTTGTTGAAGAGCTTGCGAACCACGAGGACGTCATCGTCCGGCCCGACAGTGACTACATCGCGGGACATGATGTCGGCGACGCGCATGGTGCCTGCTCCGCTTGAACGGCGTTCTTGGTCCTTCGGCAAGGGACGCGCCACAGTCAAGCCTATTCCACCTTCTGAGAGCCTGGCAAGAAATCGTAACGGAAAGCGCCCGCGCGCTCCTCTCTAAACGACCGCGTCGATCGGCCGTACGAAGAACATGGGCAAGCGGAGCGTTCTCCTGGTGGATGACGAGGAGTCCGTCGCGAAAGGGTTCGCGCGCGTGCTCGCCGCCGCCGACTACGAGACGTTCTGGGCCCCAAACGGCAAGGTCGCGAGCAAAATGCTCGAGCAATGTCCGTTCGATGTCATGGTCACCGACGTCTTCATGCCGGAGCGGGACGGCCTCGAGACGATCCGAGAAGTGCACAAGCTCTTTCCGGCCATGGGCATCGTCGTGGTGTCCGGAGGCTTTGGCACGGTTGACGTCTCGCAGTGGCTCAAACTGGCGCTCGCTTTGGGGGCCTCGGTGGCGCTCAAGAAGCCCGTCAAGAGCGCGGATCTCATCGCCGCGGTGGGGGCCGCCGTCGCAAACCGGGGTAAGGCGGCCGCGAAAGCGCCCTCCGGCAGTCCATAGCGGACGGGGTGTTTAGGGGGGTGCATTGACCGAGCGCGCGTCCGTCGACGAATCGCTTCGCGCAAGCGAAGAGCTCCTGCGGACCTTTTTCGAGCAGTCCGCCGTGGGGTTCGCCCAGGTCGACGCGACCTCGGGCCGCTTGCTCCGCGTCAACCAGAAGATGTGCGAGATGTCGGGGCGAACGCGAGACGAGCTCCGGCTCTTCTCGTGGCAAGAGCTCATTCACCCCGACGAGCTCCGGTCCTCCTCGGAATCGGTGGGCCGCCTGATGAGCGGCGCCGAAAAGAGCGCCACGAACGAAGTCCGGGTCATCCGGGGAGACGGGGCCGTCCGCTGGATTCGCGCCACAGTGTCGTGTACGAACCTACCCGACGTCGCGCCCTCGCTGATCGTCATCGCGGAAGATGTCACCGACAAACGGCGCGCGGAGGACGCCCTGCGTGACGCCGAGAATCGCCTGGCCACGGTCTTCCGGCTATCCCCGGTTCCCATCGCGATCGTCCGGTGGCGCGACCGGCGTTACATCGAGACCAACGCGATGTTTACGGCGGTCTTCGGCTGGACGAAGGACGAAGTCCTGGGCAAGACACCGGCAGAGCTCGGGATCCAGCCGCCCGGGGAAGACATCGCTTCGAGCGTTGACGCGCAGTCCCTGTCTCAGCGCCTCTCCGCGGTTGGGTCGCTGACGTCCGCCGAGGTCGTGCTCCGCACCAAAGCCGGCGCCGAGTTGATTTGCCTCGCGTCCGTGGCCTTCGAGGATATCGGCGGCGAGCCCTGCGTGGTCGGCTTCTTTCGGGATGTCACGCGCTCTCGGGCGCTCGACGCGTCGCTGCGTCGAAGCGAGGCGGAGCTCCGGGCGATGTTCGCCGTCGCCCCGATCGGCATCGCGCAGACCGATCCGGCTACCGGGCGCTTCATTCACGTCAACCCGCGCATGTGCGAGATAACGGGATACTCGCCCGAAGAGCTCTACGCCATGGATGCGCACGGGCTCACCCACCCCGAGGACGTCGATCGGCACGCGCAGCTTTACGGCGCGGTGGCGCGTGGCGAGCTCGAAGGATATCGCGTCGAAAAGCGGTACCTCTGCAAAGGCGGCCGCGTGGCGTGGGTCGACGTGAACCTGACTGTCTTGCATGACCCTTCGGGGGGTCGCCGGTCGCTCATCGCGGCCGTCGAGGACATCAGCGAGCGTCGGGCGGCCGCACGCGAGCTCGATCTCCAGATGACGGCGTTCCAGGCGGCCGACAACGCCATCGTCATCACCGACCGCGACGGAATCGTCCTGCGCGTCAACCGGTCGGTGTCGAAACTGACCGGCTATGAAGAATCCGAGGTCGTCGGGCGGGCGCTCGGCATCCTGCGCCCCGACAAGCACTCGCCCCAGGCCTTTCGCACCCTATGGGAAGCGATACGGGCCGGACGCGTGTGGCGGTGCGAGATCGCCAACCGCCGGAAAGACGGCTCGCCGTACCACGAGGACGTCACCATCACCCCGGTTCGCAACGAAGCCGGGGAGGTCACGAATTTCATCGCCATCAAGATCGACGTCACCGAGCGCAACCGCGCGGCGGAGGCCCTCGCGGAAGCCAAGGAGCAGCAGCGCATCGCGCTCGACGCGGCCGGCCTCGGAACCTGGCGCCACGACATCGCGCAGGGTCGCATGCGACTCGACGAGCGCGCGATGGTGCACCTTGGCTTCGAGCGACCGGACGTGAGCGCCGCGGAGGTCTTCGCCCGCATTCATCCGGACGACGCGCAGACCGTTCGCCAAGGTGTCGCGAAGGTGAACGAACCGGGCGGGGACGGAAAATATGCCGGGGAGACGCGCGTCGTTCTCCCTTCCGGCGAGGTGCGCTCACTCTCGGTGAACGTGCAAGGTCGCTTCGAAGGAGAGGGCAGCGAACGCCACGTCGTATCGACCATCGTGACCAGTCGGGACGTCACGGACACGAAGCGCGCCGAGCAGCGGCAGCGCGACACCGAAGATCAACTCCGCGCCGCCCAGAAGATGGAAGCGGTCGGCCGCCTCGCCGGCGGGGTGGCTCACGACTTCAACAATCTTCTGAGCGTCATTCTTTCCTACTCGGAAGCGGCATCGATGGGGCTCCCGGAGAACAACCCCCTTCGCGCCGACCTCAGCGAGATTGTGCGCGCCGCCGAGCGCGCCGAGGGGCTCACCGCGCAGCTGATGGCGTTCAGCCGCCACCAGGTGTGGCGGCCGCAATCCCTGGACGTCCACGCCCTCGTGCAGGGAATCGCCAAAATGATGCGCCGCCTCATCGGCGAAGACATCGAGCTCCAGATTTCGGCGGAAGGCGACCTTTTTCGGACCCGGGCGGACCCCGGCCAGATCGGGCAGGTCCTGATGAACCTCGCCGTCAACGCGCGGGACGCGATGCCCGACGGCGGGCGCCTGGTCATCGCAATCGCCAACGTCGAAATCGACGGCTCGCGGGCGCTGGCGTTGCAAGTCGACCCGGGCCCCTACGTCTTGCTCTCCGTCTCGGACAGCGGATGCGGAATGGACCCCGTGACGCTCGCGCGGGCCTTCGATCCGTTCTTCACGACGAAGGGCATCGGGAAGGGAACGGGTCTCGGGCTCTCGACTGTGTACGGCATCGTCCGCCAGAGCGGCGGCGGCGTCGTCGCGGAGAGCGCGCCCGGTGCCGGAGCGACATTCCGGATCTATCTCAAACGCGACGACGGGGCGATCGAGCGAGCGCCGAGGAGCGTGCCGCCGCTTCGTGCGGCCCCGGGCGGCGAAACCGTTCTAGTGGTCGAGGACGAAGAGGCGCTGCGAAAGGTCGTGTGCCGCGTTCTCACGGGGGCAGGTTACAAAGTCTTGGCCGCCGGCGACGCGGCAGAAGCCCTCCTCCTCGGCGAGCAGCGGGGTTCGGAGGTAAGCCTCGTGCTGACCGACGTCATCATGCCGGGCATGAACGGGAGGCAGCTCGTCCAGAAGCTTTTTCCGCGATGCCCGGCGGCGAAAGTGATGTTCATGTCGGGCTACGCCGACGACACCATCGAGCGACTCGACGTGCTCGGCCACGATTTCCTGAGAAAGCCGTTCAACGGCGAAACGCTCATTCGGAAGGTTCGGGCGGTCCTCGACGGGGCCGCCGCGGTAGGGTGACCCCGCTTACCCGGCGCGCGCGACGAGTCGGACGGGCTGGTCGTAGAGCGCCCCGCCTTCGCCCATGTCGGTGACGGCCGCACGAATGAGCGCGTTGGCAGCATGTCCCTTGGACAAATGCCCGCCCTTCGGGACGATGGCCACGTCGTCGCGTTGATCGGGATCCGTGCGAATCCGCACGTCGATCGCTCCGATTTCGGACTCCAGCCGAGCGACTTCTCCGTCGCCGACCCCCGCCGCCGTCGCGGCCGACGGATGGACCGTGCACACGGGCGCGCCGCCCGCCGGGCCGTCGCTCGCGCGCGACCACTGGGACGACTGCGAACGATCCGACGAGACCGAGAGGAGCAGGAGCGGGTAGGCGGGTGACGTCCGCGCCGCTCGGGGGAGCTCGGTCACGAGGTTGACCCGCCCGGTGGCCGTCGGGACCTTCCCGTCGGCGAAGAGGACGCGCGGTGCGAGCGGATTTCGCATCGGCGCCTCTTCGAGGCCGCGCAATTCGACTCCGGCGGCTCGAGCGGCGGGCGCGATGAGGCGCTCTTGCCACGCTCGTGCCGAGCCGGCCAGCTCGGCGGCCAATCCCACGCGCACGGCGAGCGCCTGAACGATCTCCAGGTCGTCGAGGACGCCGGTGGGACGTGGCACGACGGGCCTCGCCGCGCCGACGTAGGGATGCCCGTAGGCGCCAATCAAATCGTCCGCTTCGAGGAGCGTCGTCGTCGGAAGGACGATGTCCGCGAGGCGCGCGGTGTCGGTGAAAAACGGGTCGACGACCACGACGAACTCGCGAGACGAAAGCGCCTGACGGACGAGCTCCGCGTCGGGCAACATGACGACCGGATTTCCCGCCGTGACCCACACGGCGCGAATGGGCGGGTCGCGGGCGTCGAGGACTTCGCGGCCGAAAAGCGGCTCGCAGATGGTCCGCGGCGCCGCGGCCTTTCCGCGCACGAACGAGTGGTCGACCGCGCGCCGGCGCCGGTAGTAGTACGACGCCCCGCCGCCCGGTATCCCGAGATTGCCGCTGATGGCCGACAGAGCGTCCAGCGTACGGACGATGGCGGCTCCGTTCGCGCGACGCGCCATCCCCCACCCCACCAAAATGGCGGTCGGGCCGTCCGCGAGCCGTGAGGCGAGATCCTCGGCCGCTCGCCGGGGAACGTCGGCCTGTTCGCACCAGCGCGCAACGCTCTGCGCGTGGGCGAGCTCTCGGAATTCGTCGAGGTGGTCGCACATCGCGGCGGCTCGCGGACGGACCGATCCGCGTTCGAAGAGCAGGCGCGCGGTCGCCATCGCCAGCGCGCAGTCCTCCCCGGGGCGCGGCTGCCAGAACACGTCGCAGAAGTCGGCCCCCTTGTGGCGAACGGGATCGATGAGGACGAGCCCGGCGCCGCGGGCACGCGCATCGCGCAAGACGGGGATGGTGTGCGGGCTCGAGACGTGGACGTTCTTGCCCCACAAGAGGATGTGCCTCGAATTGAGAAGGTCGAACAAGTCGTGGCTATCGCACTCTCCGAAATCGGCCTCCTGAGCTGCCTCGCCCGCGCCGGAGCAAATGTCGCCCCGTTTGATCGTCACCGGCCCGAAGCACTCGAAGAACCAGTCGACGAGCGGCTTCGACAGGCCGAGCGAGCCGCCGCTCCGATAATGAAAAATGGCACCCGGTCCGGACTCGTTTCGAATCGAAAGGAGACGATGGGCGATCTCATCGAGCGCGTCGTTCCAGGAAATCGGGTGATGACGCCCATCGGCCCCCCGGCGCATGGGCGCAAGCACGCGGTCGGGGCCGTATTGCAGGTTCAAGAAGTGATTCGTTCGCCAGCACAAAAAGCCGCGCGTGACCGGATGCTCCGGGTCGCCCGCGAGCTTGACGACGCGTCCGTCGCGCACGCTCGCCACGATCCCGCATGCGTCCGGACAATCGCGGTTGCACACCGTCTTGTGGGTGGTCGTCTCGCTTGCGCCGGCGCTCGCTCCGCCAGCGTCGCCCGTGCCTGGTTCGCTGGGTTCCATTCGCCACGCAAACGTACCGCACCCGGAGCGTCTCGCCCTTCCGTTTGCACTGGAAAGGGGGCTCTTCGCCGAGGCGGTTTAAGTCTTGGCGCCGCCCGCGCCGTCGCGGGTACGCTTACGCCAGCCGTAGATGGGCTCAGCCAGTCGACGAAAACAATCGAGCGCGAAACGAAGTTCGGGAGTCACGAGCGCGCCGCGGCCGGCGGGCCAAGCGCCGCCGCACCCGCTCGACATGGTCGACGAGCTCTTGGCTCGACATCGGCCGTTCGGCGACAGCGAGTATCTCCACGAACATCTGCACGTCCGGTACAAGCAGCGCCTCGGACGACTCGCCGCGACTATCCCTGTCGCGGGCGAGCTTGCGCGCGCTCTCGACGACGCGACCGACGACGTTCGCTATCGGGTGATCGGCGATCCGGTCGTCCGCAACACGATTCACCAAGCCCAGCGTCACGACGCGCCGCAGCCGGAGCACGAGGAGATCTTTCGCGAGACGATCCGCCTTTTGAAGGAAGGCAGCGCGGGGGGACCCCTCGAGGCCGGCGGAGGCAATGTCCGTCGCATCGGAGCGGCGCCCGGCTACGGCTGGGTGTGGAGCGAAGCCCACTCGGACGACGTGTTCGGCCGCGCCTTCCGCAAGATCGTTCACGAGAACTTCGGCGGTCAGCCGCTGATGACGCCGAAGCCCGACGACCTGGCCCTGCTCGCCAAAGGGGCGACCTTGCTCCGCCTGCTCATGCCGCTCACGTCGCACAGCGTGCTCGGTCATACCCACCTGGTCGTCCTCGTTCCTCACGCCGGTACCTGGAGCCGGAAGGGGTCGTGCTCGGAATTTCGGATAAGCGGCACGATCTTCATCAACCGCAAGATGCTCCAGAACCCGTGGTGGGTAGCCGAGCACCTGCTCCATGAATCGTTGCACCAGAAGCTCTACGATTTTCGCCACACCCACTCCCTCCTGACGGAGGACCTCACGCCCGAAACCACCGAGAACGTCGCCCGGGTCTCGGCCATCTGGAATGTCGGAGGAGCCCATCCGGTAAACTACTGGGACGCGTTCCGCGCCGTTGCCGCGTTCCACGTCTACGTCCACCAAGCGGTGGTCTGCCTTCAGACCGAGCGGCGAATGGCGGAGCTCGCGAGCCGATTCGGTTCGCCGTATGGAGTCGCGCCCGCGATGACCAACAAGCGCGATGCGCTGGAGCGGGCGCAGTATCTCGGACGAAAGATCAAAGAATTGTGTTGGCCGGAGCTCGGACCGGCCGGACGGTTCCTCGTCGACTGGCTTCTCTCGGTCCTCCAAGGCGTCGACGCCGCGCCGCCGCCGCTCGAGACTTCCTACATTCATCTTCTGCTCCACCGCTATCTCGTCGAAGCCGTCACGATTGCGGGCAAAAAGCTCCCCCCCGAGCTCGAGGCCGCCCTTCTGGGGGTCATCGCCGACGAAGCGGACACGATCGCCGGCGTGCTTCGCGTCATCGACGCGGAGGGACCCGACTCGGGCCGGCTCCAGGAGGCCTCCGTGCGCCGCCCCGACCAGGCCGTCGGAGCGGAGTTCTTGCGGTTTCGCAACGTCGTCGCGACGATCCTCCAGAAGTTTTCCGCCGATGGCTACGGCTTGCGCCGCCCGCCTTCGCCCGAGTCGATCGCGCTCGAACAGAGGATTCAGGCGATGGTCGAGAGGTCGAGTCAGAGCTTGATCGCGGTCTTGCTGGCGGCGTAATCAGCCGAGCGATTTGCGAGCGCACCAAAGTTTACGGTTCGCCCCCGGGAGCGTATAGCTGGGTGTTGCAAGGGCGACTCCCTTGCGCCGGGCCGCTCACTCGAGCTGCGGGGGGTAAGCGTGGTGCAAAGCGACCTGCGAAACGGCTACGTCAGCGCAGGACCCCACCCATGCGGCGGGTGACGGACGTTCTCCTCGTCGCGGCGCTGGCCGCATGTCGCCCGAGCCCCGAGGGGTTGGGGCCGGAGGAACGCGCCGGTACCGCAGACGGGGAGGCTGATGGGACGTTTGGCACCGATGCTTCCGACGAAGGACAAGGACTCGGCTCGGCCCAAGCCCTCGACGCGAACGGCGACGGAGAGCCCCCTCGAGGCGACGACTCGGGTGAAAACGGAGACGCTGCGGCCGGCGATGTTCCATCCGCCAACGCAGACGCCACCCTGGCGGGAGACGCGCAAACCGACGTCGCGGGAGATGCGCAGCCGAACGTCCCCGTAGCCGCGGCCGATGCGAACGCCGCGCCGGAGCCGGAGGCCGGCGCGATGGCGTGCGGCAACGACTGCGGAAGCGGCTCGTCCTCGTCCGTCTGCCCGGATTCGGCCAATGGCGATTGCTGTACGGACGGATGCGACGGGGGACCCTCGTGCCTCGCGGAGAGCAGCACCGAGATTCTGTCGTGTTCCGTGGGGACTACCGGGTGCACGGCGACCCCGTCGCCCTGTGCCGCGGGTCTGGTCTGCGAGCGGTATCCAATGGCGGCGTGCGTCGATCCGGGTTGGGCCGAATGGCCGATGCCCAACGCTCCGGTCGACGTCGCGGCCGGGGCTCCGACCCCGGAGAGCTATGCGGACAACGGCGACGGCACAGTCACGGACAACGTCACGGGCCTCGTCTGGCAGCAAGCGGTCCCGGAGACGATCTACGTTCAGGCGGATGCCAGGGCCTATTGTGCCCGGCTCAGCCTCGGGGGCTTTACGGATTGGCGACTGCCGACGGTCGTCGAGCTCGTGTCCATCGTCGACCCGGGCGTGGCGCCTCCCACAATCGACAAGACCTACTTCCCGAATACGCCCCCACAGGCCTTTTGGTCCTCCACGCCGTTCGCGCAGCCGCCGGCCGGAAACGGCTGGGACGTATTTTTTGGCGGCGGATATACCGCCATTCTGGGCAGCAACTTCGACGCACAAGTTCGATGCGTTCGCTGAACGTGCCGGCTTGTCCGGCCCATTCCGAGAGAATCCGATGAAACGATGGTCCATCTGGCTTCTTCGCGCCGCGATCCCCGCCATCGCGATGGTCCCGATCGTGGCCGCACGCGCGGCCGCGCACGGGACCCGATATACCGTCTCTACCGGGACTGTCTACGACTCGAAGACGACTCGAACTTGGCAGCAAACGATCGCGCCGGTCATGCTCGCACAAACCGCCGCCGCGACCTATTGCTCGGGCCTCACTCTGAACGGAGCCGCGGGGTGGCGGCTGCCGACGATGAAGGAGCTGGTGACGATTGAGGACTTCTCGGCCACAGCTCCTCCCGCGATCGATCCGGTCGCGTTTCCCGCTACGCCGGCCGGCTACTTCTGGACCTCCACGCCGTGCACCACCCCGGCCGCCGGCGCCTGGTACGTCGACTTCCGTACCGGAGCTTCGAGCTGCAGCGCGCCTTCCGGTGCCTATTGGGTTCGATGCGTGCGGTAAATGTCTGCGGTGGCGGAGGCGCTGCCCGAGCCGCCGGCGCCTCCTGTTGCGCAGTGCCCGTTGACGAAAAATCCAGAGACAGCCGTTCCGAGTGTCGATGTCGACCGGGTATTCCGCGATTGCCGCGCGGCGCCTATCCCATGAAGAGCAAATACACGAAGAACTCGACGGGCCTGCCCGTCGTTTGGTGCTACGGCATTTGCTGGAGTGTTCTCGATGCCGTCGGCGACTCGTTGGTTCGGCTGCGCTGCAATCGTTTGTTCCGGATCCCTTCTTCATTGTTCGCTGATCTACGACCCCGACCGACTGGACCAAGGCGGATCTTCTTTGGGGGTGTCGGACGGAACGGCGGACGCGTCATTCGTCGACTCGACGCTCGGCCCGGATGGGGGCTACGAAGACGCTCCGGTCGTCCAAGGGCCGCAGGCCGAAGGGAGCGTGGGCGGGGACACCTTCGATGGCGCGCGGCAAAATGGCGTCGAAACCGGGGTATCGGCTCCATCCGCCGGACCGGGTGACCTCGGCGGGCTCGGCCAAGAGCAAGGCGCGCCTGCCTCGGGGCAGGCGGAGGGGGGAAGCGCAGTCGCGGATGGGAGCCCCTCTCCGTCGACCGGGCCCGAAGGAACGCCGCTGCGCGACGCGGGCGCCGTCGCCGACTCAGACAGCGACGCAAACGGCGCCTGTGTCCCAACCCGAGACGTGGCAACCGACGGGGGTGGTTTGGCGGTCGGCCTCGTCGCGGACTACCGATTCGACGAGGCAATCGGAACGACGGCGAACGACGTCTCGGGAAACTGCCATGCGGCGACGATGGTGGGGGCCACGTTCAGTTCCGGCCTTACCGGCAACGCCGCGACGATGAACGGAAAAGGCCAGTATGTCGAGCTCCCCGCCGGAATCGTCAGCACGTTGACCGATTTTTCCATTACCGCGTGGGTCCGTGTGAATGTGTCGCAGCGCTTCGATCGCTTGTTCGACTTCGGGTCGGGCATCAACCAGTATATGTACTTTACGCCCAGCAGCGCCGGTCGCGGTTTCGGGATCTCGATCAACACGGCCAATGCGGAGCAGGATGTCTACGAGACCAACGCGCTGCCGACCGGCGTGTGGCAAGACGTCGCGATTACGTTGCAGGGCTCGACAGGGACTCTTTACGTCTCCGGCGTCCAGATCCAGCAAGTCACGACGATTACGCTCACACCCGCGCGTCTGGGTGTCACCATGCAGAACTGGCTCGGCCGGTCGCAGTTCCCCGCGGATCCCTACTTCAACGGTCAGATCGACAACTTCCGGATCTACAATCGTGCCCTGAGCCCGGCCGAAGTCGAGCAACTCTTCGTCTCGCAAGAGTGACCCCTCGTCGTAGGCTCGTTGTCGTCCGGCGCACACGGGCGCACGGAGCCTCTTTGGCCGGCCGTCGTGTGGCGCACACGGGCGCACGGAGCCTCCCGTGAGACGGCGGGTGACGATGCGTCGCCGCCGCGCCGACCCGCCGCTCCGAGCCCGGCGTGGTCTCTCCCGCCACAGCATGATGCGCCGGCGGCCACAAAGAGTGGACTCGGTGGACGCAAAAGTTGGCAATCAAGGACGCGGCGGGGGCTCGGTCTTCTGCATCGCGTCATCCCTTCGTGATCCGCCGACGTTTTGGCCTCGAACCGAGTCTTCGCTCCCGCTGGCGCGCACCTTGCGGTGTGTCAAACGCATGGCGCTAGTCGCGCTGCCGCCCCCCGCAAAAGGAACTGCCATGTCTCAGCGTGCATTCATTGCCATACCCGCCGCCCTCTGTCTCGCGTCCGTAAGCGCCTGCGCGACCGACGTGATGACCTCCGAAGAACTGGCGCGTTCGTCGGAGGCCGTCACCTCCTGTCCGAGCGACTCGACGAGTGGACAGGAGCTCGCTGCCGCGACGATCGCGTTCAACCTGATGGTCGCCGCGGCGCAGCAGGCGCAGGCCGACGGAAACCTGCTCGCCGCTCGGTCGATCCTGGCGCCGCAGCGGTATACGTACTTGCCCGGCACCACTTGCAATTCGTGGGAGTGCCTCGGCCCGGGCATCCAGTTCGACACGAGCGATCCCCTGTACGCCCACGTGAACGCCAAAATGCAGGCGATTCTGGCCCTTGGTCAGACCGACGCCACCGTGGGGTCCTACCTCGCGAATGGCTTGTTCTTCGCCCAGAAGTTCACCAACGGCAAATACTATCCGTCGATCTTCTCGATTCCGGCGCTCGCGCAATTCAAGACCGGCCAGAGCTCGACGGTCCACCTCTCGGACTCCACCAGCTCGAACAACAGTCACTATGTGACCCTTACGAGCGGTTCGTGGTGCACGTCGACGGCCGTGACGTTGTCGGAGTCGGTTAGCGATACGTCGAAGTATCTGCCGATCTCGTTCCCGCCCGTGAGCGACTGGCGAAGCGCTCCCTCGGCTTACACCGGCGTCACGGGCGGCACCGCCGAAGGCCAAACGATCGACAACGCAAACGAATCGTTTACGCCGTACATGGGCCGGACCGGCTCCAACCCGTACCTTCTCGTCTCGATCAACGGAACGCCCCAGAACTGGGCGTTCGAGAGCTTCAATCCGACCAACTGCTGGAACAATCCGTCGGCCACCTGCCGTTCTTCGATGATCATCGACCCGGTTCCGTACGCGGAGCCCGGCTCGCAATTCGACCCGAACAGCAATCTCCTCGGGACGCAGGCCAACCCGTTCGTCATCAACGCGAACCTGCTCTTGGCCGACGCCACGCACGCCTCGCAGTGGGCGACGCGCACGGTCAACGGGGTTCAGCAGTGGGGAACCTTCTCCATCGCGATTAGCCGCGGCGGGGTCACGATGTACCAGTACTCTCAAAAGTACTGACCGGAGCGGGAAGGGGACCGAATCGAGCGGGCGCATCACGGCGCAGTCGGTCCCTTCCCCGCGCTCTCGTCGAGCGCCCTGGCGATCGCGGCGACGACCGCCTCCAATCGCGACATGGCCGTGTAGACGTCCATCAGCGCTCCCGTGACGTGAAGCAGCGCTTGGCCGGCCGGGATGGGACCCGGTAGTTCCGGCGTCGTGGGCGGCGGGTTCGGCAGAGAAGGATCGGTGGGCGGTGGCGGATCGGTCGATGGCGGGGGTTCGCTGGGCGGAGGTGAATCGCTCGGCGGAGGTGGATCGCTCGGTGGACCAGATGTCATTCGCCAGCTCCGTGCACCAGGTTGTGGGCGACCCGGATGACGAAGGTGACACCAGCAATCTTTGCGCCGCATCCGTGCAAAGTCTTTTTCCTCCAGAAATGCGAGGAGTTCCTGCTTCGGGTGCGTCACCGGACACCGGGCGACATCCTGGCACCGGATCGTCCGGCGTCGTGTCTTGCGCGGGGTGCGCGACGGAGTGCGCTCGAGCCGCATGCGGGATCACCGAGCGCGGAACAACATGAAACGGGTCCGGGTCGCCCTGAAGCGGCCCACCAAAATCCCCGAGCTGATTCTGCGCGCCCAGGCCATCGTCGAGGGCATGACCGGCAACCGCTGGTTTTCCGCGCCGGTACCGCCCTTGGCCACCGTCCAAGCGGCGATCGACAAGCTCTCGGACACCGAGACGGCGGCGCTCGCACGCACGCGCGGGCTGAAGGAAGCGCGCGACGAAGCCGTTTCCGCGCTGGTCAAGCTGCTCACGCGGCTGAAGGCATACGTGCAAGGTGTCGCCGACGAAAACCCCGAGTTTGCGCAGTCGATCATCGAGGAGGCCCGGATGGGCGTCGCGGCGCGAAACACCAAACCGAAGCCGGCGCTCGCGGTCCTTCCGGGAAACCTGTCAGGCTCGGTCCGTCTCGTCGCCAAGGCGGTGGCGAAGGTCGCGAGCTACGAGTGGCAGCTGCGCCAAAACGCGGGCGAGGCCTGGGTCGACCAGCCGAGGACGCTGCAGGCCAAGACGACGGTGACGGGGCTGACGCCGGCGAGGACGTACTCGTTTCGGATGCGACCGGTCACGCGAAGTGGGGTGGGGGATTGGTGCGATCCCCTGTCGTACGTCGTGCAGTGAGGGGGTGACGTCCGCGCGCCATCGAAGGCGAGCCCGAACGTGGACAACAGCCGTCGTCCACGTCCACGACGGCCGTCGCAGCCGCGCCTTCTCTTCGTGCGGAATTCCCGATCGTCCAAGGAGTGAACCGGGTGCGGAGTGCGCGTTCCACACGTAGAGTTCGGCCGGTCATGGAGCGTTCGAAATTGGCCGCGACGCCCGAGCCCCCCTATTACGCGGTCGTCTTCACCTCGGAGCGCACGACCGAGGATCCCGCTGGCTATGCGGCGATGGCCGATGCGATGGAGGCGCTTGCGTCGAAGCAGCCCGGGTATCTCGGCATCGAAAGCGCACGCGGGCCTGACGGGGTCGGCATCACAGTCTCGTATTGGGCGACCATGGAGGCCATCCGAGCGTGGAAGGCCGTGGCGGAGCACGCGGCCGCTCAGCGTCTTGGACGCGAGCGCTGGTACGGAGCGTACGAACTCCGCGTGTGCAGGGTCGAACGCGCGTATGGGTTCCGCCGATGACGTGCGCTTCGCCGCGCACGAAGGTGATAGGCGTTGCCGCCGACGCAATCTGGTACAGCGCCCTGCAAGAACGCTGAAGCGCCCTGCCGCCGGATACATGTCTTGACAAGCATATGCCTGCGAAGGCATATATAGGCCGTGATCGAGACCTTCGCGGCCCTCTCCGAACCCAACCGCTTTCGCATCGTGGAGCTGCTGCGCTCCGGCCCTCGGGCCGTGAACGAAATCGGTGAGCGACTTCGGCTCAACCAGCCGCAGGTCTCGAAGCATCTGCGAGTATTGAAAGAAGCCGGGCTCGTGGATGCGCAGCCGCACGCCCAGCAGCGGCTCTACGAGCTTCGGGCGAAGCCCCTTCGCCAACTTCACGACTGGCTGGAACGCTACCGAAGAGTGTGGGACGCGCGATTCGAGGCACTGGACGAGCTCGTCCTAGAGCTCAAAGAAACGGAGAAACACAATGAACGCAGCAAGAAGAGAAAATGAGACCGCCCCCGTGAACCGCACCGTCGTCGAGCGCCGCTCCGATCGCGAGCTCGTCATCACACGCACTTTCAACGGGCCGGCACGGATTGTCTTCGACGCGTGGACGAAGCCCGAGCTGCTCAAGCGCTGGTGGGCGCCCAAGTCCCTCGGCGTCACCCTGTTCTCGTGCGACGTCGACCTCCGCGTCGGCGGGAGCTACCGCTTCGTCTTCGGGCACGACGAGGCTCGTTCGATGGCCTTTTCGGGCACGTACACGGAGGTCGCGCCGCACACGCGCCTCGCGTTCACGCAGATATTCGAGCCGATGCGTGCCGCCGGGGAAGGGCTCATCACGGTGGCGTTCGACGAGCAAGAGGGCAAGACGCAGGTCGTCTCCCACGAGCTCTATCCGTCCAAGCAGGTGCTCGACGGCGCCATCGAGTCGGGCATGGAGGGCGGCATGCGCGCGACGCTGGACCAGCTCGAGGAGCTCATCGCTGCGCTTCAATGAGGCGCCTGGGCTGGTCGGTGCTCAAGTGCGAAGGGTCCGCGCCATCGGTTTGGGCCCTGATGGTCGCCCGCGGCCGTCGCTGGACACGGCCGGCGATGCGACGGACGAGCGCGCTCCGCTCCGCGGCACTATCTTCAGCGCCCCTATGGCCAGCTACGCCGACGTTCTCCGCATCGTTCATGGGCGCTTCGTTCACGTGGGCGAAATCGCGGCCGTCTCGAAAGAACGCATCGAGCTCGTCTCATCGGCGGTCGAAGCGTTGATCCGAATGGGAGCGTTGAAGCGACGTCCGGACCTGCGCATCGCTTCCACCAAGCCCACGCTCGGGGATCTGACGAAATGGATCCGCGAGCGTGGTGGCGACCCGAACGCTCCGCTGGCGGTCGACGACGAACGTCGCACTCCGCTCGAAGTCGCGCTCATGTCCACGGCCGACGGCGACGAACGGGAAGGGGCGAGATGGGCCAAGTGCCCTCGATGCAAGACAAGGATCGAAGCGACGGATAAAACCGGGTATTGCCCGCAATGCGGCGCTTACCTTCATATCGACCTCTTGGGTCCGCAAACCGAAACGGGCGCCCCGTGAGCCGCTACCAGAAGTTCGTCGTCGCTCTCCTGGCCTTCTTGCAGTTCACCGTCATCCTCGATTTCATGACGCTGTCGCCACTGGGCGCCGTCCTCATGCCGGCGCTCGGCATCACCCCCTCCGAGTTCGGGCTCGTCGTCTCGGTCTACGCGTTCAGCGCGGGCATCTCGGGGTTTCTCGCCGCTGGCTTCGCCGATCGCTTCGACCGCAAGAAGTTCTTGCTCTTCTTCTACTGCGGCTTCGTACTGGGAACGCTGCTTTGCGGTATGGCCACGAGCTACCAAGTGCTTCTCGCCGCGCGCATGGTCACCGGGGTCTTCGGCGGCGTCATCGGCTCGATCGTCTTCGCCATCACCACCGACTTGTTCCCGTTCGAGATGCGCGGTCGGGTGATGGGGTTCGTCCAGACGGCCTTCGCCGCGAGCCAGGTGCTCGGCATTCCGGCCGGCCTCTTCTTCTCGAATCTATGGGGCTGGCACGCGCCTTTCATCATGATCGTCGCCGTCAGCTCGGTGGTCGGCGTCGTCATCGTGATCTGGCTCCGACCGATCGACGCTCACTTGCACCTGAAAGGCAGCCGAATCGGACCGATGGGCCACTTGAGGGCCACGGTCACCAAGGGGCGCTACCTCCAGGCGTTTGCGACCACGGCGCTTCTCAGCACGGGCGGCTTCATGCTGATGCCGTTCGGTAGCGCTTACACGGTTCACAATCTGGGCATCGGCATCGAGAAGCTGCCCCTCCTCTATCTGGTCACCGGGGGCTTTACGATCTTCACCGGGCCGCTCGTGGGCCGCGCGGCCGATCGATTCGGCAAGTTCCGAACGTTCGTGTTCGGAACGTCCGTGACCATCCTCATGGTCCTCATCTACACGCACCTCGGCAGGACCCCGCTGCCGCTGCTGATCGCAATCAACGCGGTGCTGTTCGTCGGCATCTTTTCCCGGATGGTCCCATCGCAAGCCCTGCTCTCGGCGATCCCCTCGCCGGACACGCGGGGCTCGTTCATGTCGGTCAGCTCTTCGGTGCAGCAGATCTCGGGGGGGTTCGCCTCGGCGATCGCCGGACTCGTGGTCGTCGAGGGACCCGGCGGCGTTCTTCTTCACTTCGATAAAATCGGGTACATCATCGTCGGAACTTCGCTCGTGACGGTCGTCATGATGAGCCGAATCCACCGCCTCGTGCCCGAGCGGGCCGCGCCGGCGGTACCCGCGGCTCCTGTTTCGGCGCCACGGTGACCAAGTTGCCGCCGCCTTCGACAAACGCCTTCGCTCACCGGCGGTTCTCGAGATCCGCATTGCGATTGCCGAGCGAAGACAAAAATTCGCGTATCGCCAGACTGGCTTCCTTTCGCGACTTGTAGAACGTCTCGTTGTGGCCGACACCGTCGAGCCAGAGATGTCGCTTCGGCTCTGACGAGGCCGACCACAACGCTTCCGCCATGTCGAAGGGTACGACCCCGTCCGAACGTGAGTGGATGAACAACTTTGGAACGGTCACTTGATTGATCCTGTGCAGATTGTCGAAGTGCATGCGTACCAGCAGTTGCGTCGGCAACCATGGCATGTAGCGACCAAAGAGTTCCGGGGTGCTGGTGGAGGCGGAGAGCAGGATAAGCCCGCCCACCGGACGCGAGATCGCCAACCATGTCGCGGGTCCGCCGCCGACCGACTCTCCGAATGGTACGATTTTAGCGGCCTCCGTATGCTCGCGCAGCCAGGCGTAGGCAGCGGCGGCGTCGAGCTCAAGACCATGCTCCGAAGCTGTCCCCTCGCTTGGACCGTAGCCGCGATAGTCAATCGCGAACAAGTTGGCGCCCAGGGTTGCGAAAAGTTCGAGCCGATCGCTGCGGCTCGCGAGGTTTCCCGCTCCGCCGTGAAAATAAAGCAATGTTGGCAAAGCCGGATCTCGAGCGTAGTAGCGCACACCGTCGTCTGTGCGCAGCCAAACATCAGCCCCTGAACCGTTCATCACGGCATCTCGGTCGTGCCAACGGGCCATGACCTCTTCGCCCGCAACCAGCAGAAGTGCTGAGCACACGTATGCAACTCCCAGCGCCACGCCCAACCGACGCGCAAACCTGCCCCATCTGAAAGTTTGAGGTCTCGTCAACGATCAACCTTAGTCGTATTGGTTTCTCGAGGGACGTCGCCGCTGGCCTCCGCACTTCACCCAGTCGTCGTCTTCAGGCGTCGAATGCGAGCAGCCAACGATTGGCGCCCCCGGCAAGAGTCGAACTTGCGACCTCGGCTTTAGGAAAGCCTTGCTCTATCCACTGAGCTACGGGGGCGAACGGTGCTTCGGAGGGGCGCCTCCTCGTGCTTGTAATCGTTGAACTATCGTCCTGCACGTGGAATCAGGAACCGTCGCGTGCAAGCGCCGGCAATCGCTCGGCTCTTGGGCCAAAAATTCTCACGAGCGGCCATCGGAACAGGGTCATGACCGCACCTGACACTCCCGGCAGAACACGGTGGTGCGTCCGCCCAGGACGACGCTGGACAAGCGCGCTGCGCACCGAGGGCAGGCCTGCCCCGCGCGGCCGTAGACGAAGAACGACGAGGCGCCGCCGTCCCTGCACCGTTCGAGGCCCGCGAGTTCGCGCGCGATCGCGCGCTGGAGGCCTCGGGCGATCGCGCGCGCGTCGGCGGGAAGGCGCAGCGCGTTGCCAGGAGACCGCGGATCGACGCGCGCGAGCCACAAACCCTCGGTCGCCAAGATGTTGCCGACGCCGGCAAATACGCGCTGGTCCATGACGATCTCCTTCACCGCGCGTCGCCCCTTCGCGAGCGCCTGGGAGAAGCGGCCCATGTCGATGCCGTCCGCAAAGGGGTCCGGGCCGAGCGCGGTCCAGTCCGCGATGTCTTCGCGGGCGGCGAGTAGCCGGCCGAAGCGACGTGCATCCACGTACCGCACGCTCAGGGCGCGATCGCGCTCGGCCTTGCGTCCGGCGCGCGCTTGGCGGCGGACGACGTCAATCCGGGCGCGCTCGAAGCGCACGACGGGCGCGCCGAGGGCGACACGCACCCAGCCGCCGGTCATCCCCAGATGCGAGAAGACCTTGCCGCCGTCGTCGAGGTCAAGGCGCAGCCACTTCCCTCGTCGCTCGACGCGCTCGAAGGTCCGGCCGACGAGCGCGGGAGCGAACGCCCGAGGTGATGCGGGGCGGGACAGGCGGGCATCCTCTGTGAAAGCCGCGGTCACCACCGTGCCGACCAGCCAGCGCTTCAGGTCCCGCCGGGCCATCTCGACGTCGGGTAGCTCCGGCATGGCGGCGTTACTTTCTCACCGCACGCGGGCGGCCTGCCAAGCGGCCGCGACCTCGGCAACGGCGGCCAGGTACATACCCATTCCATACTTCGCGCGGTAGCTCGCTGCGAACACTCGGTCCAGGTCGCCGGGACGACGGTTGCCCCTGCACAATGGCGATTTAGCGCTGGCCACGCGCCTTTTCTTTGAATAGGGAAGACGCTTGACTGGTCGTGAACAACGCAACGCAAAAGGTCAATGAACAGGACGACGATATGGGTGGGCTCGGTTCATTGGCTTGAGAAAGGAGCAGGCCGCGATGAAACGCAAACGCAAGCAGATCGGTGTGGCTATTCCATTGGCGCTCGCCGTCTTGGCGGCCGGGGCCGCCGTTTCCGCCGAGGACAGGTACAGCCTCAAAGTGCCGAACGGGCTCGCCTTCTCCGAGTTCCGGGGATACGAAGGCTGGCAGGTCATTTCCGTCAGCAACGGGGGGCTTCTCGCCGTGATCCTCGGGAACCCCACGATGATCGACGCGTACAAGGCAGGCTTTCCCGGTAACGGAAAGCCTTTCCCCGACGGCGCAAAGATGGCAAAGATCCACTGGAGTCCGAAGAGGAACCCGGCGACCCCCGGTCAGCCGCTGGTGCCCAGTACGCTCCATGACGTCGATTTCATGGTGAAGGATGCCAAGCGGTTCGCCGACAGCGGCGGATGGGGATATGCCGCATTCGAGTATGACACCGCGTCCGATACGTTCAGACCCGGCAACGAAGCGGACCATCCGCCGCAGAACAACGACGCCAAGTGCGGATACACGTGCCACACGGCCGTGAAGCAGCGCGACTACGTCTTCACGGAATACCTGAAGAGGTGATCGAGACCTTTCCGGCCGGGGGCCCCCGTTTCTTTCCTCCCGTGGCGCCCCCCGCGACCCTGGCGGTTTGTGTCCCCAGAGCGGACGACCCAAGGCAGTCGCCATGGTACAACGCCGCCTTCGAGAATGACCGACCGCTCTTTCGACGCGTCGTACTTCCGGCGCTACTACGAGTCGCGACGCTCGCGCGTCTACGGGAGCGAGCAAATCGCCGAGCTGGCTCGCGGCGTGACCGGCTTCGTCAACTGGTTCGGCGGCAGCGTCGAACGCGTCCTCGACGTGGGCGCGGGCACCGGTCTCTGGGGCGACTGGTTTCGAGTCCATATGCCCGGTGCCGCCTATCGCTCGATCGACGTCAGCGAATACGCGTGTGCCAAGTACGGTCACGAGCATCGCGACATTGCCCGCTGGCGCGCGCGAACGAAATTCGATCTGGTCGTGTGCCAGGGCGTCCTTCCGTATCTGGACGACGAAGCGTGCAGCAGCGCCATCGCCAACATCGCCGCCATGTGCCGCGGCTTTCTCTTTCTCGAGGCGATCACGGACCGTGACCTCCGCGAAGTCTGCGACCGCGCGCGCACGGACTTGACCGTCCACGCGCGACCGGCGGCGTTCTACCGGCGCATGCTCGGGCGGCACTTCGAGGCCGTCGGCTGCGGGCTCTATCACATCAAAGGTGGCGACAAGGTCTTCTACGAGCTCGAACGGGGATAACGGGCTACCCGAGCACCACGAATTTCAGATAACGCCCCTCCGGGAACCCGGCGAGCGTCGGGTGATCTGCGCCCGCACCTCGCAGCTCCAGCACCGACAGCGCACGTCCGTCGAGTGCTGCGTCGTCGAGGGTCCCCAGAAACGAAGGTGCGTCGACGTGGCTGGAGCACGACGACGCACAAAGAATGCCTTCGGGCGCCAGCACCGCGGCGCAGGCACGATGCAGCGACCGATAGGCCGAAAGTGCTCGAGCGACCGCTTTGTCGCTCGGCGCGAAGCTCGGCGGGTCGCTCACGATGAGATCCCACGTCTCCCCGCGCGCTCTCGCGCCGTCGAGGAAGGCACCGACGTCGGCCGTCACGAACGCGTGTCCCGCGGGGTCGACGGCCGCCGCCCGAAAGCTCGCCTGCGCGGTCGCGTGGGCCGCGGCGGCGACGTCGACGCTGACGACGCGCGTCGCTCCGCCGAGCGCCGCGTGGAGAGAGAAGCCGCCCGCGTACGAGAACAGATTGAGCACCCGCCGGCCGCGGGCGAGCTCGCCGACGAGTCGCCGGTTGTCCCGCTGATCCAGGAATGCTCCCGTCTTCTGTCCCTTCGCGAGGTCGACCACGAAGGGGACTCCGTGTTCTTCGACGCGAACGGTCCCTGGCGGGGCTTCGCCGCGGAGCACGGCGAGCGTCGGCACCTCCCCCTTGGACCCGATCCTGTGGACGAGCGTCGAAACGCCCCACGAGGTGAGCGCCGGCCAGATCGCTTCTGCGAGATTCTCGACGTGCGCGCGGGCGGCGTCGCCGTCCGTTCGCACGACCGCGACCGGGCCGTAGCGATCCACCACCAGTCCCGGCATGCGATCCCCCTCGCCGTGGACGACCCGGAACGCGTCGGTGCGCGTGTGCGCGAAGAGCATCGCCCGCAAGGTGCACGCCCGGGCAGCCCGCGCGCGCCAGAGGCCGCGATCGACGGGGTCGCGTCCGCGCGTCCACAGGCGCACTGCGATTGGCGACGCGGGGTCGGCGTAGCCGCGTCCAACGGCGGTCGCGCCCGCGACGACTTGCACTTCTTCACCGGCCTCCGCTCCTGCGAGCCCGTCTTCAATGGCCTCGCGCCACACCCAGGGATGCCCTCGTAGGAGCCGTTCGGCCGTGGCACGCTGACGTAACGCGATTTGGCGCACTGTGCCTGCCATGCGCTTCTTTCGACCCGACGGGGCGACGCTCGTCAAGGGTGCCTCAAGAGCGTCTCTGCGCGGTGCAGCAAGTCGACACGAGGCGTCCGTGTGTCATCGTTCTTACGCTGGGGTTGGGCGTCGCGGCCGCGCTTGCGTCGATGATCGGTGGCTTTCGCGCCGCCATTGACGCGGCACCACGCCGCCGCAATCCTTGCTCGCTGCCTCACGCACGTACTTTGCTCTACCGAAGTGTGACTCTGCCACTCGTGCGGTCATTTTCTGAATCGGCAGCACGCGAAACACCCTGTTGGAACGGAGACATGTGAAACGATGACCACGAAGGGGCGATTGAACAGGCCGAAACTGCCGGTTGGGAACGTGTCTTCGACGCAAAATGGATTGGCCAACCACGAGCCGCCCGAGAGCGGAGCCAGCGAGACGACGTCGCTTCTTGGAGGGGGCGAGATGGTCGAAACGACGTCCCCCCCGCGCATCCTTTCACTGCGGCCCGAAGCGCCGGAGTTCGACTTGTCGCCGGCGCCCGACAGAGCCGAGGATTTCGAACGATCGGACGAGCCGCCGAGAGTAGGTCGCGACGACGACGCGAGTGTTCCGCCCGTCGACCTGGACGCGGGGTTTTTTTCCGGCGGCGCCGAGTCGAACGAAGCCTCGTTCGAGGTGGACGCGCGCGACCCGCTCGCCGCGCTGAAGCGGACACCGGCGGCCGCGCGACGGCGCGCGCATCTGGCCAAATACGTGACCGCTGCGGTCGGACTCGCGTCCGCACTTTGCATCGCCGCGCTCGTCAAGAGTTCGTTCGCCGGGGGCCACGAATCGACCCGGCCACAACGGGCGTCGTTCGAGGCGCAAGCGGCAGCGACAGCGGCCGCCCTGAACGGAGCGGCGGCCACGGAGTCGGTTCCGTCCCCCGCATTGCCGGCGAATTCCGCTCCAGCTGATGCTCCCGCGAAGGCGGGAAGCGCCCCAGCCGTGGCGGAGGCGACGCCTCCCGTGGCCTCGGCCGTGGTGCAAGCGCCCGTGGCCGCCGCAACCCAAGAGCTCGGCGCACCGGGGGCAGCCACAGCGCCTCCTGTCGCCGGAACGCCGGCGCACTCCGTAGAGGCGTCACGCGCGGCAGCAATTCCCGCGCGGGAGGTTGCCGCGGCGGCCGAGCCGCCCGCCGATCCCAAAGTGACCGCGGGGAAGGAAAAGGCGAAATCCCGCGCAGCGCTTGAACGCGGGAACATGCCGGCCGCCATCGCGGCTGGGGAGAGGTCCGTCGCGCTCGACTCGACGGACGCGGAAGCGTGGCTCATCCTCGGGGCCGCCTACCAGCAGAAAGGCGACGCGAAGAACGCCGCCCGAAGCTTCCGGGCGTGCGTCTCTCAGGGCAAGCGAGGGCCCACGTCCGACTGCGCAGCAATGCTGCGTTGACGTTGACAGCGTGTGACGAGCCGGCTACGAGCGGAGCGCGCCGTTGCCGTACCCACGGCCTGGCGCCTGGAGGAGGTCAGCGCGTGTTCAAGAAGGTGTGCCTTTTCTCCGGCAACGCCAACCCCCACCTGGCCGCCACGATTGGCCAGTATCTGGAGACCCCGCTCGGCAAATGCAGGGTCACGCGTTTCAGCGACGGAGAGAGCTTCGTCGAAATCGGTGAGAACGTCCGCGGTGTGGACGCCTTCATCATCCAGTCGACGAGCAGCCCCACGAACGACAGCGTGATGGAGCTCCTCATCATGACCGACGCTCTCCGTCGCGCCTCCGCCGGATCCATCACGGCGGTCATCCCGTACTACGGCTACGGGCGTCAAGACCGCAAAGTGGCCCCCCGGACGCCCATCACGAGCAAGCTCGTCGCCGATCTCATCCAGGTCGCAGGCGTGAATCGAGTGGTTTCGGTCGACCTCCACGCCGGGCAGATTCAGGGGTTTTTCAACATTCCCTTCGATCATCTGTACGCGCTGCCGGTCTTCCTCGAGGATTACCTGCGAAAACACTTCGATTCGTCCGCGGTGTTCGTCTCGCCCGACGCGGGCGGGGTGGAGCGCACGCGCGCCTATTCGAAGCGGCTCGATGCGTCGCTGGCGATCATCGACAAGCGGCGCGAGCGCGCCAACGTGAGTGACGTCGTCAATCTCATCGGCGAGGTCAAAGGGAAAGACTGCATCATCATCGACGACATCATCGATACGGCCGGCACGCTCTGCGGCGCCGCGCGCGCCCTCTCCGACAAGGGCGCCAAGAAGATCGTGGCGTGCGCCACCCACGGCGTGCTTTCCGGGCCTGCCGTGCAGCGCATCGCCGAGTCGCCGCTGGCCGAAGTCATCGTCACCGATTCGATTCCTCTTTCGGACTCGGCCAAGAGCTGCCCGAAGATCAAGCAACTTTCGATCGCCCGCCTGCTCGGCGAAGCGATCAAGCGAATCCACAGCTCCGATAGCGTGAGCTCCCTCTTCGCGTGAGCTCCTGCTGAAGAGCTCCTGTCGTTGGCATTGCCCGCGGGCATCTGCTAGGAGAGCGCCCCCCGCATCGAACCCCGCACGCTCGGCCGCAACGCGCCGAGCCGACAGGGGATGGAGGACGACGTCATGGCTGCTGTCGAGATGCCCACACTGAAGGCCCAATCGCGCGCTCCCGCAGGAAAAGGGGAGGCGAGGCGCCTCCGCCGCACCGGTTTCGTCCCGGCCATCGCGTACGGCAAAGGCCTGCCGTCGACCCCAATCGCGGTCGCTCCGAAGGAAGTCGCGGTCATTCTCAAGAGCGAACGCGGGCAGAACACCGTGATCGAGCTCGAGCTCGACGGGAAGAAGCTTTTGGCGATGATTCGCGATTTCAGCGTCCATCCGGTCAAGAGGGCGCTGGAGCACGTCGACTTCATCGAGGTGAAGCTCGACAAGCCGGTGGACGTCGAAGTCCCGCTCTTTTCGACGGGCAAGCCGGTGGGCGTGACCAAGGGTGGCGTGCTCCGGATCGTCCTCCGAACGATTCCGGTTCGGTGCTTGCCCGATCGCATTCCGGTCAAAATCGAGGCCGACGTCACGCACCTCGAGCTCGGCCAGCACGTCGCCACCCAAGACCTCAAGCTGCCCGAGGGAGTTTCCGTCCTGCTGCCCGCCGAGCTAACGCTCGTCGCGGTCGTCGCGCCGGAAAAGGAAGTCGAAGAAGCCGCTACGCCGGGCGCTGCAGGCGCGGCGCCGGCGGGGGCGTCGGTGGCTCCGGCGGCCGGCGCGCCTGCGGCGGGCGGTGCCGATGCAGCGGCCAAGGCGGCGCCGGCGAAGGACGACAAGAAAAAGAAATAAGTCGTGTTTCTGGTCGTCGGCCTCGGCAATCCTGGGCGCGAGCACGAGAACAATCGTCACAACGTCGGCTTCTTGGTCGCCGACGAAGTGAGGCGCCTACACGGGTGGCCGGACTTCAAGCAAAAGTTCTCCGGCCTTTGGACACGCGGTTCGCTCGAGGGTCACGAAGTGGTCCTCCTGAAGCCGCAGACGTACATGAACCTGTCCGGAACCAGCGTTCAGCCCGCGGCGGCCTTCTTCAAGGTGCCCCCCGAGCAGATCGTCGTCGCACACGACGAGCTCGACCTACCCTGGCGCGACGTCCGGCTGAAGATGGGCGGCGGTCACGCCGGCAACAACGGCATTCGAAGCATCATCCAGTCGCTCGGAACGCCGGACTTCTTGCGCGTCCGTGTCGGAATCGGCAAGCCCCCGGCCGGCTTCCGCGGGGAGGGCGCCGATTGGGTTCTCTCGAACTTCGACGGGGTCGAAAAGGCCGAACTCTCCGAGGTCGTCGCCCGAGCCGCGGACGCCATTCGCCGCGTCGCCGAGATCGGCCCGGCGGCCGCGATGAATCTCGTCAACACCCGCACCAAGAACTGAGGGCGAGTTTGGAGGCTTGCCAAAGCCGTGCTATGAGCGCTGCCCCTCGCTCGCGGGCACATCGTCCCGCGGGCCCGCGTCGAAAGACGAGTCCAGGAGAACGACATTGAACGTCACCACGCCGCAGGCGGCCGAACGCGCGCCGACCCGCATCCGATCCAGAGAGTACGAGACAATCTACATTCTGCGCGCCGACATCGACGCCGACTCCGCCGAACGCGTTCAAGCGCGCGTCAGCGACGCGGTCGAACGCGAGCGCGGCAAGCTCGTGAAGGTCGAGACGTGGGGCCGGCGCAGGCTGGCCTATCCTCTGAAGAAGCATCGCCGCGGCGTTTACGTGTACTTGCGGTACGTGGGGTCGGGAGGGCTCGTCGCCGAGGTCGAGCGCAACCTGAAGCTGCAAGACGCAGTCGTGAAGTACATGACCGTCCAGACGGCCGAGGACGTGGATCTCGAGGCGCTTCAAATCGATCCGGAGGAGACCAAGCTGGGCAAGCTGGAGCCGCCGCCGGAAGAAGAGAAGGAAGAGTCGCGCGAGAAACAATTGGGCTTGGTCGATCTCGGACCCGACGCGCCCCGGGCGCCTCGTGTGCCCGAAGAAGAGTTCGAGGCGGTCGTGCCGGAGGAAGCCGAAGATGCTGGTGTGAAGCCCCCGAGTGCGGGTGGCGGGGAGGAGGTCTGAGCCATGGCAATGATGGACGACGACAGGGACATCGGGCGAGCCCCGGATCTGAACGCCGATGTCGGCCGGCGGCGGACCGGAAAGAAGCGCGTGTGCCGGTACTGCACCGACAAGGCGCTGGTCATCGACTACAAGGACCCTCAGGCGCTCAAGTACTTCATCACCGAGCGAGGGAAGATCGTCCCCCGCCGCATCAGCGGCAACTGCGCGCGCCACCAGCGCAAGGTGCAGCTGGCCGTCAAACGAGCGCGCAACATCGCGCTCTTGCCCTTCACCGTCACCCACGCGAGCTAGAGCGGAAAAGAGATAGCCATGCCCGCCAACATCCAGGTCGTTCTCCAGCACGACGTCGAAAAAGTCGGCAAGAGCGGAGACCTCGTTCGGGTTCGCCCGGGCTTCGCGCGAAATTACCTCCTGCCGCGTCAGCTCGCCGTTCCGGCGACGACTGCGGCAGTCCGTCGCGTCGAGCACGACAAGGTCGTCGCGCTCGCGAAGGCCGAGAAGGCAAAGAAGGAAGGTCGTGAGGTCGCCGACAAGCTGGGCGCGCTTCGCGTGAAGATCACCCAGAAGGCCGGCGAAGACGGCCGTCTCTTCGGCTCGGTTACTGCGAAAGACATCGAGGCAGCCGTCAAGGCGCTCGGCGTCACGATCGATCGAAAGCGCATTCAGCTCGCCGAACCGATCAAGAACGTCGGGTCGTACGAGGTCGCCGTGAAACTGGTCTCCGACGTGGCCGCTACGCTCAAGGTGGAGGTTGCCGCGCGCGCGTAGGACCGGCCGCCAGACATTCCGCGTCGGGCTCGACTGGAGCGGTCCCGTCCCCTATCTTCGTCGTGTGATGCGCGCCTCGGCCGATCCGTTCGGTCCGGGGCGCCGGTCATTTTGGGGTGCGAACTGTGGAAAAGTTGCGAGTGATCGGAGGGCAAACGCAGGATTCGGTCGCCTTCAGCGAGCGCGTTCCGCCGCACGATCTCGCGGTGGAGGCGGCGGTTCTGTCGGCCGTCATGCTCGACCCGCTCGCCCTCGACAAGGTGAACGAGTTCCTCAAGGCCGAGCATTTCTACTCGGAGGCGCACAGGCGCATCTTCGAGGCCTGCGTCGAGCTGAGCTCCGAAGGCAAACCGGTCGACGTCGTCCAAGTGGCGACCTGGCTCCGGGATCGCGACCGGCTGGCCCAGGTCGGTGGGGTCGCCTACCTGACCGAGGTCCTCAACGCGGCTCCCGCGGTCGCCAACGTCGGCTCCTACGGCGCCACGATTCACGAAAAGTGGCGTGTTCGCCAGCTCGTGCTCACCTGCCAGCGGCTCACCGCGCAGGGGTACGCGGGCTACGGCGACGCGCAGCAGTTCATCGACTCGGCCGAGCAGGCCGTATACGACATCGCGCGGACGCGGGAGTCGAGTAGCGTCCGCACGCTGAAAGAGGTGATGCGCGAGACGTTCGAGCGCATCGACAAGGCGAACGCGCGCGGCGCCCGCATCACGGGGATCCCGACAGGCTTCGATCGCTACGATCGCATCACGAGCGGCCTCCACGACGGCGAGCTCACGATCGTCGCGGCGCGCCCTGGGATGGGCAAGACGAGCTTCGTCCTCAACGTGGCCGTCAACGTCGCGAGTCCGCAACAGCTCGAGAGCGCGCGCGACCCCAACGAGCGATGGGAGGAGCCGGGCTCCGGGGTCGCGGTCTTCTCGCTGGAGATGCCGAGAGAGCAAATCTGCAACCGTATGCTTTGCTCCGAGGCGAAGGTCGACGTGAGCCGCGTGCGTACCGGCATGCTGACTCCGAGCGATTGGAGCAAGCTGACGCAAGCGGCGACGCACCTGGCGAGCCTCAACGTGTGGATCGACGACACTCCGGCGCTATCGATCCTCGAGCTTCGGTCGAAGGCGCGCCGGCTGCAAGCGGAGTTCGACCACGTCGACCCCGCGACCGGCGAAAAGAAGAGGCGTATCGGCCTCGTGATCGTCGACTACCTCCAGCTCATGAAGGGGCGCGACGGGCAACCGTCACGCGAGCAGGAGATCAGCGAGATTTCGCGCGGTCTCAAGCAACTCGCCAAGGAGCTCAGCCTTCCGGTCATCGCCCTCAGCCAGCTCAATCGCGCGGTCGAGACCCGCGGCGAGAAGAGCAAGCGCCCCCAGCTCTCGGACCTCCGCGAATCGGGCGCCATCGAGCAGGACGCCGACAACATCTGCTTTATTTATCGCGACGACTATTACAACAAGGAAACGGCCGACCGGAACGTGGCCGAGCTCATCGTCGCCAAGCAAAGAAACGGGCCTACCGACACGGTTCGCGTGCGCTTCGACGCGCAGTACACGCGCTTCGACAACCTCGCGGACGGCGAGTACGAAGGAAATGGCTGAAGCCCTCGACCAGCTCGTGATGTCACGCCACGTCCTCGTCGTCGTCGGGGCGGGGGGAGTCGGCAAGACGACGACGGCGGCCGCCCTCGGGGTCGCGGCCGCGCGGCGTGGGCGGCGCGTCTTGTGTCTCACCATCGACCCGGCCAAGCGCCTCGCCCAAGCGCTCGGGCTCGAGAGCATGATGGGCGAAGAGCAGGTCGTCGCCGATCCGTACATCCCGCAAGGAGCGTCGCCGCGCGGTTCACTGACCGCGATGATGCTCGATCCGAGCGCCACGTTCGACGAGCTCGTTCTCAAGTATTCGCCTTCGCCGGAGCGGGCAAGGA
>Ga0265313_10000696_pt1 | contig 34644 bp, 28 predicted proteins | sample 4123metaG_FD_203122 | JGI IMG/M metagenome (GOLD analysis project Ga0265313, IMG submission 203122) | Rhizosphere microbial communities from Carex aquatilis grown in University of Washington, Seatle, WA, United States - 4-1-23 metaG | ecosystem: Host-associated > Plants > Roots > Rhizosphere >... | reverse complement strand
ACCCTGATGGACCTTGAGACATGGGTGAACGGAGCGTGTCAGTGAGGTCTTCTCTGGTCCCCCTCATTCCCGCTTACAGACTTACAAGAGCCTTACAAAGCCCCAAACGGGGAGAGCGCCCGATCTTTCGATCAGCGCCAACTCGTTGATTTTATTGGAGAAAATATGGAGCGGGTGAAGGGAATCGAACCCTCGTCGTAAGCTTGGGAAGCTTCTGCTCTACCATTGAGCTACACCCGCGCCGAGGCGCAGAACATAAGGGGCTCGACGTGCGGAATGCAAGCCCGTCGAACTCCCCATTGTCAGAAATTGCCAGATGCCCCGGCATCAAGCAACCCCTCTTGATGCTGGGCATTCCGGCTTATACCAAATTTTGATGATCGAGACTCACGTGGGGCTTCCCACGCAACGGCCGATCTGATTCAACATGCCAAACATCGGGAGGTTTGGCATGGCTGCTCCGGTTCGGCTTCGGGGAGACTTTGACGGCATACGGTTGCGCGTTCTGGCCAAGGGATCGCTGTGTCCCGATCAAACTCGACGGCTGTTGGCCCTGGCTGAAATCTACGACGGCCGCTCGCGGGGCGAGGCAGCCCGACTTGGCGGCGTCGGGTTGCAAACGTTGCGGGATTGGGTTGTGTGGTTCAACGCCGACGGCCCTGACGGGCTGTTGAACGGCAAGGCCCCTGGCAAGGCTTCGATCCTCAATGACGCCCAGCGCCAGGCGCTGGCGGATATCATCGACCAGGGGCCAAACCCGGCAATCCATGGGGTGGTGCGCTGGCGGTTGATGGATTTGGCGCAGTGGGTGTTCGAGGAATTTCGCGTTTCGATCAGCACACCGACATTGAGCCGGGAACTGCGCGCCATGGCCTTTCGCAACCTGTCAGCGCGGCCTCGTCACCATGCCCAGGATGGAGTCGCCCTGGAGGCGTTTAAAAAAACTTCCCTGCCCGCCTGGGCGAGATCGCGGCGCACGAGGCGGCAGGCAAGCCCATAGAAATCTGGTGGCAAGACGAGGCCCGCATCGGCCAGAAGAACAAGATCACCCGGCGGTGGGCCAGACGCGGCACCCGGCCATCGGCACCCAAAGACCAGAGGACCACGTCATACCAAATCTCGTTGATCGGTCCCGATCAACGAGATTTGGTATAAGAGCGGGCGGGGACGCCCGTCACCCGATCAGGTGGTCGGCGCTCATCTGGATGAGGGCGCCGATCATCAGGTCCAGCACCACCAGCAGACCGGCGGTGGTGGGACTGACCTCCAGCGCCACATGGGCGACATAAGCCTGATAGACCAGCAGCATGATGGTGACCGCCAGATTGATCATGGACGGTCCCTCGCCCGGGACCAGATGGATCAGCAGGGTCGTCGGCAGCAGCAGCGCCATCTGGATCACCGCCGACCAGTTATAGGCGACCACGAAGCGGATATAGCGGTGCGACCGCTCCAGGCCGTCGGCGATATGGGATACCGCCAGGGGGAAGGCGACGCAGCCGATGACATAGGCGATCAGGTGAACCAGCAGCGGCCGGGGGATTTCGGTCTCGAAAACGCCGTCAAGGGCCTGGAGGGCCAGGAACCCGGGCAGGACCAGCGCCGGCCCCCAGAAGGAATGCCAGAAGCCGCGCGCGCTGGCGTCGAACCAGATCAGGCCGGCGGGGTCGCGCCGGGCCAGCCGCCACGCCCCATAGACGCCGCCGACGATCTCTCCGGGGACGATCATCGCGGACCCACCTCGCCCTTGAGGACCCGGTGATAGATGCGGGTCAGCGTCTCCAGGTCGGCCACCGCCACCTGTTCGTCCGACTTGTGCATGCTCTGGCCCACCAGGCCGAACTCGACCACCGGGCAGAAATTCTTGATGAAGCGGGCATCCGAGGTGCCGCCGGTGGTGGACAGGTCGGGACTCAGTCCGGTCTCCGCCGCCACCGCCTCGGCCAGACGGGCGGACAGCGGCCCCGGCGGGGTGAGGAAGGATTCGCCCGAAATCTCCACCACCACCTCCACCTCGCCGCCGGCCTCGGCGACGATGCCTTCGATCCAGGCCCGGAGCGAGGCGCCGGAATGCATGTCGTTGAAGCGGATGTTGAAGCCGGCACGGGCCTCGGCGGGAATGACATTGGTGGCGGCATTGCCCACATCCACCGTGGTCAGCGCCAGGGTCGAGGCCTGGAAATGGGCGTTGCCCTCGTCCAGCGGGTTTTCCGTCAGCCGGCGCAGGATGTCGAGCAGGCGGGGAATGGGGTTGTCGGCGAGATGGGGATAGGCGGAATGCCCTTGGGTGCCAAGGACGGTGAGGCGGCAATTGAGGCTGCCACGCCGGCCGATCTTCATCATTTCGCCCAGGAGGCGGGGATTGGTCGGCTCGCCGACGATGCAGCCGTCCAGCGTCTCGCCCCGAGCCGCCAGCCAGTCCAGCACCTTGACCGTGCCATCCACCGCCGGGCCTTCCTCGTCGCCGGTGATCAGCAGCGAGATGGAGCCCTTCGGTGTGCCGTCCTCCAGCAGTCGGGCCACCGCCGCCACGAAGCAGGCGATGGCGCCCTTCATATCGGCTGCGCCGCGTCCCACCAGTCGGCCGTCGACGACCTCGCCAGCGAAGGGCTCGGCGGTCCAGCCTTTGCCCACCGGCACCACGTCGGTATGGCCGGCGAAGCAGAAATTCGGCCCCTCCTTGCCCAGCCGGGCATAGAGGTTGCGGATCAGCGGGCCGCCGCTGGCCGACTCCACCCGATGGCAGGTAAAGCCCAGCCCCACCAGCGCCCCGGTCAGCACGTCCATGGCCCCGGCGTCCTCGGGGGTGATGCTGGGGCAGCGGATGAGGGCCTGGGCGAGGCGGAGCGGGTGGCGGAGATCGGTCAATCGCGCAGCAGTTCGTTGATGGAGACCTTGGAGCGGGTCCGCTCGTCCACCCTTTTCACGATGACGGCGCAGTACAGGCCCGGTCCGGGCGTGCCGTCGGGGAAGGGCTTGCCCGGCATGGTGCCTGACACCACCACGGAATAGGCCGGAACCCGGCCCATGAACACCTCGCCGGTCTCGCGATCAACCACCTTGGTGGAGGCGCCGATATAGACGCCCATGGACAGCACCGCGCCGGTCTCGACGATGACGCCTTCCGCCACCTCGGCCCGAGCGCCGATGAAGCAGTTGTCCTCGATGATCACCGGCCCGGCCTGCAACGGTTCAAGCACGCCGCCGATGCCGGCGCCGCCGGAAATATGCACGTTCTTGCCGATCTGGGCGCAGGAGCCGACGGTGGCCCAGGTATCGACCATGGTCCCCGAATCGACGAAGGCGCCGAGATTGACGAAGCTGGGCATCAGCACCACGCCCGGCGCGATGAAGGCGGAGCGCCGCACCACCGCGCCCGGCACCGCGCGGAAGCCGGCGGTGCGGAAACGGGCATCGTCCCAGCCGAGGAATTTGGACGGCACCTTGTCGAACCAGTTGCCGCCGCCGGGACCGCCCTCCATGACCTGGCTGTCGGTGAGGCGGAAGGACAGCAGGATGGCTTTCTTCACCCACTGGTTCACCGCCCAGGCGCCATCATCCTTGGTGGCGACGCGCAGCGTGCCGCCATCCAGGGACTCCAACGCCGCCTCGACGGCGTCGCGGACCTCGCCCTTGGTCTGGAGATTGACGCCGTCACGGGCCTCCCAGGCGGTGTCGATGGTCTTTTGGATGGCGGTGAAGCTCATGGGGCTGGTCCTGCTCTAAAACGGGGAGTGCCGAACATACCCCGTGGATATGGGGAGTCAATGATGGCCCTGGCCCGGCGAGTGGGGGTGGCCATGGGTGACCTCTTCCTCGGTGGCGGCGCGGATGTCGAGCACGGTGCAGGCGAAGGACAGTGCCATGCCGGCCAGAGGATGATTGCCGTCCAGCACCACCTTGCCCTCGGCGATGTCGGTGACGGTGTAGAGCTGGGTTTCGTCCTCGTCTCCGTCCTCGCCCTCCACCACCCGTTCGAACTGCATGCCGATCTCCAGGTGATCGGGGAACACGCCGCGGTCTTCCATGTCCACCAGCTCGGAATCGTATTCGCCGAAGGCCTGATCGGGCTCGAGGCGGAGACAGATGGATTCGCCCACCGCCTTGCCTTCCAGCGCGGCTTCGATGGTCTCGAACAGGCCCTCATAGCCGCTGTGCAGGTAGACCAGCGGCTGGGCGCCCTCGTCCACCATGTTGCCGTCGGTATCCTTGACCAGATATTTGAGGGTGACGACGGTATTCGTGGCGATTTTCATGTCAGGGCTCCTTGGCAGCGAGAGATGAGAGTTCGGTGGCGACCATCGCCACCGGGGTCTTGAAATCGTCGGGATCGGGCTGGCGGAACAGCCGCATGGTCGGATACCACGGGCAGTCGGCGGGTTCGTCGCGCCACCGCCAATCCGAGATATAGCGCAGCAGTACCCAGACCGGCCGGCCCAGGGCGCCGGCGAGATGGGCGGCGGCGGTATCGATGGTGATCACCAGATCCAGTTGCGCCATCAGGGCGGCGGTGTCGGCGAAGCTCTGGATCAGTCCCTGGGGATCGCGCACCAGCCGTTCCACCCCCAGCCGGGCGAGATCGGTTGCGCGCGGCCCCAGTTGCAGGCTGTGAAAGGCGATGCCGGGATCGCCCAGCAGCGGCATCAGTTCCTCCAGCGGCCAGGAGCGGTCGCGCGGCGTGGTCTTGCCCGCCCAGATCAGCCCCACCGCCAGTCGGGTTCCCGGTGACCGGATCAGACGCAGATGCGGCCGGTCCGGCACCCGCAGATAAGGTACCTCCACCGGCAGGGTCTCCGGGGTGCAGCCGAGACAATGGGGCAGACTGGCCAGCGGCACCCAGGCGTCATGGGCCGGCGGCGGCTCGCCCTTGGCGAAGACGGCGGTCACGCCGGGCAGCCCGGTGAACAGCTCCATCTGCTCGGGCAGGCATTCCAGCACGATTGCGGCGCCGCGCCCGGCCAGCAGCGGCACGAAGCGGATGAATTGCAGTGCGTCGCCGAAGCCCTGCTCGCTGGCAACCAGCAGGGTCAGGCCCCGGGGATCGGCACCGGTCCAGCGCGGGGAGGGAAAGACGCGGGCGGGATTGCGCGCCAGCTCCAGCCGGGCTTCGTAGCCGGCGAAGCCCCGGGCGTAGTCGCCGAGATAGAGGTGGCTGAGGCCGCAGTCCCAGCGATACTCCGCATTGCCGGGCTCGGCGGCGGAAAGCCGGTCCAGTATCTCCAGGGACTCCCGGTGCCGACGGCGGTCCCGCAGCAGCAGGGCCAGATTATAGACATAGCCCCGGGATTGGGGCTCCAACTCCACCGCCCGGCTCAGCGCCCGTTCCGCCTCGGCCAGCCGGCCGAGATCGCGAAGCGCATTGCCCAGATTGGACAAGGTGGCGGCCTGGTCGGGCTCCAACACCAGGGCGCGGGTATAGCTGGCCACCGCCGCTTCGGCACAGCCCAGCCGCCGCAGCGCCACCCCCAGATTGGCATGAGCCTGGGCCCAATTGGGCAGCAGCAGCGCGGCGCGGCCGAAACCGGCCGCGGCCAGATCGATGCGGCCGCCTTCCCAGGCCTCGGCCCCGGCGGTATAGGCGCGTTGCGCTTCCGATTGAATCGCGGCCGGAGCCTGGGCGGACATGGGTTCCTCTTGGACAGCGGGCCCATCATTCCCGAGGTGGAGGCGTTCGGCAAGGCCGCGTTGGCCTGAGGCATTGCAATCCATCCGGGCCGATGCCACATCACATTAGGCGTATTGAATATAAGCGGGGCGGCTACCATGCTGATCGACGGCTTTTCCTCCGACGGGGTTATCACCGTCAATCGGGTCGTTTTGCGCTCGCAATACAGTATCGACGACCTGGAGGAACGGGTGGCCCTGCTGTGCGAGAACGTCAAGACATGGCACTCGGATACCGGCTTTATCGGTGGTTTCGTCTGCCTCAACTCCGGGTTCATTTCCAATGAAGGCTCGGATGCCGGCAAGGCGCTGGCCTCACCCCTGGCCGGGCGGGAAGCGTTGATCATCACCTTCTGGCGCAGCTTTGCCGAACACGAACAGTCTCACAGCAGCCCGACCTTCCAGCCGTTGTTCAAAAGCGTCATCGAACTGTGCGAGAACGGTAACGAAGAGATCGCCTATACCCTTTTGTGGCAAGGCAAAGCCTATGCCCCGGCCGAACTGGAGGCGGCTCGAGCGGCCAAGGTCCGGCATGGATAGAGCGACGACCACGAGATTGTACCGCCGCAGTGTTTGCGGTAAGGTTTTTTTTGCCGAACGTATCAAAAGTGTGGGGGCACCTATGAGCCAGAGCGCCGTTAAGGATCTCGCCTATCGTCTGTGGGAAGAAGCCGGCAAGCCGGATGGCCGTGACCAGGATTTCTGGTTGCAGGCGGAAGCCAAACTGGCCTCTCCGGCCAAGCCCAAAACCCCGGCCAAGCCCAAGGCCGCCGTGATTCCCAAGGCTCCGGCCAAGCCCAAGGCCGCACCCAAGGCGAAGAAGGCTTAGGCCCTATTCAGCCGCCAGCAGCACCAGTTGCGGCTGGCGGCTGTGTTCGTGCAGGGATGACAGGAAACTCTCCACCTCGCGGCGGAGCGAATCGGCTTGATCGGCCAGTTCGCCCGCCGCCGCCAGTACTTCCGACGCGGTGGTCCCGGCGGTCCTGGCCGCCGAGCTGACATCGGCGATGCTGTGGGAGACCTCGCCGGTCCCGGCGGCGGCCTGTTCGATATTGCGGGCGATTTCGCTGGTGGCAGCCGATTGTTGCTCCACCGCATCGGCCACTGCCGCCGAGCTTTCGTCCATGTCGGCGATGGTGCGATGGATGGCCGCGATGGCCGAGGCCGCCTGGGCTGCTGCCGACTGAACCTCCAGAATCTGGCTGGAAATCTCGTCGGTAGCGCGTGAGGTCTGGTTGGCCAGGGTCTTGACTTCCCCCGCCACCACCGCGAAGCCCTTGCCGGCCTCGCCGGCACGGGCGGCCTCGATCGTGGCGTTGAGGGCCAGAAGATTGGTCTGGGCGGCAATGTCGTTGATCAGGCTGACCACTTCACCGATGCGCCCCGCCGCCCGGGTCAGGCCGGCGACGATCTCGCCGCTGCGTTCGGCCTCGGCCACGGCGACGCGGGCCCGGTCGGTGGAAACCGCCACCTGCCGGGCGATCTCGCCCTCGGAGACATGCAGTTCCTCGGTGGCAGCGGCGACGGTCTGCACGCTCATGGCCGCCTGGGTGGCGGCGGCCGCGACCGCCGCCGACTGGCGTGAGGTCTGTTCGGCGATGGCGGACATGGATTGGCTGGTGGCCTGCATCTGGGTTGAAGCGGCGCTTACCGATTTGATGACTCCCGCGACCTTGGCGTCGAAGGCGGAGGCGAGACGCTCGATCCATTGCTGGCGGGCGAGATTGGCCTCCTGCTGCTGCATTTTTTCCGCGGCGGCCTCGGCGGCGGCCTCGATGTGGTCGCGGAACACCAGCAGGCCACGGGCGAGGGCGCCGATCTCGTCGTGACGCTCGGTATGGCGGATGTCGAGGCCGTGCTCGTCGTTGGTCAGGCGGTCCAAGGTGGTGGTGACATCGCCCAAGGGGCGGGTGATGCCGCGCCCGACCCAGGCCGCGATCAACCAGACCAGCCCGAGGATGGCCAGGGCGGCGGCGGTGAATTCCACCGCGCGGATGCGGAAGGCGGCATCCACGTCATCGAGATAGATGCCCGAGCCGATGACCCAGCCCCAGGAAGCGAAGCCCTGGACGTAGGACAGCTTGCGCACCGGTTCGGCAGCGCCGGACTTGGGCCACATGTAATAGAGCGAGCCGGCGGAACCGGCCTGGACGATGCGATTGAACTCACGGAAGACGAAGCGGCCGTCGGGGTCCTTCATGTCGTCGAGAGAGGTTCCCACCAGTTTGCGGTTGGGGTGGGACAGCATGACGGAATCGCTCAGGCGATGGACCCAGAGGTATTCCTCTCCGTCGTAGCGCAGCCGGTCGATGGCGGCCAGCGCAGCCGCCTGCGCCTCGTCGCGGCTCATCCGGCCGGTGCGCTCCTGGTCCTCGAACCACGACAGAAGGGAGGCGCCGACCTCGACGATATGGCGGGTCTTGACCTCGCGGTCATCCATCAGGTCGTGCTTCATCTGAAACAGGCTGGCGGCTACCACCGCCGCGATGCCGCACAAGGCCGTGGCCACGATCAGCCAGAGGCGAATGCTGATTCGCATGGTCCTTCCCCCCTCTTGAATCTCTTGGGAGAAGCCTTAAGCGTGAAGGCTCTTCCCCGGATCATTGATCGGGGGTTGTACGTAAGGCAATACCCGTAGTCAAGTACCGAATTAGGTTTAATGCTTCTGTCGTATAGGGTTGGCTTATTCTTTAGACTCAATGCCGCCGGCTGTCAGCCGGTTCAGGCCGATGGAGTCCACCAGGGTGCGCAATTCCTGCCGGGCGGTGACGTGGCTCATGGAGAACTCAAAACCCATGATTTTCTGGCGGAGGTCCAGCAGGGTCAGACCCTCCAGGAACATGGAGCGGTAGATCACCCGTTCGCCCAGGCCGGGGATGACGCGGAATCCCACCCGCTTGGCCAGCAGGTCCAGCAGCTTTTCCATGTCGCGCTTGTTGCGGGCGTCGAGGTTGGACAGGCGGTTGCGCAGTACGATCCAGTCCACCACCGCCTTCTCGCCGCGCATGGCACGGGCCTTCTTGGTCTCCCATACCATCTCGGAATAATGGCTGGGGCGCTGGATCTTCATGGTGCCGGGCTCGACCAGGGCCAGCACGTCGAGATCGACCAGACTGTCGTTGAGCGGTGTGACCAGGGTGTCGGCATAAGAGTGCCCCAGCCGCGACAGGTAATGGTCGGAACCGGGGGTGTCGATCACCACCACGTCGTGGCGGCCGGCCAGATGCTGGAAGGTCTCCTGCAACCGGGCCTCGTCGCCCTCGCGGTCGTGGGTGGGGGGCAGGGCCACATGCTCGGGCAGGGCGAGGCCCAGCTGTTCGCGGTCCTTGCGGCTTTCCCGGTTCTTGAGATAGCGGGTCAGGGTCGCCTGACGGGCGTCGATATCGATGCTGCCCACCGACAGCCCCTGTTCCAGAAGGCTGACGATCAGGTGCATGGATACCGTGGACTTGCCGGTGCCGCCCTTCTCGTTGCCGACCACCACCACATGGGCGCGCTTGGTCATAGGGTTTCCTTTCGCAGCCAAACCTTCGTGTCGTGGAACACCGCCCCGCCGGCCGGCGGGGCGGGATCGGCGCTGGTGAGGTGATTGATGCCGAATTTCCCGGAGAAATCCGAATCGGGCCAGATGCCTTCGACCGCCACCACTCCGCGGGCGATGCCGGTGAAGGGGGTGGCGTGGACCTCCACCTCGCCACGGCCATTGCCGATGCGAACGCGGTCGCCTTCGGTGATGCCCAGCGGGGCGCAGTCCTCGGGATGAACCAGGGCGGTGGGCCGCCCGGCCTGGGCGCGCGAGGTCGGGGTCTCGGTGAAGCTGCTGTTGAGGAAATGCCGCGACGGCGGGGTGATCAGGCGGAAGGGGTGGTCGGCGTCGGCCTCCTCATTCACCGCGTAGTGGTCTGGCAATGCGGGCATGGACGGGATTCCCCAGTCGGGAGCGAAGCGGAAACGGCCGTCGTCATGGCCGAAGCCGGAGAGGAAATGGGCGTCGGCGAAGGGCTTGGCGCAGTCCAGCCAGCCCATGGCGTGCAGTTCGTCGGCGCCGGGCAGGTCGGAGGCACCCAGCACCTGATCGATCAGCTCCCACTCCTCCATTTCGAAGCCGGGATGCGCCGCGCCCAGGCGGTGGGCGAGATCGGCAATCACCCGGTGGTTGGCCCTGGCCTCGCCCTGGGGTTCGATCACCGGCTTGGCCACCTGGAGGAAGGTGTGGCCGTAGCTGGTATAGAGATCGGCATGTTCCATGGAGGTGGTGGCCGGCAGGACGATATCGGCGAAGCGGGCGGTCTCGGTCATGACCTGCTCGTGCACCGCCAGGAACAGGTCGTCACGGGCGAGGCCCCTGCGGACCAGCCCGCTATCGGGGGCGACGGTGGCGGGATTGGAATTCTGCACCAGCATGGCGGTTACCGGCGGCCCGCCGGCCAGATCGCGGGGGTTGCCGGCCAGCACCGGGCCGATGCGGCTCATATCCAGGTGGCGGGCGAAATAGGGGGTGTCGAGTCCCTCCAGCAACACCCGGTTCAGTTCGAACAGGCCCGAGGTGCTTTGCACCGCGCCGCCGCCCTTGTGTCTCCAGGCTCCGGTCACCGCCGGCAGGCAGCTGACCGCGTGCAGGGCATGGGCGCCGTTGCGCGAGCGGGTGAAGCCATAGCCAAGACGGAGAAACGAGCGTGGGGTCTGGCCGTAGAGGCCGGCGAAGGCCTCGATCTCGGCCGGGGCAAGGCCGGTGATGGCGGCCGCCCAATCGGGAGTCCGGCTCTGGAGATGGGCCTCCAGCCGTTCGGGGCAATCGGTGTAGCGGTCCAGATAGTCGCGGTCGGCGAGGCCGTCGCGGAACAGCACATGCATCACCGCCGCCGCCAGGGCGCCATCGCTGCCGGGCCGCAACATCAGATGCAGGTCGGCCTTCTCGGCGGTCTGGGTGCGGTAGGGATCGATCACCACCAGTTTGGCGCCGCGTTGCTTCCTCGCCTGGGCGATCAGGCCCATCAGATGCACCTGGGTGGCGGCGGGATTGGCGCCCCACACCACGATCAGGTCGGATTCGGGAATTTCCCGGGGATCGACGCCCCATTTGAAGCCGACTCCCGCCGCCCAGCCGGCCCCGGCGGCCGAGGCGCAGATGGTCTTGAGCTGACCGGAATAGCCCATGACCCGGCGCAGACGGTTGATGGCCGATTGCTGCACATGGCCCATGGTGCCGGCGTAGAAATAGGGCCAGACGCTCTCTGGCCCCAACCGCTCGGTGGTCTCGGTGAAGCGCGCGGCGATCTCGTCCAGGGCCTCGTCCCAGGAGATGGGGGCAAAGCGGCCTTCGCCCTTGGCCCCCACCCGGCGCAGGGGCGACAGGATGCGGTCGGGGTGGTGGACCCGCTCGGCATAGCGGGCGACCTTGGCGCAGATGACACCCTCGGTATAAGGCATGCGGGCGCCATGCACCCGCCCGATATTGCCATCAGGCAAGCGCTCCACCACCAGCGGGCAGGCGCTGGGGCAATCATGGGGGCAGACGGAGGGAGCCGTCTCGATCATTCGCGATGTTCCCCTTGTGTTGCTATTCGCCGGACGGACTGTAACCGGCATCCCGGCCGGACGCAACGCATCTGGAGCGCAACGTCGGCCGATGCTATGCTCCGCGACATCTTGAGGTCAAATGTCCGAGGCATGACAACGTGTTGAGCGAAGCCGGCGCCGAGCGGGTCGATTGCGTGGTGATCGGGGCCGGTGTGATCGGCCTTGCGGTGGCGCGCGCCCTGGCTCTGGCCGGACGCGAGGTCATCGTGCTGGAGGCGGAGGGCGCCATCGGCACCGGCATCTCGTCGCGCAATTCCGAGGTCATCCATGCCGGCATGTACTACCCCGCCGGCAGCCTGCGGGCGCGGCTGTGCGTCGAGGGCAACCGCATGCTGCGCGACTTCGCCCAAAGCCGGGGCGTGCCGCATCGGATGGTGGGCAAGCTGATCGTCGCCACCTCGGCCAGGGAGGAAGCGCAACTGGAGGCCATCCTCGACAAGAGCCGGGCCAACGGGGTCGAGGGGCTGCACGCCATTTCCGCCGCCGAGGCCCGTGATCTGGAGCCGAGGCTGAACTGCACCGCCGCCCTGCTGTCGCCGGCCACCGGCATCATCGATACCCACGCCCTGATGCTGGCCTTGCAGGGCGAGGCGGAAGAGAGGGGGGCTGTCCTCGCCTTCAAGTCGCCGGTAACCGGCGGTGGCGCCACCGAGGGCGGGACCCTGCTGGCGGTGGGCGGGGCCGAGCCCATGACCCTGCTGGCCCGCTCGGTGGTGATCGCGGCCGGTCTGGCGGCCCCGGAACTGGGGCGGCGGCTGGGCCTTCGGGGCGTGCCGGCGGACCATCTGTGCAAGGGAAACTATTTTGGACTGACCGGTCAGGTACCCTTTTCCCGTCTGGTCTATCCGGTGCCGGTGGCGGCCGGGCTGGGGGTGCATTTCACCCTGGACCTGGGGGGGCGGGGCAGGTTCGGTCCCGACGTGGAATGGGTCGAGGCCGAGGATTATCGGGTTGATCCCCACCGGGGTGATTCGTTTTATGATGCCATCCGGCGCTACTGGCCGGAGCTGAAGGACGGGGCGCTGGAGCCGGGCTATGCCGGCATCCGGCCCAAGATCACCGCCGAGGGTGAGGCGGCGGCCGACTTCCTGATCCAGTCTCCCGCCGAGACCGGGGCGGCGGGAGTGGTGGCCCTGTACGGCATCGAGAGTCCAGGCCTGACATCCTGTCTGGCCCTGGCGCGGCATGTGGGGGAGTTGCTGGCATGACGACGAGGTTGACCGCCGCTTTGTTGGGGGCGCTGCTGTGGAGCCTGCCGGCTCTGGCGCTGGACCGTCCCCGCGACTTCATCCAGCCCCGGCCGGAGATGATCCCCAATTTCCGCGAACAGGCCCGCGACGTGATGATCGAGCTGGCGACCTATGCCAAGAAGCGCAATCCCAACTTCCAGGTGCTGATGCGCGGCGGCTCCGAACTGCTGGTCAAGGGCGAGGCCGAGGTGGAGTGGGACGAACTGCACGATCCCGGCGGAGCCAACTTCATCAAGCGCCTGCCGCTGCGCTCCACCTTCCGGCCGCTGGTCAAGGCGCTGGACGGTATCGTCCTGGACGGCATCTATTGCGGGGTCAATCGCTTCGACAAGTCGCTGGCCGAGGTGATCAAGGCGCGCAAGGGCCTGGATGCCGATCTCGACCGCGAAAAGCGCATGGGGATCTACCGGCAGCCGGTTCCGGTGCCCATGGGCCCCTTCAGCAACGATCCCGCCGAGGAACTGCGCAAGGCGGCCGAGATCAAGATGCTGCAAATGCGGGCCGAGACCCAGCGCCGCGAGGTCTACGCCATCGACGCCATGCGGACCGAAGGCCGCAATGTGCTGGCGGTGGAAAAGTGCCCCGACGCCAAGGCCACGGAGGCGGCCTATATGGCCGGCCTGCGCGACAAGGTCCCGACCTTCGCCAAGGTGGGCGAGGGACCGCTGGACGACGCGCCCCGGGCTCATCCCGCTTTCGAAAATGCCGTCGAGGTGCTGACGGCGGCCACTGCGCGCAACTGGCTGCCGATCCTGCGCTCGGACCGCTTCGGGACCAAGGGCAAGTTCGTCGAGGCCATCGCCAACACCAATTACGACGTCGTGGTGGTGGACGTGGCCCATCGCAGCACCGATCTGCTGACCAAGGCCGACGTGGCGCGGCTGAAGTTCAAGAAGCTGGGGCCGCGCCGGCTGGTGCTGGCGGTGATGCCGGTGGGGCGCGCCTTCGATTGGCGCTGGTACTGGCTGAAGGGCTGGGAGGTGGGCAATCCCGCCTTTCTCTACGCCCATGACGACGATCCCGGCGTCTATATCACCGATCTCGGCAGCGGCGAGTGGAAGGGCGTGCTGGGCAAGTATCTGTCGGGGGTGATGGATCTGGGCTTCGACGGCGTGATGTTCGACGACGTCGATACCTATCTGTGGTTCGAGGAGCTGATGCCGCTGGCCGGTTAAGGGCGGGTGAGCGTCATCCCGACCCCATGGGAGCGGCTGAAGGCGATGTGATAGCACAGCTCCTCGCAGTCGAAGTCCATGGCGGTTTCCATGTCGAAATCCGTGACGTCGCGGGCGGAGCCGGCCAGGGGGAGCCAGCGTTCGTAGGATCGCTTGAACAGGCCGCGCAACGAGGCCTGCATGCCGTGCTCCAGGGTCTTGAAACAGTGCCCGTCCAGGTCTTCTTCCGTCACCACCGTGAGGGTGCAGGGCCGCGCCGCCGCCAGCACGGCAGCCAGTTCGCGCTTGTGCGCGATGGGGGCGAAGGTGTCGAGGGCGCTGTGAAAGCTTTCGATGACCGTATCGCCCGGGTGGTAATGGGCCGGGTCGCGCAGTTCCCGCAGGGCCGCGAATCCCGGGGTGAACGAGTTGGGACGTCCGGGGCTGAGGGAGAAGTGCAGCTGATTGCGCACCGCCACTCTCATACCCCGGTAATTCAGTCGCGACACGCCCTGAATGGAGTTCAGGGTGTCGGCGGACGAGCTGAAGCCGGAATTATCGACGATCAGGCGGAAGGTGTTGGGGGCCAGCTTGTTGAGGAGCAGGCCGATATAGCCGCCATAGGATGAGCCGAGAAGAAAGACGCGGTGCCGGTTGATGGGCCTGTCCGCCATGACGCGGTGAACCACCTGCAGACAGTCCAGCGCCGGGAGAAGCCCGAAGGAATTATACTGGCCACCGGGATTGATGAAATGAATCTCCGGCGGCAAGTCCCGGACTCCCCGTTCGACCAGGGCGTCCAGCGCCGCCCGCGCCGCCGTCTGGATCGGCGTGCCGGCGGGGACCGTCATCTCCAGCCCGAAATGCTCCTTCAGCTTCACAAAGAAGTCGGCGGCGGGAAGGCGGTCCTTCTCCTGGTGGCATTCCGACCCGAAATAATCGGCGCTCACCACCACGCAGTCATAGGTTTCCGCCAGATGACGCCGCAGGTTCCGGGCGTAGTCGTCATCGTAGCCGGAGCCGTAGCCGCCGATATACAGAATCAATCCCGTATCATCGCCAAGTCCCGTCGGCGGCTGGGTCACGGCATAGCGCAAAGGCACGCGCGCGATGCCGAGTTCGATGTCGTCGTGCGGGGTGGATATTTCGTGCAGGTCTTCCCTGGGCATTTTCGATTGCGGCTCCCGCCCCGACTGATCCCTCCATGCTAGGTGTGGAATTTCCCGAGTCAATGCGGTTGTCGGGTGGAGCAGGGCTGGGCGGCCCCCCCCTTGCATTCAAGCCGGACGGACATGGATTTTTCACCACCAAGGGACCACGCGAGACCAAGAGGGCGAGTCAATACCCTTTGACCGGAGCCCCCAGGCGTGGTTGTTCCGTTGATCCGGAAAACAGGATAGAATCACCGCCTTGCGGCTGACGGCGGTGTGATCGCGGAAGACATTTCTCCATGCTGAACAATCCCCGGAGTTACGAGGAAGCCTGCCGCACCTTCCGTTGGCGCATTCCCGACCGTTACAATCTCGCCTTCGACGTCTGCGACCGTCAGACCATGGGCGGGGCCGATGGTCATCGTACCGCGCTGATCGTCGAAAGCGGCGATGGCGTGATCGAGCGCTATACCTTCCATGTCCTGCGGTTGCTGGCCAACCGGCTGGCCAATGTGCTCTCCGCGCAGGGAGTGACCCCGGGGGACCGGGTGGCGGCGGCACTGCCGGCCGGGCTGGAAGCGGCGGTGGCGGTGCTGGCGGTGACGCGCATGGGCGCCGTCCTGGTGCCGGTCCCGGTGGCGCTGGGGGCCGAGCCGCTGGCCTGGAGGCTGGGCGACAGCGACGCCACGGTTGCCCTGCTCGACGCCAGTCTGTTGCCGGCCCTGGCCGAAATACGCCCGGGCCTGAGCGGCCTGCGGGCGGTGCTGGTTCCCAATGTTGCGGCGCCCGGCTGCCTCGATCTGTGGGCGGCGGTGGAGGCGGCGTCCGATGCCTTCGCGCCGCTGGTCACCCCCGCCGGCCATCCCGCCTTTCTGTTCTATCCCGAGGATGGTTGCGGCCATCCACCCGGTGCGGTGCTGCCCCATCGGGCCATGGCCGGCGGCATGCCGGCGGTGGAGATGGCCATGGGCCTGTTCCCCCAATTCGGCGATATCGTCTGGACCTCGGCCGACTGGATGACCGGCGAGGCATTGTTCCGCGCGGTGCTGCCCGCTTGGCATCATGGCGTGCCGGTGGTGGCGCGGGCCGGAGCCTTCGAGCCCGGGCTGGCCCTGGACCTGATGTCGCGCCATGGGGTGCGGGCCGCCTATCTGCCGGCCCGCCATCTGGCCCGGTTGGCCGAGGCGGCCAGGAGCCGGCCGCACGCCAAGCCGCGCGCCCTGGCCAGCGGCCCCGAGCCTCTGAGTCCCGACCAGCACGAGGCGGTGATGAAAGCCTTCGGCATCCATGCCAACGAGGCCTGGGGGGTGCTGGAAAGCGGTGCCGTCGCCGCCAATCTGGCCGGTTTGATGGAATTGCGTCCGCCTTCGCCGGGCCGCGCCGCGCCGGGCCTGACGGTGGAGGCGGTGGATGATCGCGGCCGGGTGCTGCCGGCGGGCGAGCACGGCATCCTGGCAGTGTCGCCCAACGCGCCGGGCAGCTTCCTTGGCTATTGGGGCGACCGGGTGACAGGGCCGGCGCGGCGGGTCGGCGGCTGGCTGCAGACCGGGCGGCTGGGGACACGCGATCTCGACAATTATCTGTGGCCCGAGCCTCTGGCGATGGAGGAGGGGGTGAGCCTGATCGCCGATCACCGGGTGCGGCTGACCGACACCGAAGCGGCGCTGGCGGCGCATCCCGCCGTCGCCCATGCCGCGGTGATCGAGGTGGCGCCGGGCGAATTGCGGGGCTTCGTCGAATTGCGGGGCGGACGCGATGACGGTCTGGTGCCGGTGCTGGGGCAGTGGCTGGCACTGCGGCGCGGCGCATACGAGGTGCCCCGGCGGATCGAGGTGATCGAGTCCATGCCGCTGGCGGTGGACGGGAGTGTGCTACAGGATCAGTTGCGCAATCGCCCGCTTCGCCTCGACGCCCCCGTTGCCGAGGACCGCTGGCGCGGGCAACGAAAATGAAACCTTTCTTCCGGTAGCGTTGCGGCCGGCCACACACCGTCAGGGAGCGCTGTCTTGAATCGCAAGGAACGCCGGGCCGCCGGCAAGGGCGCCTCTCCGTCGTCGCCGGGACCGGAGGCGATGTTCAATGAGGCGGTGCGGCTGCAAGGAGCCGGCCGGCTGGCCGAGGCCGAGGCCATGTACCGCAAGGTCGCCGCCGCCGCTCCCCTCAATGCAGGCGTTCTCTATAATCTCGGCGCGGTGCAATACCTCCAGGGCAAGCGGGAGGAGGCGGTGACCACCCTGCGGCGTGCCACGGCTCTCAAGCCCGATTTTCCCGAAGCCCAATGTAATCTCGGCGTGATCCTGACCGATCTGCGGCGGCCGCTGGAGGCGGAGGCCGCTCTGCGCCGCGCGGTGACGCTGCGGCCAGGCTACCCGGCGGCGTGGTGCAATCTGAGCAAGGCCCTGCGGGACCTGGAACGGCCCGACGAGGCGGTTGCTGCGGCGCGTCAGGCCATCACCCTCAGCCCCGGCCTCGCCGAGGCCCACAGTAATCTCGGGGTGGCGCTCAAGGATCTGGGGCGGCTCGACGAGGCGGTTGCCGCCCAAGGTCAGGCCCTGGCTCTCAATCCTGGTCTGGTCGATGCCTATAATAATCTCGGGGTGGCACTCAAGGACCTGGGGCGGCTCGACGAGGCGGTGGCGGTCTATGGTCAGGCGCTGGCCCTGCGGCCGGACTTCGCCGAGGCCCATTCCAATCTCGGTTCGGCGCTGCAGCAGCAGGACAAGCTCGATGAGGCCATCGCCGCTTTCCGTCAGGCCATCGCCGTCAGACCGGCCTTCGCCGAGGCCCATTCCAATCTCGGCCGCGGCTTCCAGGCCATGGGGCAACTGCCCCAGGCGGTGGAGTGCTATCGCACCGCCCTGGGTATGGAGGCGCCGGAAAACAGCGCCTACATCCATCGCAACATCATGGGGTGCGCCCTCTATCGCGATGATATCGACGCCGGGGACCTGCGGCGGATTCATCAGGCCTTCGCCGAGCAGTTCGGCGGCCGGGGGGCCTCGTTGGACGGTGTGGCCGGCGCTGCCGACCCCGCCGGCCGCATCCGCATCGGTTATATGTCGTCGGACCTGCACCGGCATCCGGTGGCCGGCAACATGCTGCCGGCGATTCGCGAGCATGACCGTACCGCCTTCTCCCTGCACTTTTATTCCACCGGCACCAAGCGGGATGCGGTGACCGAGCAGTTCCGCGCCCTGGCCGACGGCTGGCACGATGTCGCCGGTCTTTCCGATCTGGCCATCGCCCGGCAGATCCGTGCCGATGGCATCGATATCCTGGTCTGCCTTGCCGCCCGATTCGACGAAAACCGTCCGGCCGTCTGCGGCCTGCGGCCCGCCCCGGTGCAGATCAGCCTGCACGATGCCGCCACCAGCGGTCTGGCCGAGATGGGTTACATCATCGGCGACCGCTGGCTGCTGCCTCCCGGCGGATCGGAGTATTTCAGCGAGAGGCGCTTGCGCCTGCCGCAGTTCTATGTCGCCGACCTGCCGGCGCAACTGCCGCCGCCGCCGGCGGCGCGGCGCCAGGGGCCGCCGGTGTTCTCCTGCTTCAACAATCCCGCCAAGATCACCTCCCAGGCGTTGGGATTGTGGGGGCGGATTCTCGCCGCCCTTCCGGGCTCGCGGCTGGTCCTGAAATACCTGCGGGCCTATGCCTCGCCGGCTCTATGCGGTCGCTTCCTCTCCCAGTTGACCGCCGCCGGGGCCGCCCCCGATCAGGTGGTCTTCATCGCCGAGCGCGACGAGGAAGGCGCATTCCTGGCCCATTATGACGGGGTCGACATTGCCCTGGATACCTTCCCGTTCAGCGGATCGACCACTTCGTTCCACGCTCTCGCCATGGGTGTGCCGGTGGTGACCTGGCCTTGGGACCGCATGGTCAGCCGCTGGACGGCGGCCATGCTTCATCCCCTCGGTCTCGAATCCCTGATCGCCGGTTCGGCCGAGGATTATGTCGCCCGGGCGGTGGATGCTGGCCGGAGCGCCGAATCCTGGCGAGACCGGCGGACCGCCGTGCGGGATGCCGTCGCCCGCTCCCGGCTGTGCCGGTCGCCGCGCTGGACCCGTCATCTCGAACGGCTTTATCACGCCGTCTGGCGGCGTCATCTCGCCGCCGCCCCGACGGGGGGCTGAGGAATCGGATTGTAATTTACTTCATATTTCCTGTATCTTAACGCTGTGCCAGAAGGTGTTGACCAGGGGCCGAGCCGAAGTGCTCATTCCCGCGCACAACTATATGTAGCGTTAATGGAGGGCAGAATGTCCACCTCGATCACAGCCAATATTGGGCCCCGCGCGTCGGGTGCCGATCCACAACAGCTTCCGCAGCCACCACATCAGCAGGATGCCACGACGCCGACGCCGGCCACCGGAATCGATGCGATTCCGTTCGCCAGTCCGGTGATCCGAGTTGATCCCGACACGGGCCTGGCCTTGCTGGTGGTCCGCGACTCCAAGACGGGCGATCAACTCAATCAGTATCCGTCCAAGAAGGCCGTCGAGGAATATCAGCGCCACCAAGTGGCTCAGACCGCGCCGCACCCCACCGATCACGGCGAGACCCTGACCACGGCGGCGGTTGCTCCTCCGGCTCCGGTGTCGGCGGCTCCGGCTTCACCCGATGCCGTCAGCCCTGGAGTGACGCTGTCTGCCGGCACCACGGTGAAATCCGTCGCCGGCTGAGGATGGTTTGACCGCGATTTCCAGCGGGGCCGAGCGCGCCTGACGCTGGATCGCTGATCGTCTCCTACCCGCGTTCCGCCTCCGGGGCCCTCCCGAGGAGGCGGCAGCGGGTTTTTGCGTCTAAAGCATCGAGCCCTAAATATGAGGGGCGCTGCTCTTGCGCCCATTGAGGGCGCGGCCAAGGCCGCGGATGCGGCCGCCCGGCGAGGGAAAATGATAAAGGCTAGACCGGGATGCCCATTTTGGGCATCCCGGTCTATTGCCCGGCCAGTGCCTCGGCCAGCCGGGCACGGTCGGCCTCGCCGCCGGGTAGGCCGAAGCGCAGATGCAGGGGGCGGTCGGCGAAGGCCCTGACCAGAATGCCGGCACGTCCCAGCCGCTCATAGATCCGGTCCGCGTCGGGGTGGCGGGCCAGAAGGAACAGGCTGGTTCCGCCCGCGACCTCCAGGCCGCCGGCCCGGAGGGTGACGGCGAGGGCTTCGGCGGCGGCGGTCAGGCGGGCGGCGGTGGCCTCGGACCAGGCGCGGTCGGCCAGGGCCACGGTCCCAACGGCCAGGGCCGGGCCGGAAACCGCCCAGGGGCCGAGCAAGGACCGCAGCCGTTCCGCCAGGGGCGGCGATGCCACCGCAAAGCCCAGGCGAAGGCCGGCGAGCCCGTGGAATTTACCGAAAGACCGCAAGACAACCATACCGGGCGCGACGCTGCCGGCCAGGGACAGGCCGGGGCGGGTTTCGGTGAAGGCCTCATCCACCACCAGCAGCCCCTGACGCGCTGCCAGATCACCGGCCAGGGGCCGCAACTCCCCGGGTTGCAGGGAGCGGCCGTCGGGATTGTTGGGGTTGACCACCAACCGCACGGTGGAGTCCTCCAGCCCTTGGCCGGGGGCGATCATCGCCACCCGGTGGCCGGCGGCGGTCCAGGCGCGGGCATGCTCGCCATAGGTGGGGCCAAGGATCTGCATCGAAATCGGGGTGGAAAACAGGCGGGGCAGGGTCTGGATCAGGGCCTGACTGCCCGGTGCCGGAACCACCATGGCCGGATCGGGCACTCCCCAGGCCTCGGCCACGACACGGCGCAAGCCGGTCTCGGCGGCGGCATCGGGCAGCCGGTGCCAGGCTTCGGCGGGGATGGCCGGCAGGGGATAGGGCCAGGGATTGATCCCGGTGGAAAGGTCCAGCCACCCCCGTTCCGGGCGTCCCCACCGCGCTTCGGCGGCGGCGAGGTCGCCGCCGTGGAGGGGAAGCCCGCTCAACGCCATCCCGCCAGGACCGCTTCCGGGCTCTGTTCAGAGAAGGGGCGGCGCAAGCGGACGCGAGCGCCTTCCATCTTGATGGGCAGCAGCACGTCGACGATGCCGTCATCGGCCACCTGAATGAAGTCCCGGGCACGGTGATGGGGGTGGGACGGCACCTCGGACGGCAGCAGCACCGGCTCGAAGGTGCAGTCGGCCGGCTCCAGCACTTGACTCCACTCCGCCAGGGTCCGGCTGGCGAACAGGGCTTCCATTTCGGCGATCAGCGCGGTCTGGGGCAGGGGCTCGTCGTGGCGGTGTATCCATTCGGTCCGGCCGATGGCCTGGCAGAACGACTGCCAGAATTTGTCCTCCAGCGCGGCGATGGCGCAGAAACGACCGTCCTTGGTGGCATAGATGCGGTAATGGGCCGCGCCACCGTTGATCAGGTCGTCCTCGCGGCCAGGGTCGCCCTCGCGCCGCGCCATGGTCAGCACGCCGCCCATCCAGGACAGGGCCGCCTCGCTGAGCGACACGTCGATGAGGGCGCCCTTGCCGGTGGTGGCGCGTCGCAGCAGGGCGGCCAGAATGGCGTTGACCGCCAGCATGGCGCCGGCATGGTCGGCCAGCGGCGGGAAGCCCATCACCGGCCGTTCCGCCGGGCCGTTGGTGGCCAGCAGACCGCAGGCGGCGAGGTAGGTGACGTCGTGGCCGGCACGGCTGGCGAAGGGGCCGGTGCCGCCATAGCCCGACAACCGGCAGGTGACCAGCCGGGGATTGAGTTCGGCCATGCGCGCCTCGTCGAAGCCCAGGCGGTCCAGCACTCCGGGGCGGAACCCGTCCAGCATGACGTCGGCCTTGGCGGCGAGACCTGCGAACAGCCGTTTGCCAGCCTCGCTCTTGAGGTCGAGACTCACCACCGTTTTGTTGCGGTTGGCCAGCTTATAGAAAGGGGTGGTGCCGTCGGCATCCACCGCCCCCATCACCCGCATGGGGTCGCCTGCCGGTCCCTCCACCTTGACAACCTCGGCTCCCAGGTCGCTCAGCCAAAGGGTGGCCAAAGGGCCTGGGATATACATGGAAAGGTCGAGGACGCGAAGACCGGCAAGGCAATCGGCAAGCATGGAAAATCTCCTCTTCGGCCGAGCCGCCGGCCGCCGGGGTCAAGAGAAGCAGCCCGCGCCCTGGTGGTCAAGTCCGCGTCCTGGGTACCCGCGACGGGTCATATCCGTACAGCCGGAAAGGACTTGCAATCGCGGCCGGAAATAGTTAACGTAATGAGGTATGGGGCGGTTCAACCGTCTCAAAGAGGGCCTTTTGGGTCGCTCAGAAGTGGCGCAGCCTCGAAGGCCTGCGATTGTGTCAAACGGCTCCATCCAGAAAGGATAATGCCATGTCGAACACTCCCGTCACGCTCTCCGCCGCCATCCGCGGCAACCTGCTCTCTCTGCAGGCGACCGGCGATCTCGTCGATCGTACCAATACCCGCCTGTCCACCGGTAAGAAGGTCAGCTCGGCCGTCGATGACGCGGTCGCGTTCTTCCAGGATAAGTCCCTGAAGGACCGTGCCAGCGATCTCTCGGGCCGTAAGGACAACATCGATCAGGGCATTTCCACTCTGCAAACCGCCCTCCAGGGCCTGCAGTCGGCGGAATCGGTTCTGACCCAGATGAAGGGTATTATCCTCTCGGCCAAGTCCGGTTCGGACGTGCAGCGCGCTTCTCTCGGCACCCAGCTGCAAACCCTGGCCGCTCAGCTGACCGCTCTGGCGAACGACGCCTCGTATCAGGGCCTGAATCTGGTCAACGCGACCGCCAACAACATCAAGGTGCAGTTCTCCGAAAAGACCGCCGCGGTTCTTCAGGTGGACGGCTCCGACGTTCGCGTCTCCACCGGTAACGTGCTCACCGCCTATGGCGCCAATTCCGTTACCATGATGGCCGCCTCCTTCGGTATCAACCAGATTGCCGGTACCACCGCTTTCGGCGGTTTCTCCGACGTCTCGGCCTCGGTGTCGGTGTTCGACTCCTACATCTCCATGTTCGACTCGGGCATCACCACCGTTCGTACCTCCGCGGCGACCGTGGGTGCCAACGTGGCTCTGTTGCAGACCCGTTCGGACTTCACCAAGCAGTACATCAGCACCCTGACGGTCGGTGGTGACAAGCTCGTCCTGGCCGATCTCAACGAAGAAGGCGCCAACTTGGTGTCGCTGCAGACTCGTCAGCAGCTGGGCATCCAGGCGCTGTCCTTCGCCAACCGTTCGGAGCAGGGCGTCCTCTCGCTCTTCCGTTAATCGACGGTTTGGTTGAACTAGTCCTGAAGGGGTGGAAGGCGCTTTGCGCCTTCCACCTTTTCTTTTTTTTACGTCCGGAATTGTGTTCGGATTAGCAACGCAACATTAACCTCTCACCCCGCACAATGCTGCGGTGTTGAGTTTCGTTGTCGGAGGTGTTTTCGCATGGCTTATCCGAACGCCGAACGGGGCAGCTACAGCTCCATTCCCGCGCCAGGCAATCCCCGCGAGACCGAGGCCTGGGCTCTTACCGAAGCCGCCCGGCGGATGTCGGGCGCCCAGTCGGAAGCCGTGCCGGTCGATGATTTTCTCGCCGCCGTACGATTGAACTGGCGGCTGTGGACCATCTTCCAGGCCGAGCTGTCCGAGCCGGAATGCGAGCTTCCCATCGATATGCGCCAGAACATGTTGTCCTTGTGCAATTTCGTCGATAAGCGTTCGGTCGAGATCATTTCCACCCGTGACCGAGCCCTTGTCGGCGTGCTGATCAACGTCAATCGCCAGTTGGCGGCGGGCCTGTTCACCCAAATTCCCTCCGATGCCGCTCCGCTGCAGCCATCGCAGGGCGGCGCGCCCACCAACGAGATCGTCTAGAGTGCCCTTAGGCACTCCAGAGTCTTGGACATGTGGAAAAGCTCAGCTTTTCACTGCTCAGCAAAATTTGAAGGGATGAGGGGGCAAATGGTCGAGGCAAGCTCCGGACAGGCATGGGCGAGCGCCCGTGGGCAGGAATTCCTGACCCAGATTCTGCATTTCATGGATTCGGCCCGGGATAAGGAAGCCCTGCTCCTGGCTGAGGAGATGCTTGTTGACCACGAGCTTTCGGCTCTGGCCACCACCGCGCTGGCCGCGCTTTATTTTCGCGCCGGCGCCCTGGGCTACGCCGCGAGGTTTCTGCTGCAGGTGATCGACCACGAAGGCGCTCCGCCGGACGTGACCGAGGCGCTGGCGGTGGTGTATTGCCAAGCTGGCAATCTCTCCGACGGTCTCTACTACGGTAAGCTGGCGACCACCTTGTCGAGCCAGCGTCACCTCCTTCCCCTGTTCGGTCCGACCTTCCCCAGTTTCGCCGACGCCATGGCGTCTATCCGCTCAAAGCCCCTGCTGGCCATGGGGCGGACCAAACTGGTAGCCAATGATCTGGAGCAGGCCAAGTTCCTGGTCGAACAGCATCTGTGCATTTTCCCCAATGACGTCGAAGCCTTGGACGTCTACGCCCAGATTCAGATCCGCGAGGGCAAGCTGGCCGAGGCCATCGGCATGTTGCGCTCTATTGCCACTCTGGCCGGCCCCTCGGCCACCCTGCTCAACCGCCTCGGCAACTGCCTCGTCCGCGAAGGGCATGTCCAGGAGGGCTTGGCCTGCCATCACGAGGCCATCGCGCGGGCGCCCGGTTCCGCCGTGGTCCTCGGCTCCGCCGTTGCCGATCTCGCCTATCTGGACACCGCCGCTGCCCTGGCCACGGGAATTCCCCAGGCCTGGATCGAGACCTTGAACGCCCAGGCCCCAAAGACCGTCCGTCCGGCCCCGAATTTCACCGGGCAGTCTCCCCTTCGCATCGGCTATATTTGCGCCGGATTGGGAGAGGATGAGACCCGCGCCATGCTTGCCGCGGTCGCCCGTGGTCATGACCGGTCGCGCGTGTCCGTCATCGGTTTCGGCGCCGGCGAAGTGGACAGCTCCTTCAATGAATGGGTGCGGGGCGCCTTCGAGCAATGGCGCAATGTCTCCTCGCTGGACGTCGCTACCCTGGGCGCCCTGGTGCGCGGCGAGGGCATCCATGTCCTGGTGGATGCCGACGGTATCCTGACTCCCAATAAATGCAGTGTCTTCCAGCGCAATTGCGCGCCGCTGCAGGTCAGCTGGCTCAACGCCCCCGCCATGATCCGCCTGCCCGGTCGTTTCCTGGCCTGCGTGCCCGGCGAGGGCGGCGAGCCCGGCCAGAGCCTGGGGCTGGCAGCCGGCCGCTATCTTCTGGCCGACGGTGTCCGGCCGGCGGTGTCGAGCCCGGCGGCTCAGTCGGGGCGGATTACCTTCGGTGCCGAACTGTCGCGTCCGGAATTCAATCCCCGCCTCGCCATGGCCTGGGCCCGCATTCTCCAGGCCGTACCCAATTCCATGCTGCTGCTCCGCGATACCGGCCTGCTGCAGGGAGAAGAGGCCATCGGACACGTGGTCAACCTGCTGGGGAACGGCGGTGTCGCCCACCGCATCGACGTGATCAAGGGCGGGGATCGCGCGGAATTCGCCGCCGGGTTGGATATCGGCTTGCTGCCCTTCCCCTCGGCCCAGGTGCTGGCCTATGGCGAGTTGCTGGCCAACGGCGTGCCGGTGGTGACCAACCGCTCCGCAGCGGGCGGTGCTGACATTGGTGCGGCGTTGATCGCCGCTGGCCTGGGCGAGGAGCTGGTGGCCGACGGCATCGACGAGTACGTCGCCAAGGCGGTGGCTTTGGCCAGCCATGCCGGTGCCCTTGATGGTCTTCGCGGGCGGATGGCTCCGGCTCTGGCGGCATCGCCGGCCTTCTCGGCCAAGGCCTTTGCCGCCATGCTGGAAGAGGCCTTTCTCGGCGCCCTGACCCAACAGCAGGGGTGAGGGTTTCCCGCCATGTCCCCGTTCGATGAGTTGCGGCAGCGGAACCTGGAGACGTTCCGCCTCCGGCTGCCGCATATCCATGCTCGCCTTCTGGAAATCACCGAACCCATGACCCGGCCGGTGATCGAGGATGGAGCGATCATCGACATGGATCTGGGAACCGGCCGCTTCTATAAGGAGGACGGCCGCGCGCTGGCCCGGAAGCAGGTGGCGGCATTCATCGAAACGCCGCGCCGGGTCGGCTACCGGATCACCACGGCGCTCAGCGGTGACAGCCCTTTGTCCCAGCGCCTGTTCCTCCATCTGGTTGCAAGCGTCAAGGCCCACTATCCCAAGGACCTGCCCGAGGCACCGGTAACCCGCTCGGGCTTCCTCCTGGTGTTCGGGCTCGGCCTGGGCTACCACTTGCCGGCCCTGGCCGCCGGCCTTGAGGTGGACTGCTTCATCGTGGCCGAGACCATCGATGAATTCGTGCTGCAATCGCTGTCCACCATCGACTGGACCGCGCTGTTCGCCCTATGCGATGCGCGGGGCACAAAATTCTCTCTGGTTCTGAGCCACAGTCCAGACCAGTTGTGCAGCGATATCCAGGGCATGTTCGATGTTCAGGGTGAACTGGCCATCGACGGGTCGTATTACTACCGCCATTACCCGTCTCCGGTGCTGGACCGTGCCTTCGAAAGTGTCGTCAATGATGTTCCATTGCTGATGATTCAGCGCGGATACTACGAAGACGAACGCAAGATGTTGTGGAATACAATCACAAATCTTGAAAAATACGACAGCCAGATTCTGACCGGCACCTTCAAGCTGCCGATCGAGGTTCCCGCCTTCCTGGTCACCTCGGGTCCTTCGGTCGATTACGATGTGGAGATGATCAAGAAATGGCGCGACCACGCCATCATCTTTTCCGGTGGCTCGTCCTTGCAGGTGCTGCTGGCCAACGGCATCATTCCCGACTACCACGTCGAACTGGAGAACGTGGTCCAGGTCTGGGATTTCCTTGAGCACATTCTGGAACTGAACCAGGACAAATTCCCCGATGGGCATTTCACCGGCATCAAGCTGATCGCCTCGGTGACGGTTAATCCCCGGGTCACGCCGCTGTTCGACGAAACCTATTACTTCTTCCGCGACAGCGTCAGCTCCAGCGCCAGCTTTGCCGGCGACATCAAGGTTCTGTCTCCGGTCGGCCCCAATGTCGCCAATACCGTCCTGTCGGTGGCGGCCCGCATGGGCTTTCGCCATGTCTACCTGTTCGGCATGGATAGCGGCTGGCGCGATGGCGAGGCCCACCATTCCAAGAACACCGCCTATTACACCCACGAAACCTTCAAGACCGGCACCCAGAAGGGAACCTATACCTTTCCCGGCAATTTCGGCGGCACCATCCAGTCCACCATGCTGCTGGGCTGGACCCGGGACATGCTGGAGGACATGGTCCACCGCATGGGGCTCCGGGCCTATAATTGCAGCGACGGCGCCCTGATCAAGTGGGCCACGCCAAAGCTCTCGGAGACGCTGGATTTTCCCGGCTCGCCGCTCAATCGCGAGAAGATCTACGAGCGGGTGCGCACGGATGCCGTCCCCATGCCCAAGGGCTCCCATCTCGCCCAGTTCGACTTCGACATCTTCATTCGCGAGATCGACGCCTTCGAGGCCACCATAGAGGCGCTGTGCGACGAGGCATTGGAGGAGGACAAGCAGTTTTCCTGGATGCAGCGCCAGCTGACCGAGATTCACCGCACCTATACCACCAGTCCCTGGTCGCATGTCTATGCGGTGTTCCAGGGGGCGACCATCGGCCTGGCCAAATGCGGCTGCATCTTTCTCAATCGTATCGACGACGAGCAGGCCTGCCGCGAAGTCTTCAAGGACTTCATCAGCGAGTATCGCCAGGTTCACCGGGAAATGGCCGCCGAGACCCGGGCGATCTATGCCGATGCCAAGGCCTGGATCGCCGGCGGCCCCGAGCCGTCCTGGACCGCCGGCCTGCTCACCACGCCGGGCTATACATTCTAGCCTCCCGGCCGTTCTTCGCTCCACGTCGAGGATTGCCGTGGACTGGGCCGTCTCGATCGCTCGGTTGCGGGCGTTCAACGCAACACGCATGGACACGGATAGCGGCGTGGAACCTTACGGACGGGATGGCGGACCGCCAAAAAAAGGGGCCCAACCGGAGAAACCGGTCGGGCCCTTAAGGCTTAGCGCGGGCGGGGATTTCCCCCGCGAAAGGTCGTCAGCGCGTCAGTTGGCCTGACGTCGCAGGAAGGCCGGAATGTCCAGGTCCTCGCCGGCCGAACGCGTCGCGGTGGATTCTCGGCGGGCTTCCATGCGCGGCTGCGGCGCCGGGGGTTCGGCGGCGCGGGCGGGCTGATGGGCTGGCTGTGCCGCGGGACGGGCGCGATTGACCAGACGGTCGAGCAGGCCGCCGACCCGGCGGGTCTCCGGTTGGGGATGCGCAGCCAACTGCGGCTCGGGCGATTCGGTGATCTTGTTCATCACCTCATGCATGGCGCTCATCTCGTTGCGCCCCAGCGACGGCTCCGACCGCATGTCGGGCTCGGCGCGGAAGCTGGGCTCGGGACGGGCGGAGGATTCTGGCCGCAGATTTGGCTCGGACCGGAAGCCGGGCTCGCTCCGCACTGCCGGCTCGGTCCGAATCTCGGACCGCAGGCTGGGGTCGGGCTGGCGGATGTCCAGCTCGGGTTCGCGCAAGGCCCGCTGCGCCGCGCTCTGCTGCGGCCCATGGCTGACGGCGTGATGAGCGGCCACGTGGTGGGCGGCGGCCGGAGCCGGGCTGCTCATGACCTGAGGCTGGGGCATGGCCGGCGCGGTAATCACCTGCGGCCGGAAGGTCGGGGCCTGGGTGGTGGCGGCGGGCTGCATGGCAGGGCGCGGTGCCGCCGGGGCGGCGGCCGGGACCTGCAACGAGACGATGGTGGGCTTGGGCTGAGCGGCGGCTTCGGTCTGGATGCCGGTGGCGACCACCGAGACCCGCATCTTGCCGTTCAGCTTCTCGTCGAAGGTGGAACCGAAGATGATGTTGGCTTCGGGATCGACCTCGTCGCGGATGCGGTTGGCGGCTTCATCGACCTCGAACAGGGTCATGTCGGCACCGCCGGTGATGTTGATGAGAACGCCCTTGGCGCCCTTCATGGAGGTGTCGTCCAGCAGCGGGTTGGAGATGGCGGCCTCGGCGGCGTCGATGGCACGCTTGTCGCCCTCAGCCTCGCCGGTGCCCATCATGGCCTTGCCCATCTCGCTCATGACGGTGCGGATATCGGCGAAATCCAGGTTGATCAGGCCGGGCATGATCATCAGGTCGGTGACGCCGCGCACACCGGAATACAGCACGTCGTCGGCCATCTTGAAGGCGTCGGCGAAGGTCGTGCGCTCGGTGGCGACGCGGAACAGGTTCTGGTTGGGGATGATGATCAGGGTATCGACGAACTGCTGCAGCTCCTCGATGCCGGCCTCGGCGGTGCGCATGCGGTGCGCGCCTTCGAAGTGGAAGGGCTTGGTCACCACGCCGACGGTGAGGATGCCCTGCTCGCGCGCGGCCCGGGCGATGACGGGGCCGGCGCCGGTGCCGGTGCCGCCGCCCATTCCGGCGGTGATGAACACCATATTGGCGCCGGCGATCTGGGCCAGGATGTCTTCCAGGCTTTCTTCGGCGGCGGCGCGGCCCATGTCGGGACGCGAGCCGGCGCCCAACCCTTGAGTGACCTGACCGCCCAACTGAATGCGGCGCTCGGTGCGGCTCTGGCCCAACGACTGGGCGTCGGTGTTGGCGACGATGAACTCGACGCCTTCCAGCCGGGACAGGATCATGTTGTTGACGGCGTTGCCACCGGCGCCACCGACGCCGACAACGGTGATACGAGGCTTGAGCTCTTGATTAGCTCCGGGCAGGAAAGTCAGCATATAGGGTCCTCCGCGCTGTGTTCGACCGTTTTTCGGCCGTGTGTTGAACTCGAAAACCAATCAGAAATTACGTTTCAGCCAAGCGCCCAGCCGTCCCAGGCCGGATCCGCCCTCGGCGGCGGCGGCACGTTTTCCCCGCGCCGGGGCCGGAGCGTGGGCCATGGCGTAACGGATCAGGCCGCCGCAGGTGGAAAAGGCCGGGCCGTTGGTGGCCTCGGGCAGGCCGTGCAGCCCCACCGGGCGGCCCAGGCGCACCTGTTTGTCCAGCACCAGCCCGGCCAGATCGCGCACGCCCTGCATCTGGCTGGCGCCGCCGGTCAGCACCACCCGGCGCCCGGCCATCTTGTCGAAGCCGCCTTGCTCGAGATGGGAGCGCACCAGTTCGAAGGTCTCCTCGATGCGGGGCTGGATGATCTGGATCAGCATGCTGCGCGGCACCTGATTGCTGGCGCCGTCCTCGTCCTCGCCCACCAGGGGCACCTTGAGAATTTCGCGGTCGTCGCTGGGGCTGGGAATGGCCGAGCCATAGAGGGTCTTCATGCGCTCGGCATGGGCCAGCGGGGTGGACAGGCCACGGGCGATATCGCTGGTGACATGGGCGCCGCCCACCGGGATCACGTCGGTATGGACCAACTGGCCGCCGAGGAAGACGGCGATGGAGGTGGTGCCGCCTCCCATGTCGATGCAGGTGACGCCCAGTTCGCGCTCGTCATCCACGAGGCAGGCGAGGCCGGCGGCATAGGGGCTTACCACCCGGGCTTCGATATCCAGGTGGCAGCGATTGACCACGGTGGAGAGATTGCGCACCGGTCCGATGGCGGCGGAAATCACGTGGATGGCGACGCCCAGGCGGTCGCCGAACATGCCGCGCGGGTCCTTGATCCCCTCGTTGCCGTCGATGGTATAGTCCACCGGAATGGCGTGGATCAGCTCGCGCTCCGGGCTTTCATGGTGGGCCCGGCCGTGTTCCAGCATGCGGCGGATATCGGCCTCGTTGACCGGGTGGCCGTTCATGGCCACCTCCACCTTGACATTGGCCGAGCCGGGATGGCCGCCGGAGATGTTGATCACCACCGCGCGGACCCGCTCGCCAGCCATGTCCTCGGCGGCATCCACCGAGGCTCGGATCGAGGTTTCCAGGTCCTCCATGTCCACCACCGCGCCGTTGCGCATGCCGCGCGACAGCTGATGGCCGATACCGACGATGCGGGGACTGCCGTCGTCCTGGACGCGGGCGATGAAGCAGCACACCTTGGTGGTGCCCACATCCAGCGCGGCGATCAGTCCGTTGCGAGGCGACACGTCAGTCCTCCTTGCGGGCGTCGGGGGTGGCGGGGAGGACGGCCAAGGGGCGGCCGGCGGTTTGCAGCGGATCGCGCTCGCCCTTGAGCACCAGCCGGTCGGGCAGGCGCAGGTCGATCATGCTGATCTGCTTGGCGGACAGGCCGCGATTGCCTTCCAACTCGGCCAGGCGATGCCAGGCGGCGGCGGCATCCTGCTCGGGCAGGCGGGCTTCCAGGCCCTTTTCCACGTCGTCGAGCTTGAGGTTCCAGCGACGGTTGCCGACGCGGATGGCGGCCTTGACCCGGCTCGCCAGCGCCGGCTCGGTGCTCAGCATGGACAGCAGTTCGTCGGCACGGGCAGGGGCGCCGTCGCCCACCACCAGCGGCAGGTCCTCGAAACCCTCGATGGCGCCGGGAATCTGGTGGCCGTCACGGTCCACCAGGATGAAGGACCCCTCATTCTGCCACAGCGCCACCGGCTGCCGTTCGGAGATGGACAGGTGCAGGGCGCCGGGCAGCCGGCGTTCGATGGCGGCGGCGCGAACGCTGGGCAGGGCCTCCAGCCGGTCGCGGGCGGCCTGGATGTCGAGCCCCAGGATGGGCGCGCCGTGATGGGCGGCCAGGGCGGTGACGATCTGGTCGGTGGGGGTGCGCTTGCGCCCGACCACGGTGATGTCGGTAATGCGCAGGCCCATGGCGGCGGTGCCGTCCAGGGTGGCGGTCACGGTGTCGCGCCCCAGGCGCTGGAGGACGCCGGAATGCCAGACTACCGCTCCGGAGACCACCACGGCGGTGACGAGCACGCCGGTGGCCGCCAGCTTCTGCAACGGCGTGAGGTCGAGGCGGAAGCGCGGCGCCGCCTTGCGCTTGGCGGGCTTGGGCTTGGGTGCCGTCTCGCGCGGGGCCTCGTCCCGGGTCTCGCGCCGCGGGCGCGGCGCCCCAGGGCGGTCATCGGCGGTGATGATGATATCGCTGGGGCTCAGCCGTCGCATCGCGCCTCCTCCACCATCCAGCGCACCAGCTCGGGGAAGCTGATGCCGGCATGGGCGGCGATCTCGGGCACCAGCGAGGTGGCGGTCATGCCCGGCTGGGTGTTGACCTCCAGGACGATCATGCGCGGCCGGGTGCCCTTGACCGTGTCGTCGTAGCGCAGGTCGGCGCGCGACACCCCTCGGCAACCCAGGGCACGATGGGCCGCGACCGCCAACCGGCAGGCTTCGGCATAGTCCTCGGGTGGGATGGGCGCCGGCATGATGTGGCGTGAGCCACCTTGAGCGTATTTGGCCTCGTAGTCGTAGAAGCCGCGCTCGGAGGTGATTTCCAGGGCGCCCAGGGCGCGGTCGCCCATGACAGCCACGGTCAGTTCGCGGCCGGGAATGAACTCCTCCACCAGGACCTGATCGGAGTCGAAAGGCCAGTCGGTGAGCGGATCGCGGTTGTCACCCTGCTTGAGAATGTAGACCCCGACGCTGGAGCCTTCGTTCAGCGGCTTGACCACATGGGGACGGGGCAGGGGCGAAGCCTCGCCCTTGCGTAGTACCCGACCCTTGGCCACCGGGATGCCGTGGGTCTCGAACAGCGAGCGGGCGAAGCCCTTGTCCATGGCAGCAGCCGAGGCCAGCAAGCCGGAATGGGTATAGGGAACGCCCAGCAGGTTGAGGACGCCCTGGACGCAGCCATCCTCGCCGAAGCGGCCGTGCAGGGCGTTGAACACCACCTCGGGCCGAGTCTCGGCGATGGTGCGCACCAGTTCGGCCGGATCGCGGCCCACATCCACCAGGGTCACCGTGAAGGCGGCTTCCTCCAGCGCCTTGCCGGCGGCCTGACCGGAGCGCAAGCTGACCTCTCGCTCGGTCGAGGCTCCCCCCATCAGGACGGTGACGCGCTTGATGGTCATTGTTCAGCCCTCAGGCGCCGGGCGTTCGCTCCGCTCACTGGGCTCCTCCGCTTCGCTCCGGGCGCCTCAATGGCGCCGCGCTCGCTCTGCTCGCTCATGACTCTTTCCTCATCCCGATACGGCGGATTTCCCAGCGCAGTTCCACTCCGCTGGTCTCTTGCACCCGGCGGCGGACCTCGTCGCCCAGGTCCTCGATATCGGCGGCGGTGGCGTCGCCGGTGTTGAGCAGGAAGTTGCAGTGCTTTTCGCTGACCTGGGCACCGCCCCGGCGCAGGCCTCGGCAGCCGGCGGCATCGATCAGCTTCCAGGCGCTGTGGCCCTCCGGATTGGCGAAGGTGGAGCCGCCGGTACGGACCCGCTGAGGCTGGGCTTCTTCGCGGGCGGCACGGATCTCCTCCATGCGGCGGGCGATGTCGTCGGACGCGCCGAGACGGCCGCGCAGGGTGGCGGCCAGGAAGATCCAATCCTCGGACACCGCGCAGTGACGGTAGGTGAACCTCAGATCGGCAAGGCTGAGGATGTGCAGCCGGCCGCTGCGATCCAGTGCCTCGGCGCTGACGGTGACGTCCTTCATCTCGGCTCCGAAGGCGCCGGCATTCATGCGCAGTGCCCCGCCGATGGTGCCGGGCACCCCGGACAGGAATTCCAGTCCGGCGATGCCGTTCTCTTCCGCCGTCTTGGCAACGGTAAGGTCGAGGGCTCCGGCGCCGGCGATGATGGTGCCGTTGCGGGCCTCGATGGCTGAAAACCGACCGGTCAGTCTAATAACAACACCCGGCACGCCGCCGTCGCGCACCAGCAGATTGGAGCCGACGCCGATCACGGTCAGCGGAACAGTCTCGGGCAGTCCCGCCAGGAAGCCGGTCAGGTCACGGAGATCGACGGGCCGGAACAGCACCTCGGCATTGCCGCCGACCCGGAACCACGTGAACGGCGCCATGGGCGCGTCGAAGCTCAGCCGTCCCCGGACCGCGGGCAGGGCATCGCGCCAGTCGTGGGTTTCCTTGCGCGCGGCCATCATGGCACCGCTCCGACCGGGGCGGGCAGGGCGGCCAGCTCGGCCGGCAGGGCATGGGCCCAGCCGGTGATGGAGCCGGCGCCGAGGCAGACCACCATGTCGCCGGGCTTGGCGATGGTGTTGACCAGGGCGGCCAGGGCCTTGGGCTCGGACAGGGCGAGGGCGTGGCGGTGGCCGTGCTCCTGGAGGCCCTTGACCAGACCATCCTTGTCGATCCCTTCGATAGGCTGCTCGCCGGCGGCATAGACATCGGCCACCACCACGGTGTCGGCATCGTTGAAGCAGGTGCAGAACTCGGGGAACAGGCTGGACAGTCTTGTGTAGCGGTGGGGCTGAACCACGGCGATGACCGAACCGGAACTGGCACTGCGCGCGGCCCGGAGCACGGCGGCGATCTCCACCGGGTGGTGGCCGTAATCGTCGATGACGGTGACGCCCTTGGCCTCGCCGGTCTTGGTGAAGCGGCGCTTGACCCCGGCGAAGGACCCCAGCGCCTTGCGCACGATGTCGTTGGGCAGGCCCATTTCGATGGCCACCGCCACGGCGGCCAGCGAGTTCTGGACATTGTGCTCACCGAACATGGGAAGGTGGATGTCTTCGATGGTCCGGGTCTGTTCGGTCACCCGGTCGGTGATCACCACGTCGAAATGGGCGCCGTCGCGGCCACTCTTGAGATTGGCAGCGCGCACCAGAGCCTGGGGGGAGAAGCCATAGGTGACGATCTTGCGGTCGGGCACTTTGGCGATCAGGGCCTGGACCTCGGGGTGGTCGATGCACAGGGCGGCGAAGCCGTAGAACGGGATGTTCTCCACGAACGTGCGGAAGGCGTCGCGCAGCCGCTCGAAGGTGCCGTAATGGTCCATGTGCTCGGGGTCGATATTGGTCACCACCACGGCGGTGGAGGGCAGTTTGATGA
>Ga0265313_10000695_pt1 | contig 34649 bp, 26 predicted proteins | sample 4123metaG_FD_203122 | JGI IMG/M metagenome (GOLD analysis project Ga0265313, IMG submission 203122) | Rhizosphere microbial communities from Carex aquatilis grown in University of Washington, Seatle, WA, United States - 4-1-23 metaG | ecosystem: Host-associated > Plants > Roots > Rhizosphere >... | reverse complement strand
GGGAGAAACGCGGGACTCCGCCCCGTAGGCCGCTGCCCTAGAACGGCGAGCGCGTCCGGCTGAGCTTCCGAAGGAACCTTGAGATCGGCCCGTAGGATCTGGGCCGGGCCGCCTCGGGGACCTGGCCGATGAACCCGCGCTCGGCCGCAAGCGAAACCACCGAGACGCCGTCGTAGTTGCGGGTCTCCATGACCTCGAGGGTGAGGATGGCGGCGGGCACCTGGTCCAGGTGCCCCTCGTAGGCCGCCGCGTGGAGCGGCGTGTCCCCGTTGTCGTTGCGGATCGTCAGGAGCCCGGCCGTGAGCTCCCCTGCGGGAATCTTGTTCAGTTGGCCCGTTTCGGCCGCGGCGTGCGCGGGTGTGAATCCGGTCTTGCTCGGGATCGAGAGGTTCTCGAAGACGAGCTGGTCGGCGGGCACCTGCTGAAGGTGCCCGGAGATGGCGGCCGCGTGGTACACGGTGTCGCCCGCGGACGTGGTCTCCCTCATGGCCGAAACCGTGAGCTGGGCGGGCGGCAGCTGGTCCAGGTGCCCGTTGAAGGCCGCGACGTGAAGCACCGTCTCGCCGCTCAGGTTGCGCCTTCCGAGGTTGGCCGCCGTCAGGAACTCCCGGGCGATCCGGTTGATCGTCCCGTTCTCGGCCGCCTCGTGCAGGAGGGTGTTGCCGACGTCATTCGCGCGCTGAAACGCCTCCGGCGTGAAGAGGCGCGCCGGGATCTGGTCCAGGTGGCCGTACGCGGCGGCGGAATGGAAGACGGTGAAGCCCGCATTGCTGCGGATCGACAGGTTCTCGAGCGTCATCACGGCCGGCGGTACCTGGTCCAGGTGGCCGCCGATGGCGGCGTGGTGGAGGGGCGTGTAGCCCGCGTCGTTCTTCAGCGTGAGGTACGCGGCGGTCAGGGCCTCCGGGGGCAGGCTTCCCAGTTCCCCGTACCTTGCGGCGAGATGAATCCGCGTGTGCCCGGCGGAGTTGGGCACGGCGAGCGCTGCAACGGATGCGGGGGCAGGATCGGCCATGTGCTGGTAGGGAGCAGGGAATCCCTCGGGGCTAGCCTAAGCAATTCAAAAGGCCCCGAGGGCGGGCTCCGCCCCCCGCCTGCGTGTCCCAAACCCGGCGCGGCCCTTCGACCTGGGAACCCTCTGCCACCTCTCCAGGAATGGCCCTGCGCTGCACCGGCGCCCGATCCGCGCGGGCACCCTGCGCCTATCGGTCAGACGGGCCGGGGATCCAACCCTTGCGGCTCAGGGTAGGACATGGTCCGCGGAGACGAAGCGCTTGTCCTGCAACGTGCCGGGGCAATTGGTGATCGCGGCTCTCCTGCCATTGTGCAGCGAGATCGCAACACCCGGGCCGCTCCCGATTGGCGGAAGTTGGCGGTCAAAGAATCCGTCGACCGTCAGGTCCTCAAAATCCTCGATTTCTAGGCCGTTGCGCACGAACTCCGCCAGCGAGGGGCCACGCTCGACCTCGAAATGCCGGATCACGAGGTTTCTGACGTGGTCCGCGTGGAGGGCGGGGATGTCGTGCTTGAAGACGTTGAGTCTGCCGTCGGCCGCGGGACGGAAGTCGAAATTTCCGCCGTAGGACCTGACGAGCGGCCCGTCGTTCAGTCGTTGGCTGATTCCGTCGAACGTCACCCCATCGATGACGCTGTCCTCGCATCCCGCGACGACGATGCCCTCCTCGCCGGCGAGCATGAGGTTCGAGAAGCGGACGTTCTTGATCCGGCCCATCGGCCCCTTGGACCAGTCGGCGCGAATGGCCGACAGGAATAGGGGCTCCCCCTTTCCCCACCAGCGTCCCTTGAAGAGCCGGGTCTCGATGATGATGTTGGAAAAGATCGCGTTCTCGACGGATTCGTCGGCCCGCACGTAGATTCCGATTCCGCGGTTGGAATTGCGGATCACGACGTTGTTGACAAGGAGGTTCCTGAAGTCGCTGTGCCCGCTGTGGGCCCCCCAGCCGATGCGTATGCCGTTCGAGCGCGAGGAGAGCGTGCAGTTCTCGACGACGACGTTCTCGGTCGTGAGGGTGCCGAAGCCGTTCGCGCACGCGGCGAAGGCGATGGCGTCGTCCCCGGCCTCGATGTTGCAGTCGCTCACCCGGACGTTGCGGCAGAAGCTGCCGTCGATGCCGTCGGCGTTCGCGAGAAGCATGCTGCTCTTGATTTCCAGGCGCGAAAACACGACATCCTGGCTGCACGCCGCGTGGAGGCACCAGTTCGGGGCGTTCACAATGCTGATGTCGGACACCTGAATCCGCTGGCACTCGAGCATGAGGATCAGGATGCCCGGGCGTTCCTTGTGCGTGACCGGTCCGTCGTCGGGCAGGTAGGCGACGTCATTGTAGCGGGCGCCCTGGCGGGTGCAGGACACCATGCAATCGCTCTGCTCGTCCGCCTGGCCGTAATGGGCGAAGGCGTCGGCGTTCCCATCGATGGTGCCCCGGCCCGTGATCGCGATGTCATGCGCGCCGATGGCCGCGAACAGCGTCGTGTTGCGGTCTTCGCTTGAATACGCGAGCGGGGGGTAGTCGGCGATGTTGCCGCTGCCCCTGATGACCGAACCGGCGTCGAGATAGAGGGTGACGTTGCTCAGGAGCGTGATGGTCCCGACCTGATAGGTGCCCGCGGGGAAGAACACGGTGCCGCCTCCCCCGCGATTGCACTCGACGATGGCGCGGTTGACAGGGGCGGTGTCGAGCGTGACGCCGTCCCCCTTCGCTCCGAATTCCCTCACGTTGAAGGCGGGGCCGTGCGGGGTATCGGTTCGCCGCCCGATGGCTGCGCCAGGAAGCCGCGTCTCCGCGTGGCCGGCGAACGCGGTGAGAAGGACGAGGAGGAGGACGGCGCAGGGGGCGCAGCGTGTTCGCAGGAGGGGCCTTGCATGCATGGGAGCGGGCGCGGGGTGGGCGGGCGTGTTCGGGCCGGGGTTGTAGTGAGGGCGGAGGGGCGTGGCGACCGAGGATCGCAAGCGCAGGGCTGCCCAGAGGGGATGCGTCGCCGCGCAACACCGCGGTTGTGGCAACCTGGTGCGCGCCGCGCTCCAATCGTCCCGGGCAAGGACCGCGCCTGTTCCTCAAGGCTAGACACCCGTTCAAGGGGCGCGCAAGGGGGACCGCGCCGCGCCGTGAATTCGATTTGCAAACCTCCGGTCGGGAAAACATCCTGCCCCCGCATGTATCCAGCCGACTCTAGCCCAGCAGCGGCCAAGGACGCGATCCTTGTCGTGGACGACGAGGTGCCGATTCTCCAGGCCTTTGTGGCGGCCCTCTCCCCGTACTTCGAGGTGGAGTCCGCCACGTCGGCGCGCGACGCGGACTTCATCCTGAGGAAGAAGCAGTTCAAGGTCGTCATCTCCGACCACCTCATGCCCGGCGGCAACGGCATGAGCTTCCTGGTCCGCGCAAGGGAGGAGTATCCCCAGATGCAGCGGATCCTCGTGACCGGCTACATGAAGCCGGAGATGCTGATCCGCAGCGTGAACGAGGCCGCTCTGTTCCGCTACCTGCTCAAGCCCGTGTCCCTTTCCGAGCTCATCAAGGTCGTCCAGGATGCGGTGCGCGCCGCGGGTCCCAGCAAGAACTAGACCCTGATGGCTGACCAGGCCCCACGAAAGCCTGCGGTCCCGGTCGTGCTCCTCGTCGACGACGAGCCGCTGCTCCTCGACTCGCTCGGCCAGGAACTGCAGGGCACCTGCCGGCTCTTCACGGCCGCCTCGGCCGCCGATGCCGACCTGAAGCTGGCGGCCAGGCACTACGACGTCATCGTGTGCGACCACATGCTTCCCGGGGAGCAGGGCCTCGACTTCCTCGCCCGGGTCATGGAGCTGATGCCGTCGACAAAGCGGATCCTCATGACGGGCTATACGAACCCGGAGTTCATCTCCCGCAGCTCGGCCATCGCCGGGCTCTCGGCGTGCCTCGTGAAGCCGCTGCGGGCGTCCGACATCGCCGCCGCCATCAGGGCGGCGATCGCCTCCTAAGGGAGGCCCGCGTCCTCGAGCGCAGGAACGGGGCGGTCGGGCTGCGGCGCGAGCGCAGGAGCCCCGCGAGCGCCCCCTGGTAGACCAGCTCGCCGCCGTCCGGGCCGCCGCCCGGCCCGAGCTCAACGACGTAGTCGGCCTCGGCGATGAGGTCCAGGTTGTGCTCGATCACGACGACCGTGTGGCCCTGGTCGACGAGGGCGTGCAGGACGCCGATCAGCCGCTCGCAGTCGCTCAGGTGGAGCCCGATCGTGGGCTCCTCGAGGATGTAGAGGTTGCGGGGGAGCAAGCCGCGGCTGCGCTCGCGGAACGTCGCGAGCCCCCGCGAGAGCTCGGTCACGAGCTTGAGCCGCTGGGCCTCGCCACCGGACAGGGTCGACGAGCTCTGCCCCAGGGTGAGGTAGCCGAGGCCGCAGTCCGCCATGAGGCGGCACACCTGGGAGAGCTCCGCGTGGAAGCCGAAGAAGTCCGCGGCCTCCTCGAAGGTCAGCTGGAGCACGGCGCCGATCGTCTTGCCCCTCCACATGACGTCGGCGAGCTCCGGCCCGTACCGCAGGCCCTGGCAGTCGTCGCAGGGAAGGTAGGTGTCCGGCATGAACGCCATCTCGAGCCTGATCCGGCCGGCTCCCTCGCACGCCGGGCACCGGCCGCCCGCCGTGTTGAACGAGAACCGCGACGCCGTGTACCCGCGGATCTTGGATTCCGGAAGCGTCGCAAAGAGCTTCCTTATCAGGTCGAAGATCCCGAGGTAGGTGGCCGGCGTCGAGCGCGGCGTCTTGCCGATCGGGGACTGGTCGACCTCGATCACCGAGCGGAAGCGCTCCGCGTTGCGCAGCTCCCGGAAACGGGGGACGGGATCGCCCGAGAACCGCGCGAAGGCGCGCCCGGTGAGCCGCGCGCAGCGCGCCTTGATCGCGCGCCCCGCGGCGGGGCCGAGCAGGTCGCGGAAGAGCGTCGACTTGCCGGCGCCGCTCGGGCCCGCGACCATCGTGAGGCGGCCCTGGGGGATCCTCACGTCGATCCCCCGGAGGTTGCGGTGGCGCGCGCCGGTGAGCTCGATCCAGGGCTCGCCGGCGGCCGGGAGGTCCCGGTAGGCGCCCCGCAGCGGGTGCCGTATGCCCCGCGCGAGGAAGACGCCCGTGAGCGACGAGTCGTTCGCCCGGATCTGCTCCGGCGTTCCCACGGCCAGGAGCTCGCCGCCGTGCACGCCGGCGCCCGGGCCGAGGTCGATGATGACGTCCGCGCGCCCCATGAGCTCGTCGTCGTGCTCGACCACGACGAGCGTGTTGCCCTTGTCGCGCAGGGCGAGGAGCGTCGAGATGAGCCGCCTGTTGTCGCGCGCGTGGAGCCCGATGCTCGGCTCGTCGAGCACGTAGAGGACGCCCGCGAGGTTGGTGCCGAGCTGCGCGGCCAGCCGGATGCGCTGCGCCTCGCCGCCCGAGAGCGTCTTGGTCGGGCGGTCGAGCGAGAGGTACCCCAGACCCACATGGTCCATGAACCTGAGCCTCTCGCGGATCTGCGGGACGATGTCCCGGGTGACGAGCCGGCCGCGCTCATCGAGGTCGAGCGCCTCGAGGTTCGCGATCAGCTGCGAGGGGGGGCAGGCGAGGAGCGCCGGCAGCGACAGCGGCTCGCGCCGGCCCCTGAGGTGGAGCTTGACGGCCCTCGAGACGCGGTTGAGGCGCTCGCCGCGGCAGGCGGGGCAGGGCACGCCCCCCTCGCCCTTCTCATCGGGCGCGAGCCCGAGGTTGAGCAGGCGGGCGGCGTCCTCGTCGTCCTCCTCCTCGCCGGGCTTCGACATCCAGGGGTAGATCCTCCCGTAGCCCCGGCACGTCGGGCACCAGCCGCGCGCCGAGTTGAACGAGAAGTCCTTGGGGTCGAGCTCCGGGAAGGACTCGCCCGTGTCCACGTCGGTGCGCGTGGTCGAGAACCACGAGAGAACCTCGCCCGCGGGGGTCAGCAGGAAGCAGGCGCCCTTGCCGAGGTGCAGCGCCCGCTCGAGCGCCGGGCCCGGCCGTGCGTTCCCCTTCAGATCGGCCACGACCACCTCGACGTCGTGCTCGCGGTAGCGGTCGAGCTTCTGGAAGGCGTCGACTCGCGTCAGGCGCCCGTCGGCGCGCATGAGCTCGAAGCCCTGCCTCCCGATCCAGTCCGCGATCGGCTGGTGGTGGCCCTTGCGCCCGCGCACGAGGGGCGCGCACAGGTAGAGGTGCCGCGAGCGGCGGGCCCGCTTTGTCGCGAGCGTGCGGGCGAGGAGCTTCCTCAGTGCGCCTGGCGAGAGCGGCGTGACCGGCCGGTCGGTGTCGGGGTGGTGCTGCACCCCGAGGCGCGCGTAGAGCAGGCGCAGGTACTGGGCCACCTCCGTTATCGTGGCCACGGTCGACTTGAGCGAGCCGCGCGTGACCCGCTGCTCGATCGCGACGGCCGGCGGGATGCCCGAGAGCCGGTCGATCGCGGGCCTCGGCAGCTGCTCGACGAACTGGCGGGCGTAGGGCGACATCGATTCCATGAACCTGCGCTGGCCCTCGGCGAAGATGATGTCGAAGGCCAGGGTCGACTTGCCCGAGCCGGAGACCCCGGTGACGACGCTGAGCCGGCGGTGGGGGATCGAGACGGAGAGGTTCTTCAGGTTGTTCTCGCGCGCCCCGACAACCTCGATCGAACCGGCGGGCTGCGGCGCGGGCCGGCCGTCGCCCGGGGGCTCGGCGGCCGCGAGCGCGAGCCCGCCCTCCCCGTCGAGCGCCTGCGCGAGGAAGGGCGAGGTCGCGGCCCGGGCGCGCCCGACCGACTCGGGCGTGCCCTCGGCCACGATCCGCCCGCCGTCCCCGCCCGCCTCCGGTCCGATCTCGATGATCCAGTCCGCGCATTTGAGAACGTCGAGGTTGTGCTCGATCACGACGAGGCTGTGGCCGTGGTCGACCAGCGCCTGCAGGACGCCAAGGAGCCTGGCGACGTCGTGCCGGTGGAGCCCGGTCGTCGGCTCGTCGAGGAGGAGCAGCGCGCCCGCGGCGCCGGGGAGCGCGCCCAGGTACCGCACGAGCTTGAGCCGCTGCGACTCGCCCCCGGAGAGCGTGTTGAGCGGCTGGCCTAGCGTCAGGTAGCCGAGGCCGACCGCGTCGAGCGACGCGAGCCGGCTGCGGACCACCGCGCAGTCGGCGAAGCGTCCGAGCGCCTCCGTCACGCTCATCTGGAGGAGGCCCGACACCGTGGTCCCGTTCCACTCGATGGCAAGGATCTCCGGCTTGAACCGCCGCCCCTCGCACACGGGGCAGGGGACGAACACGTCGGAGAGGAACTGCATCTCCACGCGCTCGTAGCCCAAGCCCTGGCAGTGGTCGCACCGGCCGTCGCCGCTGTTGAACGAGAAGCTGGAGGGCCCGAGCCCCGCCTCCTGGGCGGCGGGCGTTGCGGCAAAGAGCTCCCGGATGGGGTCCCACGCGTCCACGTAGAGCGCGGGATTCGAGCGGGGCGTCCGGGACACGGGCCCCTGGTCGACCAGGACCGCCTCCGAGACCAACCCGGCCCCGCGGATCTCGGCGAAGACCGCGGCGTCGTCGGCGGGCCGCCCGCGGTGCGCGAGGAGGCCCTGGTAGAGGACGTTGTCGAGGAGGGTCGACTTCCCGGAGCCGGAGACCCCGCTCAGGCAGACGAGCCGTCCCAGGGGGATCCTCACGTCGAGCGACCGGAGGTTGTGCTTCGTGGCGCCCCGGAACTCGAGGGCCGGGCCGTCGGCCGGCACGGGCCTGCGGACGCCGGGCGTCTGGATCCGGCGCCTTCCGGAGAAGTACGCGCCCGTGATGCTCGCCGGGTCCCGCAGCATCCCCCCGACCGTTCCCTGGAAGACGACGTGGCCGCCGCGCGCACCCGGCTCGGGCCCGATCTCGATCACGTGGTCCGCGGCCCGGATCATCGCCTCGTCGTGCTCGACCACGATCACGGTGTTGCCCGCGGCGACCAGCGTGCGGATGATCGCCACCAGGCGCTCGACGTCCCTCGGGTGGAGCCCGACGCTCGGCTCGTCCATGACGAACAGCGTGTCGACGAGCGAGGTTCCCAGGCAGCCGGTGAGGTTGACGCGCTCCACCTCGCCGCCCGAGAGCGTCCGCGACGGGCGGTCGGGCGTCAGGTACCCGAGGCCGACCTCGCGCAGGTAGGCGAGGCGCGTGAGGATCGAGTCGAAGGCGAGCTCGGCGTGCCGGCCGCCGGCGGCCGGCCGCGAGTCCCGAACCAGGCCGAGGAGCCGGTCGACCGGAATGGCGTAGAGCTGCGGGAGCGTGAAGCCGCTCCACTTCCAGCACAGCGCCTCGGGCTGCAGCCGCGCGCCCTTGCACGCGGGGCAGGTGTTGTACGAGCGGTACCTGGAGAGGAACACGCGCACGTGCATCTTGTAGGTGTTCTTCTCAAGCCAGCGGAAGAAGCCCTTCACGCCGTACCAGTACTTCGGCCACTCCTTCCCGTTTTCCGTCCCGTACCCGGGCTCGCCGTCGACGACGAAGCGGCGCTGCTCCTCGGTGAGCCTCTCGAACGGGACGTCGGTCGGGATCTTCCTGCGCCGCGCGAACACCCGCAGATCGTCCTTGGACGAGCTGTAGACGGCGCCCTCCCAGCAGCGGATCGCTCCCCCGTCGATCGAGAGGGACGGGTCGGGTATCGCCAGGCGGTAGTCGATCTCGATGATCCGGCCGAAACCCCGGCACGCCGGGCACGCGCCGAGCGGGGAGTTGAACGAGAAGAGCGGCGGGGTGGCCGGCCGGAACTTGCGTCCGGTCTTCGGCGAGTGCAGGCCGCGCGAGTAGTGCCCGAGCTCCGCGAGCCCCTCGGCCGCGAAGACGCGCACCTCCCCGCGCCCGAAGTGCATCGCCGTCTCGGCCGCCTCCGTGAACCGGGCCATGGACGCCGCCTCCACCGTCACCCGGTCCTGGACGACGAAGATGCGCTCCGCCCCCGAGAGCGCCCCGGGGTCGGCCAGGAGCGCGTCGATGCGCAGGACGGCGGGGCCGGGGGCGCCCGCCGTCGTCGCGAGCGCGCGGACATAGGCCTGGGCCCTGAGGCTCGCCAGGATCTCGGCCCAAGAGAGGCTGGCGGGCCGTGCGACCTCGAACGCGACCAGGACCGCGGACCCGGCGCTCGTGGCGAGCGTCTTCCTCCAGACCGTCTGGGGGTTGTCGTCCTCGACCCGCTCGCCGGTGTCCGGGTCGAAGCATTGCGCGACGTGGCTGAACCACACCTTGAAGAAGTCCGTGAGCTCCGTCATCGTCCCGACCGTGGAGCGGGACGACTTGACGGTGTTGGTCTGCTCGATGGCGATCGACGGCCGGATGTTCTCGATCGAGTCGACGCGCGGCTTGTCGAGCAGCTCAAGGAACTGGCGGGTGTAGGCGCTGAACGTCTCGACGTACCGGCGCTGGCCCTCCGCGTGGAGCGTCTCGAAGACGAGGGAGCTCTTGCCGGCGCCGCTCAGCCCCGTGACGACGACGTAGCGGCCGAGCGGGACGTCGAGGTCGAAGCCCTTCAGGTTGTTCTGGCGGACGCCGCGCAGGCGTATGCACTCCGGCTTCGTCGGGGAAGCGCCGGGTTGTCCCCCCTTTGCCCGTGTCACAGCGCTTTGGAGGGTTGCGGCCCCCGGGCGAGGGATTCGAAGAGGCGGAGGTAGGCGCCGACCTGGCGCCCGGGGTCGAACGAGGCGCGCGCGAAGGTCCGGGCCTCGGCCGCCCTCGCGAGCCGCTCCTCGGGGGCGTCGGACGCCAGCAGGGCGAGGGCCTTCCTGAACCCGTCGAAGTCCCCCTGCTCGACCATCCATCCCGTCCTGCCGGGGACGAAGCACTCCTGGATCCCGAGAGCGCGGCACGCGACGGCGGGCAGGCCGTGCGCCTGCGCCTCGATCAGGACGTTCGAGAGGGCCTCCTCCTTTGAGGCGTGGACGGCGATGTCGGCCGCGCGGTAGAATGCGGTCGGGTCGGGCTGAAACCCGACGAACCGGACCCTGCGGCCGAGCCCGAGGCTCTGCGCCAGCCGCTCGCACCGGGCCCGCCGCGGCCCGTCGCCGGCGAACCAGAGCTGCCAGTCCCATCCCTGGGGGAGGCCGGCGGCCATCCGGATGAGATCGGCCTGGTTCTTCTCGGGCCTGAACATCCCGACGGAGAGCAGCACGGTGGTGCCCGGGCCGGCCCCGAGGCGCGCGCGCAGGTCCGGATCGCGGCCCGGGGACGCCTCGGCGAACACGAGGGCGTTGAGGATGACGGAGACCCGTTCGCGCTCGAGGCCGTGCCGCGCCACGAGCTCGTCGGCCGCCTCGAGGCTGTTGGTGACCAGGTGCGAGGCCCGGCGCACGGAGCGGTAGTAGAACCAGGGCAGCCGGCCGCCCGCCCTGAGCGTGGCGACGACCCGGGTCGGCAGGCCGCGGGCCGCGGCCCGCCCCTGGAGTCCGCCCGCAAAGCAGTTCGCGGTCTTCCCCATGCACAGGACGATGTCGGGGGGATCCCCGAGGACCGCGCGGGCGAGTCCCGGCGCCAGCCAGTCAATCCCGGTGTCGAAGGGCTGCAGGGCCGCGGGGACGGCGCCCGCCGTGGGGGAGAGCCTGCCGCCGGGGCGGAACGTGAGGAGCCTCGCCGCGTGCCCAAGGCCGGCCAGCTCCCGGGTCAGCAGGATCGAGTGCCGCTCCGTCCCGCCGCTTCGCAGGTGGTCCTGAAGGACGATGATTTTCATTGCGGGCGACCCCGGCCGGGGGAGAGTGGGAACACCGATGAAGTCACCTTTCGCTCAGCTCCTTGTGCGCTGGATGGTCCTCGCCCTTGGCGTCGTGATCGCGGCGCACGTGGTGCACGGGATTCATTACAGTGACTTCGGGTCGCTGGTCCTGGCGGTCATCGTCCTGAGCTTCGTCAACGCCGTCCTCAGGCCCGTGCTGGTGCTGTTCACTTTGCCGTTCATCTTCGTGACGATGGGCCTAGGCATTCTGGTTATCAATGCCTTCCTGTTCTGGATTGTCGGGCACCTGACCGGCGGCTTCACGGTCGACGGCTTCTGGCCCGCCCTCGGGGGCTCGCTCGTCCTGAGCGTCACCAGCTTCGTCATGAACGGGCTCGTGCGCTCGTCGGGGCCGAGGCCCCCCGCGCCCCCTCGGGCGCCGCCAGGTCCGGGGGGCGACGTGATCGATATTTAGTTGCGGGCGCGCCTTACCGAAGCACGTTGGCGGCATGGCCGAAGCGACCGAATACGATCTCATTGTCATTGGCGGCGGGCCCGCGGGCTACGCCGGGGCGATCCGCGCCGGGCGCCTCGGCAAGAAGGTCGCCTGCATCGAGCTCGAGCGGGCGGGCGGGACGTGCCTGAACTGGGGCTGCATCCCGACGAAGGCGCTCCTGAAGAGCGCGGAGCTCTACCAGACGATGAGGAAGGCCGAGGTCTACGGGCTCTCCGCCTCGGGCGTGGGGTTCGACTTCGCGAAGGTGATGGAGCGCTCGCGCTCGGTGGCCGGGCAGATGGCCAAGGGGGTCGAGTTCCTCTTCAGAAAGAACAAGGTCGAGTACTACGTGGGAATGGGCTACGTGAACGCGCCGGGCATGGTCTCCATCACGCAGGGCGAGCACAAGGGCAAGTTCTTCCGCACGAAGAACATAATGATAGCAACGGGCTGCAAGATGCGGAGGATACCGGGGCTCGAGTTCGACGGGGTGCGCACCATGACCTCGCGCGAGGCGCTCGCCGCGAAGACGCTCCCCAAGTCCGTCGTGATCGTCGGCGCCGGGGCGATCGGCGTCGAGTTCGCGTATTTCTTCAACGCCTTCGGCTCCAAGGTCACGCTCGTGGAGATGCTCCCGCAGATCCTGCCGGTGGAGGACGACGACGTCTCGAAGGTGCTCCACCGGGCCTTTGAGAAGCAGGGGATCACGATCCACGTCGGGACCAAGTGCGAGAACTTCAGGGTCGGCAAGAACTCGGTCCGGGTGGACCTGGTGGCGGGGGACAGGACGTCGACCGTGGAGGCCGAGGTGTGCCTCTCCGCCATCGGCGTCGTGGCGAACCTGGAGGGCGTGCTCGCGCCGGGGATCAAGCCCGGGCTCGAGGGGAACTACCTGAAGGTGGGCGACGACTACCAGACGAGCATCCCCGGCCTCTACGCCGCGGGCGACATCATCGGCCCCCCGTGGCTTGCGCACGTGGCGACCTACGAGGCCGTGAGCGCGGTCAACGGGATGTTCGGCCACGGAACGTCGAAGCGGGTGGGCAACTTTCCCGGCTGCACCTACTGCCAGCCCCAGGTCGGCAGCACCGGCCTCACGGAAAAGGCCGCCCGCGAGAGGGGCCTGGACATAAAGATCGGGAAGTTCCCCTTCACCGCCTCGGGCAAGGCCGTGGCGTCGAACGAGACCGAGGGCTTCGTCAAGGTGGTGACGGACGCGAAGACCGGGGAGATCTACGGCGCGCACATCATCGGCGCCGAGGCGACCGAGCTCATCGCGGAGTACGGGCTGGCCATGGAGCTCGAGGCCACGGTCGACGACGTCCACCGGACGATCCACGCCCACCCGACCCTGAGCGAGGCCGTCATGGAGGCCGCGGCCTCCTCGACCGGCGACGCGATCCACATCTAGGGCGCGGGCGGCGGGCCGCTTGAACCCGCCCGGGCAATCGGTGTAGGGTGGAGGGCATGACCGCGGAACACCCGACGCCGCACCTCAACGTCCACAGGCTCGCCCGGATGGCCCTCTTCGGGTTCATCCTGACCTTCGTCGCCGCGCGGGTGTGCGTGATCCTGATCATGTCGCGCACGTTCCCGAACTTCTATTTCTTCCTTCGGGGGACCCACGTCCATCACCTCAACTACGGCATCTTCCTTTTGGCGGCGAACGCCGGCTACGCCGTCTTCCGCCGGCCGGTCGGCCGGTCCGCCGAGGTCACGGCCCTCCTCTACGGGGTCGCCATGGCCCTCACCTTCGACGAGTTCGGCATGTGGCTCCACCTGGGGGGCAGCTACTGGCAGCGGGCGAGCGTCGACATGGTCATCATCGTCGCTGCGGTGCTGGGCCTGTGCGCCTACCTGCGCTCGATCGAGCGCTTCGAGTCCCGCCACCGCTGGGCGGCGCTCGCGCTGCTCCTGGCGCTCGGGGGGTTCTGCTGGGCCGTGTACGCCGCGGGCCTTCGCCTGGGGGACCTCGTGGGCCCGAGGCTGCAGGAGCTCGAGGCGGCGTCCTCGCCCTGACCCGCCGCTAGACCCGGATCTCCCGGATCAGGCTCGCCAGGTACGGGATCAGCTGCTTCTTGCGGCTCACGATCCCCGGCAGGTCGAAGATCTCGTCCTTCTCGACGTGGGGATAGGTGATCCGCTCGATCAGCTCGGGGTCCCCCTTGACCATGAGGAGCGAGTTCTGGGTGTTCACGTCGGTCACCAGGAGCGCGGCAAAGGAAAGCGCGTCGGCCCGCCGCAGGTCGTCGAGGGCGGAGGCGATGCCCTTCGCGCGGCCCCAGAAGCTCGCGAAGCCGAGCTCCTCGACCTGCGAGACCGAGAAGCGCACGCCCTCCTCCTCGTAGACCTTGTGGTCGGACCGGACGATGGCCTCCGCCGTGCTGGCCAGGATCACGGACCCTGACGAGAAGATGGCCTCGGAAAGCGCGCGCGGCTCCTCGCCGGCGATCCCCGAGAGCCACGCGAGGATGTCGGCGTCCTTGGGGGTCGCCGTCGGGCTGTTCAGCAGCAGCGTGTCGGAGATGAGGCCCGCCATCATGATGCCGGCCATCCGCGGGGCGGGGACGAGGCCCGCGGCGCGGTACAGGTCGGCCACGATCGTGCACGTCGAGCCGACGGGCTCGTTGATGAAGAGGATGGGCGCCGGCGTGGTCATGGGCCCCAGCCGGTGGTGGTCGATGATCTCGGTGATCTGGACCTCCTCGGCGCCGCTCACCGCCTGCGTGATCTCGTTGTGGTCGACCAGCACGAGCCGCGTCTGGACCGGCTTGAGGATGTCGCTCTTCGAAAGGACGCCCGCGAGGGTCCCGCCGTCGTCCAGGACGACGAGCGCCGGGTCGGAGAGGGTCGCGAGCTTGCGGCGGACGTCGCCGATCCGGGCGTCGCGGCTGACCGACGAGAAGTTGCGCTCGACCACCCGCTCGATGCTCGAGGCCGTCCTCACGACCCACGCCGTGGTGGAGGAGTCGTAGGGGCTGCTAAGGACGCTGACGCCGCGCTCGCGCGCCCGGCCGACCACCTCGGCGTCCACGGGAAGGCCGCTGGTCACGATGATCCCGCGAAGGCCCAATTCGATCGCGCGCAGCTGGATGTCCCGGCGGTCCCCCACGATGATGAGCGACTCCCCGGCAGGGATCCCGTCGCGCTCCGAGATCGTCCAGAAGGACCGGATGTCCATCGTGCCGAGCCGCACGTAGAACTCCTCGTGCCGGGTCTCGTCGACCGCGTGGACGACGGTCGCCTTCAGGGCGCGGGCGATGTTGGCGAGGGTCCCCCGGACGTGGCGCATGAGCTTCGGCTGGCTCACCCGGGGGATGAAGACGCCGCCCAGGTGGGGCAGCGAGATCGTGCCGACGACCCTCCTGCCCGAGTCGACGACGGGAAGCAGCGCGACGTCGTGCCGGTCGATGAGCTCGAGCGCCTCGGCGCACGTGGCGTTCTCGGGGACCGCGGCCACGCCCGGGTCCATCAGGTCGCGCACGCGCGGCCAGACGTCGCTCAGGTACACGGGCAGGGGCTGGCGGAAGCGCTCGAGGATCGTGTCGATCCGCGCGTTGGAGTTGCCGCAGCGCGCGGCGACATGGCCCTTCTCGCCGCGGGCCTCCTTGAGGGCGGCGTACGCGATCGCCGAGCAGATCGCGTCGGCGTCCGGGTTGCGGTGGCCGATGACGAAGGTGGTGTTGGGCTGCGGCGCGAAGGGCGGGGTGGACATGGCCCGACACAGATAGGGCAAAAGAATCCGGTTTCAAGGACTCGACAAGGCTTTGGGCCGAATCCTATCATGGCAGCATGAAGGTCTATCTGGACGGCAGGATGGTGGACGAGGCCGACGCCACGGTGTCGGTCTTTGACCACGGTCTGCTCTACGGTGACGGCATCTTTGAGGGGATCCGCCTCTATGGGGGCAACGTGTTCCGCCTGGAGGAGCACCTGGAGCGATTCGAGTATTCGGCCAAGGCGATCCTGCTCGAGCTTCCGCTGACGCGCGCCGAATGGAGCGCGGTCGTGTGCGAGACGTGCCGGGTGAACGGGCTGACGGACGGGTACATCCGCCTCGTGGCGACCCGGGGCATCGGGGACCTGGGCCTCGCCCCCTGGCTCTGCAAGAAGGTCACCTACTTCTGCATCGCCAGCAAGATAGCCCTCTACCCGCCCGAGTTCTACGAGAAGGGCCTTGAGATCGTCACGGTGCCGACCCGCAGGATCGGCCCCGCGTCCCTGCCGGCCACGATCAAGTCGCTCAACTACCTCAACAACATCCTGGCCAAGATCGAGGCGAGGCAGGCCGGCGCGCTCGAGGCCATCATGCTGAACGAGCAGGGCTATGTCGCGGAGGCGACCGCCGACAACGTCTTCATCGTCCACAAGGGCGAGATCCTGACCCCGTCGGCCTCGCAGGGGGCCCTGAAGGGGGTCACCCGCAGCGCGATCATCGACATCGCCAGGGACCTGAAGCTCCCGGAGCGCGAGGCGAACCTCACGCGCTACGACCTGTGGTGCGCCGACGAGTGCTTCCTCACGGGGTCCGGTGCCGAGGTGATCCCGGTGGTGAAGCTGGACGGCCGGACGATAGGCTCCGGCAAGCCCGGCCCCGTCACCCGCAGCGTGCTCGCCGAGTTCAGGAAGCGCGTCCTCGTCGAGGGGACCCGCATCTGAGGCGTACCCCCCTAGTGCGCCTCAATGGCGCTAAGGTTGGCCCGCCCTGGGCCGTAATGTTACTTATGCGCCGGGTTGTGCGTGCGGCTTGCCCATTGGGGCGGGTCATGGCACATTAGGTGCATACCCAACACACGACGACCCATGGCCAACCCGCTTAAGTGCGATCTCTGCTCCAAGCCCGCCACGGTGCACCTGACCCAGATCCTGGACAACAAGGTGCACAAGGTGGACCTGTGCGAGGAGTGCGCGCAGGCGAAGGGCGTGACCGACCCGAGCGGCTTCTCCTTGGCGGACCTCCTCTTGAAGGCGTCGCTCAGCCCCGACCCCGGGGCCGGAGGCGTCCGCTGCGAGCAGTGCGGCTTCACGCCGAACGACTTCAAGAAGCACGGCCGGTTCGGCTGCCCTGCCTGCTACGGCGCGTTCAAGGGCATCCTGGACCCCATGCTCGAGGGGATGCACAAGGGCACGGTCCACTCGGGCAAGGTCCCGCAGCGCGCCCTGGAGCGCAAGACGCTCTACGACCGCCTGACCCGCCTCGAGGGCGACCTGACGGAGGCGATCAAGGCCGAGCGCTACGAGGACGCCGCGCGCTGCCGCGACGAGATCAACCAGGTGAAGCAGGCCGTCGGCCACAAGGCGCGCTGATCCGATGACGCTCAAGACCCTCATCGACACGCCCTCGGAACTGACCGACTCGTCCAGCAGCAAGACCGCCATCGTCCTGATGACGAGGATCCGCCTGGCGCGCAACCTGGCGGGCCAGCCCTTCCCGGGCTGGGCGAAGCCGGCGCAGCGCGAGAAGGTCCTGGAGGACTGCATGGCGGCGGTCGTCGCCACCTCCGAGATGAAGCGCGGCGTCTCGGTCGGGGTCGGCGAGCTCGGCGAGCTCGAGAAGCGGATCCTGGTCGAGCGCCACCTGATCAGCCGCGAGCTGAGCGGATCGAAGCAGGGCAGCGGCGTCGTGATCAGCAAGGACCAGGCCTTCTCCGTCATGGTGAACGAGGAGGACCACCTGAGGATCCAGCTCCTGCGCTCCGGCTTCCAGCTGAAGCGGGCCTGGGCCGCGATCAACGCGCTGGACTCGGAGCTCGAGGAGTCCCTCGACTTCGCGTTCTCGCCCGTCCTCGGCTACCTGACCGCGTGCCCGACGAACCTCGGGACGGCGATGCGCGCCTCGGCGATGATGCACCTGCCGGCCCTCGTGATCGCCAACCAGATGGAGAAGGTCGTGCGGGCCGTGAACCAGCTCGGCATGGTCGTGCGGGGGCTCTTCGGCGAGGGGTCCGACGCCTGCGGCAGCATCTTCCAGATCTCGAACCAGACGACGCTCGGCGAGTCCGAGGAGGACATCCTCAAGCGCCTGTCCGGGGTGCTCCAGTCCATCATCGAGCACGAGCTCAACGCGCGCGCGAAGCTCCTTGAGGCGGACTCCGGAAAGCTCTTCGACAAGATCGGGCGGGCCTTCGGAATCCTGCAGAACGGGCACGTGATAAGCTCCAACGAGGCCATGAACCTGCTCTCGCTCATCCGGCTCGGGGTCGACCTCGGGGTCTTCCCCGACTCCAAGCGCTCGGTCACCGACCGGCTCTTCATCGAGGCCCAGCCCGGCCACCTCCAGCACGCCCAGAAGGGCGAGTTCGAGGCGGGCCAGAGGGACCTTCTGCGGGCCGAGAGAATGCGTTCGGAGTTTGCCAATTTCTCGCACCCCGACTTCAGTCTTTCAGCCAACGGAAACAACTGACCCACCGTCCCCCGCACCCATGTCGCAGGAACCGATGAACAACTTTACGCCGCGCGCCCAACAGGTGCTGGCGCTAGCCCGCAAGGAGGCCGACCGCTTCCACCACAACTACGTGGGAACGGAGCATATCCTTTTGGGCCTCATAAAGTTGGGCCAGGGCGTGGCCGTCAGCGTCCTCCAGAAGATGGGCCTCGACCTGGAGACCGTCCGGGCAGCCGTCGAGAAGCAGGTGGGGACGGGGCAGGAGGCCAAGGCGCAGGGGAGCATCCCCTACACGCCGCGCGTGAAGAAGGTCCTCGCGCTCGCCGGCAAGGAGGCGAAGGCGCTCAACCATTCCTATGTCGGGACGGAGCACATTCTTCTCGGGCTGCTGCGGGAGGGCGAGGGCGTCGCGGCCCGGGTCCTGAAGTCGCTCGACGTGGACATCGAGCGCACCCGCAACGAGATCCTGCGCGAGCTTGACCCGCAGTTCTCCGGGGGCAGCGAGGGGGGCGGGGGCGAGGAGGCCGCCGCCGGCACCCCGCAGCGCCCCGGCGCCCAGTCCGACGAGAAGAAGGAGGTCAAGACCCCGGCCCTGAAGGCGTTCGGCAGGGACCTGACCGAGCTCGCCCGCAAGGGCGAGATGGACCCGGTCGTCGGCCGCAAGCAGGAGATCCGCCGCGTGATCCAGATCCTGTGCCGGCGCACGAAGAACAACCCCGTGCTGATCGGCGAGGCCGGAGTCGGCAAGACGGCGATCGTCGAGGGCCTGGCCCAGGAGATCGCCGCCGGCAACGTCCCGGAGATCCTCTTCGACAAGAAGGTCGTGACGCTCGACCTGGCGCTCATGGTCGCCGGGACCAAGTACCGCGGCCAGTTCGAGGAGCGGATCAAGGCCGTCATGGACGAGATCAAGCGCGCCCGCAACGTCATCCTCTTCATCGACGAGCTGCACACGATCGTGGGCGCCGGCGCCGCCGAGGGCGCGATGGACGCCTCCAACATCTTCAAGCCGGCGCTCTCGCGCGGCGAGCTCCAGTGCGTGGGCGCCACGACGCTCAACGAGTACCGCAAGTACATCGAGAAGGACAGCGCCCTCGACCGGCGCTTCCAGTCGGTCAAGGTCGAGCCGCCCTCGGTGGACGACACGATCACGATCCTCAAGGGCATCCGCGGCAAGTACGAGGACCACCACAAGGTGATCTTCACCGACCTGGCCCTCGAGGCGGCGGCGAAGCTCTCGGACCGCTACATCACGGGGCGCTTCCTGCCCGACAAGGCGATCGACGTCATGGACGAGTCCGGCTCGCGCGCGCGGATCTCGGCCCTCAGCCGGCCGCCCGACATCGAGGGCCTGACGAAGGACATCGAGGAGGTGTGCGCCCAGAAGGAGAAGGCGATCAGCGAGCAGCATTTCGAGGAGGCCGCCAAGTTCCGCGACAAGGAGAAGCAGCTGCGCGCGAAGCAGGAGCAGGCCACCGAGCAGTGGAAGAAGGCCCGCGAGGAGAAGCGCGTGACGATCGACGAGGACCTGATGGTCCAGGTGGTCGCCGACTGGACCGGGATCCCGCTCTCGCGCATGGAGAAGAAGGAGAGCGAGAAGATCCTCAACCTGGAGGCCGAGCTCCAGAAGAGCGTCGTCGGCCAGGGGGTCGCCGCGGGCTCCATCGCCCGGGCGCTGCGCCGCTCGAGGGCGGACCTGAAGGACCCGCGCCGTCCGATCGGCTCGTTCCTCTTCGTGGGGCCCACGGGCGTCGGCAAGACCGAGACCGCCAAGCAGCTGGCGGCGCAGATGTTCGGCAAGCAGGACGCCCTGGTGCAGATCGACATGAGCGAGTACATGGAGAAGTTCTCCGTGTCCCGGCTGATCGGCTCGCCCCCGGGCTACGTGGGCTACGACGAGGGCGGCCAGCTGACCGAGAACGTCCGGCGCCGTCCCTACGCGGTCATCCTCTTCGACGAGGTGGAGAAGGCCCATCCCGACGTCCTGCAGATCCTGCTCCAGATCCTCGAGGACGGCAGGCTGACCGATTCGCTCGGGCGGACCGTGGATTTCCGCAACACGATCATCATCATGACCTCGAACGTGGGCGCGCAGCTCCTGCAGCGCCAGACCTCGATGGGCTTCGCGGCCGCGACCTCGAGCTTCAACGACGCGGAGAAGATGCGCGAGAAGGTGCTCGAGGAGGCCAAGCGCGTGTTCAAGCCGGAGTTCCTGAACCGCATCTCGGACATCGTCTTCTTCCGGCCGCTCGACAAGGACGACCTGAGGCAGATCGTGGACCTGGAGATCGGGAAGTTCGCCCAGAGGCTTGTCGGGCGCAAGATCACCATGGAGTTCTCGCCCGAGGCCAAGGACCTCATCATGGAGAAGGGCTACGACGAGAAGTACGGGGCGCGCCCGCTGCGCCGGGCGGTCGAGCACTACCTTGAGGACCCGCTCGCGGAGGCCATCCTGCGCGGCGAGGTCAAGGAGGGCGAGGCGGTCCTCGTCATCCGCGACGGCGAGACCCTCAATTTCAAGCAAAAGACGCCTCCCGCCGCGACAGGCGTGGCGCCCTAGACAAAAGGCGGCCAACCGCCGCCGACTGAAACCCCGCCCCCGGGCAAAGCGGGTGCGGGGTTTTCCATCGCCGCCAGGGTGGGGATCGTTCTTGAATTGCGGACAGGATGCCGTCCCTTCGCCGCCTGATCATCCCCGTCGTGCTCGCCCTGGCGCCCGTCGTGTCGGCCCAGCCGGCCGTCGGCGGCCCGACGGAGAACGCGATCCCGGACGCCGAGACCCGCGATCCGCCGACGGCGGCGCGCCTGGCCGAGATCGAGCGCGTTGCCGGCGAGTCCGGCTGGTTCGCGCCCGCCCCCGCGGTGCGCTCGGCGGCCATGCGGGCCTACGCCCAGGACCGCTACGTGGCCGCGGACGCGTGGTACCACGTCTACACCTGGCTCGGGCTCTTTTCGGAGCCCGAGAGCATGTTCTACGCGAACTGGGCCCGCGCGTGCATGTCCGCGAGGCTGCCGCTGCCGCCGGGATTCGAGGCCTACCAGCCGACCGAGCAGCCGATCGGGGACAACCTCACCCCGGAGACGAAGGCCTGGCTCCTGGCGAACGACGCCTTCTCCCGGGAGTTCTTCTCCCTCATCAGCCAGGTGGACCACCTGCCGCGCGTCTTCGCGATCCTGGACGGCCTGCGCCGGCGGGGCGCCGAGAACTTCGACCGGTACCCGTCGCTCGCCCTCGCGCTTGCCGTGGTCTACGACGTCGACCCCCCGGCGTACTGGCCCCACTCCCAGGTGACCGAGGCGTCCCTCTCGCGCAAGCTGCCCAACCCCGCGCAGACCTACGAGTGGTTGATCCGCGAGGAGTCCTTGGGGCGCAATTACCACAGGCTCGCCAGCCTGCGCGCCGACGAGCTCAAGTTCGTCGTCGACATGGCGGCGCCGCTCCCCGAGCTCGAGTGGGTCCTGCGCAACGTGCGCTACCCCCTGGACTCGTTTGACAGGGTCTACGACATGGTCGCGTACCGCCAGGACCGCTCCCTGAACGAGTCCCAGATGACCTGGCCGGGCGGCCCGTACACGCTCCCCGCCATACTGAAGCAGGGAGGGATCTGCGTCGACCAGGCTTACTTCGCCACGCAGGCCGGGAAGGCCCGCGGCGTCCCGACGCTCTTCTTCGGGGGGGAGGGGCGCGACGGCCGGCACGCCTGGTTCGGCTTCCTGGACGGCGAGAACCACTGGCGCCTGGACGCCGGGCGCTACGCCGAGCAGCGCTTCGTCACCGGGACCGCCTTCGACCCGCAGACCTGGACGCCGATCTCGGACCACGAGCTGCAGTTCCTCTCCGAGCGCTTCCGGGCCCTGCCGTCGTACGCCCAGTCGATGGCGCACCTCGACTTCGCCCGCGAGTTCCTCGCCGAGAACGAGCCCCGCGCGGCGGAGCGCGCGGCGCGCAAGGCGGTCAACTACGAGCGGCGCAACGTGGAGGCCTGGGAGGCCCTGATCGCGGCGGGCGCGAAGCTCGGGGCGAGCGCCTCCCATCAGGAGACGGTCATGAGGGAGGCGGCGCTTGCGTTCTCGCCGAGGTACCCGGACCTCATGGCTCTCTACGAGAACCGCGTCTGCGAGAGCCTGCGGGCGCGCGGCGAGCGCAGCCTTGCCGACTACGAGGAGCGCGGGCTGGCGCAGCGCCTGCAGGGGGGGGACCGCTCGGACCTCGCGATCCGCCAGGCCTCCACGATGCTCTCGCGCAGCATCGCGGGCGAGCCCGTCTCCAGGCAGATCGCCGTGTACAACTCCATCCTGGCCCAGTTCGGCCGCGGCGCCGGCACGGCGTTCTTCGACCAGATCGTCGTCGGGTTCGCCGAGCACCTGGCCCAGCTGCACCTGAAGGCGCAGGCGCGCGAGGCCGTGCAGCGGGCGGCCGAGGCCCTCGAGGTGCCTCCGGGTTCGCAGCTGGCGGTGGAGGTGGACGCCCTCCTCAGGAAACTTCAGGACTAGGCGCCTGTTGAGCTTTCCAAAAGGACCGGGCGCTGAAATATGGGAGGCCGATGAACGCACCCCCCGAACGCAAGCCCGCCCTGGGCTTCATCTTCGTCACGCTGGTGCTCCTCATGCTCGGGGTCGGGATCATCATCCCGGTGCTCCCCGGCCTGATCACCCAGTTCGAGGGGGGAAGCGTGGCGGAGGGCTCGAGCTCCTACGGCTGGCTGGTCGGCGCCTTCGCGACGATGCAGTTCATCGCGTCGCCGATCCTCGGCTCGCTTTCCGACCGCTACGGGCGGCGCAAGGTGATCCTCCTGGCGCTTACGGGCTCGGCGATCGACTACGTGGTCATGGGCCTTGCGCCGAACATGGTGTGGCTCTTCGTGGCCCGGATGATCTCGGGCATGACGGCCGGCTCGCTCGCCGCGTGCAACGCCTACATTGCGGACGTCACCCCGCCCGGAAAGCGGGCGCAGGCCTACGGCCTCGTCGGGGTGGCCTTCGGCCTTGGGTTCGTTATCGGGCCGGCCGTCGGGGGGCTGCTCGGGCAGATCAGCCTCAGGCTGCCGTTCTTCGCCGCGGCGGGCTGCGTCGCCGTGAACGCGCTCTACGGGGCCTTCGTGCTCCCCGAGTCGCTGTCGGTCGAGAACCGGAGGCCGTTCTCGTGGGCCCGCGCGAACCCGATCGGCTCGCTGCTGGCGCTGCGGCGGTTCCGGGGCGTCGTCGACCTGGCCTGGATGTACTTCATCTTCAATTTCGCGAACACGATGCTCCAGAGCGTCTGGGTGCTCTACACGAAGGAGATCTTCAAGTGGACGACGCTCCAGGTCGGCCTCTCGCTCACCTATGTCGGCGCGGTGGCCATCGTGGTACAGGGCGGGCTCGTCAGGCGCATCATCGCCTGGACGGGTGAGCGGCGCGGGCTCGTCCTCGGGCTCGTCATCTCCGCGGTCGCGATGGCGGGATACGGAACCGTGACCTTGGGATGGATGTTCCTTGTCCTCGGCACGGTCGGCGGGCTGGGAGGGATAACCGGGCCCGCCGCTCAGGCGCTCCTGACCAAGCACGTGCCGCCCAACGAGCAGGGGGCCCTCCAGGGCTCGCTCTCCGGGCTCACGAGCCTGGCCTATATCTTCGGGCCCATGATCTCGGCGTGGAGCTTCGGCAAGTGCATCGCCAAGGACGCCACCTGGCACATCCCGGGCATCGCCTTCTACGAGGCCTCGGTTTGCATCCTGATCGCCCTGGCGCTCGCACTCCGCTCGTTCCAGCTGGACGACCGGCTGGCGGCGAAGGCTTAGGCCTGGGCGTGCCGGGCCGACGCCTCAAGGAGCGCCGCCAGGGCGGGCTGCGGCTGGGCCCCGCTGCGCCAGCCGACCACGAGGCGGCTCTCGGGGGACGGCCCGGTGAGCCGGCGGAAGGCAACCCCTGCCGGCAGGTGCCTCGCCTCGGAGGGCGAGGCGAACGTGGCGCCGACGCCGGCGCGCACAAGCCCGATGCCGTTCGAGCGCGGCCACACCTCCTCGGCGATCCGCGGGGCGACGCCGCTCGAGGCGAACGCGGCCAGGACCCGGTCGTAGAACCCGGGATTGTTGGCCCGCGGGAAGAGGACGAAGGGCGTGGCGCCCAGATCCCTGAGCCGGAGGGACTTCCTCGAGCGCAGCGGGTGGTCGGCCGGCAGGAGCACGCCGTTGCGCTCGCGCAGCAGGAGGGTGGTGTCGATCCCGGGGGTCGGGCCGTCGGGGTGGAAGAACCCGCAGTCGATCTCGCCCGCCTTCAGCGCCGCGACCTGCTGGACCGTCGGGGACTCGTTCAGCTCAAGGCGGATCTCCGGGAAGCTGCGGTGGAACCCGCGCAGGATGTCGGGCAGGACGGTCGCCATGGCGAGCCCCGTGAAGGCGACCCGCAGGCGCCCGACGCGGCCCTCCGCGACCGCCCTCATGTCGGCCGGCACCCGCGCGAGCGCCGCGAGGACGGGCTCGACGCGCTCGACCAGGGCCGCGCCGGCGGGCGTCAGCTCGACGCGGCGGCTCGAGCGGTTGAGCAGGCGCACGCCGAGCGCGGCCTCCAGCTGCGCGACCTGCCTGCTGAGCGCGGGCTGGGCGATGGCGAGGGCCTCGGCGGCCTTCCTGAAGTGCAGCCGGCGCGCGACCTCGCGGAAGTACACCAGGTGGCGCAGCTCGAACGGGAATTGATACTCTCTGGGCATCGCCGCTAGCCAAACAAGTATTTCCCGTACAATGCAACTCTGTGTTATAGGTGGGGCCATGCCCAAAACGCTCTTCGAGAAGGTCTGGGAGGCCCACGCCGTGCGCACGCTGGCCAACGGCCAGACGCAGCTCCTGGTCGGGACGCACCTCATCCACGAGGTGACGAGCCCGCAGGCCTTCGGCATGATGCGCGACCTGGGGCTCAAGGTCGCCATGCCGCACCGCACCTTCGCGACGGTCGACCACATCGTCCCCACGGACCAGGTGAGCGAGCCCTACGCCGACCCGCTGGCCGACGCCATGATCAAGGAGCTGCGCCGCAGCTGCCGCGAGTTCGGGATCACGTTCTTCGACCGATCGACGGGCAAGCAGGGGATCGTGCACATCGTGGGCCCCGAGCAGGGGATCACCCAGCCCGGCACGACGATCGCCTGCGGCGACTCCCACACGAGCACCCACGGGGCCTTCGGCGCCATCGCCTTCGGGATCGGCACCACCCAGATCCGGGACGTCCTCGCGACCCAGACCATGGCGCTCGGCAAGCTCAAGGTGCGCCGGATCGAGGTGAACGGAAGGCTGCGCCCGGGCGTGTACGCCAAGGACGTCGTCCTCCACATCATCTGCACCCTCGGGGTGAACGGGGGCACCGGCTACGCCTACGAGTACGCGGGCGACGTCTTCGACCGGTTCTCGATGGAGGAGCGGATGACCGTCTGCAACATGTCGATCGAGGGCGGGGCCCGGGCCGGCTACGTGAACCCGGACGAGACGACCTTCGCCTACCTTAAGGGCAGGCCCTATGCGCCGAGGGGCCCCGAGTGGGACGCCGCGGTGGCGCGCTGGCGGGCCGTGGCGAGCGACCCCGGCTGCGCCTACGACGACGTGGTGAGGATCGACGCGGCCGACATCGCACCCACGGTCACCTGGGGGATCAACCCGGGCCAGGGCCTTCCCATCACGGGGAACGTCCCGGACCCGGCCCGGGCGAGGACGGCCGACGAGCGGGCCTCGATCGAGGAGGCCCTGGCCTACATGAAGCTCAAGCCCGGCGCCCCCATCAAGGGGACCCGGATCGATGTGGCGTTCCTCGGCTCGTGCACCAACGGGCGCCTGAGCGACTTCAAGGAGGTGGCCCGCTTCCTGAAGGGCCGCCACGTGGCGCCCGGCGTCAAGGCGATCGCCGTCCCCGGATCCCAGGCGGTGGGGCTCCTGTGCGCGGAGCTTGGCATTGACAAGGTGTTCCGGGACGCGGGCTTCGAGTGGCGCAACGCCGGCTGCTCCATGTGCCTGGCCATGAACCCCGACAAGCTGGTGGGCGACCAGCTCTGCGCCAGCTCGTCCAACCGGAACTTCAAGGGCCGGCAGGGAAGCCCGACCGGGCGCACGATCCTGATGAGCCCGATCATGGTCGCCGCCGCCGCCGTCACGGGGTCCGTCGCCGACGCGCGCGAGGTGTTCGCCGTGGGCGCCAACTGAACACCCACCCTTCCCATGGCACTCGAAAAGATCACCCGCATCGCAGGCCGCGCCGTCCACGTCCCCGGAAACGACATCGACACGGACCGCATCATCCCGGCCCGCTTCATGAAGTGCGTCACCTTTGACGGGCTCGGCGAATACCTCTTCTACGACATGCGCAGGAATGCGGATGGCTCCGAGAAGCCGCACCCCCTCAACGATCCCCGCCACAAGGGGGCCGCGATCCTCCTGTCCGGCATGAACTTCGGCTGCGGGTCGTCGCGCGAGCACGCCCCGCAGGCCCTCCAGAAGCACGGCATCCGCGCCGTGATCGCCGAGGGCTTCGCCGAGATCTTCCTCGGGAACTCGACGACCCTCGGGATGCCGTGCGTGACCGCAAGCCGCGCCGACATCGAGAGGATCGCGGCGGCGGTGAGGGCCGATCCCGCCGCCGAGGTGGTGATCGACCTCGCGAGCCAGACGGCGTCCTTTGCGGGTCAGACGGTCGCGGTGTCGGTGCGCGAGAGCGCCCGCGACGCCCTCGTCAACGGGCGCTGGGACCCCATCGGCGAGCTGATCGAGGGGGCTGGCGACGCCGCGAAGGTGGCAAGTCAGTTGCGCTACATGTCCGCCTAAGGGAGTCCGGCTGAACGGCTTGATCCGCGCGGCGCCCCGGTGGGGTGCGCGTCCGGCCCGGCGCCATGTTATCAGCTTGGCGGACCGCGCGGTTGTCCATAGATTTCAGGACCTTTTTCTGAACGAAAGCGTCTTACAGGCACACTATCCACCTATGACACTTGGAATGATCGAAGTCTTCAAGGGGGCCGGCCTCCTTATCTACCCCCTCGGGGCGTGCTCCGCCATTGCCGTCTTCATCATCTTTGAGCGGATTTACGCCCTGCGCAGCGCCGCGGTCCTTCCCCCCGACCTGGTGGACGCGGTGATGCACGGCAGGCCGCTCGTCGGGGGCCGCCACACGGTGCTCTCGCGCATCGTCGAATTCGCCGAGCAGCACGAGAACGATGCGGACTCGCTCAAGGCCTTCGCTCGCCTCGAGGTGAACCGGATGGAGCGGGGGGTGCCGTACCTCGACGTCATCTACGCCGCCGCACCCCTCCTCGGCCTCTCGGGCACGGTCACCGGCCTGCTCCAGGTGTTCTCGGGGATATCCCCCGACAGCAACGGCCTGCCCGACCCCGTGGCCTTCACCAAGGGCGTGGCCCTCGCCCTCTCGGCGACCGTGATCGGGCTATCGATCGCGATCCCGTCGCTGATCGGCAGCGGCTACCTGCAGCGGCGCATCGACAACTACGCGGCACAGCTCGACGTGCTGCTTGAGCGGATCATCAATCGCACCCGCAAATGAGCGGGTTCCGCCAGAAGCGCCGCAAGCGGCCCGAGCTGAACCTCGTGCCCCTGATCGACGTGCTCGTCATGCTGATCTTCTTCGCCTTCGTGACGATGCAGTTCCGCTCCGCCACCGTGCTCAAGATCACCCTGCCGAAGATCACCACCGCCGGCAAGGAGCAGCAGAAGAACTCGGTGGAGATCGGGATCGACGAGTCCGGCGTGCTCACGGTCAACGGCAACGTGGTGACGGAGGATGAGCTGACCCGGCTCCTGAGGCAGCTGAGCGACGCCAACAAGAACATCCCGGTCGTCATCCGGGCCGACGAGAAGACGCAGCTCAAGAAGCTGGCGTTCGTCATGGACGCCTGCCGCACCGCCGGCCTCGAGAAATTCAGCCTCCAGGCGCGCTAGGCCCCATGAACATCGTCATCACGGGCGTCACGCGGGGGCTTGGACGGGCGCTGGCCGAATGGTTCATCGCCAACGGGCACACGGTCGCAGGCTGCGGCCGAAGCGGTCCCGCCATCTTTGACTTCAGGTTCACCCATTCCGAGCCGCACAGCTTCGACGCGGTCGACGTGACCCTGCCGGTCAAGGTCGCGCTCTGGTCCGAGCGCGTCTTAGGCTCGATGGGCCCGCCGGATTTCCTGATCAACAACGCCGGCCTGATCAACAAGCCGGCGCCGCTGTGGAAGGTGTCGGCCGACGAGATGGGCAAGGTCGTGTCGGTCAACATCATCGGTGTAGCCAACGTCATTCGCGCGTTCGTGCCGGCGATGGTCGAGCGCGGGAGCGGCGTGATTGTGAACCTGAGCTCGGGCTGGGGCCGGAGCGCCTCGGCGGAGGTCGCCCCCTACTGCGCGACGAAGTGGGCGATCGAGGGCCTCACGAAGGCCCTGGCCGCGGAGCTTCCGAGCGGCATGGCCGCCGTCCCGCTGAGCCCCGGGGTCATCGACACCGACATGCTGCGCACCTGCTTTCCCGACACCGCCTCGTCCTATGCAAAGCCGGACGAATGGGCGAAGCAGGCGGGGCCGTTCATCCTCGGCCTGGGGCCCGGGGACAACGGCAGGTCGGCGACCGTGGGCGGATTCGAGGGCTGAAGGCGCCCTGGGGATCAGGCCATCGGGATGTGGGGCTCGACCTCGGCACCGTAGTCGATGCCCGCGAGGCCGAACCCGAACAGCTTAAGAAACTCGCTGCGGTATCCGGCGATGTCGGTCAGCGCGGCGAGGTTCTCGGTCGTGACCCCGGGCCAGATCCTGGCCACCGCAGCCTGGACGTCGGGCTTCATCTCGAGGTCGTCCACGCGGACCCTCCCGGCTTCGTCGAACGCGGGCCCACCCGGGGCGTACATCTGGGTGGCGAAGAACCGCTGCATCTGTTCGATGCAGCCCTCGTGGGTTCCCTGAGCCTTCATGATCTTGTAAAGGATGGAGATGTAGAGGGGGACGACGGGGATGGCGGAGCTCGCCTGGGTGACCAGCGCCTTGTTCACCGAGATGAAGGCCCTTCCGCCGCCGTTCCGCTTGAGGAGCCCGTCGATCGCGCGCGCGGCGCGCTCCAGGTCGTTCTTCGCGAGGCCGATCGTGCCGTTCTTGTAGATGGCCCAGGTGACCTCGGGCCCGATGTACGAGTAGGCCACCGACTGCGCGCCCGGGGCGAGGAGCTTGGCCTCAGCCAGCGCGTTCATCCAGAGCTCCCAGTCCTCGCCGCCCATCACGGCCACGGTGTCGGCGATCTCGACCTCGTTCGCCGGCTCGATGGTCACCAGGCTCACGACGCCCTTGTCGGTGTCCACGGTCTTGTTGGTATAGGGGCTGCCGACGGGCTTGAGGACGGACTTGTGCACCGCTCCGGTCTTCGGGTGCGTCCGCCTCGGCGACGCGAGCGAGTACACGACCAGGTCGACCTGCCCCAGGTCCTTCCTGATCGCGTCAAGCGCCTGGGCCTTGATCTCGTTCGAGAAGGCGTCGCCGTTCAGGTTCCTCGCGTAGAGTCCTGCGGCGCGGGCGGCCTGCGTGAACCCGATCGAATTGTACCAGCCGGGGGTCGCGGGTCGCCCCTCCTCGGAGGGGCGTTCGTAGAAGATGCCGAGGGTCGCCGCCCCGGAGCCGAACGCCGCGGTCACCCGAGACGCAAGCCCGTAGCCCGTCGAGGCGCCGATCACCAGGACTTTGCGCGGGCCTCCAACAATGGGACCCTTTGATTTTACGTGACTTATCCATTCGCCGACATGGGCGGCGCAGCCCGCCGGATGGGCCGTCACGCATACGAATCCGCGAACCTTCGGTTTGATGATCATCACTTTGTGATTTTTGGGCCCCGGGGACGGGTGGCAAGTTCGATCCGGCCGTGGGCGGTGGCCTCCCTGAAGGTTTCGGCTCCTCCCTTTCGCCCGTAGACCAGGATGAAGGTGCACCCGTCGACGACAGGCTGGGGCGGCGTGAGGCGGACGCAGGCGTCCCCCGGGGGAAACGAATGGAACGTTCCGCAATCCGCCGGATAGTTCGGTCCGGGTCCGAGGAGCCACAGCTGAAAGTCCCTGTCGGACTGCTCGCCGGGGACATTGGATGCCCTCAGCAGGCAGACGCGGGTGTCCGGGCCGACGGCGATGGCGCCGGACGGCGCCGCGGGGGGCGACACCGGGGGCACCGGTTCCAGGAGCATCACCCTAAGATCGGCCCCTGCGCCGCGGACAGCGCCAAACTCCGCGCGCTCGCGCCGGCTCAGAATCCGCTCCGCCTCGAGCTGGTTCTCCGAGCTCTTGAGCGCGGCCTGGGCGAGCAGGATCTCGTCCTGCAGGAGCCGCGTCCTCGCCTTCTCGATGAACAACAGCTCGCCGACGCAGGCGACAAGGGCCGCCAGGCAGGCGGTCGCCGCCCAGGGCAGCAGCGCCGGAAGCGCGGGTTTCGGTTCGTCCATGAGGTGCGCGGGGGAAGGAAAGAGAGTGGCCCCTGCCGGGACTCAGTAAAGCCCGAGCTGCCGGACGTGGCCGAAGAATTCCGCGACGAACGGCTCGTTCGCGATCTCCTCCCACGGCCGGTTGCTCGACACCCTGATGAAGGCCTGCTCGCCGCCCCTGCGGAACCCAAAGCGCAGGGCAATCCGGATGAGCGCCGGCACCGAGCGGGTGCTCCCGACGTCGATCACGCGGCCGCCGTAGAGCTGCCAGAACCAGACGTACTGGGAATAGTCGGCGCTCGTGAAGAAGCGGTCCTGCGCGGGCGTAAGCCGCTCGGGGCCGAGGCGGAGCGAGACCGTGCGCTCGGGCACCTCCTTCGCGACCCATCCCGCGCCGGGCCAGCAGGCGTCCGGCGTGTGGGAGCCGACGGCGCCCACGGACGCCTGCCCGGCCGACCAGTACGCAAGGTAGAGCGTGACCTGCTCGAAGCCATGCGCGCCGTTCCGGAAATAGCTGCGCTGCGCCAGGTGGTCGGTCCGGAGCGTGCCCGCGAACCGGAACAGGTCGGGGGTCGTTTTCACGCTCCAGCCCGGGGCGGAGGAGGGCAGCATCGCCATCAGGTCCGGCACCGGCACGACCCGCGCGGGCGACCGGTAGGTGCTGGCCGCGAAGAACCCGAGCACCGCGGCCCCGAGCGCCAGGACGCCGCCGAGGACGGCCTGGGCGCTGACGGCGGGCGCCCCGCCGCGGTCCCCGGCCGGCCCGGGCGCCGGGCCCGGCTTCCGGGCCGCCCCGCCGCGGTCCAGCGCGGTCGCGACGCCGAACAGGATGGCGGCCGTGACGACGAGGACCGCGTAGCCCGTCGTGTCGTGCCAGGCCCCCTCGACCCGGACGCCCCCGTTCACGAGGAGCGTCAGCAGCAGCGAGCGCAGGAAGTTCATCGCGAGCGCCAGCGGGGCCGACAGCGCGACGACGGCGAGCCGCGCCCAAGGCCTGCGCACCAGCGCGGCGGACAGCAGGAGCCCGGTGAAGACGCAGGAGACGAGGCTGCGCACGCCGCTGCACGCCTCCTCGATCCCGACCGTCCCGCGCGCAAGCTCGATGATGTTGCCCTGCTGGTGCGCGGCGATGCCGAGGACCTCCAGGGCGCGCACCACCCCGTCCGACACCCAGAGCTGCAGGCCGAGCGTGAGGCGCGTGTAGGTCCCCGGGGGCAGGGGCGAGCAGAGCGGCCAGAGCGCGGCGGCGGCAAGCGTCGTCCAGTTGAAACGCACCCAGGCCACGCGCCGGTCGGCGAAGGCGGCGACGGCCCCGCAGCCAAGGAGCGCAAAGGAGCCGGCCAGCGTGAAGTCCACGACCTGGCTCGACCAGTCGACGCTCGCCGCGAGGAGGCCCGCCACGAGCAGGCCCGCGACGGCGGCCGAGCCGAGGATCCCGGCGAGGAGGGCCGCCGCCCGCGGGGCGAGCTGGTCGGCGGCGCCGGGGCGCCGGCCCATATAGAGGAGCGCGACGCAGATCACCGGCATCAGGAAGGCGTGGGAGAGGTCGGGATCCTGGGTCCACTCCGGCCACAGGTGGACGACGAGCGCGCAGGCGAGGATCGCCAGCGCCGCAAGATTGATCTTCGCCGAGATCGGCGGCCGTTGTGGGACCTCGCTGCCGGACACGGGGCGATCCTTATTGACGCCCGGCCGCCGCGCAACGGCCAAAAGGGGGGCTAGTCGTCGCGAAGGGCGTCGATCGGCGAGACCCGGGAGGCGCGGTAGGAGGGAAGGAACACGGCGACCAGCACGACGACCGCCAAGAGCCCCGTCGTGGCCGCGAGGACCCAGGGGTTCGCGGCCCCGACCCCGTAGAGGACGCTCTTCATCGCGTGGCCGACGCCCCACGATGCGAGCGCGCCCACGGCGACGCCGGCCAGAAGCAGCCGGGCGCCCATGCCCAGGAACTGGGCCAGGACCTGCTGCGGCAGCGCCCCGAGGGCCATGCGCACGCCGATCTCGCGCCTGCGCTGGCTGACGGCGTAGGCGAGCACCCCGTAGGTGCCGACGGCCGTCAGCACGAGCGCGACCCCGGAGAAGATCCCGGCGAGCAGCGCCGGGGAGCGCCGCGAGACGAGGCTCTCCTCGACCCGCGCCTGCATGGGCTTCAGGTCGTCGACAGGAAGCTCCGGGTCGATGCTCAGGACCGTCTTCTTGAGCATGGACGCCATGGCCTCCGGCGCCATGGGCGTGCGCAGGACGACCGAGAAGCCCGTGGAGGCGTAGGAGATGTACGGGTAGTAGATGCTCCCGGTGCCGTCGCTCTCGGTCAGGTCGTTCTGCTTCACGTCCCCCACCACGCCCACGATCGTGTGCGCGTCCTCCTCCTTGAAGACACCCCCGTTGACGAGGCGGTGGCCGAGCGCGCTGCCGTTTGGCCAGTAACGCTTGGCAAACGCCTCGTCCACGACGCAGACCTTGAGCTTGCGGTGGTTGTCGGCGTCCTCCAGGAGGCGGCCCGCGACAAGCGGTATACCGAGTGTGGACCAGTACTCGCCGACGGCCGACGAGGTGTTATGGGCGCGGATCGAGTCGCCGGGCTTGGGCTCCACCCCCTCGACGATCGTCGCGTTGTTGGAATTGTCCCCGGTGAAGGGGAGCCCCGAGGATATGGCAACCGATGTGACGCCCGGCAGGATGCGCAGCTCGCCGAGGAGGCGCTCGACGAAGGCGAGGCGCTTCTTCTCGTCGGGGTAGTTCTTCCAGGGCAGGTCGATGCGGCCGGTGAGCACGTGCTCGGCCCGGAAGCCCGGCGGGGTCGCGAGCACGCGGCGCAGGCTCAGGCCCAAGAGGCCCGTGCCGGCAAGGAGCACGAAGCCGATCGCGATCTGAGCCATGATGAAGCCGTGCCTCATGCGCTGCGCGGCCCGGCTTACGGTGCCGCCGCGGCTCTCGGAGTGCAGGACGTGGGCGAGCTGCCCGTGGATGTTGAACCAGACGACCGGCACGGCGAGGGCGGCCCCGACGGCGACCGCCGCCGCCAGGGCGGCCGCGGCCACCCGCCCATCGAAGACGATGTCGGCCCCGAGCGGCAGCTGGTCGGTCCCGAGAACCGACAGCAGGCGGATGCCGACCGCGCCTCCCGCGATGCCGAGAAGGCCGCCGCCCACGGCGAGGAGCGTCGTCTCGAGGAGCACGTCGCGGGCGATGTGGCGGCGGCCGGCCCCGAGGGCCTGCCTCACGGCGAGCTCCTTCGCCCGGCCGCTCGCCCGGATGAGCAGCAGGTTGACCAGGTTCACCCCGCCCATGACGAGGAGGAAGAGCACCGAGCCCTGGAGCAGCAGCAGGACGGGGCGGATCTCACGGACATGGTCCTCGTGGAGGACGCGCACGATCGTGTGGAATCCCGCCCCAATGACCAGCTTCGCGTAGGGGTCGTCCTTGTTCAGCTGGTCGTTGAGGGCGTTCATCTGCGCCTGCGCAACGGATAGGCTCGCCCCCGGGGCGAGGCGCGCGATCAGCTGGCAGTTGTTGGAATGGCGCCGGTCCAGACCGCGCTCGTCCTTGTCCGACGCGAACGGGATGTAGAACTGGGCCTTGCTCGAGAGGTAGCGGAAGCCGGGCGGGAGCACGCCGACCACCTCGACGGGCAGGGAGTCGACCCGGAACTTGCGGCCGAGCACGTGGGGGTCGCCGCTGAAGTTCCTTCGCCAGAAGGCGTCGGTGATCACCGCGACGCCGCTGCGGCTGTAGTCGAGCTCCTCCTCCGTGAAGGACCGTCCCATCCTGAGCGGCACGCCGAGGGTCGCGAAGAACTCGGGGGAGACGCGGTCGCGGAAGACGCGGTCGGGCGAGCCGGCCTCCCCGACGATGGCGGATCCGCCCTGCACGATCGAGGTCGAGGCGAACGCCTTCATCAGCCGGCGCCGGTCGTAGTAGTTCGGAAGGGACGCGCCGGCGCGGTCGACCCCGGCCTTGGGGTAGCTGTTTATCGTCGTGACCAGCTGTCCGGCGTCCGGGAACGGCAGCGACCGCACGAGGATGGCGTCGACGACCGCGAAGATCGCAACGTTGGCCCCGATGCAGAGCGCCAGGGTGAGGAGGACCGTCGCCGTGAAGCCGCGCTCCCGTGCGAGTCGCCTCAGGGCATGCCGGAAATCACCGACCGAGAACAGAGAGTGCACCCTTCCAAAACACGGCATACCGGCCGCCGGTTACAGGAATAAGCGGGTCAGACGGTCACGGCGAAGAGCTCCGGGTGGAGCTCGCCGTCGGCGACGCGGTTGACCGTCCCGGTCATCGTGATGGCGAAGCCCTCCCCGATCTCTATCCCGATGGACCCGCCCGGCATCCGCACCGCAACCGAGCGGTCGACCAGGCCGAGGCGGTGGGCCACGGCGGCAGCGGCGCTCGAGCTGCTCCCCGAGGCGAGCGTGTAGCCCGCGCCACGCTCCCAGATCTCAATCTGTATATTATTGCGGTCTAGAATCTTGAGGAACTGGACGTTCGTCCGGTTGGGGAAGAGGGGATGCACCTCGATCGCCGGCCCGTAGCGCCTGGCGAGGTCGGCGGACAGCTCGTCCACGGGGATGACACAGTGGGGGTTCCCGATCGTCGCCGCCGTGAACCGGAACGTGCGGCCCTCGACCGCGAGCGTTTCGCCGACGACCTCGCGGTCGGGCCCGGTCACGGGGATCCGCCGGCTGTCGAAGCTCA